>Ga0255048_10000279_pt1 | contig 39364 bp, 67 predicted proteins | sample JV7_2_2_MG_FD_183619 | JGI IMG/M metagenome (GOLD analysis project Ga0255048, IMG submission 183619) | Seawater microbial communities from Jervis Inlet, British Columbia, Canada - JV7_2_2 | ecosystem: Environmental > Aquatic > Marine > Inlet | place: Canada: British Columbia | collected 2016-10-06 | reverse complement strand
GAGTGCGGAGAGGGGGGCGTGGAGTGCGGAGAGTGCGGCGGGGAGTGCGGCGGTGAGTGCGGAGAGTGCGGCGTGGAGTGTGGCGAGGAGTGCGGCGTGGAGGAAATTTGCTAAAAAACTTTTAAAATTAATCAGCGAACTATAATGAATCAAGAATTACAAACAATCGAAGTCGAACTATTATAATAAACGTAATGCAAAAGGGGTGTGGATTAAATGAATGGCGGTTTGTTTGGCGGTTTGTTTAGTAATTATTGTCCAGAGTGCTCAAGGCGGCTGCAGCAAAACTTTCAGAATCAATTAATAGGACATCAACAACAAGGGCTTGGTTCGATTGGGTTAGGCTTACAAGGTGCGTTGGGTGCGCAAAGTTTAGCAGCACAAATAGCAGCAGATGAAAAAAGTAGAAAGCGATATCAAAATAAAAAATGGATTAAGAAACACGCTTATCTAATGCAAGAGCAAGCTAGAGCAAAAGCTGTGCAAAAAAGAATAGGTGTATATTCAGGATTCCTACAGGATCTTTATGATAAGGTAAATTAGCAATGATACATTTGGTTGATCTAAATGGCCACCCTGATGAGGTAGACGATATGGATAAAGATACATGGATGAACGCGGTAGAATTTATTATTGACGAGAAGATAGAAGACTTCACAAAGAAAAATAAACGTGAACCTACCACACAGGAAATGGAATTAATGTACGATAAAATCAACGATGAGGAAGTCACGGATTATATATCAGGATCTTACGATTGGATTTACGAACAAATGAGGGATCGATGAGATTATTTATAGCTATAGTTCTTTTAATGTTTTTGTTTGGCTGTGAAGCTCCGGTTAATTTAAAAGCTCAGGCAGAGGAACAAGAAGAACTATTCTACGGCACCATTGATTCCCGTGTCACACCAATAATGGTCTTTATCTCTCTAATGTGCATGCAACATGGAGAGGTTGATAGAGAGTGTTTAAAGGAAACCTCTCAGGACATAAAACAAACCCCTGGTCAACTTAGCTATGATTTTATTATAGAGTCGGCCAACAACTTAAGAGGTGAACAATGAAGTATTTAGTAATCGTAATGTTAATGAGCACTAGCGTATTCGCACAATCAGCAGATCATATGTTTAAAGAACTTAGGACATTGGTGCTTAGTAATGAATTTGCAAGGGCAGATACTCAGAAAATGGATGCTCAACAGTTTGGTAAATACCTTGATGGTCTAGAAGCGGCTGAAAATAAGCCCACGTTAACAGGGGTGATTATATCTACCCTTAATAAAATAGAAAAATTAGTTAGAAGAACCGCCATGGGTGTTGAGAAAAATGCTGCTGATATTAGGGATTTAAAAAGTAGGTCATATCAAAGTAATAATGAGGCTCCTCGTAGGGAATACCCAAGTGACTTCCAACGGTGGAGGACACAACATCAGACTAACTCTGGGAATCCAGCTCTCGGGGATGGACGCTAATGTTAGATAAAACTAAATATAGAGTCTATCAATACGAGCGTCTCAACGCAGGTATACATGGTAGGAAGTGGCAAAAGAGAAGCGGTGAGAAGGTTACACGACAGGACGCAGAGCCTAATATGGAGAAGTTACCTGTTGGGAGCATGATTATAGTAGGGGTGCCGAAGTGAATAGAGATACAGGCGGGCAAGCTTTTCCAAAACCACCTAAGCATTATAGTCTCATGACTGATCGCATGGAAGAACCTGCCGACGGCATGTCTTTACTAGATTGGTTTGCAGGGATGGCGATGCAAGGAGCGTTATCAAACCAAACTACTTTAATAGGTCTAGCTCAAAGAAAAGATGGTTCATTGGCAGAATGTATTGCTAATTATTCATATACTATAGCTGAAGCTATTATCGCAAAAAAGAGGAAGCATGAACAAGACAGCAAAGATTAAGGCTAAGTTAATAAAAAATCAAGGGAAAGATTTGGATTGTTTATTAATTTGTCTTGATGCGCTTGATTGGATTGATACTGATGCAGCATATAAGCCGCCAGAAGCCTACAACAATAAGACAATTACTGAGCGTTGGCCAGAACGTGCTCACCAAGCCATCGCCAAGATAGGTGAATTGATCGGAGTAGATGATGAGTGATTACAAACAGAAACTAAAGATATGGGCCGATGAGGCTAATTTGGAGTTAAGCGTTAACCATACATTCGATGGTGAAATGGCACGAGTTGTTGATGACGCTAAAAAGCATGCTGCAAGGATGATTGTGTTATTGAAGTTAATACAGACATTAGAAACTGAATTAGATTCTCAACACAAATACTGCACTACCAATGAACTAAAAAGATCTGGTGAATCAGAAGATTTTGTATCCGGAATGTTAAACGGCGCTGGTGTTGCGATTGAACAATTTAACGATGCTATTGAAGAAACTTTAAAGGAAATACCCTAATGACTCTAATTGAAATTTTAAAATATCTTCTTGAAACAAAAAAAAATTGTCATGAACTTTCTATAACAAATAGTTTTTTTGAAATTGAATGTGTAGAAAAAATTCCCCAACTCCACGCCGAGTATATGAGGATCATAGTGGAGGTGGAGAAAATGGAGCCTATAGGTGTGTATGGAGATAGGCGGCTAAATGAAGTTTATAAAATAGCATTTAATGATTCTAAAAAATTAATCCTCAGACTACTGCGGGGTGAATTATGAATATTATAGATGAGCAGAAATTTACTTGTAAATACACTGTTAAATTTTGGTGTAATTCATGGCGACATAATTATGAGGTAATTTGCAACAAAGGGGCTATTAATTTTCATTGGGTGGACTACCTAGATAGAAAAGATATTCCTGACAACGCTGGTCTAGAAATTCACTATAGAATACCACCAGAATATATGGAAGATCGAGCGCCAACCCACATAGATTGTCAATTAACTGGCGGTTGGTGTTGGCATGACGGGACTAGTCTGTATGCCACAGAAACACTACTGCCCATGATTAAAGATGCAACGCCCGAAGAAGCGCTTAATGTACTATGCAGTGAATGTTCTGACAGGTTTAAGCTAGAGGGTGAAGGCGATGAGTGAATGTAAGATCATATTATTAAATCAAGGCTTTGAAGCGAAGGTTGATCCCGAAGATTACGAGCAGCTATCCAAGCATAGGTGGGGCGTTAGACACGGTCATCATGTTCATTACGCAGTTAGATGGGTAAATAGAAAAGCCATATTGATGCACAGGCAAATAATGAAAGCAAAAAAGGGGCAAATAATAGACCACATAAATGATGATGGGCTAGACAACCGACGTAGTAACCTACGATTTTGCACTCGATCCCAAAATAGTGCAAATAGTCGATTGATAAGAAAAACTTATAGTAATCTTAAGGGTGTTTCTTGGGACAAAACTAATGAGTATTGGGTGGTAAGGATACAAAAAGATAAGAAAAGAATGTTTTTAGGTTGTTTTAAGGACAAGATCGAAGCACATAAAGTTTATGTTGAAGTGGCGAAGGATTTTCATGGCGAATTTGCAAGAACATTGTGACAATTGTGCATCATTAAAGTCTGAAAACGAGCGGTTGTTGGATGTAATTACATCTATAAGCATTGATTTTAGAAAGACGGTGGAAGAAGCGCTGACAAAGCAAGCCAATGCTTTTATGGATAAATCACAATGGAAACAGGAAAAAGAAAACGCCAAACTCCTAGCCAGCCTCAAAGCCCACATAGACATGGTGAGTGAGTATAAGCGGATGAATAATGAATTAAAGGCGCGGGTTGAGGAGCTTGAAGTATCGCTAGTAACAGTTAGAACTGGTATTGCAACAACAAAAGATCCAATCCCAAAGGAGGAAGCAGATCTTTTATATGAACACATAAACTATGTACTTGATAAGGCCAAGCATGACACTAAGTAATATAAACTACTTAGGTGACTGACTGATCCCGTTGTGCTTGGCCTTTAAAGAATAGGAGACAGTTATGAATCCAGATACGAATAAATTTGAAGAACTTAGCAATATCATAGAAGAAAAATTTAAGGAGAAATTCATTGATCTGAATGACCGGGCTAAGGAAGCAATAATTGAAGGCAAATTTAAAGATCAGCTTTTTTGCCCAGACGGTACGCCAGTACCTAAACATTGGACCGTTTTAACTATTGGCGAAAATGTTGTAATTAAAGACTACACGTTCAAAGTTGCTTATATCAACGAAACAACTTTGGTCCTTGAGCCAGTGGAAGTGCCTATCATTGGTAAAGATAAAGAATAGGAGACAGTGCGGTGTGGATTGATGAACATAAATTATGTTTCCCAAAACAATCTCATCAAGGAGTAGGGGATGGAAGAAATTATTTATGCAACAGTGGCAGTCCTTGGACTGATTGGCATGATCTTTCTTGAACGGTGGGGAGCGAAGGTGCTGAAAAGAGACAAGGCAGAAATGCGCCGATTAGAACAAGAATTTATACAGCACTTGCAAAGAAAAAAGGAGTGATATGGAACTAAAAGAAATACTATACATTCTAGTCATGACACCACTAGCACTTATTTTATGGTCTGTGATGGGAGCTTGGATATTTTACTGGTTTGGTAAAGGGCCAATGACAAAATGACCAGGCTCAGGGTGTATTAATTAACCTGAGTGACTTTGATTTAACAATGGGTTACCTGGGCCTGGTTCTATAATATGGAGGAGAACATGAAACTAAACGTATATAACCCAACTCCTTATCCACGTAACGAATGGGTGATCTTCGGTTCTGAGGCCAAGACACCACACACTTTCCTAAGCTTACCTAAGTCTCACCTTAATGTAGGGAAAGTATTAGTCCCTAAGTCTCATATAGGTGAGGTGAATATCACCACCACTGAAGAACCCTTTAAACTCAATGAGACAATTCTAAAGAATCTCATGCTAGGGTTGTCTTTTTACATGATGATTAATGGTCAGAAAGTAGTCTTCGGCAATACTAAGACAGAAGTTTTTGACAATAGAGTGGTGATCTTAAAAGCCACAGCAGTACATAAAAACGCCATAACACAGCTATTTGTTTATATATTCAATGACCAACCGACTATGAGGTTTGAACTTTGTGTATACGCACAGAGTTTAGTTGAAGCCATTAAACCTCTTAAGGCAAGCTTCCACTTCGATGGTGGGGCTAAAGTAATAATCAAGGTCTATAATGGTGATCCTGAGAATCTACTTAATGAGAGTATAGGAGACTCGCAAGGCCGTAGATGGTCTGGAGTTATGGGGTTCTGGGATGAAAGTTTTATACCAACACAAATACAATTTGTGCCAGAGAAGACTAATACTTTATTCGCTCAGTCTACTCAACCTTTATACGGTCTGGTTAAATGGACTAAGTGGGGGTTGTGGGGAGTTAAACCGCCTGAGTTTACTCAGCAAGAGATTAACCAACAGTTCTTTAGTAGTTTAGGTCAAAACTACAATAACCCGTTTAAGTGGTTTGGCTTTATAGGCAATACTTACGCTGGGTCTGCTGGTAATCAAAGCGGGTTTGGTCCGTGGCAAACTATACACACTGTAGGAGGGTACTCACCTATTCTCTTACCATTAAGAGACTGGCAGGTAGGTCAAGAGCACTGTAGACCGGTTAGTTACTTTGAGGAAAATGGAGAGAGAGTAAAAGCAAAGAATCACCCAGGTCTAGTTATGTGGTCTCAAAGGATCAACACAAGAGCTGGTAGCAACACTCTAGGCAGGATACATGGTAGCCAAGGTCCCGGAGTGGGTAACTGGTCAGGGTATGACTATCAGCATGATTACTCTACGTGTGCTCATGATAACGTAATCCTTCAAGGTAGCTTTGCTATGAAGGACTGGTTAGAGGGTAAGAACCAAGCTTATATATCAGGACTCACCCTACCCTTAACTGGTAGGTCAGCTAGGGCTTGTCTTGCTTTAGTCTATTCCTACCTAGCTACAGGTAACCAGGAAGTAATTGATCACATAGCAGACATATTTCCTAAGACTAAAGAGTCTGCGAGGGGATTAAATAATCCAGCGTGGAAGGTTCGACCCTCTTCAACACCAGGTAATTTCTTGCCCCCCAATCTAGCTATGCTCCCTTATGAGGAAATGAAGTTCGTTAAAGGATGGGACGCAGTAAGACTTATCTTAGCCGAAAGACCCGAAGCCAAACAGATAGAAGATATGATCTATATCGTAGGGTCTACTGTGGTACTTCATGGCTATCACCCGGTTACCAATAAATCACCTTTTGTGCTGCGTTGGAATAACGGACAGCCTTGGAGCTTACAGCAGTGGAATGACCCAGAGTGGGCTAGGGGATTGGGCTTCTCTATGTATTGGTCTCTGCCAGGAATTATAATAACTAAGAGAATGGCTACTCAGAGGAAAGATCAACCTGTTATTGATAGAGCTAATACGCTTATAAATTCAGTGAATAAAAATAATTATGAGTATAAACTTTATAGCGGTGTACAGTGACTTTCTACGATGCATTTGCTGGTATTGGTGGTTTTAGGTTAGGCTTAGAATCTGCTGGTCATAGATGTATAGGGAGTTGTGAAATTAATGAGTATGCAAGAAAAGTTTATTACAAACGATTTGGTGAATGGCCAGACAAAGACATCCGAGAAGTTAAAGACATCAAAGGTGCAGACATGCTGTGCGGAGGATTCCCTTGCCAAGACATCTCGACAGCAGGTAAGGGCGCAGGACTCAGTGGTGAAAGGTCAGGTCTTTGGTGGGAGCTCGCCCGCATTATCAAAGATTGCGTACCACGATGGGTGTTCCTTGAGAACGTTCCAGCGTTGCTTGGTCGAGGATTGGGAGACATTCTTGGGCACCTTGCCTCGTGCGGGTATGATGCGGAATGGGATTGTTTATCAGCTCAAGCCTTTGGTGCCCCTCACAGACGCGACCGAATCTGGATTGTGGCCTACTCCAACAGCGATAGACTATGGTTACAATCAGGGCGGAGTTCAAGGGCGAACGGGAAAGATCAGACCATCATTACAGATGATGGCAAGGAAAAATCTATGGCCAACCCCAACGGCCACAGATTGGAAAAGAACACCCGTAACGAACAATTATGCAAATCGCCCGCAAGCGGAGGGGCATCCAGATTCTTTACCACAGGAAGCGGCAAGGGAATGTCATTGTGGGACGGACAAGCACCGACTTTCACCGAAGGCTGTGGAATGGTTGATGGGATTCCCAATAGGGTGGACAGACTTAAATGCCTTGGTAACGCCGTGGTGCCGCAAGTCGTGGAGTGGATAGGAAAAAGGATAGAATTAATTGATTAATTCAGTTAACAAAAACACCTATGAATATAAATTGTATAGTGGGGTCAAATGAAGAAATGGGCTTTTAAAGTTCCTTATAAGTATATAGATGGATCTCGTTTATTGTTAAAGTTTTCACTAGAAGCTAGAAATAGGGAAGATGCCAAAGAAAAGGCAATTTTATATTCTAAAGATAAGTGTCCAACAGAACCAATATTAGAAAAAATGAAACAAAAACGAGTATAAGCTTTATAGTGGTGTGCAGTGAGAATTTGTCACGTAGGTAAAAATTATCAAATGCGCGCAGCTAAAGTTGCGGAATCGTGTGATAATGTAACTTGTTATTACGTGGGTGATGGTCCTCCGATGTTCGTGCAATCAAGTCAGTTTGATATGTTTGCACTTAGTGTTTTAAAAAAGGACCGCTTACAAAAAGTCATTCGTTCGTTAGATCCAATAACAGATATATTCCAAGTACATACTAGACCTAATCATTTAGTTGAATGGGTAAGAGAAGCAACAGATAAACCTGTAGTATGGGACTGTCATGATTTGTTTGGGTTATTTGATAAATCAGTCGTACATGAAGAGTCAATAGCAGCTAAATCTTGTAATGGTATAGTTTCAGTTAATTCATATCTTGCACATGCCGCGTTTACCGCAGTTAATTACCCCAAAGAGTCTGATTTAAAATTCCCAGTATCATATTATCGAACCATGCTTCCTAAGGGTTGGTTCCCCAGATTAGAAGATCCTGAAGAAAATCATATTATTATACCTACAGGGCTAAGCATGACACCAGGCCATTTCCGTTATTGGTATGAGGTGTTTAAAAAAATTCATGCTTTAGGTATTAAACTACACGTTTACTCTTCGCAGTATAAGCCTGTTCCTGAGTATGTAGATATAGGAATTGATTGTCATGGAGCGACACCTCTCGTATATTTATTAGGCGCGATAACAAAAGCTGAAGCAGGGCTATGCGGGTTTCCTATAGAAAACAATCTAACGAAAATAGCAAGTCCTAATAAGTTTTATGAATACATAGGCTGTGGGATACCTATCATTTGTTACGGTGAAGGGTTAATGGCTGATGAGGTAAGAGAAAAGAATTTAGGCGTGGTAGTTAAAGAGGCCGAAGAGATTCCGGAAGCCCTAAAGAAAATAAGAAAAGAAAAAATAAGAAATCATATTCGAGAGATAAGATTCCAATACAGCATGGAAACACAAATAGAAAGGTTGATGAAATTTTACCATGAGGTAATATCATGCGGTGGTTCTTAGGCTTTGTAAATGCTGATCCTAAATATCGTGGTGATCATAACTTAGGTTGGAGAATTATCCGTTGGTTTCAAGGATATCCTGAGCATGATTTAGGTAAATTCGTACATGTCTTTTTAATCTTTGAAAGGTTTGATGCAACAGGTTCATACTTTCAAGTCTTTGAAACAACAGATAAATATTATAATTCCAGGTCTTTAAGGCAACGTAGTGATGGCTCGGCTCTTGTCATATTCAAAATGGAACGGGATGGAACCAAAGCCATGCAGTACGCCGAGAATCTTTATCAAACTAAAACTCCATATTCATACGTGGAAATTCTAGGTTTAGGAATAGTGATGTATATAGAGAAATTAATCAATACAGCTATTCAGCCTATAAGGTTTTTCAAACCTATAAAGTATTTCAGATTTAAGAAGTTTAAGAATTGGTTTAATGTAAAGTCTATGGTTTATTGTGTAGAGAGTACGTTAGACGCCGGTGAGAAATCAGGATTTATAACTCCCTGGATGGGTGATCATCAATCTGTGGATTGTCCTAAACTATATGATTGGATGGTAAAGGCTGGGTATAAGATTGTGTTAAGCACAGTAGGACAGCCGATTACTAAGATACCAAATGGATTATAAAAAAGTAATATATGATTTAGATGAATTTAGTAATGCGTTTAATTACTTTTGGAAAACATACAAGGATTATCAGAAAGCGCAAGATGATGCGGACATAATAAAAGAAACAGCTAAGGATTTTCTAGCTAGTGTTATGTCTGAATTAGGACAGGATAGATCAGAAGTTAAGTTAGAAAGATTAGCACGAGGATCTGAGAAATGGAAAGAATTTCGTAAGGGTCAATTCACTGCAATGCGCATTGCCGGTGAGAAAAAAGTAAAGTATTTTAGCGCATTAAGGTATTTCGATACTATTCAAAGTGGTCTAGCTTACAAGCGGGCGGAGCTTCAGAAGCTTGGAGGGTAGATGGGGGATCCAGAAAACGCTGTCTATAATCCTATTATGAGATTCTTAAAGGATCTCCAATATAAGCATAAGAATCGTTGTTACTTTTGGCGTACTAATACTCATCGTCCTAAAGATCGAAAGAATTCACACATACCTAAAGGACTCCCAGATATTCAAGGGGTGTTCTATGGTCAGTATATAGGCATAGAAACCAAAGCTCCTAATGGACATTTATCAGTCGGACAAAAAATCATGAAATGTAAGATAGACAACGCAGGTGGTCGGTACATAGTGGCAAGAAAGGTTTATGATGTTAAGAAGGTGTTTGAAGAGCTGGAAGCAAAGATTTAAATGCTTTATCCTAAAAGTCCTAGACATAGAGACTCAGGATTCTTGGAAAGAATTAGAGGAATGGGATGTATTGTCTGTGGAATTAGACCGGTGGACGCGCATCATCTCAAAAGCAGAGCAGCGGGTGGACCGGATACAGCATCGAATGTTGTGCCTATATGCAGAAAGCATCACACGGAATCCCATACAATTGGGCAACGAAGTTTCTCTAAGAAATATGCATTAGGATGGTTTGATGACTGAGTATTTAATTGAAGATTTGGATTTATGTTTAAAATATGCTGAGTCTAAAAAAAGAGCTAAACTTATAACTTTTAACAGTGAAGGATTTAGAAGCTTTACTAAAAATACAAAGGAACCAGCAATATTTTCAAATGAAGAGTGTGTTTATAAATATAAAGGTATCCCGATAGCATTAAATCCAGGACAAAAAGAATTATTTAGGTTAAAGATTGGTGAAAATTAAACTAAGAGGTGGGCCATTTGATGGTGAATACATGGAAACGGAAGATCTAAAACACCGTGATTACATAAATATACGCCAATGGCCCAGTACTAAATTATATAAATATAAATTCGAAAGATTTCTATATGATGTAGATAGAAAACCTATAAGAGCAACAGCAGTTTACGATGATAGTGAAGAACAATTAAAGATAAAGAAGAGGAAATGAACGCCAAGAAAATACCAATACATGACAGACAAGACTGGATAGCTTACGAAGTACAATGTGAAAATTGCACCTACGAATGGGTAACAGAAATGAGAAAGAACCCAAGAGTCATGTCAAATCAACCACCTAGAACGGTAATCCAAGTAGTATGTCCTCATTGTAGAACTCAAGGGGAAGTAAGAGATGGCTAATCCAAAAGGTAGACCAACTAAACTAACTCCAAGTAGAATTAAAGGGGGAGTAAATTGCTCAAGATAGAATATGTAAAACCAGAGACTCTTATCCCAGACAAAGGGTCTCCTAATGAGATGGATAAAGAGCAGTTATTAAGTCTCAGAAGATCTATAGAAGCTTTTGGTAATATACAACCCATCCTGGCGCGCAAAAAAGACCGTGTAATAATAGGCGGGCATCACAGATTAAAAGCTTATAAAAATGGTAAGATACCAGTAATATTCATAGATAAGAAACCTGATGGTAAGCAGTATTCAGACGAGGATATTAAATTATTAAACTTAGCCCTTAATGAAATACATGGAGCAAATAATCAAAATAGACTGGAATCAAGGTTAACACACCTAGTAGAACTTGGTGCCGATTTAACACTAACTGGGCTAGATAGTGCAGTATTGCAACCTTATTTAGAGCAAGGGCAAGAATTATTAACCGATTCAGATGAAGTTCCAGAGCCAGAAGAGGTCTATGTAAAAGAGGGAGAGGTATGGGAGTTAGGAAATCATAGGTTGATGTGTGGGGATGCTTTAACAACTGCTATGGGAGAGTTATATTTTGGTGTTAAAATAGACATGGTTTTTACAGACCCTCCTTATGGTTTAGGAGGATATGCGGGAAGAAGCGGTAAACATAGGCCAGTACAAAATGATGATAAGGATCCAATGATTTACTATGAATGTATACCCATAGTAGAAGATTCATATTTATGGGGTAATTATAAAATTTTAAACAAAATAAAATTGGTTCCTAGAGATGTGATTGTTTGGGTAAAGAATAATTTTGGTATGGGGTTAGGATACCGTGGTCAATATGAATTATGTTTTTATTATGGTAAGTTTAATGGTTCAGATTCAGATGTTTGGAAGATAGATAAAGATATAGAATATCAACATCCTACACAAAAACCGGTTGAGTTGGCAATAAGAGCTATTAAAAATAGTAATCCTAAAACTGTTTTGGATCTTTATGGTGGCTCAGGTTCAACCCTAATAGCCTGTGAACAGACTAATCGTAAATGCTATATGGTGGAAATAGATCCATATTATTGCCAAGTCATAATAGAACGCTGGCAAAACGCCACAGGTAAAGAGGCAAAACGTGGCTAGACAAGCACTCAAAAGATACGAACGCGAAGATAAGAAACCTTTAAAACGTGGTCGCAATACGGTCATGACTCAAGAGGTAAAAGACGATATTATTAAAGTAATATCAAGTGGTTGCACTGAAAAAGATGCCTATGAGTACGCTGGTGTGAGTAAAGATGCTTTCTATAATTGTGTAAGAAAAGATAACGAATACAACGAATTAGTTAAAAAGGCTCATGCTAAAGCAAGAGTGGCAGTATGTAATAAGCTCGTAGAATTAGTGAACGCTAAGAACCTAGGTGCTATAATTTGGTGGCAAAAGAACAGAGCAGGGTGGAGAGACCAAGTGGAAACAACTAGTGATTCTGGTGTAGTTATACAGTTTAATGTTCCGAGGCCGCGTCACATCATAGAGGGAGTAGGAGTTAAGCCTAAGTTGGCAGCAAGGAATAAGGGCAATGGCAAGGGGTAAACAGCCATACAGTGCTCTAAATGCTCCAGAATACGGGGAAACACTTTTTAGGGGGATGAATGCCTAAACACACACCAAAGACAAAGAAAGGCAAGCAACGTAAAGTGGGTAAGGTCATGAGAGAGTTTAAGGCAGGTAAGCTCAAATCCAGTAGCGGTAAGAAGGTAAAGAGCCGTAAGCAGGCCGTAGCGATAAGTTTAAGTGAAGCTGGGCTATCGAGGAAGAAACGCTAATGCCTTTTGATTACCTCAGTCCAGCCAATATGGCTGTAGCTCAAGAGTTCTTAACTGAAAGCTTTACACCTACCGTCGTCAATGGGACGCTTAAGGTGAATGACATAGAGTACGATAGCTGTTTAGAATGGTTCACAATGACGCAAGCGCAAAGGCGTCACATAATAAGGAGAAACGGTAATGCCAGGAAAATTCCCAACAAAGGTAGTAGGTAGTCGCCCAACAAACAAGGACGGTCACGTAGCTGTAAATGTAGTCATGCCAGAGCCAGTAACTTTAAAGGTCCCTGGTATGCGTGATCTCATGAAAGCCACTAACCTCACTAAAGGTGTGAGACGGCCAGGTAAAGATGGCTAACAAGGGCTATAAAGGTAAATCAGGCGCTCAGCTATCTAAACCAAAGCCTAAGAAACGTAAAAGACGCAAGAAATAGCGGCGGTTGATTAGTTACCAAACAGGGGGTGTTTGTGACCAAAAAGGTTATTACAGTAGGCTCTTTGGCCGCCGCTGCACCTCTATTGTGGGGCCTCTACAGTTGGGGCCAAGAAGAGTTTACCCCAAGAAAGGAACACGAATCTCTCGCTATGCGAGTCTCCGTCAATGAGTTAGAAAGCTCATATCACTCCGCATTAAAGAACTGCCTATTATTCCAGAATCTAGTCGCACAGAACCCCAATAACGCAAAGCTTAAGCAACAAAGAGATCAAGCCTGTAAGATCATGGAGAGGTTATTAGATCAGCTATGTAGGGAAGCCCCTAGTAGGTGTGTTAGAGGATGAACATTCTAAAGCATAACTATGATCCTAACCCCACACAAGTCGCATTCCACGAATCAAACGTAAGATACAAGGGCTTCAAGGGCTCTAAGGGCTCAGGCAAGACCAGGGCTATAGTAGAGGAAACTGTTGCGTTGCTCCATGAATTCCCTGGTAACCGCGGGATCATGGCTCGTAAGAACTTCGATGATCTAAGAGAAACCACGATGTTGTTCTTTTTAGAGGCTTGCCCTGATGAGCTTATCATCCAGCATAACAAGGCTGAGAGTTGGGTCTTGATAGAATCATGCGATAAGAAGAAACCTTCCCGGTTGAAATTCGCACACTCCAAAGAGCCTAAGTCGTTTGAATCTGGTGAGATAGGTGTGTTTGTATTAGATGAGACGGACGAAATTCCCTATGAGACTTATCAGACTCTATGCACTCGATTACGGCTCAAGGGGGTGGCGCATTACGGATTAGTAGCATTTAACCCTACAAATCCCTTTCATTGGTTGTATCGCTATTTCAAAAAAGACATCGTAAAGAAACCGGAACTAGCTAAGTCCAGAAGGTTATTCGAGAACAACACCATGGAGAACATAGGCAACCTTCCTTCAGGGTATATAGATGAGTTAAAAAACACCTACCAGGGTGATGATCTTAACCGTTACCTGTACGGAGAGTGGGGGTCGATAAGTAACGAGTGGGCTGTTTGGCCTGAATTCAGAGAGTCGATTCATATAGCTAAGCAGCCCATAGAAATCGTTAGAGGGATTGATATCATTCGAGCGCATGACTTTGGTATGTGGGCCGGGGTATCATTCCATCAGTTCGTAGAGGGTCAATGGAGGATTTTGTATCCAGATATGTTGGAGTTTGGTAAAGGCGCTGAACAGTTAGCTCCTTTGGTACTGCAAAATAGCTTTCAATACTTCCCAGACTCAGCGGTAATAGATATCTCAGAACCTTACGCTCGTAACAGGGCAAGTGCGGATGCTTCTCTCACCTGTGTAAAAGCGTATAAAGAGAATGGAATACCGAATTTAAAAATCCTTGACAATTCCTGGGCAGATCGTATGGGGTCGGTAGCTTACTTTCTCAGCCGCTTGCAAAACGGTGAGCCAGCATTCCAAGTTGATCCTAGATGTGAAAGGGTCATAACAGCACTAAGTGGGGCTTATCAATTTGAAGATAACACACACGAAAAGACAGCAAATAGAGTGAAGGACAACGAACACACACATCTAGCTGACACCCTACAAATGGCAGCATGTTACTTTAAGAACAGTTTGAACAAAGCTAAGGTTTCTATACCTAGACCTAAGAGTTACCAATTTAAGACTATAGACATACCAGCGCATCGTGTAATTGGAGGAAAGACAGTACTTAAGAGACGTGGAAGATTATAGACAAATCGACGAAGATGATGCTAATGTTGAACTACCACCATCATGCAAGATGTGTGGACGATTCTTTAAAAAAGGCTCCATGGTCATAGGTCGTGGGGTTTGTGTCCGATGTGCTGCTTCAAGGCGCGAAAAGAAGCTACTCCCTAGACGAAGGTATAAGTTTACCGGAGGTAGAATTTGCCAACCGCAGCGGAAGCAGTAAAGCAAGCAATACTTAAATACGAACGTATCTCTGATGAGAAGAGAGAGTTCCGTAAGATCCGCAACTCGGTGAATTGGGACACGTTTAATCATATCCAGGATTTCTCTCATAAGGCAGACGATCAATCCCAAGAGTTCATACCTACTATGTCGGTGGTATTGGAACAATTGGTTGCCACTGTCTTACAAGCATTAACAGGTAGAAGTGATGAGTTTTTCTCAATAGATGAGAGACCCGCACCGGATGATATCTTTGACAAAGACACACAAGAAAAGATCCTGTCTCACTTCCTCTACCATGCGGATATAATATCAATTATCTCAGAAGGTGCAAAGTATGTCGGGTTGGATGGGATTGTCACTGCTAAGGTAGGCTCGCATGTTACTACGATACCGAGATTTGAAGCCGAAAGAGGTATTAAGTTCTTAGAGGTCGAGGGTCAAACCGTAGCCAAATCACAAAGACGCAAGCCAAAGGGTGATGATTTTAAAAAGTGGTCCTTGGCCCTCGATCTTATTCCTTTTGATGACTTCCATTTCGATCCCACTCCAAACCCTGGAGACAAGAGACTATTCGAGATTCATGTTGTTGAGAGGGATCTTCATAATTTGATACAGTTTGCTGAAGATACAGGAATCTACGACATAGCCGTCGTAAAGAAGATCCAAGAGGGTTTTATTAGAAACGAAGAGAAATCAAGAAAGAACCGACAGGCAGATGAACCTGAGGTTGGACAGGGGTTAAGTTTCCGTAAGACCGTAACTGTTAAAGAGTGTTGGGGAGATATCATTGATGAAACCGGTAAGGTGCTCGAAAAAAACGTAGTTTGTGCCATTGCTAACGATGAGTTCTTAATCCGGCCTCCTGAGAAAAATCCTAGATTCGATGGTAGCTCCCCATTTATTACAGGTGAGTTAATCAAACACCCACGGTCACAGTACGCCAAAGCGATCATGGATGGGCCAGCGTCGCTTAATATAGCTTTCAATGAGCTGACAAATCTTATTCTAGATGGGTCTATGTCAGAGGCTCAGAATGTTAACCAAGTCAACTATGATGCTTTACATGAACCTAAACAGATCGAAGACGGCCTCCGTCCGAGCATGACTTTGCTTACGAATAACCAAGCTGGTGGTCAGGATGTTATGAAGAGTATCCAGACTGGTAGGGTGCCAGCTGGGTCGATGCAGTTTTTGCAGTTCTTTAGAGAGTTGATCTTAGAATCAGGATTTTCCAGTGAGCTGAAACTAGGAAGTCTGCCGCAGGCCTCAACTAAGGCTACGGCGATTGTAGAGTCACAACAGGCCATAGCTGGGGTTTTCGGAGGGTTAACGAGAGTCTTTGAAGATCAATGGATCGTACCTATATTAGAGAAATCATGGGTTACTATATTAATGAATATGAGCGACCCTCACTTTATGAATGAGGATTTGGTAGCAGCTATAGGAGCTGAGAAAGCCCAAGCTTTACAAAACATGAAAGCCGAAGATAGATTTAGTAAAGGTACTATAGCGGGTAAGGTAAAGGTCCGGGGGATTTCAGGATTTGTTAATAGGTTAAGAGAGTTTCAGAAGTTAACTCAATTACTTAGTGTCATAGGGCAGAGTGAAGTTTTACTTGCATCGTTTAATAAGACCTATTCAATGGATAAGTTTTTAGGAGAGATTGTCAAGGCTACGGGGATTCGTGAGGATAACATTCGTATAAGTGAATCTGAACGTGAAGCTAAGGATAATGTAAATTCCTTAGTAGAAGCTGCTGCGCAGCAAGCCGGGCCTGCTGAAGCGACTCAGCCCGCCACAGGCCCGGCAAACATAACAGAGAGTCAACTTCCAGACTTTGAGGCGGTAGGATGACGATTATCATAACACCCCTTAATGAGTTAGAGTTTGCTGACAATGCGAAGTTCGAACAGTTCTTGCAATTACTTGTTGCCATGCAGACACTAACTGAACAGACACGTACTACAAATGCATTAGAAGCACTTCAGTTTGGTCGCAGGGCGGATAATCTATCTCAGTTTGAATCAAGACAAGCTCCCATATTTCCTGGGTTTCCTGCCGTATTGGAGGCTTAATGGTTGCAATTGTCTCTGGTGGGCCATTCTCTGAACATTTAGAGGTTTCGCTTGATAATATAAGTACGGACTACGATGGCACTACAACCACAGCAACATCACAAGATGTACTTCTTGTAGGTTATACACTAGCTACTTTTACAGCGGATTTCTCCGTAACTGGTACTCCGGGTCAAATAACAATCGAATGGGAGCAAAGCGCTGATGGGACTAACTTTGCTAAGATAGGCAACGCTGCTTTGTCGAGTTGGATCTTAAACCCCGGGGCTATAACAAACCAGGGTGATCGAGGATACACATTCATGTGTCCTGGTTTTAAGGGTAGGATTAAGATTGATACTACGACGACCAGTTCAGGAAATGAGTTTACGGTAGCCAATGCTTTTCTAAGTCTGGCGGTGGGGTAATGCCTTTTTTAAAAGGAATTGACCCAAAGTCGCATGATGAAAATTGGAGCGATGGTGGGGATGGAGTCCCTGCGGGTTGGATAGACTATCTAGGCAATGGGAAAATAATTATGGTTACGACCACTAAAATACATGAAATCGATATTAGTGGAGGTAGTATCAATAGTGTGGAAACTCTTTACACATTCCAAACAGGGGTAATTACCGTTAATGGGCGAGGTATAGCGATAGAACATACAAGAATCCCTTGGCCTGGTAAACCCCAAGGTGGCTTTGATGGTAGTCAAATGTATATTCTAAGATCATTCACGTTTTTCGGGGTAACGGGTTACGATATGATTAGTTGGGATGTTCAAACTAAAAGCCAATTTCCTAAACAAATGATTGCTTTTGGTACGACAATTCCTAAAGGGTTGGGTTGGCATGGGTTGCAGTTATTCTTAAAAAGATTCATAGCTGGAGGGGAAGGCGGCACCTTTATAGAACAATATGATGTTCAACATAGCGCAGCTCAGAAAGTTAAAGGCTATGCGTTTGGGAATGAAGATGACATTATTGATTTTGCTTTCCAAGGTGAGGCATTTTGGACTATTAGTGGTACGTTAATAAGATTATATGACTGCAATAGGTGGAGCGCAACTAGGGATTCTTTTTCACATGGACTTGAGGGGGCATCGGGGATTACCTTTGATGATAACGAAATAATAGTTTCTTATAATTTATGAGGTAATTATGGGTAGAACAGAAACCACTAAACAGACAAACTATACACTCCCACTATTAGACGTATTCAATGCGCTTAATATTACCGCGTCTCTACCAGGAAAGACGGTAGCTAATGTTATCGGGGTAAGCGTAGATAACGAAGAAGATTTCTTCATGCGTTGGACGTTCCAAACCGTATCTAGAGGCGGGACTATAGGTGGCATTGCGACTACCGTTGAAGAGATTGAAGGATTTAAGGTAGATTTGGAAACCGCTTTTACGCTAATAGGGTTTCTCGCTGCAAGACCGCCGATTCAACCTAGAGATTTAACAAGCATAGATTTTAATCTTATCCCCCAGACTTTAAAGTTTAACTTTGAAACCGTGATTTCATGACCCGAGCTTGGATAAAGAAACGTAACGAACAACTAGTTAAGAAACTCATAGCCTTTCATCTTCAAGGAAAACTTACTACAGAGATTGCAAACGGCATTGCTGGGTCTTTGGCTGAATTAGTAGAAGTTGAGCGAGAAATGCACCGCGTTGAAAAGGAATCTAGCGAACCTCCAAAATTATAGTATTGCGCATTAAAAAAAATTATGTAACGATTTTAATAGACCTTTGGAAGGGGAAATATGGATAATGTAGAGGGACAAGCGGAAACGCACCTCGAAACACCTGACCCGTCGGATAAGCCTAGCGGCCCTGAATTAACATTCAAAGGCAAGGCGCTAAAGCAAGAAGAGATTCCAGATGTGCTTAAACAAGCAGAGCATCTTGAGTCACTTCGGGGGACACTTGGTACTCGTATTGAGCAACAAGCGAAAGAGAATGCCGAGTTAAAAGAGCGCTTGGCGAGAGTCGAAGGAAAACAAGAGGCCGAACAGAAGCCCCCCGAGGAAGGGCAAAAGTTTCTGGATACGCTCTTGGATGATCCTGATCGGGCATACGCACAAGTTAAAGCCGCAGCTAAAGAAGAAGCTATGGCAGAAATGAAAAAAGAGATGGAAGCCTTTAGGGGTGAAGTCTCTCAGACTGTGAATGCTCAGAATGTGGTCAGTAATTTCTTCGATCAATATCCCGATTTGAGAAAATATGAACGAGAGTTCATAGGCGGGAAATCAATTGTCGAGCACGCTAAGAATGAGCTGTTAGCTAGGTCGCAAACAGACAATATCTTAGCAATGCAGATAAATGATAAAAATCAGGCATTTAAGTTACTTGCTGATGAAACTCAAAAACTTGCCAAACGTCTCAATTTAATCTCCACGGATGAAAAGCCGACTAACCGTGATCTAGCAGAGAGAGGATCTAAGCAGGTACCTTTTGGGATGCCAGCTAAAGTAGGCCCTGAATCAAACTACACTGCTGAAGATATGCGGAAGGAAATGCTCGAAGCCCACAGAAAACTGCGTCAAAGGATACGACCGGCCAATATGGCCAAAGATTAACTTAATTAAAGGGGTAAATTCTCATGGCTACACAAACCTGGGAATTTGACGCTCCGACTGGCGCATATAAAGACCATAAAATATCTTCAAAGGTATTTAAGGCAGCTATTGCTCAAACCAAAGTAATGCAATTCGTCCCTGATGTAGAGGGTGGCTTTGGTGAGAACATGGGCGAGAGTGTTGCGCTAATTAGGGCGGCAAATATTGCATCACCAACGAGTGCAGTCTTAGAAGAGACACTGGAAATCCCCGAAGATCCTTTCTCAATTTCAACTTCGAGCATCACGCTTCAAGAAATCGGCCGTAAGGTCGTTTGGACACGGCGCGCCTCTCAAAGAGCGCCTTTTGATATGCCAGAGGTTGTAGTTGATAAACTTCGGGATCAGTTATCCTTAGAGTTAGATAGACTAGCTATCGCAGCTTTTACTGGTGCACAGATTAAAGCTATTCCTGATGGCGAAGCTTCTCTGACTTTTGATACTGACGGTACTGCTTCTACGGCTGCCACTGTTAACCTAAACTACTTCCACGTTGAACAACTTCGTGACTATCTATTCTCAACTATTCATTCTCCTACTTTTGAAGGAGATGAATTTTTCGGTTTAGTATCCACGAAAGGTCTACGTGGACTTAAACAAGATCCAAAGTTTGAGGTGTGGAATCGCTACACTACTCCAGAAAACAAAGCCAACGGCGAAGTGGGTAAGATTGAAGGTATTCGCTTTATTGAGATCAACAACACCAATGTCTTGAGTGCAACTCTAGGTACTGGGTCTGTTCTCGGTGAAGGTGTTTTCTTTGGTCGTGACGCCGTTCGTATGGCTGCTGCTGTGCCACCTGAGATCTTTCGAGAGATACCAACAGATGGTGGACGTAGAAACGTTGCTGGCTGGTACGGTGACATCGGCTTTGGTGAAGTTTTTCCAACCTCTAACGACGGTGAAGCTCGAATCCTTCACCTAACAAGTTCATAGGGGGTGGAGAATGTACACTAGAAGAAATGTTTGGTGGACACCCGGAGTTGATGATCTTTCATCCGCTGCCGATCATACGGATTTATTTATTGCGGGTTCCCGCATGAGAATACATTCCGTTGGTGCGGTAATAGTTGGAACGACTGAGACTGATGGTGCTGCCACAATACAAGTAGACAAAACAGCCAATTCAGGAACAGGCGGTACCAGGGGTGCTGCCGATGCTGGTTCAATTGTTGTCCCAGATAACTTAGATGTTGCGGAGATGGTCGTTGATACGACCTCAACTATCTTTCCATTTACTTTGGAAAGAGGCGAGTTTCTGACCTTTCAGATCTCTGATGCTGCAACGTCTGGTTCGGCTCATTACACTGTAGAGTATGAGCCACTACAAGACACATTAGCGAACGATGGTACTGGATTGGTAACAGAGTCAACTTAACTAAAAAAGGGGGGAGGGAAACCTCCCCTCTAAAATAAGGAGGTTACTATGCCTGCTATAGCAGCGAGTGACGTTACCGTTACGATCAACCGTAAGGAAGATCTTAACGGGATGAAACGTAATTACTGCACTATTGCTTTCGGTGATGGCGCACTTACTTATCCTACAGCCGGGATTCCTTTAGCTAAGGGGGTTCTAGGCATGTCCAGACACACTGAACATATTAACTTTATGGAAAGTAACACGCTTGATTATCATATGGAGTATGATGTCAGTGCGGAAACGATTGTTCTATCACAAGGCGATTACAGTATAACGACAGATGGGCCATTAATTGAACTAACCACGTCTGCCGCTCCAGCGGCCCAAACTATTCGGATAGTAGTAGACGGTTACTAGGAGGGTTTATGGCGTTTGACCATAAAGTGCATCATTACGACACTAAGGGAAACGTAAAAAAGGAAACAACACCTTACACTAAAATATGTAGAAGTGGACTTCCTGAAATCTACTTTGATCACAAGAGAAAAAGGTTCTTTGATCCTGGGACAATGGGCGATGCCACGTTTAAAATACCTGATGACCTTAAAGAGCGCTATCTCGGAAAAGATAGTGTTTCTGATGCGAAGGTGGAGGCTGCGCCGACAGATCCGAAGGATAAAAAGAAGTCGGGGCGTCCTAAGGGAAGTAAAAATAAAAAGAAAGAGATTTTGGTAACTTCGGAAGGAGTAGTTGAATGACGCATTTTGAAAGACCAATCCAAACTGCTCACGTTAACTACGCGGAAAAGACTAAAACTGCCGCAGTTAGCCCTGCATCTGGGAATAACTTGGTGTTTGTAGGGGGGACAGTAAATAACCGAGCTGGTGCCGCTCAAATTCTAGGTGTGGGGTTTAAATTAAACAACGCACGATGGAAAGCTGGACAATGGGATGATTCGGCCGGGGCTTCTTACACCGACGACACTACAGATGCTCAATCCGCTGGAGGGGCTGATTTCCCTCTTTTCACACTTGTTAATGATGACGGATTCGTAGTTCAAGCATTAGATAAATTCGGAATCATAGGAATTGATGTTGGTACGGCTGAAGTTGGCGCTGCGACTTACGTGGTGGAATATTGGAATGGTACGGCGTGGACGGACATGGTGACCATTGAAGAACCCACTGCTTACACCGCTGTAGAACAGGTTATATCGTTTTCACCTCCGATAGACTGGACACAGCTTGCAGCGGGCGACGTTCCTGTTGATACTGACGGGTTGGATGCGGGGAAATATGCAATCAAGGTTGATGCGTCGGCGGCTTCAGCGACCACGGCAGCGGTAGCGGACGAACTTTGGGTTGCTAAATTACACCAATACAAAGAGGAAGTTGCTGATAACGATTTGCTTAACGTAGTGATTGAAGATCCTATCGGGTTAGCTTTGCAAGCTGGGGAATCAATAATCCCGTATTTTCAGACTACAAGTGCTAATAATTCGTTTACTGTGCGGTATCGTGAGACTGGCTAATGTCAGTTTACACCAGAGATGCAACGTTAGGCAGGCAGGCTATCGGCGGGGTTTTTCCTGGCGTAATTAATAAGAGTTTTTGGCCCTCCGAATCCGGGGCTACTGAGATATGGCGTGCTGATGATATTTCAGGCTCTAACTGGGTCAGTTTAATTAATGGAGACACTTACGCTAGAACTGGTTCAGGGGGGACAGCGTCTGCCGCAGGCCCTCCTAGTACAGGAATGATCAGCTACCAGCACTCTGCGGAAAGCTGGGAAGATGCTACTCCTAATTCAAGTATACAACCTGGGACAGCGGACTTTTCTATTATCTTCGTAGCTAGAGTATCTACAGGATACACTTACGTTTTATTTGATTATGATTCCACAGTTAACACTACCGAAGGAATCTATATTGCTTATTTTACTGGTGTGGCACTGCTTATGGGCGTTCATGATGGCACTACTCAGCATAGAACTCATTGGCTTTCCGGTAGTGGGGCTTCTATGCTTGAAGATGGCGATTGGCATCACATAGAGATGATTTTTGATAAATCCGCTTCTTTAGTGGGGGTGGTAGCTGATGGTGTAACGCAGTCTACAGGTCTTAACGCTGGGTCGGCTCTATCTGCGGTAGGTTCTATCACTCCAGCTGGGGGCCTAGCTATAGGCGCTGCTGAGGGCGGGGGTTCTCCTTTAGATAATAACCATGACCTAGCTTACATCGCTTACGCAAAAAATTTAACTTATAAAACTCCATTGTTACCGTAATGGCTAGAGTAGGAAAAAAGAATAAGAAAAAAGGTCGACGAAGTCGCAACAGTAAAAGGCGTAAAGGACAAAAAAAGAAAGGCCGTAAAAAACGGAAAGGTAAGTGAATGTGGGAGAAACTAAGGAAGTTAGGGGGAAGTCTAGGAACTACCGAGTCAGTGACGTTGCGGCCTTGGTTTCCATACTTTGCGGTTTACTTTTGGTTGGGGGTACTGTTGGTCATTATTATATTAACCAACATACAATCGTGGAACTTACAAAAAGCAGCACAGACATTAAACGGAGGCTACGAGACATCGAGCTTGAAGTGGCAAAACGTGGTCCCAGAATCGACCGCTGTGAAGAAATAGTAAAGGAATTACAGGGGCGAAAATAATGTATGGAATTAGTAAACGAGGGTTTTTTGAGAGTAATAAAAAGAATTATCTTACATTGCTCCGATAGCCCACATTTTAGTAAAGAAGGAAGAATGCTCGACGTTGAGGATGTTAGAAGTTGGCATAAAGCAAAGGGTTGGAAAGACGTTGGGTATCATTTTGTTATTCCATTTAGTGGGGAAATCCAAACGGGGAGACCATTAGGTATAGAGGGTGCTCATGCCAAAGGGAACAACAAAGATACAATAGGTATATGCGCAATGGGTAAAAATACATTTACGGTAAGTCAGATAGTAAGTTTAAAGGGTTTATTACAAATGCTCATGACAACATACAGTCTAAGATTAAAAGATATTTATGGTCACTACCAAGTAGACCATCATGGGAAAACCTGTCCTAACTATCTAATCGAAAAATTTAGAGAACTTATGTAGGGGGTAATTATGAAGCCTGGATATCGAACATCAGAATTTTGGTTAAGTTTGGCGGCGGCAGTTGTTGGTCTGCTTATGATGAGTGGCGTGTTAGGCGCTGGGACTCAAATGGAACAAATAGCAGGCATGGCGGCTCAGGTATTGGCAACTATGGGTTATAGTTTTAGTCGTGGAAAAGCAAAGTCTGCTGAATTGATTGAATGATTTGGGCGATAGCGATAATCGCTATTGTAGGTTATGCGGGGGCGGTCACGGTAGCACTACTTCGCGCCTTGAAGCGTGCACGTAAAGTTGAACAACTTGAGGCCGCCCTCGCATTGGAAAAAGAACATCGGCGCTTAGAAAAGGCGGCTGCGCTGGCAATGATAGCGAGTTATAAAAATGAGATCATTAAGCTTAAAGATCTTATTAATAGTGTGCGCTCTGGTGGTGGCCTGTCACAAAGTGGCATCAAGTGATCCTCCAACGTTACCACCTCCGGAGCGCCCAGTTCAATTAGAGGCCATTTTCTTAGAAATTATGGTGAATGGACAAAGAATGTTTTGTGCGGAATGGATAGATTATAAAATGATTGAGATTTCTTACGAGGGTTTCATAGACAGATGTTTACTATGTCCAGGGTGGGGTAATGGCGAACCTAACAACAGTTAATGACATCTTATTAGATGCACTTTGGAAGGCTGGTGAAATAACCGACCCAACGATGGCAACCACATCAGATCCTTTCTATCTTAAGGGGCTGAATTACATAAACGAGGTGCATCTTGATCTCAAGAGAGGTAACGGCCCGCAGTCTCCAGATGCGAATATTACCTTTAGATGGGCAATCAAGGACCCTGCTTCGGTGTTAATCTTAGAGCCTAAATATGACACTGGGACAATCAGTGTAGCAAATAACTCTGCTTCAGCGACACTTTCAACAGTAAGTGCTGCTTCAAGGGCGGGATGGTATTTAATTATCCCCGGTGAAGACGATGTGCCAAGGGTTTTAACCCACATTGGCGGATCGGCAGCTGTAACTCTAGACGGTGTGTGGACCGGGGATACCGGGGCTACAGAGACATTTAAACTAGTCAATATCCAATATGATCTAGGGTCAAGTGATATCATTCGTATCGTTGAACCCTTTAGGGTTTATAGCTTGGGTACGGAGGGCGATGAGTTCTTAATTACCTCTATGGATTCAGCTCAGTTTGCCTCAGAATGGCCCGTAGGTGATTTACGAAGCGGAGTCCCGACGAAATTTCGCATCGTTAAAGAAACCGACGGGACAGTAAAGATTCAAGTTAATAAATACCAAGATACCGATCTATTAAGAGTGGAATACGATTATATCGATATATCTACGGATTTAACTGTAAATGACACTCCAGAAGTCCCAAGAGACTACAGAGCAGTTATGAGTAATTGGGTTGCGGGGTTACTTTTACAAGATAAAAACGACAATAAAGCTGCGGGGTTTTTCCAGTTAGCGCAGGCAGGTTTTTTAACAATGGTTAAAAATGAACAGTATAAATCTCATAGAACGAGTACTAGGCTGGGGAAAGTTTCACCTCGTAGAGATAAAGCAGGACGTAGGAGCTTAAGGAACATAACTAACGTGGTTTATAATACATAATGGGATATCAAGGATTAAAAATACCGATACCTATAGGTAATGGTGGCCTTGATAAGTCGCTGAATCGCAGCGGAGTACCAATCAACAGACTTATCGAGGCTACTAATACAGAAATCTTTGATGGATTTGTGGGCAAAGAAGGCGGGTCTTCGCATCAGAATTCAACAGCGATAACAGGGACCCCGGCAATCCTAAGAGGACATGATTATTTTCCCGATGCTTCGACACAGAGAGGACTTGTAGCCTTGAGTAACGGTGTTTTAAGAAAGGACGATGGAACTTTTGCTTGGGCCACTTCACTCGGAACGTTTGCGACAACAGATCAAATTACCACAATCTCTGAGGGCGGGGTTGAGACCTCGGGGAATGCAAAGCATGTGTTTTTCTGTAACGGGGCTGATTCTCCTTTCGTACTAGATGATGACGGAGCCACGGTTGGTGCAATCACTGGACCAGCGGCAGACTGGGCCACTACTCAACCAGTTAAAATGCTGGTTTACGGGCTTTGGAATTGGGCGATAGCGGATCATTTCCTTTATAGATCTGATCCTGCCGATCATGAATCTTTTACCGGTGCTTCCACTTCGATATTCGAAGTATTCCCTGGTGAAGGGACAAGATTAATCTCAATGATAGGGATCTTTGGCAGGATTTATATGTTTAAAGAGCCCTCGGGGCTTTATTATCTAGATATCGCCGATGTATCCGATGAAACCAAGTGGAGTCTAAATAAAGTAAGCGATAATATATCATGCGCAGGGCCTAATTCGATTGCATCAACCAAGAACGAAGCGGTGTTTGTTTCCGCTACAGGGGGGCTGCATTTCTTAACAGGCGCAGAGAGTTTTGGGGATGTTAAGGATTCAGATATCACTGCGATTTTAAACATCGAAGATGTATTTAGAACTGGAGCGGATAAAACAAGACTCAATAGAGCTCAAATTGCTTATTACGAAGATAAAAAGCAAGTATGGGTTTGTTTTACATCTTCGACAGGAACACGAAACGATAGAATCTTAAAAATCGATATTTCTGATGTCAGCAATTTAAAAGCATGGGTTTCGGATAAAGATGAGTGTGAATCTATTTGGATTCGCAAAGACGCCACGACAGGTCAAAGAAAACCCTTACTAGGTGGCAAAGATGGGTTTGTTTGGACTACCGATGAGACAACATTCAATGTAAATAGCACATCTTACAATGCAAGATTTCAGATTCCTTTTACTGATTTTTCATTCTTTGATCCTAACTTAGCAAATGTTGATAAGATCTTAGATGCTGTTGAAGTTCATGCTCAACCGTCGGGAGACCATGATATTACTCTTCAAATATTTATCGATGGTGATCTTAGAGATACTTTGACTTTCAATATGGGTGCTACTGGGGCGGCTTTAGGTTCTTTTGTATTAGGAACAGACCGCTTAGACGGATCTGGGCTTATAACAAAAAAGAAAAGAGCTGCGGGGTTCGGTCAGAGGTTTTCATACAGTATTTTTAATTCGGGGTTAAATGAAGGTTATAACATAGATAAAATTGTTTCCTATGTTCGACCCGCTGGCGAGAGAGGTAGAGTTTAATGCCTGGACTATGGAGTGTAGTTAAATCTTGGATAAATGGTGAAGTTCTCACACATACAGATTTAAATGCTGAATTTCAAAACGTTATAACAAATCAAGTCCCAGCACAGTTTGATGATTATTCGTCAAGCGTAGCTCAAATGCAGACTAATACCGACCCTGGAGAGGTTGGGTCAGAGTCCCAAGCTACTACATTGGCCGGTGAGTTAGAGCGCGAAAGATTTGCCATTAAAGAAATCAAAGGCACAGATCAATGGTATGAGACTGCGAAAACCTCATTATCCTTGTTATCACAGCCAGACCAAGGACTTCATATTGGCATTGAATTTGACGGCAAAAACGGTGGGGCTTCCACGACAACGGACGCCTTAGCTAAATTAATCAACCAAGGAGGTATAATCAACGCGGCTAGTTTAAGCTCCGCAGATGTCGTTATCGGTGATTTTGATTCAACGAACGTGAAATTTAACACGTATTCCCTGGCTCTAGATGGTAGTACGTTAGTTGCTTTCGAAGGAACCCACGGAAACCCTTTTAAAGGCTCTATTTCGCTGTGGTTTAGGAATCTCGCGGCGGCGGCAGGGGGCATACTCTATAATCCTCTACTTGGATTAGAATTACTTCTTGAATCCGCAGGCGGGACTCTAGAGTGGACTGTGACTGAGAGAACCGCCGCCACTGAAAGTACTAAGGATACCACAACCGTAACCGGGTCGAGTTCAAGAGCCGCTGACACTACTTTTAGGAACGTCACAGCGAAATGGCGTTTAAATGATGAAAACGGTGCTAGTACTGACTTAATGGAAATGGAGTATGAAGGTTCAGACGAAGGTACGCAAATAGGCTCTGATGATATCGACATTAATCCTGGGCTTGGAGGGACTTGGTTCGCTGGAGTTTCAAGAAACGATCCTTCATGGGATCATTTTTATGCAGCAAGCGGGTTGCCTACAGCACATTCGGACGCATGGACAGCCAATGGCACGACGGCAAGCAATGCTGTTGCAAATGGCGTTTTAACTATTTCAGGCCAAACGGGGGTTCAAACTAACAATTACTCAAAGACCAATAATATTGATCTAAGTCAGTTTACTGCTGAATGGAAAGCGATATTAAACAGTGGTTCCCGCTTAGCGATAAATGATTCAAGCTGCACCTTTGTAGTCAGAGATGACTCTATGGATAGGTCTTTATTTGTAAACATAAATCCAGGTAGTATTTCAATATTTACAGAGACAACCACCCCAGTACATTTAGCGGATATTCTCTTAGATACATCACAGTATCATGTCTACCGTTTAACTAGCTCGGGGTCTCCTAGCCCAACAATGACTTTATATATTGATGGCCAAAATGTTTGGTCAGAATCCGTAACTACATCAGATACAACGGCTGGCGATACTGTTACTTTTGGTGATACAAGTGCAACCTCTGGGGGTAATTCAAACGCGGGCTGGGAATTTGTAAAATATTTCGATGCTGGGGCAACTGCGCCTTTAACTTTAGCAACTCAAGGGAACTTAGATTCACTGGGAGTTTCATCGAGCATTATATCAGATGTCACAGTTACCGCTTTGCAGAGCTCAAGAGTTACAGATGTCTTCGGTAGTGAGCCAAGCCACGGCCCTACATTGCCGTTAGAAGCATATTTTGCTCGGAATGGATCGGTCTCTACCGCGTCGGCCACTTTTGTCGATATGAGCACTTTTGTTTATTATGTGGCTGGCGACGGAATATCTGAATATCTATTTGACATTCAAGCAAGCCTTAATAACGGTACTACAGCGGAGAGAAACTCTTATATTGCCGTTGACATTGACAATGATGTCACTGGGCTTGCTGTAGGAGTTAACTCAATTCCGTGGTTATTAGAAAGCGGCGCGAGCACTATCGGCAATCATTACGCAGTTAGTTTTTCCCGATCAGCAATATTAACACCGGGATTGCATGAAGTGAGGCCACAGTTCGCAGTCGACGCTGCAGATACGTTAAATCTAAATGAAGAAAATTCTCAGTTTTCTATGACGCTTAGGAAACTAAAGAAGTTATGAAAAAGATTAAAGGTATAACAGTAAGAAGGGCAAAGTTAGATGATACTCATGCATTAATGAGCATGGCTTACGCTTTTTTCTTAGAGCAAATGGAGGCACCAGAAGAAGAGTTTAATTCCAAAGATGTTATGGGACATATTGTAAATTATATTACTTCACCCGATGCGGACATTCTCTTAGCTGAAAATGGGCAAGGTCCTGTTGGTACGGTGGCTTTAGGGGTCGGTCCTGCATATTATAATCATGACAAAATGATCGCCTCAGATCATCATTTTTGGATAGAGCCTGAGTATAGGTCGTCCTCTGTTGTGAAGGCTTTGGTGGCTTCCGCTAAAGACTGGGCTAGTAAAAAAGGAACGGTGTGGTTAAGGGCTAAGATTGTGGATGGGCAACGTTATAAAGTGAAAAAGCTTAAGGGAGCTGAATAATGGGTATAGAAACCTTAGCTGGTGCTGCTGCAGTAACAGGAATAGCTGGTGCTGTAGCTGGTGGGGTTGGCGGTGCTATTCAGGCAGGCCAAGGACCAGCGCGCGCAGTTAATCTACCTCCGGAATTAGAAACTGTCCAAATTGGACAGATTCAACAGAATCTCGCTGACTTTGAAGTTGAACGGAATCAGACTTTAGCTGCTGTAGGCCAACTAGAAGATATAGCTCAGACCCAATTAGATGTATCCCAGGGTTTAATTCCAACCCAAGAAGGTTTACAAAGACTCACGGAACAAACACAGAGATTTGGTGAGCAGTTTGGTGATTTACTTCCTGATGTTGTTGAAGGAATAGCTCAAGACTTACAGTCTGCTGATTTTGGTACTGAGTTTGAAGCGCAAGCCAGAGAAGAAGCCCAAAGACTCTTAACCCAAAGGGAGGATTTCAAAGATCCTCAAGTTGAAAGAGAACTCTCCGAAGGTAGAAATAAATTAAGACAAAGATTAGCGGCTCAGTTCGGACCGGGGTTTGAGAATACAGAAGCAGGAATTAGAGCTTTACAGGCTTTTGAACAAGGTGCAACGGAGTTAAGGTTTGATGTATCTCAAAGAGGCAGATCCCAAGAAGTTGCGAGACTGCAAGGAATCATCGGCGGGGCTACTCAGGCCCGTGGAACACAGCTTGCTACTATAGGCGCTAAAGGTCAGTTTGCGCAGCAACTTTTTGCGGGGCAACAAGGTGCACTTGGTAGGCTGACTCAGCAAGTAGGAGCTCAGAATATTGGCGCTCAAACACTCTTAGGTGCGCGCGAATTAGGCCGGACAGGACTAGGATTAGTCCAGCAGCCTTTCGGTCTTTTGCAAGCATTTGGTCAACAGAACATCAGTAGAGATACCAGAAGATTATTACAAGCTGGCACGATAGGTCCTGGTAGTTTATTTGAGCAAACTGGAGTGCCAAGAAGAGAAACTGGAAGGATAGCAAGAACTCAGCGGCAGAGACAACAGCAACAGTTTTTCCAGAATGTAGGATTTCAACCTGGATCTGGACAAAACTTAAATCAATTATTAACCCAGTTTGGTCCTAGACAATTTCAGTTCGCTTAGGAGAAATCATGGCTAACGGAGCAGGCAGAGCATTAATAGGAATCGGTCAGGGATTGACTCAGACTAGTAATGTTCTTTTGAATTTACAGAAACTAAAATCTGTGCAGGCTGAAAGTGGTCGCAGGGCTAAGTTAGAGCAAGATAAATTAGATGCTGCTCAGTCTCAAAGTGATTTCAAGTTTATTAAATTTGCTACAGGATTTAAAAATAAAAAAGCAGTTGTTAATGCACTAACAAGTGAAAGAGGCCAAAAGGCTTCTCAAAACATTTTAGGAGGAGCTTTAACAAAAGAAACTGCCGCTTTATATGCTGAACCGGAATTTTTAGGAGACATGGCTAAATTAGAACAGGTAGTTAATGAGGAAATAAGTAAAGGAAATACTAATATCATAGGCGCAGTAAAACAAAGACTAGGCTCAACTGGTGGCGATCCTCAAGCATTTAGAGTTGCTGTCGATGATATTATTAAACGCAGAGGCGCAATTGGCGCAGCAACTTCACCATTCGGCGGTCAAGGTGGGGCATTAAGAGTTGGCATTGCTCAAGCTCAAGATCAAAAAACTCAGGCTAATACTCTTCTTAATCAATTTAATAAAGCACGTGTTGATGTAAGAAAACAATTTAAACGGAAAAGCGATGTAGAAGCTAGAATAGGCAGAACCATAAACCAATCTGAATTTAATCAAGAATTAGATAATCTAGCTTTACAAAGTGTAGGTTTAACACCGCAACAATTAGGTCAGGCAAGACAAGTTGTAGCGACTCCGATTAGTCAACTTGTCCAGCAAGTAGGTGGACAGCAGCCTGTTGAACAACCGCAGCAAGTAGCCCCAACTGAACCTCAAGTTGCGCCTCTTGAACAACCACCTAGTAGTTTAGCTTTGGAAAGTGAAGAAGTTGGGGTTTTTGATAAAGATTTACAGAGCTTTGTTAAATCTAAAGTGAAGAAAACAAATGATGATTTGAGTGGCGTACTTGAAGCTGGACCTATGCGTGAATTAAGCGAAACTGGTGCAAGAAATTTAGCAGAGGCTAGATTAGTGCCAAAACTGTTAGATGATTTCGAAGTTACCTTAGAAGAAAATAAAGATTTATTTGGCATTGTTAAGGGAAAAATAGCAGAACTTGACCCCACTAATGTAAGAGCTCAGGTTTTTGAAGCGGATAGAAGGGCTAAGTCACAGGCATTTGGTCGTCTCATGGAAGGTGGCGTCTTACGTAAAGAGGATGAATTAAAATATAAACGTATGTTTCCTAAACTCGGAGAAAAATTTGAGATTGCTGAAGGTAAACTTGTCGTTATTAGAAAATTAATGAATGCTAAATTACAAGGGTTGGAACGCACGCTTGGTGATGTTGGTTTTCAAGTGCCACCTAGGGCGAGCGCCGCCACGACAAGCCCCAGCGGAAGGTTTAAAGATAGAGCCTCTAAATTTGGGAAATAGAAATGGCAACACCATCTGATCAAGATTTAGACACTCTTTTACAGTCATTTGGCAATGATACTAAAATGATTGGCGAGTTTACCAAGGAACTCGAAAGTATAGAAGCATCCGATGGTATAGAAGCAGCAAACCAATTTACTTTAGAGGTAATGCGGCAAAGACAACTTGCGCCCTCTATAGACATAGCCCCTCAAGGGCCAGCAGGCGTAGCTCCCCAAGCTCCGCCACCGACTGAAGAAGAGCAAAGCATAGAGCGTGGCAGAGAATTAGTTGAGGAGCGAGGTCTTGGTGGAACGTCTGCTTTAATTCGTGGTGTTGGTGAATCCGCTTTAATTGGTCAAACCGAAGAGATTTCCGCAACAGCGCAAGCCGCTTTAGGTCGTGGTGATATTGTTGATATCGAACGCCAAGAAGAAGATATTTCAGCGGCTCTTGGAGAGGATTTTCCTGGATTAACGACGATAGGTGAGCTGATAGGATTTGCTACTCCAGGTGGAGCGGTATCAGCCATAGGTAAAGGTGTTAAGGCCACGACAGGCGTTATAGCTAGGACTGCTCCTAAGTTATTTGGCAATATTACTGAAGCTGGTTTAAAGAAGCAGTTTAATAAAGCATTTTTTAGAGGAGCTTCGGAATTAGGTTTATTTGAAAGCACTAAGGAGCTTTTAGAGACTGGTGATATTGAGAAAGCATTTGGAGCTGGTTTATTTGGTGCTGCGGCTGGTGGTCCTGGTGGGGTTGTCGGGCAAAAGGCTGCAAAGTTTTTACAAAGTAAAATAAAGTTTTCTGATGCTCAAAAAGCATTGGCCCTTGGTTTACAATTAGAAACTATGGAAAGAGAAGGTGGGAAAGGCGTCGCTAAGCTAAGAGAGGTTGTTGCTCAGATGATTGGTGACGCAAGGCCAGAAGTTTTAAACTCAATTCTTCGGAACCCTGAAAGGATTAGGGAACTTGTTAAAAGAGGCATTATAGAAAACCGCGACATAGGAATACAAATAAAAAACAGTGTTTTAAATTTAAGAGAAACTCTTGGAAAGAAAATAGAAGTATTTAAATCTAAGGTAAGAAAATCAAAAAAGCTTACCCGTAGAAGTAAGGAATTAAAGACTGTTTTAAATGTATCCGAGAATGAGTTAACCTCATCTTCAGGTGCTAGCGTCTTAGGTCCAAAAGAAGCTGCTTTGTTTGATAGGGTTCGAAAAATACTAGCTCCAGAAAAAATAAACGACGCTGATTTATTATTAGTTGTGGAATCAATTGATGAGTTAAAAACTCAAGCGGCTGGGAATATAAGCGCCAAAGCTATTAGAGCTTTAGAATTAGTAAGACGAAAAGCTAAAACACGATTACGTGCCAAATTTTCTGGTTGGGATAAAGCCGATGCTAACTTTGTTAAGTTTAAGGAAAACTCTGATAGATTCATTAGACAGATTGAAAAAGATCCGACGAGATTTGTTGATACGATTTTTAGTAAAGCTAAAGGCGAAGCACGCAGAGACGTATTAAGATTAAAACTCTTAGCTGACAAAATAGATCCTTCGCTACGAAAACAAAGAAGGGCAGTTATAAGAGAGGTATTTGATGTTAGAGCCGCGCAGCAAGTACAAAGAGCACTTACCACGCCTAATCGAGTGCAACAGCAGGCAATCATGAATATTGTCGATAAATATCGGAGAAGAGGCGCTGGCATTGGTGCAACCATTGGAACTATGATTGGTACTAAGCTAGGAGGTCCTTTTGTTGGGGCTGCGCCTGGTGGGGCTGCTGGGTTTACTATTGGGCAACAAGTTGGTGAAATGATTGGTCAAAGAGTTGGTAATGTAGATCGTATTTTTAAAGCGGCCATTCGTAGTAAAGCTTTAGGCAAACAAGCAAAGAAAATTGCTCTAGATCTTAAAAGACTAACAGACAATGGAATTAAGCCAACAGAACTTTTTGATTTAATCCCTGCCGGTGCTAAGGGCGTTGAAGAACTCGCCGATTTCATAGTTGATGAAACTTTTGCTGCTCCCGCTCCAGTGAATATAGAGCCTTTAATAGAACAATCTGTGCAAGCTGCTCAATAACTCCTTAATATCATTACATTCTTTTCTATGTACTTCTGTGAGTATCTGTTGACATTTGTGTACATTTGCGATAATATAGATACATAACATAGAGAAAGGCTGAGAATGAAAACCACGAACTCTAAAAAAATCAAAGAAAAAGTCAATGAAATCGTTAAGTTAAGAGCCAAAATCCGTGAGCTCAAGGCTGTTGTGGATCAAGCGTCTGCTGATGTCAAAGAATTCATAGGAAAACCTGGCGCAGTTAAGGCTGGTAACTACCTAGCTGTATTAACCGAGCAAGAGCGCCGGACACTGGATCGTAAGGGTCTTTTAGAAGAGTTTGGCCCAGAGGCTATTGAGCCTTTCGAGAAAATCACCACAGTCCGTTCATTAAACATTAAACCATTATAGGGGGTAAAAATGGAAGATTTAAAAAATGAGTTATCGAGCATGTTAAATGAGTGTAACAAGATTTTGGGCAAAGAAAGGCGTTTTGAAGTTTGGTATAAAGACATTGAGTGTATCGATCCTACTTTCATGGTCGTTGTAAGGGCTAAATCAGCGCTACACGCTACGGATCTAGTAGCACAGAGTGGTGCGTTGCCAGTGAGAGTCGTGGAGTTATGAAAAAACTAATAATCATAGGTTTACTCATAGCAGCCCCAAGTTTAGCAGTTGACGATGTTTTTTCAAAATACCGCAAACAAGCATTAGGGAGTTGGGGGGATTACGTTTATCGTTTAGAAAATAATGATGTGAAATGTTACGCATTTGTAGCTACTGGTGGCGGCATCGCCATGCAATGCAAATGGAAGGCTGAGAAGAATGAAAAATCTACTAAAAAAACTAATGTGCAAAATTAGCGGGCACCCTGGATTCGGAGGTAGGATTCTACACGGTAGGGTACAGATTGTCTGTCCGCGTTGTAAAGTTGAGACTACCGTACCGAGTCCAGTGTTTCAACAATTTCTAAAAGATAAAATGGTGACTGATTTATTCGATATGGATCTTGACCACCTGATTAATAGTGATAGGATATGACTCCACATGAAAGCAGATACTGTTAATTGTATAGATCTAAAGAGTGCCGCGGAAATCCTTGGAGTTCATGAGGCAACTATCAGACGATACATAAATAATAACACTAGAGGATTCAAGGATCAATGCGTAAGGCAGATTGAACCTGAAACTAAGATTTGGATCTTAAAGGATAAACTATTAGAATGGTTTGAAAATTTATAGGAGTTTACATGGCTGAGTTAGACTTTCCTCAAGACAAGATTGATCTAATCAAATCCACCGTTGCAAAAGGCGCTACCGATGATGAATTGGCGTTATTCTTACACCAAGCAAACAAAGCTGGTCTCGATCCATTAGCAAGACAGATTCACTTCGTTAAACGTAAAAACTCAGGGACTATTCAGGTCGGCATAGATGGTCTCAGGGCCATAGCTGATAGAACCAAATGTTATGCACCAGGTGAGGAAAGTTTTGAATACAACAAGGATTCTACTCTCTATCCTGTTAAGGCTACGGTATCGATTAAGAAATTTGCTCAAAACACCTGGCATGAGTTTTCTTGCACGGCGCGATGGGTCGAATATGCTGCCTACTATGGGAATAATCTAGGCAATATGTGGAACAAATTCCCTGAAACGATGCTTGCTAAATGCGCCGAAGCCAAAGCTTTACGAAAGGCTTTTCCAGCGCAGCTTTCCGGTCTTTACACTCATGAAGAAATGCATCAGGCAGATTCAGACCCTACCTCACCTCAAGAACGTAAGAAAAATGCAGCACAGAGCAACGTCGTCGATTCTAAGGCTATTCCTGAAAAGACTTCAGATAAACCAGATGTCATAGATCATAAACAAATCTTAACGCCAGGCATTGATATCCCCGATGAGGCTTTGGTTATCAAGAGCGATATTTCGCAGATCATCTATGAGCTATGTGATGACTCTAATCAGATAGCAGATTTACTCGAAGCGTTATCAGAGTTTCGTAGTGGTGACGTCCTAAAGGTAAAAGGCTGTAGGTCTATTGGTGAGTTAAACTTTACACGTAAAAAAGGGAAAAAGATGTCCCAGGCGCAGGCAGTCCTAAAAAAACTCATGAAACTTCACAAAGAGCAAGTGCCTAAAATGATAGATGATTGGAAAGCTGGGAAATAACTTGATCCCCTCGTAGGCAGAGGTAATATGTCATGTATGAAAACCCACGTAATCAACAAAAAAATAACGGTAATCTGACGGGTAGTCCTTCGTGGGTTTTCAGCTCGTTAGATAGCAGTAAGGGGGTTGGTACTATTTCGGATGCCGCCCCCAAGCTGCGCAAGTGGTTTATTGTGAAGAACGGCTTTGTATATTTAGCAAGGCAATTAGAAGAGTGGGAGTGGTGGGCCGCCTCAATTACGTTATCGGTTTGGGTAAAGTGTATCCTAAGAGCTAATTGGAAAGATGGAAAATATAAAGGCGAAAAGATTCAGAGGGGTGAATTTACTAGTAGTAACAGGGCTTTAGCTGATTATATGGGCATGAATGTTCAAAGCATGAGATTGCACTTAAAACGGCTTCAAAAATCAGGATGTTTGGAAGCTTTTCCGACAAAGACTCATACGAGATATGTGCTTGTTAATTATGATAAATTCCAAGATTTAAAAACCTACCTACCACAGGACTCACCACACCATCCACCACAAGACTCACCACGCGACTCACTACACAACTCACCATCTATAGAAAGAAAGAAAGAAAGAAAGAAAGAATATATAACACCTCCGGTATCATCTACCTCTAAAAGGAAAGGGAAACCCCCTCCATCGCCGGATGTGATTAAGGTACTTGAAGCCCATAAGGGGCTATACAGAAAAAACTTACACAAAGACTACGCTGGCAAACCTGATGACCAACACGTTATAGCAGGACTGTTAAAGATTCAGAAAGCTGATGAAATCATTGAACGGTTGCCATCTCTGTTTTTTCATAATTGGGCTGAAAAGAATAAATGCTTTAATATCAAGATGTTTGTCCATCTATACGATGATTTAGACCCTATGCCAAAAAAACGGAAAACGAGGCCATTTGATGCCTAAAATAGAATACAAGAGCATGGAAGCTGATTTAAAGCGTTTGGCACCAGGGTATGAGAAAATCCTAGATCAAACAGCCGATCAGGTAAAAGATGGTTTCCAGGCCACCGAATGCTGGCTTGAGTTAAAAGATAGACCAATACTCCATGTACCATGGAAAAACATGCGCTACTCATTAGGCGGGCTGCGTCAAGGTGAACTCACTGTGCTAACTGGTGATACTGGTCATGGGAAAACCACATTCGCCGCGAATATGATATTTGGTCTTATGAAGAAAAAGACCAAGACTTTAACTTTTAGTCTTGAGATGGGCATGATTGCTTTCATTAAAAAGATTTTCCAAATGTACATGCAGATAGTGCATAGCAATGAAAATTTAGAAAAGAACTTAGAAACATGGACAGAATGGATAATCAAAAATCCTATTTGGATTTTAAATCATTCCGGGCCTCTTAGATTTGATTCCTTTAAACGTGGTCTTGTGTGGGCTGGAATAGTTTTAGAAGCGCAGTGTGTGTTAGTGGATCATTTTCACTTATTAACCAAGCCTGGAATGGACGCCTCGCAATTGGAACGGATGGTTGCTGAAATAAGGCAGCTTGCGGACACATTAGGAATAGCAGTTCTTATGATATGCCACCCGGCAAAAATTCATTCCGTAGACGGAAAAGAACGTGAGATTGGCATGGATGAACTTAAGGGTTCGTCTGGAATCAAACAATATGCTGATAACATATTAGCCATATATTTTGATAAGCCTAAAAATTTAACGACGGTTCGAATACACAAAGTTAGAGAATCTAATTATGGTAAAAATATGGGTCTTAAAATTCAGTATTCGATGAATCAAAATCTTTTATTTGAGGAACTTGATGATGGCACCAAGGATTGAAACAATGGCAAGAGATCATTGGGGGTGGTCTGAATTTAGAATTAAAACAGAAAAGTTAAAAGCAAGGATGTTAAATTGTAAATATTCTCTTATGGATGAACAACAGTTAAACTCAGATATTAATAAGTTGGTTCAAGATCATAATAAGTTAGACGATTTAGAAGATTTGTTAATAGAGACATTGGTAGAGGAAGCACCGTTTTGAAATGGTTTAAGAAAAAAGAAAAAGATGAGACTGAAAAGTTATGGGATGGATTAAAGGATGATTTGTATCCTAAAGAAAAAGGACCGTTTTACATTTTGTTATCCCCTAGTGGGAGAGTTCAAGCGTTGATCCCTGAGCGTTTACATACAATAATGAAACAAGATCCTGGCTACGTAGTGTCTTATAGTTTTGATAAATTTGGATTTGATTTATTAGAAACTATGTATGTTGAGGGTATTATGGGGTCGTTAGACAGTGTTTATGTACCATGGGAAAAGTTTCAAAGATGAGTTATTTAAACATATGACATTGGAGGAACCGACATGCTGAAAGCTTACCATTCAGACCCAGCAATTAAACAAAAATATCTTAATAGAGTACTTGCTCATAAAGAAAATGATGAATTAATAAAGGGGGTATATTGGGGTAATGGAAAAGGCTGCGCCGTTGGCTGCACTATTCATAGTTCACAACATAACCGTTATGAAATTGAATTAGGAATACCTGAATGGCTGGCTAAATGTGAAGATCTGATTTTTGAAAATCTTCCTAGCGGGGAAGCTAGACAGTGGCCAATTCAATTTCTTAAAACCATTGTACCTGGAGTGGAACTTAAACAAATTAAAAAGCCGTTTTTAATTTTTATTTTAGAATCATCACTTAAATCTTTAGGGAAAGTTCAATTTAATAAACAACAATTTCCAGATATCCAAGAAATAATCGAAAAATCTAAAATGGCTGTTAAAGAAATGATCCGCTGTCATGAAAATAATCTTAATTTAAATAAGGCGGCGAAGAGTGCGAGGAGTGTGGCGAGTGCGGAGAGTGCGGCGTGGAGTGTGGCGAGGGGGGAGG
>Ga0255048_10000277_pt1 | contig 39510 bp, 31 predicted proteins | sample JV7_2_2_MG_FD_183619 | JGI IMG/M metagenome (GOLD analysis project Ga0255048, IMG submission 183619) | Seawater microbial communities from Jervis Inlet, British Columbia, Canada - JV7_2_2 | ecosystem: Environmental > Aquatic > Marine > Inlet | place: Canada: British Columbia | collected 2016-10-06 | reverse complement strand
GCAGCCCGGGAGTTCGGCGTCAAATTTTCAATCGGGCGGAGGTATCCTGAGGCGCAATTGAGTTCCGCAGTCCTGCGATTCATACTCAGGACGACAAAGGGACAGGTGCCGCCGCATGAGCACGACTTCAATAAACGAATTGCCGACTCGCTTCGGGTTCCTGCTGCTCGGCAATTTTACATTGATTTCCTTGTCATCTGCCGTCGAGCCATTACGCATGGCCAATCGTATCTGCGGCAAAGAATTTTATGCGTGGAAAGCGATATCAATAGACGGCGAACCCGTGCACGCGAGTGATGGTCTCCGAGTTAGCGTCGATTTTGGCATTGACGATGACGCATCAATGTATGACCTCGACGTGATTATTGTATGTGGCGGCATTCGTGTCGAGGAAAACGCGAGCAATGCGCTAACGAAATGGTTGAAAACGGTCAACAAAAAAGGCATTGCTCTGGGTGCGATTTGCACGGGCAGTTATATTCTTGCCGAATCCGGTTTGTTGGACGGTTATCGTTGCAGCATCCACTGGGAAAACATGACGGCAGTGACGGACTTGTTTCCAAGTGTCGCTGTGAGCCGTAGCGTATTCACGATCGACAGAAATCGCTATACGAGCTCCGGCGGTACTACGCCGGTAGACATGATGTTGCACTTGATATCGGCGCAATGCGGCGCCGAGGTAAGCGCCGGCGTCGCTGAACAATTCATCTATGAACGGATCAGGCGAGCGGACGACCAGCAACGTGTCCCTTTGAAACATGTCATCGGCCATCAATCCGGCAAACTCGTAGTCGCGGTCGAGCTCATGGAAGCAAATGTCAAGGAGCTAATCAGCCAGGAAGACCTGGCGTCCTATGTCGGCCTGTCGAGGCGACAGCTTCAACGGTTGTTTCGGCGATATCTGATGTGTGCACCATCCCGATACTACCTGCAAATTCGACTGCAACGGGCTCGCGAACTGCTTCGTCAGACCGGCATGAGTCTGGTCGAGATTTCGGCGCTAACCGGTTTTGTATCCACATCGCACTTCAGCAAGAGTTACAAAGCGTTTTACGGGCACTCGCCCAGTGTAGAACGCCAGCAGGAATTTGACGATCTGCGGGTAACCGATCAATCGTCGACCTCTGCTAATTGCTGAATTTCTTCCTCGTAGACCTGTGATGCCGTACATGCTGTCGCCAACGCGTCGGTGAACGCCATGTGTTCGTCGGTCGGCGCACTCGTGCGGTGAAACATTCGATGCGTCACATAGATTACGAGCAGTACCTGAACGATACCGGTAAACACATACAGGCTTGAGAAATTTGTCAATGTCATCATTGCAGACGCGATGAACGGACCGAGAATGGCGCCGATGCCGAACATGAGAAGCAAGCCGCTCGAGACCGTAACGTACTCACTGGGATCCGCGTAATCGTTCGCGTGGGCGACTGCGACTGCATAGAGCGGAAATGTCATTGCGCCCCAGGCGGCACCCAGTAGATTGATTCCAAGAAACCCCAGGTCTTCCACCGTTATGACGATAATTGCGCTGACGGCAGTGCCGACAATCGCGCCTCCAACGAGAACTTTGCGCCGGCCAATTTTGTCGGATAGGAATCCCAGCGGCCACTGAAAAATCGCGCCGCCGATCACGGTTGAGGTCATGAACCATGCGGCGAGCGATATATCCTCGGAGATGGCGGCAGTAAACACGGGCGCCAGGGACCAGAACGCTCCATCGGCGAGGCCCATTGTCAGGCAGCCGATCGCTCCGGAGGGAGAGGTTCGATACAGGCGAGCGATGTCCAGCTCGACATGCAACGGCAGTTCGGGTGACGGCGATGTCGATAAGACAACCGGAATCGCGGCGATTGAGACCAGCACTGACGCGATGGCGAACAGGTGCATGTCGAATGGATCGTAGAGCAGGAACATCATTTGACCCGCCGCCAAAACAGTCAACGTGATCATGACGTAAATTGAGAAAACGGTGCCTCGATTCTCGTTTGTCGAGCGCTCATTGAGCCAGCTTTCGATAACGACATACAACACAGCCAGACAGAAGCCCGTCAACAGACGCAGGAAGCTCCAGACCCACGAACTCACGACCAGTCCGTGCAACAATGGCGCCACGGAGGCAAGAGCAGTCATGGCTGCGAAAACACGCACGTGGCCGACGCGTTGAACGAGCTCGCCGCCTTTAAGGCAGCCGAGCGTAAATCCGAGAAAATAGGCACCGCCAATGATCCCGATCGAAATCGTCGAGAAATTCTCGAGTGATGCCCTGACGGGTAACAGAGTACCCTGCAGACCCTGTCCGGTGAGCAGGATCGATACCCCGATGAGAAGTGCCGCAACCGGCGCGAGTGCGTGCTTCATAGTCGTAGCCAACCGCTTAAGCGGCGGGGATTTTAGGGCTTTCCGATCTGAATTGGCAACACTTTTTTTGAAAAGTTCAGTGGCCTGACCCGGTTATCCGGTATGTTCTTTCAGTACCTTCACGATCGACAATCCGAGGATGACATAAACCAGGAGCAATGGTACCGACGCGACCACTGACGCCGTTTGTAGCGCCCGTAACCCCCCCAGAAATAGCAGGACAGATGGTAGGAAACCCAGCGCGATGGCCCAATAGACTCTGTGCATGCGCACCGGGTGCTCATCAGGCTTCAAGTAGCGAGTTGCCCCGGCGGACAGCGTATAGGATGCGGAGTCGTAAGTTGTGGCCGTAAAGATCATTCCGATCACTGCAATGAAAATCAGCCAGAACGATCCAAATGGCAAGAGTTCGATAATCGCTGCAATCGCTGCCGAGGGGCTTTCGTCAATGGCTTGCTGGGCCACCGGATACACGCCGCGCAATTCGAGGTCCAGCGCATAGTTCCCGAGGATGATAAAGAACAGCGCGCATCCAATGCTGCCCCAGCCAAGCATGCCGAAGATGACTTCGCGAATCGTACGCCCCTGTGAAATCTTGGCTACGAACATGCCGACAAACGGGCCGAGCGCGAGCCACCAGGCCCAGTAAAAAATTGTCCAGCTTTCGACAAAATCACTTTTCGCCGCGGGATCTGTCCAGGTGATCATCTTGATGAAGTTCTGCAGTAAATGTCCGACCGAGGTTACGCCCATCTCCAGAATAAAGCCGGTCGGTCCGACAATGAGCACGTAAGCGACAAGAACCAGGGCAAGGGACGCGTTGATCACGCTCAGTACCTTGATGCCCTTGTCAAGACCCCGATATACGCTGTAGGCAATCAGCGTTGTTGCCAGAATCATGATAACGAGTTGCATTTTGAAGCCGTCCGGTAGGCCGGTCAGTCGCGTAACCGCTGATGAAACCAGTGACGTGCCGAATGCCAGGCCTGTCGCCGCTGTACCGAGCAGGCCGACGATAAACAGAAGATCGATCAAGCGCCCCGGCCAACGGTCCGTTTGGTTCTTGAGCACACCACTGCAGGCGGCACTTAGCCGAAGCACTGGAATATTTCGAATATGATAAGAACAACAAAAAGCGATTGTCGGCAAACAATAGAGAGACCAACCGACAGGACCCCAGTGAAACATGCCGTAGCTCGAGGCCCACAGCATCGCCTCATCACTTCGTGGCTCCACGCCAAATGGTGGCGAGGTGTAGTAAAACGCCCACTCGGCCGCGCCCCAGTAAATCAGTGAGCTACCAATTCCGGTGCAGAAGAGCATCGCTGCCCAGCTGAATTTCGAGTGGCTCGGGACAACGCCGTCGGGCCCGAGTACGACGCCCCCGAAATCGCTTATGCTAATCCAGATTAGAAAAACGACGATCGCGCAAGCGGCGATAACGTAATAAACACCAAACTGTTGAGTCAGAAAACTAAATGCGTCATTGACCTTTTCAAAGCTCCACTCCGGCGCGACAATGATGGGCACTACTGCAGCCAGCAGTATCAGCGTACCGCCGATAAAAATGAACCAGTCAATTTGTGGTTTTGGATTCTTATTCAATTGTTTTTTCCCTATTTTCCCTTCCACACAGGGTCCCGCTTCTCGGCAAATGCCCTCGCGCCCTCGAGTTGATCCTCGCTGGAGTAAAGTGTGTCAACGGTCTGAAACTCGCGCTTGGTTATCTTCTGCAAAGCGCCGATAAACTTCATGTTCTCTGCCTCGCGCACCACTTCCTTGATGGCGGCATAAACCAGCGGCGGCCCTGACTCGATCAGGCGCGCGAGTTCCCAGGCCCGCTCCATTAATTTCGCGGCCGGTACGATTTCGTTTACGAAACCCCAGCGATGCGCCTCCGTCGCATCCATCCAGCGGCCGGTCAACAGCATCTCCATGGCAATGTGATAGGGAATTCGTTTCGGCAGCTTGATCGATCCGGCATCGGCAACCGTACCGGATTGAATTTCGGGCATGGCGAATCGAGCGTGGTCTGCCGCAAGAATGATATCGCCGGTCAGTGCCATCTCCAGGCCACCGCCGCAGCAAATTCCGTTGACTGCACTGATAAGCGGCTTGTTGAAGTCTTCCAGTTCCTGAATTCCGCCGAATCCCCCGACGCCGTAATCACCATCGACTGCATCCCCGTCTGCGGCGGCTTTGAGGTCCCAGCCGGCCGAGAAAAACTTGTCGCCGGCACCGGTGAGAATCGCAACGCGCAGGTTCCCGTCGTCTCGGAAATTCGCGAACAGGTCGCCCATAATCCTGCTGGTCGCCAGGTCGATCGCATTTGCTTTGGGGCGATCGATAGTCACTTCGAGTACGCATCCCTCGACTCGGGTTTTTATAGAGTTCGTGTTCATATTTTCCTCTGCTGCCATATCCGCATCAACGATTAGTTGCTGTTCATCACGTATGCCGAATTGCATGATCTTATTCCTGTTTTCGCTGACCTACATAGCGGCCTGCAACTTCCGGGCGCGGCAAGCCTGCGTGCGCATCGGCAAGCGCAGTGGCTTTTGACACCATCTCGGGACTGGCATCGCAAACGCGACCCGATTCTCTGCCGACGTGTAGATACATCGCTTCTGTAGTTGCAAGAACGCGGTCATCCCCGGTCGAGTGAAGGCGATAAAATACATGCAGCCGTTTTGCATCGGCCAGCAATATCTGTACCGTACTGTATATCGGCGCATTAACACCTACTTCATCAACATATGTCGCGTGGGTCTCCGCCGTGTACCAGCCGCCAAGCTTCGCAACATAGGCTGCATCCATCCCGATCATCACGAGTAACTTGTCGCAGGTATCGCTGAAGACCTGCATGTAACGAAATTCGGTCATATGGCCGTTGTAATCGATCCAGGCCGGCAAAACGCTTAGCTCCAGCATGCGCATCGGCTCCGAGTCTTTGATAGCCAGATCCGACGATTCCGGCACCGCAAGACGCTTGTCGTGTTCGTTCAGAACTGCGCCGGCACCCCAGTCCCTCTCTTTGAGTGAACGCAGTATGCCGACGAGGTTGCGGTCGCGAATTCGCTCCAGTTCGCGCACCGAAAGACCGCCGGACCGGGCCTCGGACTGATCCACGATCTTTTGCACCAGCTCATCTGTCAGCTCAGGAACATCCGTGAGTTTCGACCACGGCCATTGCAGCGCGGGGCCGAACTGCCGGATGAAGTGCGCCATACCGGCTTCGCCGCCCGCGAGACGAAACGTCTCGAAAAGGCCCATCTGGGCCCAACGCAGGCCGAACCCGTAACGGATGGCGTCGTCAATTTCTCCGGTGCTTGCGATATCGTCATTGACGAGCCATAGGGCTTCGCGCCAGACCGATTCCATTAATCGGTCGGCGATGTGTGCATCGATCTCCTTGCGAACAAAAAGCGGTTTCATGCCGATGGACGCCAATACATCGCAAGCTTGATCTCTCGTATCAATGCTGACCGCCGGGCTGGTAACTACCTCGACCAGCGGCAACAGGTAAACCGGATTGAACGGGTGCGCCACCAGAATGCGTTCGGGATTCTTCGCGCCATCCTGCAACTCACTCGGCTTAAAGCCGGAAGTCGACGAAGCGATGATGGCAGACTGCGGAGCCGCCGCCTCGATTTCCGCCAGCACCTTGTGCTTCAGCGCCAGCTCTTCCGGAACACTTTCCTGAATCCAGGAGGCAGAGCCCGCTGCCTCGGCGACCGAGGCAAAAATTTTCATGGTCCCCTCGGCCGGCATTGGCAGATCTGCAAGCGCCGGTGCCGAGATTCGGGCGTTGTCCAGCACCTGTTCAATGCGGCTACCGGCATCCGGATGCGGATCGCAGACATTGACGTCCCAGCCGTGCAGCAGGAATCGGGCGGCCCAGCCGGCACCGATTACGCCGCCTCCGGCGACGCAGGCGCTCCCGACCGGAGACGAACCATCTGTCATCGCGGCGCTCGTTTCTGAAGCTTGAGCTTCTCGCGTACTTCCTCCGGACCGATTACCCTTGCGCCCATGTCCGTCACTATTCTTACCGCACGCTCGACCAGTTGGGCATTCGTTGCCAACACGCCTTTCTCGAGATAGAGGTTGTCCTCGAGACCGACCCGGACGTTGCCGCCCATCAGGACCGCAGCGGCGACGAAAGGCATCTCGTTGCGGCCGAGCGAGAACGCCGAGAAATGCCAGTCCGGCGGCAGGTTGTTCACCATGGCCATCAAGGTACTCATATCATCGGGTGCGCCCCAGCGAATGCCCATGCAAAGCTGCACCAGCACCGGTGCCTCGATGATTCCCTCGTCGACAAGCTGCCGTGCAAACCACAGGTGACCCGTATCAAAGGCTTCTATTTCCGTGCGGACACCCAAATCATTAATGATCTGGCCCATGGCTCGAAGAATGCCCGGCGTATTCGTCATTACGTAATCGTTTTCGGCGAAGTTCATCGTCCCGCAATCGAGCGTACATATTTCCGGCAGGCAATCGGCAACATGTTCCATTCGATCTTCCGCACTGCCCATATCCGTCCCGTCTTCAATGAGCGGGAGCGGCGCATCCGGCGGTCCAAGCATCAGGTCGCCACCCATGCCGGCTGTCAAATTAATGACGACGTCCGTATCAGAGTCCCGAATCCTGTCTGTAACTTCGCGATAGAGATCAACGCGCCGGGACGCGGCGCCGGTTTCCGGGTCTCTCACGTGGCAGTGAACGACCGCAGCGCCTGCTTTCGCCGCCTCGATCGCGCTTTCGGCGATCTCCTTGGGGCTCCGTGGTACGTGAGGCGACCGGTCTTGTGTTCCTCCAGAACCGGTGACGGGGCAAGTGATGAAGACTTCTCTGTTCATTTGTAAGGGCATCAGGATTCCTCTGCTTGCGCTTATGCTTGCTTCTGGTCTGCTTATCAGCAAGGAATCCTGAGAGAATACCCGGATATGACCTGATGATCAGCCCATGCCGCTTTTTGATCTCCTGAAGAGCCTGCATCTGTCGGCAGGCGATTACGCTATATTCGGCAGCGGTCCATTGATTGTGCGGGAGATTATCCCGGCCTCAAATGATCTGGATGTTATCTGTCGCGGCAATGCCTGGAAAACAGTTCAGAAAAAGGGTGAAAGTGAATACCTCAGCGACTACGACGTAACCGTTGTGACGATGTGTGACGGTCGCCTGACATTCGGCAGTGAGTGGGCAATCGGCGATTTTGACATCAACGAGCTGATCGACAGCGCCGAGATCATCGACGGGCTTCCCTTCGTTCGACTGGAGCACGTAGCGTGCTACAAGGGCATCAGCAAAAGGCCGAAGGATCTGGAACACCTTAAAGCGCTCGAAGCGTTTGAAAATGAGTTAGATTGCTGACGTCACAAGAAAGGAGAGCAAATGCCGAAGGCAGACATAGGATTGATTGGCCTCGCCGTAATGGGCGAAAACCTCGTTCTCAACATGGCGAATCATGGCTATACGGTCGCCGTATACAATCGTACGACCTCTAAAGTAGACGATTTCATCTCCCGGCGAGCGAGCGATAAAGCCGTCATCGGAACGCACTCGTTTGAACAGTTGTGCTCGAGTCTGAAGAGTCCGCGCCGGGCCATGATCATGGTCAAAGCGGGCGCGACAGTCGACAACGTGATCGCGTCGCTATTGCCATTCCTCGAGCCGGGCGACGTCGTAATCGACGGTGGCAACAGCGAGTACCCGGACAGCATGCGCCGAACAAAAGAGCTTGCACAAAAAGGCATTCTATTCATCGGAGCCGGTGTGTCCGGTGGCGAGGAAGGCGCGCTGAACGGACCCAGCATCATGCCCGGCGGCAACCCAGAGGCATGGCCAGTCATCAAGCCGGTCTTTCAGATGATCGCCGCGAAGACGGATCAGGGCGAACCCTGTTGCGACTGGGTTGGCAATGGAGGCGCCGGTCATTTCGTCAAGATGGTGCACAACGGCATCGAATATGGCGACATGCAGATGATCAGTGAGACATACCAGATGATGAGAGACGGTCTGGGCATGTCAAATGAGGAAATGCACGAAGTCTTTGCACGCTGGAATACCGGTGTGCTGGACAGTTACCTGATCGAGATCACTGCCGATATTCTGGCTTACCGGGATGAAGACGGAAACGCGACGATCGATCTGATTCTCGACAAGGCGGGCCAGAAGGGAACAGGAAAATGGACGGTTATGTCGGCGCTCGATGCAGGTCAGCCGTTGACGTCGATCGCCGAAGCAGTTTTTGCGCGCTGTCTGTCGGCTATTAAAGACGAGCGGATTGCCGCATCGAAGGTTCTTGACGGCCCCAACGAAAAATTCGAAGGTGACCGCGATGCACTGGTGGATGATCTCGAGCAGGCGCTTTACGCATCTAAGCTCGTGTCATACGCGCAAGGCTATCAACTCATGCGCGCAATTTCCGACGACAAGGACTGGCACCTCGATTACGGCGCTATTGCGCTCATGTGGAGTGGTGGCTGCATCATTCGTTCCGCCTTCCTCGGCAATATTCGAGATGCATTCAATACAAACCCGAGTCAGACCAATCTTCTTCTCGATCCGTTCTTCGAGAAAGCAATAAAAAACGCCCAGTCATCCTGGCGACGAGTCGTCGCAACGGCTGCGACACTTGGCATTCCGATGCCGGCCATCAGTGCTGCTCTTGCATACTATGACGGTTACCGGATCGAGAGACTGCCGGCTAACCTGTTACAGGCACAGCGTGATTTTTTTGGTGCGCATACCTACGAGCGGGTTGATAAGCCACGTGGAGAGTTCTTCCATACCAACTGGACAGGGCGGGGCGGCACGACCTCCTCGACTACCTATGACGTTTAGACGCTCTGACTACCGAATACTCGATAATCGCCGCTCGGCCCCTTTCATTTCTTGCCGGTCATCCGCATCATGCAACTTCTGATCTCACGCAACGAGGGTTGCATGGTGACACCAAAGTCTTTCTGTCAAAGGACGTTGCTGCTTCTCGGCGTCGCCGTCGCTTTTGCGGCGTGCTCCACGGCACCACAGATAACCCGGACCCAGGATCTGTCAGAGTCCGCAGATGCCCCGTACAAAAAATTCCTGGTCATTACGCTGCTGTCGTCATTCGATTCCCGACGGTATGTCGAAGACGAGGTAGTCAAAAAATTGTCCGAACTCGGCATAGATGCGGTCGCCAGCACCTCGATGATGAACACCAAGACCCCGGTGACCCGGCAGACCTTCCTGGCGATGGTGGAGAAAATAGGCGCCGATGCGGTAGTGGTTACGCAACTGGTGAGCCTCGCTTCGAAGGGGACCATGAAGGATATGAATCCTCAGTCGACATACACTTTCAGGCCGACCTATTACTACAATGTGTGGAGCGTCGAATTGGACGAGTACGTAGAACCGCAGGCCGCGGAGTTCAAACACTCTCTTGTGCTGGCAACTCAGCTTTACTCTGTTCGCAACCAGGAAGCAGTCTGGGCAATCGAGTCAAAGTCGAAGATTGCCCAGGGCTTCGACGAAATAAAGGCCTTCTCGGTCATCTCGGCCGAGGCGAAAGCGATTGCCACTCACCTTTCCAGGGATGGATTGCTTGCTAAATAGCATTTCTTCCTGGGGCCGAAAAACGGCCTGATAGTCATCCGGGCGAATGCTTTGCCCAGTAAAAAAATAGTGCGACGCAGCGCACGCTTTGCCCGAATTACCGTACTTTTGTCAAAGTGATTCTGTCACCTGATTATGTCCGTTGATTTCAAACGTCAAGTGCAGCATGGCTTTCACGAAGACATGCTGCATTCTGTCAACTAGCGATTGACCGCGCTCACCAAGCCAGCGAAACTATCTGAGTCTGTAAACGGCAAACCTGTCGAAAGGCAGGGACGCAAAGCTTCCGGTCTAACGGTGAATATCCTAGGACAGCGGGGTTGCCAGTGAAGGAATTGATCTATCAGCACACCAGAGTTGCGACCTTCTGTCGCATCACTCTCCAATGTTGCTCCTCCTTTCCAAGGCGCTTGCGTTTCAATTGCGTGGCTCTGCCGCGCGCTTCATGGATGAAGGAGATTTGACATGCGTACTTTACTAGTTTTTGTTGCTGTGACTTTCGCAACACTCGGCAGTGTGCCGGCATCTGCACAAACACCCGACGGCCAAACGCCGGCCGAGGAGACTGTTTGCGATCCGCTGATTGGGGCAACACCGGGCCTGTACGGTCTGTGTGTGGCGTACTGCGAAGCCCACGACGCGGATATTCTGTCGCCCGCTGGTGACCCGGCAGAACTCGATGTACCTAATCGCATGATCTTGGAGAATTACAACAAAAAGAAGACCGAATTCGATCCACCGATGCCTTGCGTGCAGCAAGCACAGGACGAGAACTGTGCATGCTGGACGGCAGACCAGTTATCGACAGTGTTCGCACCAAGCATGAACATTGACGTAAATCACAATCATGCTTGTTTGAATGCTCCCACAGCGGCAGTTCTGGAAAACTTCGAAAACGGCACTCCCAGTACTTCCGGGATTCAAATGTGGGTCGGTGGCTCTGGATTTGAGATGGGTTGCATAGTCAAGAATCGTGGTTATCCCGGGGGGCCACCTTCGACTAGTCAGCCAGCGACACCTGAAGAAGCCGAATCGTGCAAGGTTATTCTGGCTGCTCACGCAAATGCCAACAGAGTAGATGGCTACGTTTGGGACTGTTTCACCGAATAGCATGGTCATGCCTGTCTCGCAGAAAGCCCCGGCTGGTCCGGGGCTTTTTTTGATCCCCTCAATGTGCGCTGCATCGCCTTTTTGCGATCAGAATAATCATAAACTTCAATAAGATACCATTTGGTCGATCCATAAAGTGAAAGTAGTCAATATCGTAATTGCCGTGAGCCTTAGTTGGCTTGTCGTATCGTTCTGGAACCGCAACGATCTGCCACGCAATGTCGAATTGTTGGCTGCACTGGCGGACGAACCGAAGCAGACGCAGACCAGAAAAAAAGCATTCGAGGCGGTTTACAACGACGTCAAATACCTGGTAGAGCCCGAGTACGAATACGAACTGTACGGCATGATCGTTTCCTATCGTCATCACGAGGGCAACAGCCGGATGCATCTCCAGGCGAGCGATCACCTGAATATGCTCGATGTCTGCGTCGTCTGGGGCGACAACGCATCGAATCCCCTGATTCACAAAATCGACTTCTGGAACGGGATCTTCACGTGCAATGTAAAGACCAGGGATCAGGAGGCCTGGGACTCGTTCGACATGGTCCAGCTGTCGAACAACCATCTTATTTCTGACGACAATTTCATCAGGGACCAGGTAAAGGGCATAAGCATCGGCGACCAGATACGTGTTCGCGGTTACCTCGCGAGCTACAGCAACGAGCGTGGTGGCAAGCGTGGTACGAGTACCACAAGACTCGATACCGGGGACGGTGCTTGCGAGACGCTTTTCGTCGAGCGCTTCGACATCATGCAGCCCGCAACCAGCCTCTGGCGACAATCGATGTACGCGTCATTGTCAGTATTTCTTCTCGCAGCGTTCGTTCACTTCAGGCGTCCGTACCGGCCGTATTGAGACGCCTCGGCCTGATTTCAACTCGTTATCAGCACAATTGCTCGCCGCACCAGGGCGGATCGGTACAATGAGGTGTTCCCGGACCGGGCCGGGAGCATTTCATATTGGTCCGATTGAATTGGAAACGCGGTGCCGAAGACTCAAGCACGCCAGGATAAAATGAAAGAAATGCTGGCGGCTGCCTCGGTGGCGGATTGGCCGGATATTCCGGGCTACCTGCACCCGGAAGTAGGCCCGGTGTACTCGAGTGCGCTCGAAGCGGCGAAGCGCGGCGTGGCGTTCGTTACTTTCGACTACGGTATCGACGGTGTCTCGATCGAGATATCGAAATACGCGGACTGCTTCGAAGCGTTTCTTTCCGATGACGACCGATCGACACCGATGCATCTGATCGGGGGCGAATTCTATGAACAGGCCGATTCTGTAATCCGGCCACACTGGAAGCGTTTCCAGATCGAGGGAGTGAACGGCTGGAGCAAGTGGGACAACGGCAAGTGGTTCTCGAAGTTGTTCTATGAAGACATGCCGGAAGGCTCGGACGTATCTCGCGATATGGCTGTCGAGATCTGGACCCAGGCAGTCTCAATCGCCCGACGACTCGCCGAATACGTGTCGAGCGAAGGAATTGGGCTACTGGTGCCCGTGAATATCAACTCCAATCCCGGCAATCCGGCCTATGCGCTGGGCATGGTATTGGTCAGCGAATACCTCGGCATCTTCGTGATCAACTCCAATCACGATTTCCTTTGGGAAGGTGGTGCGCCGGCGATCGAGCGCGCGCACGGCGAGCAAGCGGGGGTACGCGATCACTTTTATCACAATGTCGGCAACCGGCCGTTCTTCGATGTGATTTCGTCGCTCTATCCCTGGAACGGCGATCTCTGGTTGCAGGTCAATATCAATCGTCTGCAAAGCGCACACCTGACGGATGTGGATGGCATCGAACCAGAGCGGGTCTCGGAACTGTCGACGGCGATCAGCGAGAAATTTTTTGAGCCGTTCGGCCGACCCGAGGTACTCAGTGTACGGCAGCGAATGGCCTTGATTCTCGCCGACGGCGCCAGTGCGTTGACGACGGTGCCGCTCGCCGACCATCTGGCCGGTCTGAGTGACTGGATGCAGCAGCAGAATCCAGTGCTTCTGGGGCGCCGTGCAGGTATCGAACTTGATCCGGCGGGGGAAGGGTTGATCCTGTTGCTGCAACCGACGCGCATCATTGCCCGCAAACGCATTGAACGCGATCTGCAGCTGCTGGAAGCACTGTTCGGGCATGAGCCCTTCCGCGAAGCATTTACGAACGACTCTCGCACCGTGCAATTACACATCACGGGTCCGGTGCCGATCGAACACCAGGCGGATCTCGAGACCGTACTCAACGCGTTTGCCGATTTGCTCAACGCATTGCCGGGAGCGTTAGCGGACCGGGTGTTTCTCAGTTTTTCGGTCGGCAATGAAGATCATGAATCGTTTGAGGCACACGGATTCGAGCGCTTGACGATCGAAGACATCTACCGCATGGCGGATGCGGTGGTTTTCCCGAGTGAAACAGAAGGGCGTGGATTGCCGATCGTTGAGGCCAGTGCCTGCGGCTTGCCGATCATCTGCAGCCGATACAAACCCGAACAGGTCTTCGCCGACGTAGTGGGGGAAGACCGGCCCGAATGTGAACAGATCTGCACGATTCACTTCCCGGAGGATACTTTCAGCGAATCTTTTCTTGATCAAATCTCATCTTTGCTGCTTACGTCGACCGCCAACGAGGCCGACCGGGCGCATAACAAGGCTGCCGTTCGCAAGCGGTATAGTCGTGATCGACTGCAGGCGACGTTTGCGGCGTTGATTGATACGTTCTGACGCGCCCCGATTGCCTGGGCCAGGAGACACTCGTGCGAATCGGATTCATTGAAGACACACCATTACATGGCGGTACCCAGATCTGGGTGTCCGAAGCCACACGCTATTTCCTCGATAAAGGCGAGGAGGTCGTCATCCTTTGTCCGGCAGATACGTGGATGCAGAAACAAATCGACGGCACTGGAGCCCGGGTGTTTACCTATGACTGGGACGGCGTTGTGGGGGAAGGGGAGGACAGCCGGAAAATATGGATCGATGCCCTGGGCAATTGCGACGTTGCTCTGTGTACCGTTCATCCACCACGCGACGGCTTTCACTGTTCGGTGTTTGCAGCGCGTTGTATTGATGAAGGTGGGCTCCGGACCTGCCTGGTTCCGAAGACCGGCACCATCGTGCCGGAGTACAAACGGGAATATTACGAATCGGGTCGCGACATCAATTACGCCGTGATTGCGATCACCGGATTTACACGTGATTACCTGATCGATGAGTATGGCTTGCCGGCCGACAAGGTCACCCTGGTGTACCAGGGAACGGAAATCGATCGTTTTCAACCGTCTGTAGAAGGCCGTGCCGAGTCCCTGAAGCGCTATGCATTGCCGGACAATTCGTTCCCGGTGCTGGGTTGCATCGGTTCGTTCGAGGAGCGAAAGGGTTTGAACGTCCTGATCGAAACCGTGCGTCAACTCGCGGACGGGCCGTTACCGCAGGTGCACGCGATGCTGGTCGGTGACGGGCCGGACGAAGCAATTCTGAAACAGCAAGTCAATGAACTGGCGATCGAGAACCATGTATCGTTTTTCCCGTTCACGCGTCAACCGGATATCGTATTCGAACGCCTCGACATAACCGTCCTTTCCAGTTTGTACAAGGAGGGGCTGCCGAACGTGCTGCTCGAGAGCATGGCGATGTCCGTGCCGGTGGTCGCCAGCCGTATCGCCGGCGTACCGGAGATCGTGATAGAAGCAGAGACTGGTTACATGGTGGAACCCGGCGACGCGAAGGATCTTGCGACCGGAATCGAAAAACTGGCAGCCGACGCGAATGCCTGCCGCAAAATGGGTGAGAATGGCCGTGCGCTGGTGGTCCGTTCGCACGACAAGCATGTTCAGTTCGACGCGTTCCTGGAATACTTCCGAGAAATTGCGCAATGATAGTTCACGTGATCGGAATCATGATCTGTGGAGTGTCTGCGTCTTCCGTTTTTCCATCCTCTGCCGGCAGCCAGTAATATAGCCGTTCACTCAACTACGCCATCGGCGGCAGAGGTAACCTCAAACCGTGAAGCAGCCTGGTGCGTGCTTACCAAGTTTTCGTAATCTGGTCGCCTACAAGGCATTGGCAGCCACTCTGCTTGTCATGCTTGTTTTGGCCAGCTGCGATACGCCGGAAGAAACCGGGCCCGAAAAGTTGTCCGTGACATCGACTGCCGCGCCTGCGCAGGTGGCCGAGGTCGAGCCCGAACCCGAACCTCAACCCGACGCCGCAATCGAAAACGTGCTGCCTGAAAAGCTGCTGCCACTCGCCGAGCCGTGGTTTGGTGACCTGGACGGTATGGCGGAGCGCCGCGTTATCCGGGCGCTCGTCGTAAGTGGTGGTCCTCAGTTCTTCTATTACAGAGGCAAGCCACGCGGCGTCATGTCCGAGCTATTGCAGCGATATCAGACAGACCTGAATAATCAGTTGGGGCGAGGCCTCGACGCGGTCGAAGTCGTTCCGATGCCGGGCAGCCGCGACCGCTTGCTCGATGAACTCGTTGCGGGACGGGCGGACCTCGTAGCTGCAGACCTGACCGTGACCGAGGAGAGGTTCGCTAAAGTCGATTTTTCGATACCAATAATGCGCGGCGTCGATGAGTTCGTGGTCTTTGGCCCGGGACATGGCAAAAATATCAAGGGTTTGGACGACTTGGCAGGTCGATCGTTATACGTCCGGGCGTCTTCCAGCTATTACGAGCACCTGGCTCGCCTAAACGATGATTTTCGATTGCGTGGACTGGAGCCGTTGCGTATCGATGCGGCTAACGAATTCCTGAGAACGCTGGATATCGTTGACATGGTTAATGCCGGCCTCGTGAGCGGCACGGTGCTCGACAGCTACAAGGCGAAAAACCTGGCGGGCGTATTTTCAGACCTCCAGGTTCGCGAGGACCTTGTGGTGAACTCCGGCGGAACCATCGCATGGGCGTTTCGTAAAGACAGTCCGCTACTTGCCGAAACGGTCAACAAGTTCCTGCGCGAGCATCGCCAGGGCACGCTTATCGGCAACGTGCTGATCAAACGGTACGTCGAGAACGTTGATTGGGTTATCAACGCGACGTCCGACTCGGAAATAGAGCGCGTTCGGCCCATCCTCGAGCTGTTTCGCGCGAGCGCGGCCGAGTCGGGTTTCGATCCGCTAATGCTGGTTGCGCAGGCGTATCAGGAATCCGGCCTGGATCACGAGAAACGCAGCTCGGCTGGTGCCGAGGGGATCATGCAGATCAAACCGTCGACTGCGGCCGACAAGAACGTGGGCATTCCCGATATCAGCACTGTCGGCGACAATATTCGCGCTGGCGCCAGGTACATGCGATTCCTCGAGGACAGGTATTTCAGCAGCGGGGATATGAACGAGCTCGAACAATGGCTGTTTGCGCTGGCGGCATATAATGCAGGCCCCGCGAAGATTCAGAGAATAAGAAATCGAGCGACCGCCGAAGGGCGCGATCCGAACCGATGGCTCGACAACGTGGAACTGGTCGCCGCCCGGCAGATAGGACGAGAGACCGTGCGCTACGTCAGAAATATCTTTAAATACTACGTCGCTTACAGGCTTGCCTGGGAACGTCGGGAGTTGCGGCAGTCGCTCGGCGCAACCGAACACTAAACAAAAGAAACAGGGCCAACTCTGATAGCATCTGCAGGGTGTTTCAAAAGAAAGTTTGGCTACTGGTGTCGAATCAATCGAACGTGCAGGCCAACCCGGTGCGCAAGGTAATTCTATGAAACAAATGGACGATGTTCCGTGGAAGATTACGCACAGACGTTGACAGTCACCAGCTCGAACAAAGGCGGCGCCTGTACTTTTCAAGATACGGTCGATATTCCGTGAACACGTCGAAGACAAAGGGGATGTGAGGTGAAGAGTTTTTTAGTTGCGTTTCTGGGAGCCCTGCTTGCGGTCATCGTGCTCGTAATGCTCGTCGGCGGTATCGGAGCTTACATGGCGGGCAGGCAACCCGCGATCGAAGATCGTTCCTGGCTGATGGTCGAAATGTACGGGGACCTGCTTGAGTATGATCCACCGGGCGGGATTATGAGCCAGCTCGGCGGCGATGACGTCGAGACACTGCAACGTATCCTGGGCAACCTGGAGAAGGCCGCAGTTGACGACCGGATCGAAGGTGTGATCTTCAAGGTTGCAGCAGGCAACTCGGTTGGGACAGCGATGGTCCAGGAGATCCGGGGGGCAATCAGGCGCGTGCAAGACGCGGACAAGAAGGTCCTGGGCTGGGCCGAGTCCTTCGATCGGCAAGACTATCTGTTACTCGCTGCTTGCGACGAAGTGCTCGCGCCTCCCAGCGCATACATCGGCTTTACCGGCTTCTCCTCAGAAACCTTACACGTGAAGAGGGCCTTCGATAAGCTGGGGATCAAACCGAACATCCACAAGATCAAGGACTACAAGTCCGCGGCCGAGACGGTGATTCGCGAGGACATGTCGGAGCCGGCGCGGGAGATGCGCACGTGGATCATGGACGAGATGTGGGACACGCTTCTTGAGACGCTGGCGGCCGATCGCGGCATTGGCGAGGAGAAGATCGTCGAGCTGATGCAGCACGCCTACTTCACAGCCGAGGAAGCACTGAACAGCGGTCTGATCGACCGCATGGCTTACTGGGACGAGCTGGAAACGGAGCTCAAGGGTGCAGACGACGATGCGCTGCGCTCGGTATCGCAGGAACGTTACGCCAAGGTGCCTCGCTCGGAGCTCGACCTCGATGGCGACAGGAAGATCGCGATAATCCACGCCCAGGGCACGATCCTGGGACGCCGAAACGATGTCAACCCCTTGCTGGGGCTGACGATGGGACATGAATCGATTATCGCCGAGTTGCGCCGCGCGCGCCTGGACGAGGACGTAGCCGCCATCGTATTCCGCGTGGACAGCCGGGGTGGCGATGCACTCAGCAGTGACCTGATGGGCCACGAGGTAGAGATTACTGTGGGCGTCAAACCGGTGGTGGCATCGATGGTAGATGTCGCAGCATCCGGCGGTTATCACATCAGTTACCGGGCCAGCAGGATTGTCGCGGATCCGATGACAATCACCGGTTCGATCGGATCGATCAGCGGCAAGTTCAACGTGAAGGATTTCTATGACAAGCTGGGCATTACTTTTGATCATGTTGAACGCGGTCCGATGGCAACCATCGACTCCGATGTGCAGGACTTCACCCCGGAGGAACGGGCGCGCTTCGAGGAGAATCATTGGACAGGATTCAACGATTGGCTCCGCGATGTCGCCGAGCACCGCGACATGAGCTTCGAAGAGGCTGAGAAGCTGGCTCACGGACGTGTCTGGACCGGCCGCCAGGCCGTCGCCAATGGCCTGGTGGATGAGATCGGCGATCTAAAGCATGCGATCGGACTGGCCCGGCAGCTGGCCGAAATTCCGGCCGACGAGCAGGTTACCGTCGAACATTTTCCGAAACAGAAAGGGCTGCTGCAGAGCCTCATGGGTGGCGACAGTGCGGCTGCCACGGCGGCGCACTGGATCGTCTACCGTGCGATCCGCGATGACGTTGCCGAAACCCTGGACTTCTTTATGCAGCACCCGGATCTGGCAATGCAAGCAATTGAGGACTGAAACGCGAGCGTGGAGATACCCAAAGCTTTAGGGCGTAAGATGTCCGTTGCGAATGCAGTTTCTATCATGACTATGCATAGCCGTACCACTCGACTCTCACACAGCGTACAAACCGAACCATAGCGAGTGAATATCAATTCGCCATGGTCAGGATCGCAACTAGTGCGGAAACGACAGGATATCGCCGATGATCGCGTAACCGGTTTCGATTCTGCCTGCTCCCGGACCAATCAGTGTGATATCGCCCAGGAGATCAGTGCTGAAAGCAATAGCATTTGTGGCAGCACTAACACCATATAAAGGGTGCGTGGCATCCAGTTTGACCGGTTTGACGGAGCCCTCAATCTGGCCGTTTACGTTCTCGAGTGTTCCAATCAGTTTCCATCGCTGATTCTCAGCCTGCGCAGCCTGAATTTGATCGCGTGTGATTCCGCTGATGCCGGTGCAGCTGACATCCTCCATCGTCATGCTTTGACCCATGATCAGGTTGGCCAGAATAACAACCTTGGCGGCGGCATCGTGGCCGTCCACATCGGCGGCGGGATCTGCTTCCGCGTAACCTTTGGCCTGGGCATCTTTCAAAGCATCTGCATACTCCGCACCGTTCTCCATTTCGCCAAGAATATAGTTGGTTGTGCCGTTAAGAATTCCCTGAACGCGAGTGACACCTGCTGCGGCTAGCAAATTCATACCCAATGCCAGGGTGGGTGTACCGCTCATAACGGTGCCCTCGACACCGATTTCGCCACCGTGGGTCTTACTCAGCTCCAGCAATTTCGGAAAATGCAATGCCGCCGGTCCCTTGTTAGTCGTGGAGACATGCATTCCTGACTCGAGTGCCTGGATCATGTGGCTCAGTGCCGGCTCACCGGTCTTAAGGTCGGTAAAGGAGAGCTCCACCAGTACATTGGCACCGCTCATCTCGATCGTTTCGCGTGCATCCCAGCCTTTATCGGAAGCAGGAAACTCCTTCAGGTCACCCTTTTCATTGATGTAATCTAGCAAAGCCTGCGGATCGAAGCCGCTGGGATCGGCGATGCTGCCCTTGTAGAGATCGCAGATAGCGACGATGCGAATATCGGCGTCAAATTTCTCAAGCAGCAGTGGGGCTTTTTTTGACAGGATTTCTGCCAGCCCCTGGCCTACATTGCCAAAGCCGATCAATGCCAGATTGTATTCCACTTCAGTCTCGCTCAATTTTTTACAGGTTAAAGCAATACGTTTTCAATTCGGTCATTTCGTGGATGGCGTGAGCCACTCCTTCTTTACCGAGGCCAGAACCGCGCGTGCCGCCGAAGGGCATGGCGTCAATTCGGTAGTCACTACTATCATTGATCATGACACCGCCACAATTCAAGGCGTCGGCTATTTTGTGGGCTATGGCCAAATCGCGCGTGAACACGCCTGCTTGCAGGCCGTAATCAACGTCATTGGCCAGGTCAATCGCTTCCTGAATATCCCTGAATGCGTAGAGCGCGACCACTGGGCCAAACACCTCTTCTTTGGAGATGCGGCAATCGGCGGAGACGTTGTCCAGAACCGTTGGCTGGTAGTAGCGGCCCTCGCATTCACCACCCGTCAATATTCGGGCGCCCCGGGCTACAGCATCCTGCACAAATTCACTGACCTTGAGCGTAATGGTCGCTTTGGGTGGGTTGTGGTTTGCGAGGAGGAGGCAGCAGTCGTGACAATACTACGTATTGAACGAAAGGCTCGGTCGCTCCAACGCGAAGGGCTGAACAGAGTCGCCGGCGTCGATAGTCCGGGCACACTCGTGTCCGGAATACACAGCGTGAGCGATCGTGCCGGGCGCCCGACAGTCACCAATGCTTCGCAATGAGCCGATGTCTGCGTCCGCAAGTCGATCCGGATCGGAATTGAGCTCCCGAAACAGGCCGTCGTTAGCCGTTCTTATACCGACCACAACCAGCGATCCGCAGTCCATGGAAATGACATCCCTGTCACGATAGATGCTGGCCAACTGCACCGCTCCGTCGCTGAAGCCGGTCAGGTTTTGCTCCAACACAGTGCCAATACCGAGTTCGATCATCCGCACCCGGATATTGGCCATCTCATTGTTCATAAACGTCCAGGCGGAAATCGCATTTGCCGGTGTTACGATCGTGACCTCGTTGCCGCGCTGACGCAATAGTTCGGCGAGACAGCTCCCCATGTAATAGTGGTCGAAGTCATAAATGACGACCGGACCTTCGGGTTCCGCACCGGCAAGGATGTCATCCGGTGTAAAGACTGCATCGCCGTCAAATCCGGCGACCGGATACCCGTCTGTACTCAGAATCTCGCGCGTCCACTGCGCGCCCGTTGCAATTACCGCGTGATCACATCCGAAATCGATTGCATCCTGTGCGGACAACGGGCTGCCACGATAGATATCCGCGTTTCCCATCATTTGAATCAGGTTCGTCCTGTAGTCGCGCACGCGAGCCCAGGTAGCCAGCCCGGGCAATTTCGATTCGATGCTGACCCGACCACCGAGTTCCTCTTTTGCCTCGGCCACGGTGACTGCGAAGCCTCGCTGTCCGAGCGCCCGGGCGCATTCGAGCCCGGCCGGCCCCGCGCCGACGATCAACACGCTTTTTTCGGGATCGCCTGGCGGGATACGCTCCGGATGCCAGTTACGTCGCCACTCTTCACCCATGGTCGGGTTCTGAGTACAACGAACCGGGACGCAGTCGTGGTAGCCGGACACGCAGATATTGCAACCAATGCACTCGCGGATTTCGTCTTCGCGCCCCTCGTTGATTTTGCTTGGCAAAAACGGATCCGCGATTGACGGTCGTGCCGCGCCGATAAGATCGAGAATGCCGCGCTTGACCTGACTGACCATAGCGTCCGGCGACGTAAAGCGACCGACACCAACGACGGGCTTCGAGGTCAACGGCTTCACGAAACTGTTAATCGGTTCTTGCGCGCCTTCTTCGCTAAACCGAGCCGATGCTGTTTCTCTGACCCAGCTCGATGACTTCACGTCCCACAGGTCCGGGGCGTCCGACAGCATCGATATGATCTCGTGTGCTTCGGACTCACGAGTATCCCCGGGTAACTTAAGCAGTTCGTCGGTGCTGAATCTCAAGGCCACGGCGCAGTCTTGGCCAACCGCTTCCTTCATATCTTCGACGATCTCGCGCGTGAGCCTTATGCGATTCTCGAGGCTGCCACCGTATTCATCGGTACGCTTGTTCAGCCACGGCAACAGGAACTGGTACGGGCCAAAATTCATGCCGGCGTAGATATATATAATGTCAAACCCCGCCGATCTCGCACGCTTCGCCGCATCGACATGCCAGCGCCGAAATTCGCGAATATCCTGCTTATCCATCGGTCGGGAGCGTGCAAGGTTGATCCAGCCCGGGTAGGTCGAATCGCTGGACACACCGGAAGCGGACATTAACGTCATGCGCGTTAAGCGGTTACCTGTTCCGCTGCCTCCGTGCCATAACTCGACGCCGGCCAGGGCCCCATGACGGTGCACCGCGTCCACCATCAGCTCATGTACTTTTATGTCTTCGTCATCCCACAGGCGGCAGTACGGCAGCGGCGCATCATCCGAGCTTGGGTGAATCGAGCAATAGCCGGTGTTGATGACTCCCCAGCCGCCTTCGGCACGGACTTCGCGCATGGCTGCACGCGTATGAGGCATCTGCTGGCCGGTACCTATCGCGTGCGGCGTGCAATAAAAACGATTCGGTGCGGTCACCGGACCGATCTTGACGGGCTCGAAGAGAATGTCGTATCGAGGGTTTCTACTCACGTCAGGCAAGCGCTTGTTCGAGATCCGCGATCAGATCGTCGACCGATTCGATGCCGACAGATAGCCGAATCAGATCTTTCGGTATCGGGCTCTTCTCGCCCTCGATCGAGTAGCGATGCTCGATCAGGCTCTCGACGCCACCCAATGACGTAGCACGCGTGAACACTTTGCACCGCTTGACAATTGCCAACGCAGTGTCCTCGTCGCCCTTTATCCGTAGTGACAACATGCCGCCGAATCCACCGTCCATCTGCCGTTTGGCGATCTCATGCCCGGGATGACCCGGCAAGCCCGGATACAGAACGGCTTCGAGACTCGGGTGCCCCTCGAAATGCCTGGCGATCGCCAGCGCCGATTCGCAGGCTTTTTGGACACGGAGGAACAGCGTGCGCATACCCCGTTGCAGCAACCAGGCCTCGAAAGAACCGAGAATCGCGCCGGTTTGAATGCGAATCTGACAAATTCGTTCCCAGAGCTCGTCTTCCCTGGCCGTTACCACCGCGCCGGCGACGACGTCGCAATGGCCGTTCAGATACTTGGTTGCCGAGTGCACGACGATGTCCGCACCGTGCTTGATCGGTTGAGTCAGGACGGGCGTCATCACTGTGGAGTCCACGGCAAGCCATGCACCGACCCCATGCGCGACTTCCGCGGCCGCTGCAATATCAAGAATGTCCCAGGTCGGATTGCAGGGCGATTCGATCCAAACGAGTTTCGTTGCTTCTTTGTGGACGGCCTGTGCCAATGCATCCGGTTCGGCCGGATCGAACAGATCCAGCTGCAAGCCCCATTTGTCGCAAAAGGTGATCAGCCAGTTGCGCAGACCCCAATACATGATTTTTGGTGCCACGATCCGATCGCCCGGTTCCAGGGATTGCACAACGGCCATCGCCGCGGACATACCCGAGCTGAATAACAGCGCCGCCGACCCGCCTTCGAGCTCAGCGAGAACATTCTCGGCAACCGCAAAACCCGGATTCTCATCGCGGCCATAACTGTGGCGGGCATCTATCAATTGATAATTCTCATCACGAACGTAAGTTGTCGACGGATGAATGCCGGGACTGAGTCCACCGGCCATCGAATCGATTTGACGCAGGGCCTGAGCGTTCTTGGTTTCCGGGGCGAGATCGCTTTTGTTGCCCATTGGATTCGTTCGTTGCGAGCAGAAAGTAGGCAGCCAAGGCTAAAACAACCCGTTCAACTTTGCCACCTTGAGGTGTACAGGGAAAAATTGTGATAAAAGGTGCCTGCGAAGCAAGCTGACAAACACATTACTATTAAGCTTCCACCACTTGGATTGAACACAAACACGGACCAAGATTCTTGAAGGGTTATTCAGCATTTTCTCTCGTTCGTAATGCGTTAGGCGGCCACCGGTTCTGGAAGCCGGTTTGGCGCACGCCTGAGCTAAAAAAATCCTATGATGTCGTGATCATAGGAGCTGGCGGCCACGGACTGTCGACGGCCTACTATCTCGCAAAGAAGCACGGCATCCGAAATGTCGCCGTGCTCGAGAAAGGCTTCATCGGCGGCGGCAATACCGGCCGCAACACGCAAGTGACACGGTCGAACTACTTCTGGCCGCAGAGCGCCGCGTTCTTCGACCATGCCCTGAAGCTCTATGAGAACCTGGGTCGAGATATCAACTTCAACGTGATGTTGAGCCAGCGGGGCGTGCTGAACCTGGCACACAGCCATCACGAACTCGAAACCATGCGGCGCTGGGCGAATGCGATTCGTATCAACGGTATCGATTCCGAGCTGATGACACCCGCCCAGATAAAAAAGCTCATCCCGCTAGTCAATCTGGATGCCCGCTTTCCGGTGTATGGCGGCTTTATCCAGCCCCGCGGCGGGATTTCACGCCATGACGCGGTTGCGTGGGGCTATGCGCGGGCAGCTGACGCGCTGGGTGTCGACATCATTCAGCAATGCGAGGTGACGGAGTTTGAGATTGCAAACGGAAAAGTGACAGGCGTTGAGACGACGCGAGGGAAGATCGCTGCAAAACAGGTCAGCATCGCCGTCGCGGGGAATACGAGTGTGCTTGCCGCCAAAGCGGGATTCCGCGTGCCGGTTACAAGTATGGCCCTGCAGGCGATGGTGAGCGAACCGATCAAACCCTGCCTCGACACGATGTTTACGTCCCCGGTCATACACATGTATGTGAGTCAGTCGGACCGAGGAGAGATCGTCTTCGGCGCCGGGGCCGATACCTATACGAGTTATGCACAACGCGGCGGCATTCCGGTGTTGGAGGAAAATGTAGCCGCGTTGCTCGAACTCATTCCCGCCTTCAGCCGCTTGCGGCTCATGCGCCAGTGGGCGGGCATCGTCGATATCACGCCTGACACGACACCGATCATGGGCAAGACACCGGTGCAGAATCTGTACATCAGTGGCGGATGGGGTACGGGCGGCTACAAAGCGATCCCGGCCGGTGGTGACACCATGGCGCATACGATTGCCAGGGATGAACCGCACCCGCTGATTGCCGATTTTGGGCTGGAGCGGTTCGAGAGCGGCGCGCTTATCGATGAAGGTGGTGCTTCGGGGGTCGCGCACTGATGATAAGAATTCCCTGCCCTTATTGCGGCACGCGCGACGAAGTCGAGTTTCACTGCGGTGGAGACGCACACATCGTACGTCCCGGCCCTGAGGTGAGCGACGCCGAATGGGCGGACTACCTGTTTAACCGGGAGAACCCGCGAGGTGTGCATTACGAACGTTGGTGTCACGTTTTCGGATGCGGCCAGTGGTTCAATGTCGCACGCGATACCGTCACACATAAATTCCATGCCGTTTACCGCATGGGCGACCCGGCGCCCGAACTCGACCAATGAATCAGCCTTATCGCATTGCTGAAAGAGGGCGCGTTGATCGCTCGAGGCCTCTGAATTTCGTCTTCAATGGCAAGACCTATCAGGGCTATGGTGGTGATACGCTCGCGTCAGCTTTACTTGCGAACGGTGTGCGAGTCGTCAGCCGCAGCTTCAAGTTTCACAGGCCGCGCGGCATTTTCTCTGCCGGCGCTGAAGAACCCAATGCGCTACTCGGTGTCGATTGGGGTCGCGGTGTGCTGCCGATTGTCCGTGCGACGCGGATGCCACTAATTAATGGACTTCGCGCGGAGTCCCAGAACTGTTTTCCGTCCGTAAATTTCGATCTCCTGCGTGCGCTCGATTACACCAGGCCACTGTGGCCGGCCGGTTTTTATAACAAGGTCTTTAAGTGGCCAAGCTGGCATGCATTCGAGTGGGCTATACGACAGACCGCAGGACTGGGGCGACTGCCGGACGGTGTGGACCCTGCGCGCTATGGCCACATGAATGCGCACTGCGATGTGCTGGTCGTCGGTACGGGATCGGCAGGGCTGGCAGCGGCACTGGAGGCAGCACGCGCCGGCGACGATGTGATTGTCGTGGAGCAGGATATAGAACAGGGTGGAACTCTGTTGTACGACCCAGTGGGTATCGACGGGAAATCGCCCGAGGACTGGCGTGTAGAGGCGATCACAGAACTGAAAGCCTGCGAAAACGTACGAATCATGGTTTCAGCGACAGTCGTCGGCTATTACGACTATGACGTACTGACGATCCACGATTGCTCGTCGGCGTACCGGAAGGAAAATCCCGTCGAGACATTCTGGAAAGTCCGGGCCGGCCGCGTGGTGCTGGCAACGGGCGCCATCGAGCAGCCACTCATGTTCGGCAACAACGACCTGCCGGGGATCATGCTTGCAGGCGCGATGCGTCAGTATGCGAGCCGCTACGGTGTGCATTGCGGCAGGCGCATTGTCGGCGTCGTGAACAACGATCTTGCCTGGCATTCGATAGTCGCGCTGCAGGAATCCGGGGTTGAGGTCCCGGCGATCATTGATACACGTGAATCCGTCAACGAACAGTTAATCGAGCTCGCCGGAGGACGTGACATTGCCGTTCATGTTGGAGCGATTCCGATAACTGCGCGTGGATCGGACGCCGTGAAAAAACTTGAATATCGCGACGGCAAGGGGCGCAGCAATGTTGTCGTTTGCGACGCGATCGCCATGTCCGGTGGCATGAATCCGACTGTGCACCTGTACTCGCAGGCGGGCGGCAAGCTTCGCTATGACAAGGAACTGGCGTGTTTCAGACCGCACGAGTGCGGGCAGCAGGTTGAAGTGGTCGGTGCAGCAAACGGCGAGTTCGCGACTGCGCACACTTATAATATAGGGTCACGCAAGCGGTCCCCGGCGAAGACAAACGCGCAATGGATCGATTTCCTGCACGATATAACAGCATCGGACATCGAGCTCGCGGTACGCGAGAACTATCTCTCGGTCGAGCATATGAAACGCTACACGACAGTGGGCATGGCCGTCGATCAGGGCAAGACCAGCAATCTGAATGCATTGACGTTACTCGGCGAACTGACGGGCAGAGCCCCCGGCGAAGTTGGCACGACGACGTTTCGCCCAATGTTCATGCCCGTGACGATGGGCGCGATCGCCGGAAATCGCCGTGGGGATTTCTACACACCACCAAAACTTCTTCCAGCTCACGAGTGGCACGCAGCGAGAGGCGCCGAATTTGAAGACTACGGCGGCTGGATGCGTCCGGCCTACTACGGGGATGATCGGGAGGCGTGCATCATTCGCGAGTCGTTGAAAGTCCGGGAATCGGTGGGCCTCTTCGATGGTTCGCCGCTCGGAAAAATCGAGGTCAAAGGTCCCGATTCGGCCGAATTTCTGAATCGCGTCTACGTCAATACCGTGCCGACTCTAAAACCCGGCAAGGTTCGTTACGGGCTGATGCTCGACGAGAACGGGATCATCATAGATGACGGCGTATTCGTCAGGTTTGCCGATGAGCATTTTCTGGTCAATACGACTTCGGGTCACGCCGACCGCATCGCAGCCTGGCTCGAGGAATGGCATCAGTGTGAATGGCCGGACCTGGATCTGGTATTGAGTCCGGTCACGTCACAATGGGCCGTGGTGACCGTCGCCGGACCGAAGGCGCGGGCCGTATTGGAATCTCTACCCGGCATGATCGACCTGTCCACAGAAAACTTCCCGCACATGAGTTTTGCGAGCGGAGAATTCGAGGACGGAACGAATTATCGAGTCCAACGCGTGAGTTTCACGGGCGAGCAAAGCTACGAGCTCAGTGTGCCGGCAGATCGTGCCACAGATTTCTTCGATCGCGTCTGGCAGGCGGGTGAACCGCACGACATCGGTCTGTTCGGCGCCGAAAGTCAGATGGTCCTGCGTCTGGATAAGGGATTCCTTCATGTCGGTGCCGATACTGACGGTACGACCAACCCGTTTGACATCGGTTTTGGGCGCATCGTTGCGAACAAGAAGGGCGACTTCATCGGTGCGCGGTCCCTCAAGCGCGCAGAAGATCAGCGCGCGGATCGACGACAGTTGGTCGGCTTCGAAATCGATGATGGCAATACCACTGTCCTTGCCGGCGCGCACATCGTGACAGGAAGCGGGGCAGGGCGGCGTAGCGAGGGCTTCGTAACGTCCGCCTTTCCGAGTCCGACACTCGGAAAGACTATTGGGCTTGGGCTTCTCGAGCGTGGCTTCGAACGTAAAGGCGAGACGATACAGCTATACGATGAGGACAAGGTCGTATCGGCGAGGATAGTCGATTCCTGCTTTTACGATCCGGACGGGGAGCGCATGCGTGGTTGAGCAATACACCAATGGAGTAGAAATCGAACGTATCGATAAGCTGTCGATCGTCTCGCTTAAAGTATCCAGAAAATTTTGTGACGTCGCCCAGGAACGACTCGCACCTGCTTCTCCGCCGAGCGCAACCGAGTCGGAGCCGAAATGCCTCTGGCACGGGCCCGATCGTTGCTTGCTCGTCAGCGAATCCATGACGGCTGGTTCGATTGTCAAGAAGTGCCACGAGACCCTTGCCGATGTTCTCCACCATGCGGTCGATAATTCGGCTGGACTGGCATTATTTCGATTAGTCGGCCCAGCCGCACGCGACCTGCTGGCAGCCGGTTGTGGCCTTGACTTCAGAAGTGAAAAATTTCCCGTAGGAACTTGCCGCAGAACTCGGCTTGCTCAGATCGCGGCAGTCATTACGGCGGAGGGCCCTGAGCAATTCGATATCTATGTGGATCGCAGTTACGAAGAATATTTGGGCGAATGGTTAAGGGATTCATTGAGTATTTCCGCCTGCGCAGCCGATACCTGCCGTTGAAGAGGTTGAGTCCTCAGCGGTAGTAAATGACCCTCAATGATTCCAGAGATATGAAAGATCAGCCACCAGAATATTTGCAGGGCAACGTCGATGCCTGGCAGAAAAGGGCTGCTGAATACGCGGAATACGCCAAGGACTCCTGGGCAAGCGATCAACCAAGTTGGGGTACCTTTGGAATCCCGGAGAGTGACGTTGGTCTCCTTCCTGCAGATATGTCCGGACTAAACTGTATCGAGCTCGGGTGCGGAACCGCCTATGTTTCGGCCTGGATGTGCCGGCGCGGGGCGAATGTCGTTGCCATCGACCCAACACCAGGTCAACTGGAAACAGCGAGACGGCTGCAGAAAGAACACGAGCTTGATTTGGTCATCGAACAGGGCTTCGCCGAGTCGGTTCCCTATCCGGACGAGAGCTTCGATTTTGCAATATCGGAATATGGCGCAGCCTTATGGGCTGACCCCTATCGGTGGATTCCAGAAGCGGCGCGCCTCCTGAAGCCGGGCGGTGAACTGGTTTTCCTGACTAACTCGTCATTATGGGTGATGTGTGTGCCGGACAACGAATCAGATGGACCTGCGAGAGCAGAGCTTTTGCGTCCATACTTTGGCATGCACAAGACGATTTACCCAGATGCCCCAGGAGAAACGGAATTCCACCTCACGCATGGGGACTGGACCGCGCTACTTCGCGCCAACGGTTTTGCTATCGAGCGTTTAGTGGAATTGCAGGCACCCCCTGGATCAACGACCGACGAGCCCTGGGTCGACCCTGAATGGGCAATGCAGTGGCCGGCCGAGGAAGCCTGGATCGTCAGGAAGGCGCAATAGCGGTGACGGTACTGTCGATTTTTGGAGGCTTCGTGTGAGCGAGAAACCGAAATTCGATGTCGATGACGCATACGCTATAGAGACGCCTGCAGATAGTGTTCGCCTGTATGGGGAATGGGCAGACATTTACGATACGGATTTCGTCGAACGCGAAGGCTATGTGGTTTTCTTGCACGTTGCAGAGCTTTTGCTGGGACAACGGTCACTGATCAACGGGGCTGTTCTTGATGTGGGATGTGGCACCGGAATCGTTGGGACATGCTTACGAGAGGGTGGAATTGAAGTCGTTGACGGTATCGACATCTCACCACCCATGCTTGCGGAAGCCGGCAACAAGAAAACAAAAGATGGCCTTCCGGTCTATCGCAGATTAATTGCTGCGGATTTGACCAATACTTTGGATATTCCCGATAGCCAATATGCCGGATTGATCAGCGCAGGCACATTTACGCATGGACACCTTGGACCCGACTCATTGGACGAGTTGTGGCGAGTCGCCGCGCCTGGCGCCCAATGCGCAATCGGCGTCAGATCGACGCACTATGAATCAGCCGACTTCGGTGGAAAGCTGTCAGCCGATGTTGCGGCAGGCACGATAACGAAACCGAAACTTGTAGAAGCAAAAATGTACTCAGAACGGACACGCAACCTGGACCACGCCGGCGACACGGCACTGATTGTTGTATGTCAGATTTCGTGAGGAAAAATGGCCGCTTGCTCGGCCGGAGGTGGGTCATTGCGTCGGAAGGGCCCGGTCTGGGCATCGAGGCATATGCAACAGTCCCGCAGACTCAACAGACGCATCTCAAGAGACAGCCTGGCTAGCCGATCAGGAAAGGCCTGTGCGTTGTGTACAGCTCATGGTGACCAGATCCAGGCGCGCGAGATGGTCGTCTACCGAGCAGGCGACATACGCGGTCTCCTGATCGGGAAGAAACGCGACGTGCGACGAGCCACGCCCGACTTCGATTCTCGCGGCTTCCATGTGAGTCGTTGCGTCAAAGACTCGCAGGTAGTCTGAAGAGTAGCCCGTAGCAATGATCCAACGTCCGTGCGGAGATACATACAATCCATGCGGGTAGGGATCAGTCTCAAGGGTCATGATCTTTTCCAACCCCTCGGTATCGAATACCGAAACTGTATCGTCGAGGAAGTTGGCCACGAAAACAAAGTTCCCGTCTGGCGAGATCACAGGCTGATGCGCCCACGGGCCGCTGGCTTTGTGGGCCAGTAGATCGCCTTCCACTGACAGACAGCTCAGCGTGCCGTCGAACGTGTTCGCTGAGTACAGTCTGGTACCGTCCGGGTGCAGAGCAAGATGGGCTGGCCCATCGCCGACGGAATAGCGTCCGAGGATTCTTCCACTCTCAAGGTCAACCTTGACGATGGTGCTGTCACCTGCGCAGGGTACGAAGACCAGCTTGCCGTCTGCGGTGACAAGCGGATCGTGCGGACACGCACCTACGTCGACGATCTGCACATCGTAGTCGTGGCTCCGAGGGCGAACGATGGTTATCGTGCCAGTCCCAGCGCCCGTCACACAGACAATGCCGTCATCGGTAACGGCCGGAAGCTGTGGTCCGCCGGGAGCGGGCCAGGCATGCTGCACCGACAGATCCTCGGCCGCGATCGCGAGGAGTGCATCACCACCAGGATCCGCCACGAAAACCCATTTCTCTGCTCGGTCGACGGCCAGGTGAGAGGCTTTTGTCGCGACCCCGGCGACCTGGACAACCTGACCCGTATGCCCGTCGAACCGGGCAAGGCGCTTGGACCGCTCGCATGACCAAACGCTAGAGGGTCCCGCGACCGCAACGTGGTGGAGCCCGGTTACCGTGCCTTGCCCGGGCGAGAGGCCGCGCTGGATCGTAAATCGCCAACAACCTGATTCTTCCTCTTGGAATCGATGTTTGGCGCCAGCCTCAATGAGCCACATGCGCAAGCCGGCGTCCAGGGAGTCGACGCGCGCGGAAAACTCGGTGCCACTCTCTGCCGAGTTATATGCCTCGAGGATTGCGAGGCCTGCTTGCCGGGTGGGTAGGTCGCGGCAGTCGAGGGGCTGTGCACTCATGACAGTGTAGTTTACAGCCTGACGCTGGTCGCGATGATTGGATTTGGTCGGGGTGAGAAGATTTGATTCGGATCGCCTTAAGGCGATCCTCACTCAACGGGCGCCTTCGGTGTTCAAAATGCGTTCCGTTTTGTGAACTTCCGGCCCCTGCCCCCCGAATCCAGGTCGCGGATGTTAACTGATTGTTTTTATTGATCAATCAGGAGAAGCGTCCACGGACAACATTGCAGTACTGTGCCTATTTCTATAGCGACTGCGAATGCGTTGGTTACTGAGGCTAACGCGAAAGAAACTGTGGACACGGGTTGGAACGAAATGCGTATGCTCGCGGCAAACATCGTGGAGTTCTTATGCGATTCTGGCAGCAAGCACCGGAGGTGGTTGGTTAGTTTCGCCGGCCCATAGACATTTTGGGATCGAGTTTTTCCCGACATGCGGCGGGAAGGTTTCCGATAGCGATCTCACCGTCGTAAAAACAATCCCAATAAACTGTATTCGCATGGTTCTCTGTCGGGCGCAGCAGGAGCGAGACGTTGACAAGTGCAGGATTGCTGGAAAAATAGATACGAATTATTCCCCGATCCTCAAGTTGATAACCGCCGCCATCGGGATATACGCCACGAATCGGTGCTCCGGCTTCGGCTTCACTTCGAGGCCAGCGAGCCGTGTCCAGGTAATACTCTGTTACAGCAGCTTTTAAGTGACTAACGTTCGACAGCGCATAAGCCATTCGAGATCGCACATTCATCTGATTGCTCGCCTGAATCGCGACTGTAATAGCGAACATAGGTACAGCAAGCACGATGGCATTTGTGACCATTCGGTAAATCGTCGGACGGCGGCGACGTCTCGAAACAGGGTCTTTATCTGCGAGGAACTCACGCATTTGCGCTTGTTGTTCAGCTGACTTCGTCGCCTTTCTATTGATGACAACGGAACCGGCGAATATGTCGTGCGCGCCTTGTCGGTGTGGCGTGATTGCTGCAAGCCACAGCAAAGCACAAGGCACGAGCGCAAAAAAGGCAACATACGGTATCGATTGGAAATTGAGAATGTATACGACAGCCGCGAGCAGGATGAGCAGCGCGATACTGCGTTTGAGCGACTCCTGGAATTTGAGCACATTACCGAATTCGTCGATGACGCGCATCCCGAAGATAAACTGCACGGGCGTCGCACGCATAGGGCTGGTCCAAAAGACAGCACAATACAGAACCAGCACAAAAAACATGATTGGGCCAGGCTCTAACGTCGCCGTACCGGCAACGGAGAGAGCCTGATCGACTAAGTACGAGATAACGAAAAGGGCAAGAAAAGCATCAAGCGCTGCCGCTGTCGCGCGTACGCCGAATTCTGCGAAAAGCTTATGTGAGTATGCCCTTACCGACTTACTCGCGTCGGCAGAATCTGCTGATGGTGGTGCATCTTCGTCGGCCATCTTTTCAGTACGCGGAAATTGGCGTCCTTGTTCAAATTGATGCCAGGGCCGACCAGCAGATCCCGGGAGCAAACTACTTTCGGACCGGCGTACTAATCTAGCCTGCGGTGGCACTATCTGGATGTTAAATGGTTCACAGAAGCCGTCGACGCCCTAAACGACCGCGCACCAAAGATAACGTTGCTTACCTTGGCTATTCACGAACGCTTCGCTGATGAAGAAGTTTGGAGATCGACAAGATCGACATTCCAATGCGTACTTTGCAGTTATCGACCGACTTGGCCGACAAAAAAGTCAGCGCCTAATTAGGAAACCGTGAAAGCCGCATTCAGCAAGGGTTTGAAGGCATCGCATTATTGGCGATAGCATGGTTCCGATGGCGTTATCGCGACCTACAGCGGCGAAGCGCGGCGTACATGCGCTCTGCCCCTGACTCGCGCATCCAGTCGAGCTGTGTCCCGGTCTTCTGGATGCCCGCCATGATGTAATCGGTGTTGTCCGGGTGATCGCAGACGCGCCAGTTCGCAATGGCGACCTCCATCGCACATCGGGTGGTCGCGAGATCGAAAATCAGGCGGAGCTCGTTATCCTCCAATGCAGTGACGGCGTGATAGCCTGCCGTGATCTCCGCCGCGGCAGCGATCGGGTCTGGGTGTTCGCGGATCAACTCAGCGATCGGTACCGCGAGATCACAGACCAGCGGCGCATGAATGAGATCGCCAAAGTCGATGACGCCTGTTACGCGGTTTCCGTCGACAAGGGTGTTCAAGCCACTGACGTCGTTGTGGATGACCTGCGCGCGTTGCATCTTCAGCTGTGGAAGCACCTCAGCATCGAAGTGATCGAGAACCTCCTCGACGACGCGGCGACGCCCTTGTTCTTCTATGTGGTGAGTTCGCGTGCGAAGCGCGGGCGCCTTGGTGAGATCCCAGAGTAGTTCGTGTCGAGCTGACGCATGAAAGAAACCGTGCAGGGCGCGGGCCAGGCGCGCGGCCATTGCTCCGACATCGCGTAATAACGCCGGGTGTAGCGTGGCATCATCGAGTAATTGGCCGGGTAGGAAGCTGAGCACCCGGACGATGAAACGCCGGCCGTCGGCCCCATCGATCTCATGAAACAGGGCACCGTCGGGAGTCACCTTGACCCGGGGAATCGGCAGGCTCGGGTCGACCTGGGCGATGTGCAGCAGCGCGCGGGTCTGCATATCCAGAAGCGCCGGATTCTCGGCAGGGTTCGCGATCTTGAGAACCCAGTCACTCCCATCTTTGGCGCGCAATTGGAAGTTCTGATCCCGCTCGCTGTCCAGCGGGCGAGCGGAAGCCTGGATGTCGAAGGCCTGCTGGGCGATCGCTTCGGCCTCTTGGCTCGAAAATGCCGGGGCCTGAGCTTCAAAGACCGATTTGGTCTTGGCTCCGGCTCTGTTCTGGAATTGGGGAGTGGTGGACATGGCTTCTATCTCCCTGATACCGGCGCCGATGACCGTGATGTTCTGCGGGGTTTTTGTCATTGAGCACAAGGTACCACTCCCGTATGTATTTCTGCGCCCTCACTTACGGGCGAGATATTGATACACGGGCCAGGACACGACCACCATTGCTACTGCATACAATGCGGTCTCCCGCTCGGCGTATGCCTGAAACAAGGTAACAATCGTCCATCCGATCAGGCACACGATCGTACTGTAAGGATGGCCCCACGCACGGTACGGCCGCTCGGCATCAGGCTCGCGCTTACGCAGGATAAGAACGCCGATAATCAATGCCAAGTAAAGCGGCACAAATAAGAACACCGATAGCAGCAACAGGAATTTAAATCCACCGACCATAATAAGGCCAACAGACAGCAACCAGGTGACCACTATGGCGAATACCGGATTACCACGCTTCCCGACTTTTTGTGCTCGCTGCGTCGCAAAACCATCCACCGCCAGCGCTTGAAGAATTCGCGGTCCACCCATGTATTCCAGGTTCTGATGAGTCAGCAGGATCAGGGTGCCGGCAATGACAACTATGCTGCCAGCTGCTGGCGAGATCGTAAGTTCAAGAGCGTGCGCCAGCGCCAAATCGTTGCCCGCAAGCGCAGCCAGGCCTACGCTCTTCACCAGTGCGACGTTCAGCAACATATACAATGCGATCACGACAATCATGCCCTTGATGCAGGAGCGCGCTGCTATTCCGGCGCCACCCTTGATTTCGCCGCTAAAGTAAGACGCATAAAGCCATCCATCGTACGTAAAAATGATCGTCGCAATCACCAGACTCCAGTCGCTGAGCGCATTATTCGCGGGCATCAAATTCGTGGTACTGGTAACCGGCGCTTCCGCAAAAAACAGCACCAGCGCCAGTCCGACAACGACTAGCCCAATCAGCGCCGTCGCGAACTCCTGAATAAAGGCGCCCAAGGCGATCCCACGCAGCTGAATGCCGGCGAAAGCGGTTGTCACGATGATAGAGAGCGCTGTACGCCATACTGCCGTTTCAGGAAAGAGAATCGCAACGAACTCCATAATCACAACCGCCTTGAGGGCGAGGTCCGCAGCGAAGCTCAACCAGTCAACCCAGCCAATTACGAATCCAGGGTACGGTCCATAAGCTCGGCGAATCAGTGAGTAGGTGCCGCCGGAGCGCGGCGTCATGCCAAGCAACTCGGCGCTTACAGCGGTGCTCAATAATACGAACAGGCCGGCAGCTAACCAAAGGGCAAGATACAAAGATGGTTCGGGAACGACCTCAGCGATTTCACCAGGGCCGCGCAAGATGCCGAGACCGATGACGCCGCCAACAGTAACAGCAAGTACAAATCTGCTGGGTAGTGCCCGTGTCAGATTTTCATCTGTCACACTAGATCCTGTCCTTCGGCTATGGGTACCAGTGCTGGATTCTTGACGGCGCCGCCGGGGAATTTGCAGTGATTGGCGCCAGTGTTAACTAAAAGCCCCCAGCGCTGCTTGGATAGGCAGCGGCATCGCCTTCCGTGTGTCCGTGTTTCTCGACGTGCCGGATAGCGTCCTCCATGATTTGCAGTCCTTCGCGAAGCACGGATTCCTCCATATTGAGCGCGGGATACATTCGGATCGTGTCCTGGCGGTCGGAGATCGCCCATACGCCGTTCTCGAGCATCTTTCCGCGAACGGCCCGCGCCGTCCACCAGTCCTTTTCGTCTTTCCCCGCGAACTCGGGTTTGCCGAAACTCGCGCCGAGCAGCAAGCCGTTGCCGCGCGCCTGGCGCACTATGCTGTACCTCTCCCATTCGCGCATGATCCCGGCTGCGATATTACCGAGTCGATGCGCATGCGCCACGATATGGTCGCGTTCGAAGATTTCGAGTGTCCTGATCGCTGCGGCACACCCCGCAGGCGTTCCGGCAAATGTCGAACCGGAACGGAAATCAGTGTTGTCGCCCATGATTTCGTTGCGCGCGGAGATACCGCACAGTGGCGCAATGCCACCGGACAGGTTCTTTCCGTACACGAGGATATCGGGCACGACGTCATAATGCTCGATGCCCCACATCCGGCCCGTCCGACCCAGCCCCGTCAGGACCTCGTCAGAGATCATCAGCCAGTCGTTTTTGTCACAGATGTCGCGGATGCCACTAAGGAAGCGCGTTGACGGAATCCAGTTGCCGCCTTCGGCGAGGCCCGGTTCGACGAGGATGCCCGCGATGTTGTCGCGTCCCGCGATGCAGGAGGGAATGTGGTTGTCGAGGTACCAAAGGCAGTACTCGGTGTACTGATCCTCGCTCATCCCGGCCGGAATTCGCTCACTGTACGGATAAGGCGCCTTGATAACTCCGCCACCCCAACCTTCGAGATAAGTGCTGTAGCTGCCGTTGAGCCCACTCAGGACCTTCGTGCCGAGTCCCATGCCGTGAAAGGAAGAACTGAATGTGATGATGTAGCGTCGCTTCGTATGTGTGAGAGCCAGGTGAACAGCAGCCTCAGCCGCCTCGGTACCCGACACCTCGTAGTTGGTTCGCGGCAGCGCCTTGGCCGGCATGATGCCGGCGAGCATTTCGGCCAGTTCGTAGCGCAACGGGTGGTCGTAGTGGAAGCCGAACCGACGATTGGCCGACTCTACGGTCTCGAGAATCTCCGGATGACAGTTGCCGAGCGGGTTTGTCGCCCAACCATTCTGGAAATCGATATAGCGTTTGCCGTCCAGGTCCCAGACGAAGTCGCCCTCCGCCTTATCGATAACGATCTGCCTTACCGGACGAAATCCGCGTTGCCCGGCTCGCTCCATTTCGGCATCGAACCGCAACCCGTTCGTGAACAACGGAATGCCGCGTTCCAGTGCCGCGCGCGTTTTTGGACCCGGGAAACTGTCATCCACAATGTGCAACCTCGAAAATTCTGTAGTCCCAGTTTGACACAAGAGCGATGACAGAAAGAAGCAATTCGAATGCCCACGGACCACACTTGACGATCGACTACGATTCGACCGTCACAAGCGATGGATAAGGGCGCCTTCGGCGTCCAAAGTGCTTACGCCTTTTGTGACTCGCGGCTGCGCCGCTCGGGCCTTCGGCCCGCACTTGGTGCGTCTGTCGGCGCTGCGCGCCTCGGTATCAAAATTCCCTCTTGGGACTTTGAAAGGCTACACCGTCAGCCCCGCATGGAGTGCCCAACCGCCAAATGCGGTCAGGATCACCACCAGCCAGGCCGGAGTCTTCCAGAACACAAGCAGAGTGAACGCCGCCACGGCAAGACCGAAATCGGACGCCGACAAAATAGCGCTGGTCCAAACTGGATCGTAGAGCGCCGCGAGCAGCAGACCAACTACGGCCGCGTTGACTCCCAGCAATGCATTCTGAATTGCACCAATGCGGCGTAACGCGTCCCAAAACGGCATGGCCCCGATTACCAGTAAAAACGAAGAAGCGAATATCGCGATCAGACAAATGAGGGCTCCGTCGATTCCGGTTGGCTCGCCGTTCATTACCGTTCCGAGAAAAGCCGCGAAGGTAAACAGTGGCCCCGGTACGGCTTGTGCAGCACCGTACCCGGCGAGAAATGCGTCGTTCGACACCCAGCCGGGGGGAACCACCTCGGCCTGCAACAACGGCAACACGACGTGCCCGCCGCCAAACACCAGTGACCCGGACCGGTAAAACGAATCGACCAGGTCCAGGGTTTGAGATGGATATGTCGCGGCTAACACCGGCAAGCCGATTAACGCGACAAAAAACAACGCCAGCGCCGCGATCGCGATGCTGCGTTTCACACTGACGCCCATATCAACATGATCCATCGGCGCGTCCGAACGCAGCATGGCCCACCCGATCAGGCCACCGATGACAATTACTCCCACTTGTACGAAAGGCGAGGAGAACGCGAGCACTGCAATAGTCGCCAGCACCGCCAAAGTCGCACGCTTCGCGTCGGGGCAGAGGCTCCGCGCCATGGTCCATACGGCCTGCGCCACGACGGCGACGGCAACGACCTTTAACCCGTGCAAGGCGCCGGACCCAACCGCGTCGCCAAACTGTATGACCCCATATCCAAACAGGATCAGCGCAATAGCGGACGGCATGGTAAAGGCGGTCCAGGCGGCGATGGCGCCCGGCAGCCCGGCCCGAGAAAGTCCGATGCCAATGCCAACCTGGCTGGACGCAGGCCCCGGCAAGAATTGGCACAACGCTACGAGGTCGGCGTAGGCGCGTTCGTCGATCCACTTGCGACGCACGACGAATTCGTTGTGAAAATAACCAATATGCGCTACCGGCCCGCCAAAAGAGGTCAACCCCAGGCGCAGGAACGCCCGGAATACGGCGGCGACGGTTGTTTTCTGTTCGCCGGCGTTTGTCTCGCTTTCATCGTTCATTCAATTGCGCTTCCTAAAGATCAAAGTCGAGCCAAATCGGGGCAGGGGAAGAGGGCCGCGACTGGCAGGCCAGGACGTAACCGCGTTCACTATTGCGTGGCGACAGTGCCCGAGTGGAGGCCATGGATACGTCGCCATTGCGCAGCCATGACATGCATGTGCCGCACCGTCCTTCGGTGCACAAATGGGGTGCGTCAATGCCAGCAGCCAACGCCGCCTGCAAAAGTGTCTCACCGGCAGCGATCGGCACTATGTGTTCCTCGCCATCGAGGGTCAGTCGAAAACTCTCGATCAAGCCTTTGTTGTCTTCACTGTGCCGAGTCATTCAGAAAGATTGGGTCGCCCTTGTTGACGCGACCTCTTTTGATAACTGCAGCAAATACGCCGGCATCGCCGTCGTGATTTCGACCGACGTGCTGTAGAAGCTTCGGCGTTGCCTCGGCCGTATCGGGGTCGAGCGTGATCATTACGCATCGTGGGTCGCGTTCAATGATCGTCAATTCCAGCCACTTCCCAATTTTCAAAGTCTTGCCGATAAGTGAGTTTTCGTAGAATGGATCATCCTGGTTGTCCCACCGGACGTAGAAGTTGGCCCTGAAGCGGCGCTTGTCGATATCCATCCCGATTTCTTCGCCCAACTTGGCAGCTGCCGACAGTGAGAATATCGATATGGGACGGGCGTCGAAGATACCCCTCTGGGTCACGTGAATTCGCAATGACCGGCCGGTGAG
>Ga0255048_10000276_pt1 | contig 39587 bp, 41 predicted proteins | sample JV7_2_2_MG_FD_183619 | JGI IMG/M metagenome (GOLD analysis project Ga0255048, IMG submission 183619) | Seawater microbial communities from Jervis Inlet, British Columbia, Canada - JV7_2_2 | ecosystem: Environmental > Aquatic > Marine > Inlet | place: Canada: British Columbia | collected 2016-10-06 | reverse complement strand
CGCCATGTCAACATGTATCCTTTAAACTAGGGCCCATCCTTAAAGATAATCCGATGCAAGCACTATTCTCAAATAGGGTAGGATTGTGTATGTATTCGCTACACTTACCCCACATGAGGTGACTATCACCCGCGGTGTTCGATTTCGCTACACTTTTCGGCATCCCTGCCCCATATGAGGTATCCCAGGATCTACCGGGGTAGGTTTATACTTTATAAAGTGTAAAGTACATTCTGGATTCGGGGTCCAGTTTGGCTATCCTACCAACTGTAGGGGGCTCGCAACGGTTGTTTGGGTACCGCAACGATTGTTTGGCATGCCATACACCGAAGGGGTCGGAGCCCCCCATACCTAAAGGGGGGGTTGGGGGGGTATGTAAGGTTTCCCGGACTAAACGGTATTTTCGTTTTGGCCATGACGGAATAGGATGCTTCATGACCCTTTAGGATGCTTTTTCCAAACCATCCTAGTCGTAAGTCCTTATGGCGGCTTACTCTATGACGGGGTATGATGCTTTATGATCCTTTTTCCAACAAAATCCATTTTATAAGGGGCTCCACGCTAGAGAATAGTTTCTGCAAAAGCATCATAAAGCATCATGATATCATACGGACTGTACAGTACGGTTCCTAGCGGCCAATGAACTTGCGGCGGAGGTAGGCCCATTCGCGCTTGTGGCACCCAAGCAGGAATCGCTGTGTGAGGAGTGCAGCACGCTTACGCGTGTCCGCTGTGATGAAGGGTACGCCCATTCCGGCGACGGCGCAGAGAGTGCCTATCACGCATTCGGATGAGAGGTTACTGCGCCACTGTCCTGCTTCGATCTCGGCCCACCCGGCTTCTACGACGAGTACGGAGTGCTTAATGTGGGTGAGTCGTCGGCATTGCTCCATGAACCTCTGTCGATCCCGTCCACAGCAGCGCACGAGGTCTGGGAGAGACTTGCGTTCGACTGTAATATCATTTTCGTAGCCAACGATGGAATAATCGCCAGAAGCGAGGCCCCTCTTCACCGTTGGGATGGAGAACTTGAATGGTTTTTGCTCCCTGGTGTCCACCACAATAACGGGCGTGGGCGGGTGTTCAGGGATTACCACTTCTTTACGGTGAATATGCTTCTGGAGGTCGTCATTAGTCACAGGTCCCCCCCTTGCTTCCGCCAGGCAGTAGAAAAAAGGGTCCCCCACCAGTGCACGACCACTGGCAGAGGACCCAAGCACGAAGAAGTTGCTGAATGAATGGGCTAGGAGTCCTCGTCATTGTCAAATGGCGGGACATTGTTGGTGACGACTCCTGGCAGTCTATCAAGGAGGGGGCCGCGCTCAAGCCCCAAGCGTTTATTTCTATGGGCTGGCTGCTCCGAGAGACCAAGGATGTGATTGTCATTGCGTCCTGCTATTCCCCGGACGACGACACCGTTGGAGGCGTCACGTCGATCCCTCGTGGGGCTGTTGACAGTATTAAGCCCCTCCGTGGACATCGTATGACCAAGCCTCCCTGCTCTTGCAACCGATCCCTGTGAAATATACGGTCCCGCCGATCGTCTCCTTGGCAATGGGATGCTCGGAGACAGCACCTTCGGGGCCACGCCTCAGTGGCATGAACCGGGTGGTTATGAGTCTCCCGAAGTTGACCTTGCTGTAGCGGACGTCTGACCCCTGGTCTTTCACCCACTTATGGAATGCTTGGTATGCGTCATTGAGAGGCACACGCCCGTCAGTGAACTGCTCGTAGGTCTCCTGCAGGAATGACCCGATAGCGTCCTCCCCTTCCTTGTACTCACTCATGGCGATTGAACTGCTTTCAGGTTCTTCAGCGCCGTGGGCCAGGAACTGGGAGAGTCCTTCGACGAGCCAGTAGAGGACAAACTCTTTCTCGTCCTTGGCGAGGCGCCGCATGAGGGTGCTGTCCTGTTCGTGTTCAGGGATTTGGACGGGGAACTTTATGAGGGCCATTCGCCTCCACCCACCGTGGCTGTGGTCCTGTATGGTGGGGAGGTAGTTCGACATGATTACAAATGCCGTAACGGGGCGGAAAGAGAAGTGCCTTCCATACAGGTGTCTCCCCGAGATCAGAGCCTCTCCCCCGGTGAGCATTTTGAAGCGTTCATCGTTGAGCCGGGTGGAACTTCCGAACTCATGAACAAGACCCACTCGCTTACCTTGTATGCTGGCGACCTTCGTCTCTCCGCCTCCGTCACTACCTGACTTGCCCGTTAGGGTGGAGGCAGGAACCGGGAAGCAGTAATCACCGAGGGACTCCTGGAGCACCCCTGCCAGTACGCTCTTCCCGTTGGCGCCGTCACCATACATAATCAAAGCCTTACTGTCACCAACATTCCCCATGAGACACATGCCCAGGCGTTTTTGAAGATAGTGTATGGTTGGCACGTCTCCGTCGAAGATCGTCATAAGGAATGAGGCGAACTCGTGGGCGTGCCCTTCTGCAGGCTTCTTGAAATCGGAGGGGATAGTCGAGGTCAGGTAGTCCGTCTTTTCGTGCGGTCCCATAGTGTACTGCCCGGTGGCCTGGTCAAAAGTGAGCGTGAGGTTCCTGAAGTTGACCTTGTATGGGGAGTTGTCAAAATCTTCAGCGTCGATCCAGACGGCCCTCATGGTCCCTGCTAGGGCGAGGATGTCTTTGATCTTCCTGTAGTTGAGGAGCCTCGTGCAGAGCCTCTGTATGGCTTCTACGCCCTCCTGCCCCGCGTCTGATCTCATGCGTGTCAGGTATCTCCTCAGGCAGTCCATGGCTCCGGGTTCGTCACGTTCCCAGAAGGTTCCATTCCATACCATCCAGCCTAGCCCACTATTGTACCGGAGGTTTTCACCTTCGTCCCTGACAAAGAAGGACGCCACTTCAGACTCGACAGGCTCGGGGAAGCGAGCAGCGACTTCATGAGTCACCCCCCCGGTCGCTCGGGAGAAGGCAGACCCCACGATCGTTACGACTTCGTCGCTGCTCAGTGGAGGCACGCAGTTGGCGGTATTCCAATCAGACGCTTGGGCCTCCGCTAGTTGCCTGTTAGCGCCGGAGTCCCTGAGCCTTCGGGCCTCATTGAAGACTGCGTTGTTCCGTCCTCCTGATCGAACAGCGGAGTCCATCCTGAAAGAAGAGATGTTGAATGAGGTGGAGGCGAGGTGCCGTTCGACGTAACACTGGGGCCTGTCGTCAACAGGGTAATGTTCTTTCATGTTGGGAGTTCCGGGAGCACGCATGATTCGGGCTGGCTCACAGCATTTCGTGTCGCCTTCAAATGCTGCGGTCAACTGTCGCAATCGCTTACTGAAGTCCCGTCGTTCCACTTGAGTTTCGAGTGGCTCCTTCTCAACTAGTATCCAATAGAGGTGGACGCCTCCTCCGGTTCGGACAGTGTATGTGGGACTGGGGTAGCCGTGGGTCTCTGCTCGCTGGTCGATACTCTCCACGGAGATGTCTGGGTCGTCGATATCGACCCATAGGGCTCTTGAGAAAAGCAGGTTCTCGGCTCCACCGGAGCCTCCAATGTCTCGCCTGACAGCCACGCCAAACCCGGCGTTGGCTCCAGCGTCTAATAGGGCGTCGAGGTGTTCTGCGATGAGGTCCCCGGTTCCGTCCCACACGATGTTCCGGCTACTGACAGGGACGTTGCTTCCGAACCCCCGGACGTTCACTACGTCTCCTGTGTGGAAGATGTCGTGGAAGAGGTTGTCGTTATTGCTCATCGTTTGTCTCTTCCACTCTTCTAGAGATTGATAGCACCCGTCCGTCGAAGATAGACAGCGCCATCAGTATGACGTCTGGCGTCCTGGCTGATAGTTTATGTTGGGACCTTATCGTTTCGAGCCTGCTCGGCGAGAACTTTAGCGAGCGTGGCTGCGTGCCCTTTAGGGATTTGCAGTTCCCCGTAGGGCTCTGACGTGTGGGCCCTGAATAGTTGGATTGTGATTCCATGTTGCTCCTTCTGTACTTTGATTACGACTTCGTAGAGGCTTGCATTGCCTAGATATTTCTGCCCTGATTTCATTCGTCCCCCAGCAACTTCATGTATAGATTTCGGAAGTGTTCCCGAGCATACAGACTTGCCGCCGCGGGGGTAGAGAAAACACTGTTTGTGCCTGTCGCTCTCCACACTCCCTTCTTAACTTTCACTGCTAATGGGTTTCCGTTATGGTCCTCAAGTAGCGCCTTCGTGTTACGCCCAGTTTTCTTCCACCACTCCATGAACTTGAGTGCATTCGGTGCAAGTGATTCGGACCCGAACCGTTTACACTCCGCCGCCATCTTGTAGAGGGATTTCGTCTTCGCATTTTTGTGAGTAAGCCCGGTGGTCCTGTGAACGCTAACGGCTTCTGCAATGAGGAACTCTGGGTCGAGTCGAATGCGGACGAAGTGGTTAATCAGTATTAGGAATCGGATTCTCGTGGCTGGCTCGTCAAGGTCTTCTTTGACGTGTCGCTCGTAGTACCAAAGCAGTTCGTCGTCAGTGACAACTGTAGGTATGATCGTCCTGAGGACCTGCATGCTCGGCATTTCCTCTTTTATGTGTCGTCGTGTTATTGGTTTGTGGTCGCCCAGGTTGTCTAGGTACCTTAGCAAATCTCTCGAAATCCTCACGGTCAATCACCCATACCCCCGAAAACTTGACACATGAAAAACGGGCGCCAGCACACAGGCGACCAATGCGCTGAGTGCTGACGCCAAGAACTTGTGCTGCATCCCCTGCAGACAACCACGCCTTGCTAGAAAGGCGTTTCGTCTTGATATTGAGGTTCTGCAACGTCTGAGGAGGAGTGTTCTTCACTTGTCGCTTTCTTGGGAAGGAACTCAACCGAGAAGGCCTTGATCCATGACTTGGCTCGCTTGGTGCCGTCCTTGCCTTCATAAGTATCGGTCATGAGTTGCCCCTGCACAATAACACCGCTACCCTTCTCAAGGTACTGTCGGACGTGCTCTGCGGTCTTGTTCCAGCACTCAATGTTAATGAAACTCACGCGGTCCAGGCCGTGATTGTTTGCCAGACGGAACGTGGTGAGAAGGTGGCCATCGCCAACTTCACGTGACTCGGGATCTGCACAGAGATTCCCGCCAATAATACAGTTGTTGACCCTCATGGGCCTCCAATCGAAGCGGGCTGCACCATGCAGCCCAAGGTTATGGGGGACGAGTATGCACGTACTGTTGGTGGTGTCAAACATTTTTTCAGGGGTGCGTGTTGCGGTCCTGGTAGATCATGGCGACTATGTGGCCGCAGGCTCTCCGCCCTTTAATGGGGGACCTTATGTTGGAGAAGTTGTCTACCGTTTTCCTGAGTTCGTAGGCACATAAAGGGCAGATCAGGTAGGTGTTGGTAATGCCACCAACCGCAGTGGTGGTTCCGTCGTAGTTCTCTGCACAACGGTCACACTTTAGCATGGTTCCCCTTTGGGAGGTGTATGGACAACCGGACAGACAAGGAAGCCATGTTGCTTCGGCTAGGGATAAAGGACAAGATAAAAACACACATAGAGAACGGCGCATCGTTTAGGGGTGCTTGCATCGCTTGCGGCGTCCCGGCGGAACTAGTGCTGAACTTGACGAAGACCGATAGTGAGTTCAGGGGAATGTATGAGTTGGCTAAGGAAACACATCCAGTGAGCAAGGCAGACCCGGCGCCTTCTAGTGTTCCATATCGTGACCCCCATGCGATTAAGCAAGACTTCATGAGCCTATTAGTTGATGCTGGTCTCTACCACAAGTTGGCTCAGATGGCCGCGTTGGCTGATCCAGAAACAGAGGAGGGGCAGAAGGTCTTGATGTTCATGGGGCGCTCCATACTCCCGTTAGTCACCCCGAAGGATGAGCCTGTGGTGACACGCTCTGTGGAACTGGAAGAGATGTCTGACGTGGAACTGAAACTGATGTTGAAAGAAATGCGGGAAGCGCGGTTGGAGGGCCCGACCAGTGGGTGAGGAACCGAACAAGGACGAACTACTACGTCAGGTGCAAATCGAAAAGGTCCTCGCATCCAGGAAGAGGAATGACCTCCTTGGGGATATTGACCCGAACGATCGGCAGCGAGAGTTCATAAACAGCCATCATAAAGAGTGCATGCTTACCGGGGCTAACCAGGCCGGGAAGTCTACTGCTCTTATGATGAAGTTCACCTATCACATGACTGGTATTTACCCTTCGTGGTACACAGGCGTTCGCTTCGAGAAGCCGATCCAGGCGGCGCTAGGCGGGGAGACGGCCCAGTCAACGCGGGATCTGTTGGTCAATAGGTTATTAGGCTCGCCGGAGAATCGAGGTTCGGGATACTTTCCAGAGGGCACCTTCTCCAATGATGACGTGACCAAAATGGCTGGGGGGGTGGCGAACCAGATCGACTACTTCCGAGTGAAGCATCACGACCCATCAGGCAAGGTTGACGGCTACAGTAAGGCGTATGTGTTCTCGTACTCAACTGGGTGGCGTCGCCTTCAGGGTTATTCGTTGGACTTGGTGGCGATCGACGAAGAGCCTGAGTTGATGGTCTATGACGAACTGTCTGCACGGACGAACGCTACTGGCGGTCATGTAGACATTGCGATGACGCCATTGCGGGGTGAGACCGAACTCTACTTGATGTTTGAGGACCCAGAGCAAGAGATCAAACAACTCATCAACTACGACATCAACTGCGCTACCCATATGGACGAGGACCAGCGTCTTCACCTACTCAAGAAGTATGAGAACAACCCATTGGCAGAAGCCCGGCTATACGGGCGCCCCGTTGCGAGTACTGGTCTGGTCTACAATATCCCCCAGCACCTCCTGATGGTTGACGACTTCCAACCTCCAGCCGCAGCCAACTACATTATTGGAATCGACTTGGCGCACACCGTTGGGAAGTGGTCCGCTGTAAAGATGGCGACAGATAAGATGGCAGGGATCCACTACGTTGTCCAAGACTTCAAGGCGGAGGACATCACTGTGGCTGATTTCGCTTCGCGGCTGCTCGGCATGGGGGCCGCTACTATACCTGTTGCCTGGCCACACGACGCGATGAGGCAGTCGTCTAGTGGGACAGTGGTGTCTCAGTTGCGTGATTTTGGAGTTAATGTTCTTCCCGAGGCTGCCCACATGGTGGACAAGATGACAGGAACCAAGAGCAAAGCGATCATGACGATCATTGAGATTGCTCTTGATATGATGGCGCAGGGCATGCTTGTGTTCATGGAGCGTGGAGCCGGGGAACTACTGGCAGAGATGAGAAGATACCGACACCAGAACGGGAAGATTGCGCCCAGGCAGGAAGATCACTGCATCGACGCGATGCACAAAGCCTTAATGATGTTACACTTGGGCCGCCCTATTGGGGATTCTGGTTACATAGGGCGGCGGATTCGTGTGAGGGAAGAAGATTTCTTCGGGGGGTAGTGGATGACTGAGATTCAAGAACTAATGGCCCGGCTCAAGAAGATGAAGTCCATTAGGGCTAATCATGAGGCGGCGTGGCAGGACATATCGAACTATATGATGCCATTCCGTGGCGACATAACAACGAAGAGGGCTAGTGGTAGCCGTAGGATGAAGCCTGTCTTTGATTCTACTGCCATGATCGCAGCAGACCAACTGGTAAACTTCATGAAGGGGTCGCTGCTGCCGCCATCCCAAGACTGGCTAAGGCTTGAGCCCCCATTCGATTATTCGGAGGACGTTGGGGTGCGAACCGCCCTGGACATAACCTCCCAGCGTATCCTGGCGAAACTACAGGATACCAACTTCTACAACGAGTCTACTGCTGCCCTTAGGGACCTAGTGGTCTTAGGGAACTCCTGCGTTTTGGTTGAAGAAGAGCCTGTGAATCCCAGAAACTCTAGCGGGATTGTCTTTGAGGCCGTTCCGATTGGTCGCATGTACTGGGCACAGGGTAAGGGTGGCCGCGTCCTTATGATGTGTCGTGAGTTCGAGATGCCGTCGATTGACGCAGCGCGATATTTCGAGAACCCTGGTGTTGACGCCGTAAGGAACCTGGACAGTGGTACTCCCATGGAGATGGTGACCTACTACCAGTTCGTCTATGAGAATGAGAACAAGATTTACGGAGGGCTGCCGTCGAAGACGAACAAAATGTACCGAAGCGTCTACCTCACAGAAGCAGGTGGGGGAGCCATAGTAAAAGACGACGGCTACGACGTGGCCCCTTACGTCGTAAGCAGGTTGCACCGCGTAGACGGTGAGGAGTACGGTCGTGGTAGGGGCCACCTCGCCAGGGCGGACGCCAGAGGCTTGAGCGAACTGAGACGTCAGATCCTAATGGCTGCAGGCAAAGACCTGAATCCGCCGTTGCTTGTGGAGGACGATTCCATGATGGATATGGACATCGCCAATGGTGGGATCATGGTTACGAGGCCGCCAGTAAAGGTGTCCCCGAACTACCTACGTAGTGGGGCCGACTATGGCGCGGCAGACAGGATCGCCCGTGAGGACAGGGACCAGATACGACAGGCGTTCCTCTCTGACGTTCTTGCCGAGCCTGCCAGTCAACCACGCAGTGCTGAAGAGTCTCGACAGCGGCAATCCCGGAGCCTGCAGCGGTTAGCGGCAGCAGCGGACATCATTAATAATGAGTTCCTTGGACCTATTGTGCAGAGTGTTGTAGGGATCATGGCGAGAAGGAATGAACTCCCGGAAGCGGTTGAGTTAGCGAAGACTATCGGGGGTAGCCTGCCGGGCGTAATCAAGTTCGCCTCTCCATTCTTCTCTGCCCAGAAGCAGGACTCAGCCCAACGGGTTATGTCATTCATGGAACGTAGGATCCAGTTGTATCAAGCGACCCAAGACCCTGCGTTCATGGAGGACATTGATCCCGATCGGTTGCGTGACTTTGACGCTAATATGAGTGACGTTCCTTCTAGGATCTTCAGGACCCAGGAGGAGATTGACGAGATCCGAGCGGCCCGAGCAGCCAAGGCGGCTGACGAGCGGGTACTTCAACAACAGCAACAGATGCAGGCCGTGGAGCAGGCACCAGAAGGAGGGGCCCCAGTTGGCCAGTAAGCCGAGCATAACAGACAAGTACGTGGCGACTTTTGAGTCCCCTGCTGGTGAGGCGGTCCTGGAGCATTTGAAGATGATGCTTGGAGTGGAGGACACCCTTGAGCCTGAGGAGTTCCTTAACTTGAATAAGGAAGCAGAGGGGGAGCGTGATCGGGTTTCGATAGATCCGATTGCTATGGCTAAGAGGCTTGGCCAGCGTAGTGTTTATTGGAAGATCATCGCGATCCTCCGTTCAGGGAAGGTGGCTAAGGATGAGTCTTGAAGAACTTTTGCCGGAAGAGTTTGAGGGTCGGGACGGCGTCTTGGAGAAGTTCAAGGACGTTCCGTCGTTAGCAAAGAGTTACAAGGAGTTGCAGAAGAGCCTTGGCTCGTCTGTACGGGTACCTGCACCGGAGGCTAGTAATGAAGAGCGGTCAGCGTTCTTCCAAAGGCTAGGCACTCCAGAGAGTGCGGACGAATACGAGGATTTAGAAGGGGCGGGAGAATGGGCGAAAAAGGCAAAGGCAGCGGCGCACAAAGCGCACCTGACAAGGGATCAGTGGAAGACGTTAGGCGCGATACAGGTAGCGGAAGCGGTGGAGGAGGAGCAGGCGAGGGACCAGGCACTCTTAGCCTCAAGGGACGATGCACAATCGAAGTATGGAGACCAGTACGAAGCGACGGTGGAGAAAGCGAAGAAAGCCCTGACGGCGCTGTCGGAGAAGAATGAAAACCTAGCCCCCTCATTGGACGGCGTGGACTTACGGGACATTGGGGCCTTGGAACTTTTTAGTATGGTTGGAGATATGATGGCAGACGGGACTAGTCCGGTTGACGGTGGCACTTCAGAGACGGTGTCGGATAGCGGTAGCGACATTGAACTGGCGATGCGTATACGGGAACTGATGAAGATGCCGAGTTTCCAGAACCGGCGGGACCCCGAGAACGAGAAGGTTCAGTATGAGTACCGGGAGAAACTCACGGAACTGAAGAGCCGAGGGTACGACAGTGTGTTCGACCCCCGGTTAAAAAATAACCCGTGGTAGGTAGTTGCAGGCGGGTTTGTATTCTTGTATATCGAGGGCGTGCTTGACAACTCCATTCGTGGGGCCGAGTGCGACCGCAGGATAGACTGCCGATTATGGTGAGCGTTATCGCCAAGGTGGGCCCAGGTGGCTGGACAACCTCCCGACTAAAGTAATAACTTTTGTTTGGAAGGAATGTCCAGATGGCATATCCATCTTATGGTGCGGGCTCGCCGCTCGCTGGGTCGGGCTCTCCGTTTGTCCCAACCGCTGCTACCACCTACGTTGATCTGTTCAAGACTGCTTACGCCGATACGATCCGCATGAAGACGCAGAATACAGAATCGGTCCTTTCCGATACCTGTGTTCCTGAAGTCCTCTACGGTGACCCGTTGATGCTTGACTCCTACAAGGCTGTGGACAGTCTGGTGCAGCGTGATCGCAACCAGCAGTACGGCGCTGAGTCGAACGACCTCAAGTACGAGACCACAGGGAACGAGCGTCGTCAGTTGACCCCGGAGTTCTGGGAGTTTGCTGAGATGTTTGACCCACGTGACGAGCGTGCTCTCATGCGTGCGATCCAGCCGGACGGAATGTACATTCAGAACGTCGCTGCTGCTTTCAACCGCAAAAAGGATGACGTCATTCTGACCGGATTCCTTGGTGACGTGACGCTTAACGGCGTTGCTCTGGCTGGCGGGGATGACAACCGCGAGTTGCTCGTAGCGTTCCGTAAAGACTCCGAGGCTGCTTACGGCGGCGCGATCAATGAAACTGCGGGTGCTACCGCACGTACTGGCAACATCCCCACCGTCGCGACTCTTGATACAGGCACTGCGGTCACTACCCTTGGCTCACGGATTGTTGGCACCCTGGGTGACCTTTGCGCTGCCGACAGCACGGCTTCCGTTGGTCAACACGGTGGGCAGAACGTTGTTCTTGGCAGCGTCACACCCCTGACAGACATTGGCGGCACCGCATCCGCAGTGGTGGACGAAGGTCTTCACATCAAGAAGTTGCTGATTGCTCACCAAATCTTGCAGGCGAATGGCGCAGCCAACCTCGGCCAGCCGGTTGTTTGCGTGCTTCACCCGGCTCAAGTAACTGAGTTGCTTACCGAGGCGAAGTACACCAGTGCGGATTACAACGCTCTTGCGCCGCTTCAGTACGGCGAGCCTGTTCCGTTCCTGGGCATGGAGTTCCGGGTCTGCAATCAGATCGCAACTGAGGCTGTGGTTTCTGGAGTTACAAGTGGCGCTTTGACGGCTGCTCCGGTTGGTCGTTACGCTTACGTCTACACGCAGGACGCTTGTGTTTACGGGCAGGGCGACGAGATGAGTGTGCGCTTCGATGAGATCCCGCAACGTGGGTACTCCTTGCAGTGCTACCATGACTTCAGTCTTGGCGGAGTCCGTATGGACCCCAAGAAGATGGTCATCATTCCGTGTCACTCCGGTTCAACGGCTGCATAGTGAGTGGAGGCCCCTGTGGCAGGTAAGACTTATTTCCAGTCCGACCGAGTGTTGGATCTGTTTTTAGGTGTAACTGTCATAGGGGCCCCCGCTACATACGTGAACTTGTTTGTGACTAACCCGACGGGGGACAACCAGGCGGGTGTGGAGTGGGCAGCAGCCCGCGTCGAAGTGCTAAACGCTCTGCCTAGCCCGAATCTTTTCCTGCCCTATTGGGGGGCGAAGAAGTCTGACGGCAATCTCCGTTACGTCGATAACGTGTACACGATCTCGTGGACAATGGCGGACGCAGCCACGTATGTTGACCACGAAACGGTGGTCGGTATAGGGGTGTGGGACGCGTCAGTGCTTGGACACTTGTTGTACTGGGAAGAACTAGAGAAAAGCGTCGCCATGCAACCAGAGGAGGAGATAGCCTTTGGTACTGGCGCATTAAGAGTTAGGGAAGATTGATGGCTAATCAAATAACGGACGCCTTGAAACATGGAATGCTTGACCACGCAGTGTCCGGTACTCTGTACCATACCGCTGCGAGTGAGAATATTGATATAGTATTCCACGTTCACAATACTGACAGGAGAACCAACCCGCCGAACACCGCAGGTGGCGGTGATTGGTTGGAGCCCCACTCGTCCTGCGTAGTATCGGATGTGGCTTGGGACGCTGCTGCCTTAGGCAAGGTTGAAAACGCGTCGGCGATCTCACAGTCAAACGCGCAGGACCCGGCAACGCTGAGTGGCACAGGCGACCGCATCTCCTGGGTGTCTATTCACCTGAAGGCTAGCGCTACCGCTCCGGGATACGCTAATGTGATTGTGGCGATTGATCTTGGCTTTGGTAACGCAGGGGCTGGCGTGGACTTTAGTGCAGGGGACACTATTAGCGTTGCTGCCCAAGCGCTTGATCTTACGCTTAGTTAAGGCCGTGTCTTCAGGTTTACTTGGAGGACGTGACCATGTTGTTGCAGTTTGGCTCCACCAATCCAGCACCAGTTGTGCCCAGTGCCTACCCCTCCGCGTCAGTGTTGATAGCGGGCATTACCGACGGCACATACACATGTGCCTACCAGGAGAGCCTGACGGACCGATGGTTTTACGTGACAGAGGGGTTCCTTCGGTCGAAGACTGACCGACCAGGGTTTTGGGATTTCCGGCTAGTTGATACAGTGCACCTCGTCGAGAGGAAACTTTGCTGTAAAGCGGTCGTCAAGGCCACGGGCGTTCCTGAGTTGGGGTTCGAGATCAAGGGTCATGGGCCGGGCATCTATACGGTCGGTGAGTCCATGAACAATCGCTCCTTTGTTAGAGTGCCCGTATGACGACTGGTCTAAATGCAAGGATAGTCGATAGGGCCAGAGGCTACATAACTGGGGTCGGGGACGACGACAACTATACCCTGACTACCGCAAATGCTGGCCAGATCATACTTGCTTCGGCGTGCATGGATGATGACGACGAGTTCAGGACTGGTAACTCTCACAGTATTGTATACAGAGCAAGAGGCGCCACCTCCTTTGTGGCCCTTCCGACGTCTTCCTTTGGGACTGTCCCTTATGTAGATTTCAGTAACACGACGATATCCAATGGCTCCAATGTAACCAATGCCAACCGTCGTGCTAATAGTACGTACAACCCTAGTGGTAACGGTTTCAGGGCGTCCGGGAAAGAGTTCGTGACCTCGCAGTCACATAACTATGGGACTAGATGCCGGGACCATAACACAGAAATGCAAGTTGCGATAAACTTCAGCAACTGTGGTTCGTCTACGACGTGGGAGTTCCAGACAGTTTGGGAAGATGATGATGGTGCGACTACTAATGTAAGTTGCCCTTCCATTACGACGGTTGCAGCAACGGCCACTAGGGTTGTGGCTGGCACGGCGTCAATAGGAACTGTGAGCGTGACGCAGAGTGTGGTTAACTCTGATCTGTACCACGCTTATTATGCTGACATAGTGCCGCTAGGTACTGTGGACAGTAGCGTCACTGCTACTGTAATCGAGACGTTGCGAGACGCTGCTTCTTCAGCGTCGATAGGCACGGCATCCCCATCCGTAACCGTTACTGTCACCTCTGACGCCGTCGTCGCTGGTACCGCTTCAATCGGTACCGTTGCAGGTGCTGCTACTATTAACAGTGCTAAGGTGACTAGGGATGCTGCCTCTTCTGCGTCGATTGGGACAGCGGCTGCCACTATCACTATAGATTCTATTACTGAGACTTCGAGTGTTGTAGATACCGCTTCAATCGGTACCGTTGCAGGTGCCGCTACTATTAACAGTGCTAAGGTGACCAGGGACGCCGCCTCTTCTGCGTCGATTGCCACGGTTGGTCTTGCCCCTGTTCTTGTCACTGCTACTAGGGTCACGAGTACTATAGGCGAAGCCACTTCGATAGGGACAGTCGAGGGTGCCGCCACTATTAACAGTGCTAAGGTGACTAGGGATGCTGCCTCTTCTGCGTCGATCGGCACGGTAGCCCCAGCGGTGATCGTTGGTACTACGTCAGATGCCGTTGTCGCTGGTGTAGCGTTAATAGGTACAGTTGAAGGTGCCGCTGCTATTAGTAGTATTACTGGGCAGAGCGCTCCTGGTGGTACTGCTTCGATTGGCACCGTAACCCCGGTAGCAATCGTTGGCACCACGTCGGATGCTGTTGTCGCTAGTACTGCTTCAGTAGGCACCGTTGAAGGTGCTGCTACTATTAACAGTGCTAAGGTGACTAGAGATGCTGCCTCTTCTGCTTCCATCGGCACGGTGTCACCAGCAGTGATCGTTGGTACCTCGTCAGACGCTGTTGTCGCTGGGGTTGCGTCAATAGGCACGCTTGCTGTCGGGCCCTCCTTGGGGTTGTCCCTTGTCAGCACTTCTAGGCTAACTCGCGACGTTGCTGGTGTCGCCTCGATAGGAACGGTTGAGGGCGCTGCTACTCTCGTTGTCAACAGTGGGTCCAGTTTCCCTGCGGGAGTTGCTTCCATCGGCACGGTGTCACCAGCGGTCATCGTTGGTACCACGTCAGACGCTGTTGTCGCTAGTACCGCTTCGATCGGCACAGTGTCACCAGCGGTCATCGTTCTCACTACATCAGATGCTGTTGTCACTGGTACCGCTTCGATTGCCACGGTTGGTCTTGGCCCTGTTCTTGTCACTGCCACTAGAGCCACCAGCAATGTAGGTGAACCCGCTTCAGTAGGCACAGTTGAAGGCGCCGCTACTGTTAGTAGTGCTAAGGTGACTAGGGATGCTGCCTCTTCTGCGTCAGTCGGAACCGTAACCCCAGCGGTAGACGTAGGCAGTACAGGCGGTGGCGTCAATGTTCCTGTGTCTGCTGCCGCGTCGATCGGCACAGTGTCACCAGCGGTCATCGTCGATTCTATATCAGACGTTCTGGTCACAGGTGCTGCGTCAGTAGGTACGGTTGCCGTTGCGCCGGGCCTCGGCCACAACTACGGGATTGTCGTTTCAAGGGCCACAAGAAGCGTGGCAGTGAGCGTCTCAGTAGGAGGCGTTGGAGCGCTGATTGATCTCGTCATTGTTCCCCCAGTGGGAGTTGCTGGAACCGCTGCAATCGGGTCCTTAAGCATAGTGATTGCTGTCGATTCCCTGACGGGGATTAGTGACCTGGCCCCTTCGGCTTCAATAGGGGAAGTCACTGTAAGTGTCACAACAAATAGCGCCCCGGTGATTCAGAGTGTGTCGGGCACTGCGTCGATTGGGTCAGTATCCGCTGGCGGATCAATCTCCGCTGCCTTGTGGCGTGAAGTTGTAGGGAGCGCTTCAACTGGAGGAGTCGCCTCTGCTATCTGGGTGGATTCGGCAACCTACCTAATATCTGTTACAATCGACGGGGTCGGAAGCCTCACCGAAAACCTTTTGAAAAGGAGCGTTATCGTGTCAGTAGAAGAAATATGGAACATTGGTTTAACCCAACTAGGGGTGGGTCGAGTGGACTCGGCGGTCAACGACAATAGCGCTCAGGCTGAGTTGTTGAGGGATATCTGGCCCAACTTCCGCAAGCAGTTCATTAGCGACCATGCGTGGAATGGGTGTAAGACAACGGCAGCGCTCACTGCATACCCGGATAGCGATTTCAAGGACACTACTAGGTGGGCGACCATTTACTCCCTGCCGTCCGACTACATTCGAGCCCTGACTGTGAACGGGCACAAAAATCAACCGAGTAACTCAGAGTCGGTGATGTGGGAGATCGAGGCGGTAGCCAATGATAGTGGGGTAAAAAGTCGTTGCCTGTGTTCTAACCAGAGTTCCGCTAAGTTAGAGTATGTGTTCGACGTAGGGGATGCTAATACTGACCTACTCGCTCCAGCCATGAAGCACGCAATGGGTATCGCGTTAGGGGCCTTTGTCGCTCCTAACTTTGGCAAGTCAGCGAATGAAATCGCGCTTATGGAGCAGAAAGTTAAGGAAGCGCTCTTGAGGGCTAAAGGGGTTGACGGCCAGGAGAACTCGGCCCGCTACTTCTCTCCCTCGGAGTTGGTGGAATCAAGATATAGGAGCCTTTAATGGCGTGGCATCCACAAGTCTCTTTTAGCCAAGGTGAGGTTTCTCCTCGGCTAGACGGTCTCTATAACCAGGAGGTCTACGACGCGTCCTGCCGTAAGTTAGAGGCTGGGATAGTATCGTCTAGTGGAACCGTCGAGAAACGTAACGGCAGCACGTACCGTGGCGACACCGCGTTTTCAACTGCGACAGTGACTACTTTCACCTCTACTGCTGTGAAGTTGATCCCCTTCCGTGTCGGGACAGACACCTACGTTCTGGTGTTCGAGGTGCTGACGGACGACACACGTACCTGGGGCGCTATCCGTGTGGTAAAGAACGACGTGTTCTATACGTCAACGGGATCGGACACATACACCGGCACGCAGATATGGAAGGCATACACCTACACCCATCTTCCGTTCAGGACGCAAGAGTCACTCTTCCACACTGGAGCCGCTGCTGATTACTTACCGCCTGGAAGCGATGCCTCCTTCAGCAAGTTATTCGGTTGGCACCACTTCACCGCTGCTCAACTGCCAGACGTGACATACTTCCAGCATGAAGACAACTTGATTGTGTGTCACCCCGACGCCGTCCCGCTAGAAGTATTCAATACTGTAGATACTGACGGGACAAAAGTCCTAGACACCAGGACGTATGCGGTGAACAGGCGTTCTCCTGAGGTAATCAGGTATGGTGAACGGTTCACTATGAATGTTACTGGGGGGACTGATGGCGCCTACACCGTAGAGTCTTCACGTGACTGGTTTGGCGAGGACGACATAGGGGCGATATACAGGATCGGCTCCCTCTCTGCTTCACACGCGACAGCCGTTACCGACGTGGACGATAACACTACTACGTCGCGAGACGAGTGGGACGATAGAGGGGGGTACTTTGCAAAGGTAGTCAAGGTGATAGACAAGCGGAAATGTACCGTGTCGGTCATCTCTGCCACCACTGTGCAAGGCAGGACCTACGTTGCTGACGTTTCTGACCCCTATGACTGGGACGGTCCCTGGATCAGGGAAGAGGGGACCATAGGCTATCATCATCTAAAGGCTGGGTATGGATGGAACCCTTCCCCGGAGACCCTTGGGGAGACCATATCTTACGCTGGGCTAAACTTGATACAAAATGACGAAGTATCTACTAGTCTCAGTAAGCCCTTGTTGTCAGACAGCACTCCCTTCTTCGAGTATTCCCTTGCTGGCTGCATCCTGGGTAATCGAGCAGACGACACGGCAACACCTGTGAACCTTACCAGGGAGTGTTATGCTCTGATGACTGGTGACATCTCGGGGAACGTCCTCCAAGGCTCAATCATAAACGGAGCACAAGCACCTAGTGCGACGGTTCCTGGTTGGGTAACGGCAGGTATTGAAGACCGTTGGCCTACCAGTGCAGGACTTACAGGTCAGAGCGTGTATCGCCTACGAAGGAAGTCTAGCCATACGGCATACGCGCCCACCGTCACTTGGTCACCGGGCATATCGCACTACGGAGACGATCATGTCATCGACGGGTGGCGTGTGAGACCTAAGCGTGGCGACAAAGTATACATTTGCGTAGGGAATATTGAGCCCGAGATCTCAGGCAATGCCGACTGGAAGGTAGCCTTTGACTCCATACCGGAGGGCCATGCCACGTCGTTTGGGACTGGGGAGGTGATAGGGGATATTGGTGAAGCGCCAACCGCAACCAATGTGATCGGCACCGCTGGCACTGTTCATGTCAACGGTGGAGTATTCGCCCTGCGGAATGCCTTTAACGCCAGCGGTGGCGTGGACGTGGTCAAGGGCGTGGTGTATATAGCGGCTACCGTTTTGGTTCCTCCAACCTCACGTTCTGCGACGTCGAAGTATAGCCTCGGTTGGTCTAAGGCCGTGGGCTTCCCCAGTTGCGGGGTAAGTCACCAGGGTCGTGTGATCTTCGGTGGGTTTGATCTGGCGAAACGAGTGGTGGTTGGTAGTGAGCCTGACAGACCGTTCGATTTCGGGCTTGGCGGCACCGCTGCTGACGGCTTCCACTTCCTGGTGAACGACTTGCGTGGTAGCCGGGTACGCTGGCTGTCTTCCGGTAAGGACCTTCTCATAGGTACAACAACCGGGGAGTTCTCAGTAACTGGTTCCCCCCTCTCTGCTGTATCTGTAGGAGTTGATAGGGAGTCGGCCTATGGGTCTGCGTCTGTCCGCCCAGTAATCGTTGGCACCGTACTCATGTACGTGCAGAAGGACCGGAAGACCATCCGGGCGATGCGCTACAACTTCGATAATCAAAGGTACCAGAGCAGGAACATTACGCAGGAGCATTCACACCTCTTCTCCTCTGCCACGATCGAGGAGATGGTTGTGTGGGAGGGGCAAGAAGACCCTGTTGTGCTTGTTCGTCTAGCGGACGGAGAGGTGCTCGCCTGCCGTGTGAACGAGATTGACGGATTTATGGGGTGGTCGAGGATGAAGTTCCCGTCGTGCTCGTCGATCTCCACTGCACGGAACTATACTGCTGGCGTGTCTTCTTCTGCCACAGCCGTAGACTCCTTCTACATGGCGACAACAGACACCGACAAGTCACGCCTCAACCAATATGATGACACCATCTACATTGACGAAGCAGTTGTGATGGACAGTGTTACTAACACAACGTTGACCTTCCCTGCAGGATACACATACCTCGATGGGGAGACAGTCTCAGTTATCATAGACGGGGTATACCGTGGTGAAGAGATAGTAGAAGTCGGTGCTGGCGGGGGACCGTCCATCGTGAAGTCGTCTAGTAACGGCACGCCTCTCACAGCCACCGTGGGGAAAAAGATCAGCATGGTCATGCAGCCGAGGGTGCCAGAAATCGGTGCAGCGAGCAGGGTGGCGAGTACTTTAGGTCGGTTGAAGAACTACTCCTCCGTGGTGGTGAACCTTCATGGCTCAAAGGCTGCGCAAGTAAATGGATATGAAGCGGACGGTAGCACATTCAGCACCGCAGCGACGGTGTCGAGTCACCCTGTACTGAATGGCTGGTACGAAGTACCTGTTACTGGTTTATATGGGATTCAGCCTCTCTTGGAGATCACTTCGGACAGGCCATACCCCATTGAAGTCTCAGGTGTTTCAATAGATGTCAGTGTGGAAGGATAGTCATGGCTTTTTGGGCAGCAGCCTCTTTCGCGCTCACCGCTTTTGGTGCGCTTAAGGGTAATAAGGACAAGAAGAAGGCCCGTAGTGCAGATGCGACGGTCACTGCTAAAACCCTTAAGCAGGAGGCGTTCGAGATCGGTCGTGTTGAGCGGAAACGCGCAGCAAATGAGCGTTCGTTGCTTACTGCAGGGGGGATTTCGTCACGGTCGGGGTCAGCGCAAGCGACTGAACGGGACACTATGAGGGAAGCCGCATATCAACAGGAGTCCGTCCTTGCTGGTTTACCAAAAGGCCATATTAATACATTAGCCTCGTTCCGTGGTGAGCCCAAGAAGCCGAGTTTAGTCGGCTACGTGCGCAAACTCGTCTTGCCACCGGACGACAGCGTTTCGATCTAGATAGAGGTAGTAGTGGTTCAGATAAATATAAAAGGTGCGCAGGTTTCAGCCGCAAAGCACACCGTTGACGACAGTGCCTATAAGGCTGCTGTTGACCGCTATGAACGGAACCAAAGCCTAGTGGGAGTTGCTCAGTCCGCTCTGAAGTTGGGGGCGTCATTAGACGCTGAGAAGAAGCAGAAAGCCGGGTCGAAGGCTGAAGGGCAACTGCAGACTTGGGACAAGACGGAGCGTGAAGGGTTGCTAAAGGACGCCACGGAGCGTGGTGACCTTGACGCCAAGAGGAACGAGTTCACTAACCTCTCTGGAATAGGGGACGACCCATACTCCAGCCCTGCCTTTAAGCCTACGTATAAACCAGCCCTGGGTTCGCTGACCAAAATAGACGGTGGTAGCCCTGGAGTGAACTCAAGGCTTGAAGATCAAAAGACCATAGCATCATATGAGCAGCAAAAAGCATACGAGCAGGGCTATGACTCAAGCCTTTTGAGGAGCACCTTCGAGAACATACCACCGGACGAGTTGGGTGTATTGAAACGGGCTGAAATAGCCATGGGGAATATGGATGCGCTTGAAGGGAAGTTCGTAGACCAGGGTGCTTCTGAAGATTCCTTCACCGAAGTGTTCACTCAATACGTGCTAGGCAACCTGGAGCAAGAAACACCCGACACGATCATTGATTACCAGGGCGACTACTATGGCGAAATAGACGACGTCCTAGTTCGGGCGGGTGCGCCCTCTGAGGCTCGATATACAGCGAAGAAGATCCTCAACCAGAAGATTGTAGAAGAGGTCATGAGTGACCCTGGAGCGTTTGCTTTCAGGGTAAGGAATAACCAGAACGTGCAGGGTATCACCGAACGTGCTGGCCTACCTAGAGAAGTGTTGTCCAAACTTCAACGACAAACTCGTAACTTCGAGGAGGTAGAGGCCAGGGTCAATGCCCCTAAAGGGATCGACATCGGGACTGTTTCGGGTTTCGCCTGGCTCCAGAAGAACCTTCCCCTTGGGGACGTCATTGAGTACGCGGAACACCATAACGATAAGATCCTCAGTAATGGCATGGATCCCGGTGACGAGAAACTGCTAATAACAGTCCCTCGCAGCGTTCCTGATTCTGCAGGTGGCGGCAGGATGATTTTTCATGAAGTTCCTGTGTCTACAGAGGTCCACCCAGGAGAGTTGGGGAACCTGCCACTAGGTTGGTCCCTTGCTTATCCGGTAAGTGGGGCCAGGGTCAGTGGCGCTGGCACTGGAGGACCGGGCGGATATTCCGTTGGTGGCGGCGGCGGCGGTGGCTCTCGTGGAAGAGTAGATCCAGACCCCCACCCTGATTTCGTTCCCGAAACCCACGACGGAATGATACGTAATGCGCTAACGGAGGCGTTTTTCCCCCAGGACTCTAAATACATAGATGAACTTGAGGGCAAAGACCAAGACGCTTCGATCGAGCAGATGATAAAGTTGGTTATGACGAAGTGGGACAACTCCCCAATGTCTAACCCTAACCTCCCACTTAGCAAGGACACGATCAGCGCACAAGTTGCATGGTTAAGAGAAAAAGGCATGCATATGGGGATAGGGGGCGATGGGCTTCCGTCCGTTGTGTGGGATAGATACGGGCTTTTGGAACTGAGTGGCCAACAAGCGAGGGACCTCGGAATCCGCAAGCCCACGCAAGCAGATCTACCGGCCACCTTTACGTACCGTGGTAGCGGGGAGCCTACTCTTACGCTCCTGGACGGCACGCCCATCGTGAAACACACCGAGCCATGGTATGAGATGTTACAAAACGTGACGGTGGCGCTCACCGAAGGGGGCGAAGGGGGCGAGAATGCGTATGGCCCCTACTGGCTCAGTACAGGGATTCCGAATCCAACGGCGCTTGCGGAACTCTTTCAAGAAACCGCTACTGCCGACGGATTCGATTGGGGAGACTTCTCTCTTGACAGTGCGATGGCAAACTTTGCGGCGCTGATCCCAGACCCATTCGATCAAAAGGCTGCACTGGAATCCATAGTAGCCTTGGATCCTGACGACCCTGATTTCGAGGAGCACGTGAATGCCATTCACGCAGGTCTGACCGCCGCAGAGGTAGTAGCGCTCGTCAAGACTGCGCAAACGGCCACGAATCTAGCGATCTATAAGAGTCATAGGATTCCACCCCTGTCATCTGTGGCGTCTAAGTTGGACCTTCTGCTGAAGCCTTCCCCGTCCTCGGCGGGCGCCTTAAGCAAAGATCAACTAATGGCTGTGTTGAAGCGCGCTGGAGCCACCACTGACGACATGGCAATGATACTTGCGAACGCCGCTGATGAAGTAGCAGCGAGCGGTGCCGGGGGAACCAGGGGTGCAGGCGCTGCCACGGCTAGAGCAAATAGAGCCCAGGCTATTTCGTGGTTAAGGGACACGGTGAAAACGGATCGTGCGCTCTTGAAGATCGTAATGAAGGAACTGCGTAAGCCTGCAGTAGACGTGGCAAAGTCCGTGACAAAGTCCGTGGTGAAGGCTGTGGTTAAGTCACCATGGACCTTGGCCAAAGCGCTCTTTACCGTCAAGAACATTGTCAAGGGCGTCACGTACTATGCGGGTGAGTACACTTTCGGCGTCACAACGAAAGCGCTGCTGGGTCACGACAGGCAAAAAGACACTGACGAACTTCTTACCAGGGCGGGCCTTCCAACTGGAAGTCCCTGGAGTCACCTAGTCCAACTTGTTACTGAAGAGGGCGACCTTGATAGTCCTGGTGACTGGGTGAAGGGCGCAGGGCTTACTGTAGCGACAGCGGCAGACATGGCGATTGAGTACTTCTCTCTGGGCCAACTATCCGTAGAGGAGATAGGCGCACTTGGTGCAGGGCTTGTTGCGAAGAGTCGCCAATCGTCTGGCCTAGTTACCCAGGAACGACAACTACAAAGTCACCAGCGTGCCACTACTCGGACCGCTCTTGTTTCTAAGATAGTGCTAGCCACCGGGAATGTGTCAAGAAAATCCGCTCCAGCGGGCACAACCATACAGGCGGAAGCGGTTACTGAAGCATGGCTCAGAAGCGTGCCTCTTCCCCCCGGCATACTGCCTCCTGGACTGGCGACAGACACGAGAAATCACGAGTTGGAAGAAAGTGTCGCTGTGCTTGCGAATATCACCGGGGTGGATCCATCGAGAATCCATAACGCATTGTCCTCGAACGAAGTTGGGCGAATAGATCGGATCCCCCCTGAAGAATACGACGACGTAGTTCGAGAGTTGAATCATCTTGCCACTGGACGCTGGGTGAACCCGGACGTCACGCCAGAACAGGCTGCTCAGGCCCTTCAGGTACTGGGTCAATATGCTAATCATAATCCTGTGAACGTCGCCAACCTTTTAGATGAGGTGGCTGCCGGGTCATCCGCACCGGGGGACATTAGCGATCTAACTGCCAATCTAGACCTCAGTGAAGGTGGGCCTCTGTCGGACTATGTCTCCCGCTTTCGTGACTACTATAGCATTGAACCCGGCACAGAGATCAACGTGGATCAATACACCAAGTGGGTAGCACTCGGCATGCCGCTCAGGGGCGCCGACGGTAAAGAGTTCTGGATGGCAAAGCCTCCGATACTTCCAGCGCTAATGATCGACGACCAGTTCGACTACAATAAGGTCGCTGCCCTGAACGTAAACTCTGAAACCGGGAAGTACACCTTCACCACATTCTTGTCAGAAGACGCTCCTGGTTTTCTTGCATACCTAGAGGCTGAGAAGGTCACGCCGAGTAACCCTGCTGAAATGAAAGCGGCCTATGGCGACTTCCTTGAAATGGTAGACAACAGTGCGCGTCGCAGTAATGCAGTAGGGGGGTTCCTGGACGACGGCTTATCCAAAGTCCTCAACGCTACGATCGAAGGGGCGGGTGCGATGGTGTCCCACCTCGCTGCTGGATATGAGCGACGTGAGCAACTCATAGCAGCGCAACAGACCAGTGACACCATGCGGTACATGGGGGACTCGAACGTATCTATCCATGGCGAAGCCGCAACTGAGGCTGCATGGCTCAAGGATTTCCAGTCCAAGGCGCAGATTGCCCTGAGCGCTATTACACCAGGGAGCACGGGTTGGCCGTCACGTTATGCTGATACACCCGAGGGTGCAATCTGGGACTTCACCAAAACGAAGACTGTTGAAGAAACGACGAGCGAGATCGAGCGGCGCATAGAACACTTGAATGAGAAGATATCCCTTGAATCGTCACGACCTCCGGCACGCTTCGGGTCAGACATTTCCCGTTCACGGGAGGAGAGGATTGCCCGTATGCAAGAATCCATAGTCACGCTACGTGGGCTGGGTAACCAACTGCAACTAGGGCACACTGCATGGATGGATTCCCCTAGCGAAGCGCCCCTGCCATACCACGGTAAGGTAGGATTGCGTTGGCAGTCATACCATGGTCGATATCCTTGGGGGTCATACGATGGTGGATAGCCCAAGAGCCCCCGCCTTCGCCGGGCAAGCATACACTGGGAGGAGATCATGGACTCCAACCTTTAACTCCGGAGTCACGCAACCAGGGCTGGCTAGCGAATCCTCAACTGTGGGTGCTTATGTTCGCCAGGAGTTAGGGGTAGTGGGTAGCGCTAGTAGGTTATATGAAAACTCTGATCTGGCGATCACTGGAAATGACCCACTATTCGCAGGCGTAGCGAGATGGGCTTATGGGTTATCGGGATCAGTAGCCGCTATGGTCGGCCCTAAAAACCAGCAGGAATACGCAGCGCTAATAGACGAAAGCGTTGACGACGTGTACTCTTCCGTACTCGTTGACCTCTTCGGCTACACTCCAGTCGAGGGAGCCTACAGGGGCCCTGTTCCCCCGAATATCGCAGAGCATAAGGCGTCCGAGTTCCTGCAGAGGATCAATGCGGAGTCCACCCTTGAAGGGCGCAATGCCATCCTGTTTCAGATTCAACAAGAGGCCCGTGACCGTGAGGCTATCTCTAGAGCGGGGATAGCAAAACTTCTTGCCGTGGGGCTGCTTGCATTACCCTTTGATGAGTCCTTCTGGATTGACCTATACGTTACCAAGGGAGCCCTCAAGTTGAATCGGGTTCAACAGATGGCGCGCATGCATAAGATTATTGGCGCGGCAGGACTAGGTGCTGTAGGCGCTGGTGTTTCTGGAGGGATCAGGGAGGCCGTCCTGTTCAAGGGTCAGTATACCAGGACAGCCGAAGAGGTACTCAGGAATATAAAGATTGAAGCGGCCTTTGGTGGCATCATGGGTGGTGCGATAGGGACCATGAGCACGGCATACAGGGCAGCAGTGCGAGCACGCTACGGAGCCGACACTGTCCATGATGCGATCGTGACGGCCACTGACTCGATCGCTGCTAATCTTGCTAGCAACCCACGTCTGGCGGGGCGAGTGACTAACCTGCTTGACGCTTTCCAGGCCGACCGGAACATAGACGACGCTGTGCTTGACTCCGTGCTTGACGATGTGCTTGACGGTTCCGGTAACCAACACATAGTTGAACTGGTTGGGCTAAGGAAGGGGACGTGGAGAAACTCCCTCTTGAATAAGTTCTTCTTCCTGACCCCTAACATACGGTTTGCTTCCTCTAGACTGACAAAGCCACGAGAACTGATCGACCAGTTGACCAATACGGGCCTGGCAAAGGAGGGTGGCACTGGAGGGACTAGCCTTGAGCGACTGAAGATACTCATGGAGGTTCAGCAAGATGCTTCACGTATGGAAGCCGTGGATATATTCCGACTAGCAGAATCTGAGGGTTCCAACATTAAGGATCAGGTCGCATTTGATCGTGCCGTAGAAATGTTATACCGAAGGGATCCGACAGGTACGTTCGACGTGCCCGATCGAATCGAGTATTCCGACCGGGGTGTATCAATAAACGTCCTTGAACTAACCGAACCAATCAATGCCCGAGGTAAAAAAGCGCTGAAGGCAGCGACCCAGAAGTTCCAAGAAGAGCAGAAAGTGTATGACCTATTGGCCGTCCAGTCGGGATATGTTGACGCCAATAGCATGGCCAAGATTAGAAAGTTCTACCGTGACACGCATGGCGAGAACTTTGTTCACCGGATCATTGACCGTGACGCAGTGTTCGCTGATCGAGAGGCTGTGCACGAGGCTGTAATGCGTGGGCTTGCTGACCTGCACGCAAAGCGCGGACCTGAACTGCAGGCAGAGATAACGGCACTCCGAGCCGAGATAGATAGAGTGCGTCTTGCTGAAAGCAATGGCGCCGATTCTACACAAGCGGCCAGTGAGATAGAGCGCTTAGAGATCGACGTCCATAACCTTGAGGTTGACCTTCAGTCCATGGTGCCTGACGCAACACGGGCTAGTAATATTGTGGGCAACTGGATGGCCAGCGCCGACGGGTATATCCGCCCGAGTATGAGTACAGGAGAACGCACTGTCTTAATCAAGGACGAGTTCCTGGAGCCCTGGTTAATCCAAAGCGTGGAGGCCCAACGCTCCGCCTTCTACTCAAACACAGGCTTGAAGGGGATTGCCTTCCAGAAACTAGGGAGCAGGGAGTCCCTTAAGTACGTCAGGAGATCAATAGAACTCCACCAGAAGATGGACGAACTCGATACCAAGATAGCAGGGGCGCCTGACGCTGCCACTAGAGATCGGTATTACAATCAACTCCAAGAGCACTTGGAAGAGATCGACGTCATCACCCAATCCGCTCGGTTGTATAACGACATGAGGTTGGCCACCACCCTGGACGAAGCGACCTTGGGGTTGTCCCTTAATAAGGTACGCACCATGGAGAGGCGCCTACTCAACGCTTCAAGGACGGGCAACCGATCGGAGTTCAACCGGGCAGTGGCTGAGTTCAATACCACCTCAAAAGAGTTCGTGGGGACGCATGCCCTTCTTGGGGATCCAGGCACGAAGGCAAGCGGGAAGATCTCAGAACACAAGGATATCAGGATCTTCAGGAATCGAGGCGACGCCTACGTTGGTATGGACGCAGAGATCCGATCAGCATTGTCCGAGGACCCGATGGTCATGGACGCAAGGGGGCAAGTCAGGGCCGCCCGTGTGGAATCACTAGCCGAACGTAATCGAATCCAAGCGCTAGAGATCGGTGACAACAGCGACTATCGCAACTTCCGAATGGAAGCAAGCATGGAGCGGGAAGTTGCTGCGGGGGGATACAAGGCGAAGGATACGAAAGAACTGAAGAGGATCATAAATGACCTGAAGGTGATTAACGAAAGGATCATGGGAGTTAGAGGATCTGACCCGTCGGATCCATGGAAAAACCTTGGGCCTTTGTTCCGTAACTACAACTACATGACTTCGATGGGAGCCGTAACTCTTTCGAGTTTCCCTGACGTAGCCATGGGGGTATTCACTTCTGGTCTTGGCCCGTATGTTTCCTCACTCTATCGCTATGGAAGACATACTGTCAAAAGGATGGTTAGTTCTGCGGAGCCAGACGAGAAGTTCTTCATGATGGACATGACCCACTCACTAGAAGCCAACGCCACGGGCGCGCGAATACGTGAGATCATGCAGTTCAAACGAGAAGGGGCCCAGGACTACAGTAGACAGAAACAAACCATAGGCAAGAGGGTATACGAAGCGAGTAAGACCGGGTCAGAAGCCATGACTAGGTACTCCCTTCTCGGGAGTTGGAATGGTTTCTGGAAAGCAGTGAACAATGGCGCTGCCGCCTCCAGGATAGGACGAATCGCTAATAAACTTGGGGCAGGAAGAAACGTAAGCAAGAGCGACCGACGATTCTTGGACATGCTTGGCTTGAACGAGGTTGACGTAAAGGATATGGACGTCCTTTATAAAACCTTCGGGCGCACCGAGTCCACTGGCCTTGGGGCTAAGTTCCACTACACCATGTCACAGTCGTGGCAGGGTGCCGTCGGCAACCTTAACTCTACCCGTGTTGCCCAACTGAAGTCCCGCCTCAATGGATCATTAAGCCTCAACAGCGACCTATCAATCGTAACTCCAGGTGCAGGATCACTCCCGAGTATGGTGGATAAGTCCGAAGGCTTTTCCATGATATTCCAGTTCAAAAGGTTCTTCTTCACCGCAACGGAGAACGTGCTCCTGCCCATGATTCAACGTGGCATAGGGCGTGGTGAGGGTCAGGCTCTCATGGCTGGTGCTGGGTTGATCTTCATGGGGGGGCTCGTCACTGCGGCCAAGTCAGTGCTGAAGGGGCAGGATCCGTTCCCACACATTTCACTCGACGCTGGGATAGGTGAAGGCTTCCGAAGAACCCGGTCAACCAAACAAGAGTACTACAATAACGTGGTCTCTTTGATGGTTAATGCCGTAGACCGATCAGGCATTCTAGGAATCATGGCTGACCCCATGAACATTGCGTCCAAGGCCGGGTACGACCCGATACAGATTATATCCGGTGGCTCTGATAGTCTTGGCAGGGCCAAGTCAAAGCCTATCCTCGAAATGCTTGGCGGCCCGACGGCAGGGAAAGCGCAGACCATGTTCGAGGCTGCGGGGTCAATGATAGGGTTGCTCACTGGGGTGGACAAACTCACACCTGCGGCTACTAAAGATTTCATGGCACTGGTCCCATTCCAGAACCTACTGCCCTTCACCATGGTAGCCAACACCAGTTTCTCACTGCTCGAAGCGAACGACAAAGCAGAAAGACAGATGCGTATCGCGCCCGACCTGGGCGCCAAAACAGCCGCGGATTTCTACTACGACCAGTTCCGCTTCATAGAGCACAGGCTCGCCCCGTTACTTGTTGAAACAGATTACTCCAACTACTCCCCCAGAACAGCGATTGTACAATAACCATGGAAGATCTACTAAAAGAGTTGGTATTGCAGGCCCCTGCCGCAGGTTGCATACTGATAGTAGTCGTTGCGTTCCTACGCCATTTGTCCAAGCACAACGAGTCGATGGCTAAGGCGCTAAAGGAGAACAGTGACGCTATCTGCCAGGTGGCGAGTGCTCTAGCGAGGCTTGAGAGCCGGGTCACTGAGTTAAGGTATGACCGCCGGAGAGGAGAGTAGTTGAGCAAGGGAAAGATCATCCTCGCTGCTGCCCGAGGTGTCCGTCGTCTTCTCAGGAGGGCCCCGGCAAAACGCCCGGTGGCTCCGAGATTCTCTACCTTCCGTCAACGCCATGCCAAGGAGCAAACCAAAGCGCTTGACGCATATGCCATTAAGGTTTCATTGGTAACAGGGACTACAACGTCCGCAGTGGCGCTGTACGCACACGCTAAAAAGAAACGCCTAACCAGAAGAAAGTTGGTGATCCCATCTAAGGCTCCGGTTAGACACTTCAACGCCAGTAAGGCAATCAACCGGACCAGGAAGAGGTAACTATGGATAAGTTGGACAAGTCGATACTACAGACTGTGATCTTCTGGGTCTCGCTAATGGGGCTTGTGGCGATCGTCTTCCTTGCAGGGTGCGAGGTGACCAGGGAGGTGGTCCTCAACGGAGAGGGCATGCCTACGGGCCTTGAGAGGGTTGTTGTGGAGGGCCCCGGTGGAGACATGGTGTCAGTGGGACATAAGGTAGTCCAACGACTTGCTCCGCTACTGCCTGAGCCATGGAACACAATACTCTCCGCCCTTGCTGGCGGGTTCACTGTAGTGTTCGGCTCATGGGTGTTCAGAAGCAGAAAGAAGAAATAATGGGCAAGGCAAGGATAGCAACCAAACTGATGGGCATGGCCTACAGAAAAGTAGCGAAGATAGCCAAGCGGAAAACCAAGGGTCCAAAGGGTGGGAAGGTAGGAGGTAAAACTCCTAAATACAAGCATGATGGTCGTAGCAGTAGACCCCGAGAAGAACATTTCGCCGCCCTGAATCGAGCGGAGAGGGCAGCGTCACGTGGTGCCGACGCAGCCGTAGCCGCTATCACCCTGGGGAAGAAAGCCTACCCTATGAGTATTAGTATGCGCTCCGATATAAAGGCGGGCGTCAATGCGGTGAAAATCATGAAGGGTCAGGGGAGGGGGGGGTTCCCCGCTGAGAAGCACGGTAACCCGTTCACTGGGCGGCACACCAGGATTCAAGCGAGGCGGAGACATAGCGCCAAGGCCCACGGTAGGCCGACACCTGGGTCTAACCCAATGGGGCACAACCCAATGGAGCGACCAAACGCACGGGATACAGACGTGTGGCAGAACAGCAGTGCCAAGAAGGCGCTCGATGCTTACTTCAAGAAGAGGCGATAATGAGTAAAGCAAAGTTACTATTCGGGCTAGCCCGTGAAGCGAATAGGTTTGTCGGTCGTTTCACCGGGCGGCGATCAGGGCAGTACGCTGACCGTCCGGCTGGCAAGGTCAAGAAGTTTATTCGTCGGCAGGATGACCTCGTGCGTAGGCCGGGCCGAGCACATGGATACGAGACGCCCAAGGGGAAGCCGCCAAGGACCAGGGCCCAAGGACACGCCGTCTACAAGAAGTCACTCGGAGTGCCGGGCTTCAAGACACGGGCGCACCACGAGTTCCTCGAACTACAAGCCTCGAATCGAACCGGGGCGCTCCTGGGAGGTGCTGGGATCGGCGTTCACGGCGTAATGGAGACGCATAGGATAAACAAGAAGACGTCGTCACTCAAGAAGAGAAGCGCTACCCTCGACCGCAGCACCCGAGCGATCAAGAACTCCACGGCTGCCAAGGCAAAGCGTAAATCTCACATGGACTACCTGCTCAAGGGTGCATTTGGTACGGGTGGAGGCATTGACCATTCAGCACCCACGACATCCTTTAAGAAAACGAGGCCAAAACTCAAGCCAAAGGATCCCCCCTACAAGAAGCCCGTTTGGTAAGATACTAGTAGTCGTCCTCTAAGACTATCGGAGTGTGTGGCCCGAGGTATCCGCCCTTGACGTTGAACTCGTACCACTCATACGCCTCCTCCCTGTCCCAGGAGTTGTTGGTCATGAGGGCTGCTATGATTCCCTTCAACGAGTAGATCACAACGAACTGGCTGAACGCTCCACCACACCCAATGATGGCAGCGTCCAACCCGTCCCACAGGATCGCTTCCGGGTTCACATCCTGAAGCGTAGAACGCACACGATCAGCGTCGAGCACGGTTCAAGATCTCCTGCTTCGGATCTCTCTCGACAGCGCTATTGCCGTCGTCGTCCTTCGCTTCAGCCACCCCGCACAGCCCGCCGATCAGCCACCGCCTAGCATAGGTGTGGAAACTGGCGAACGCTTGCACGTTCTTCTGCGGGGGGCAGTGGATACTACTGGTTATGTTCTTGCCGTACCCAGAAATCTCCGCCGTGATCCTGTGTCCTGTGTGGTCTTGCGTTTCTATCCTCCGACCTGGGCTTGCCGCTATGGTCGGCCCTCCGAGGATTTTTTCGTCGCCAACCCATTCTGTCCTGTCCGAGAACGCAGGCTGGATATGCGTGTGGATAGTAAGCCCATGCTTGGCCAGCACAGGACGCACGCACGCCATGAGGGTGCCCAGGTCCACGTACTCACTCTTGAAGTGAGGGTTCAATGAGTTCTTGATGGGGTCTTGCATCTCCGCTTGAGCAGCAGAGAAAGCCTGTTCAAAAGTCCCGTGTTTCGTCGTCGGGGTCGTCGCTCTCTTCTTCACTACCTTCTTCTCCGTCTCCATAACTCGTTCCTTCTTCCGTGTTGAGTTTCTTACACTCGTTATCAATGGCGTCGAAGACATCTTCAGCGCCCGCTATCTTCTCATAAGCCTCACGCACTGCAGGGATCAAACGAGTCGGCTCGTCGGTGCTCACGTAGCACTCTGCGCCGTAGTCGATCGGTAGCCTGCCCATATACGTGACGGATACCTGCACCTCAAGGTGCGCGAAATACTCACCGCTCTCTTTGCTGCGCTTCTCGGCTTCTATCTCCCTGAACGCTGCCAGCACCACTTCTCTTGGACTAAACTTCATCACCTTCTCCTTCTCGTACTTCGAGGGTTCTATAAGTCGATTTCTTTATTGTCTTCGTATGCTCACGGCGCTCCCTCTTGAAATAGTTCACCACACCTCCTTGATACTTGCCTACCTCTGCGTCACCAAGCGACTCGATCATCTTCATACGGGACGCTGCTTCTTCTGCCTTCGCCACCTTCAATGACGCTTTCTTTGCTTGCCAATCCCTGACTAACTCGTCCTGGATCGTTGTGACCTTGTCAGGCACACGCTTCATACGTTGCAGTGTCTTAGGGGCAGGCACAGAATCCGCTGGGGCAACCCTCGCCAGCACATGGTCCTCCCAGAATCGGGAACACCTCTCAACTATAGAAGTAATCAGTTCTTCGTCCCTGTCTACCACGTATAGTTTGAATCTCAAAGCAAAATCAGGCATGAGCACAGGGACATAGATCCTGCTGTAACCCGTAACGTACATTTGCCATTGTACTTGGGCTAGATAGTAGATAGGTATCTGGTCGGTACCTTCTTCACCCCAATGCGCCGAGTTGCCAGTCGTCTTCGCCTCTACTCCAGTGTCTTCCAGGTCCAAGCATATAGCGTCCATGGTTGCAGCGGCCCACTTTATATGGGGGTGCACCCTGAACTGGTTACGCCGCAACTTCCCAACATGGATCTCCGCGAAGTCGAGCACGGCACCCTCCAGCAGGTTGCCAGACTGGATCGCTTTGGACTCCTTCTCTCTGTCCTCAAACTCCACCGTCTTATTGTAGTAGACGTCACTCTCGCTCTTCCACGGGCTCACCCCAAGCACCGCTGGTACGTCACTAGCACCAAGGTATCGGTGTCTCCGATTTAATGCCGACTCACTCAGTGCCACTAGTCCACTTCCGTCCCTCTTGCAGGCTTGCCTCGCACACAGGTCACGACACCCGGAGAATGGCTCCCCCATGTGCTGTCATCCTCTACTAACCTCACGATACTGTCAACCTCCCAGAGGGTTGCACACTGGTACGACCATGCACGATAGTCCGACAGTTCCATTGCTTCACTGGAACCGTGCACCTCCCCAGCAAGAACTTGCGCTCTCAATGCGGCCTTCTTCCCTGCTGGCATTTCTACTCGTTGACTAGAGATCCTCCACCCAACTCCGTTCACCCATTTAGTCTCCCCCTTGATTACCTTCTCCACGTAACCGGGGCATAAAAGCAACCCGAGTTCACTACAGATCACCCGTAGTTGTTTCTCTGTTCTAACACGTGCCATTGACTACTCCTTCTTCTTGCTAACTGTCCAACCCTGAGGCTAGACAGGCTACGATTAAACACCCAACCCACCACCCAAAGGCGTCAAGCCCTACGAATGGTATCAAGAGGGCGCACACTATTGACGCTAGTATGGCCATACATTTTACAGCCTTCACTTATGCCTCCGTCCTACTCAGTTCTTCTTCCAACTCCCTCTTGCCATGGTTCCAGTACCATTCGACACCTAGCCCACCTATGTGGTTGTAGTGGGGAACAGACCGGGCCCCTTTACTCCACCACCTACTCAACATGGCGTCTCGTGCACACCACCATATGCAGTGGCCCTTTACTAGTTCGTCTACTATCTCGACACCGCCAGGCTCAAGGGTCGCTCCCTCAGACAGCCTGTGCGCTGCTCTCACAACAGCGACAACCCAACGCCTCACCCCACCTATCCGGGGCCCTCTTGACGCCGTCTCGCTCCTGCTCCTTCCCACTAGTGCCAGGTCGAGTCCTTCAAGTACCTGTTGGGTAGGGGCAGAGAGCCCACGGGCCTTACCGCCTGACGCCTCTGAGGCTCTGGTCACCGCCGTGTACCCAATCGCATGTTGCATCCTGTATCGGTACACAGGGTTCAGTTGCCGCATGGAGTGGAAGCAGGTAATCAGGTCAGACCTATTGCTTTCTTTATCAGCCATTAGACTTCCTCGGCAACTCGGTGATCGTGTAGGGCTTACCCTTACTCACAAAGCCAAGTGGTGCAGAGGTATCGTGGTCCTCTAGAAGTTCCGTCAGTAGCGTAGCAAAGAGCCCTGGTTGCTTGCTCTCACATGGGAAGGACACCTGCAGTATTTCGATAGTCACCTCATGGTCGGAGTTGCATGCGAAATCTGCCATGTCTAGGGCCTCCTCAAAGGTGGCGAACACTGTGGCTATCATGTCAGCCTCACGCCCATTGTATGGTGATTCTGTTTTGACCACCCACATTACCGTCACCCCTAATACAGGCTCGGTTTCAGTGCTTTCCATAACTCTAACTCCTTACTTAGTTCCAGTTGGCTCATTGATAATATCAATGCCATTTGTTGTAGGTATTTATCCGGCAACCTACGTTCGCCTCTCTCTATCACCTCCATAAACTTGACGCTGAACTCGAAGTGGGCAGCCAAGTCCGCAATGGTCATACCCATACGGGCACGCCTCTTACGGATAGGGCCTAGCCGTCTCCATATGTTTTCTTCAGGACGGTAGGATGGTTTATGATGCTTTTTCACAACAAAGACCTAACAACTAGGGCCTGCCTTAAGGAAGTCCTGGATATTCCGTCATGACTTATCCTACTCTTCTACATTGAGCACGTGCTCTAGCCTGGCACCCAGGTCCGTCAGTACCTTCAGGTCTACGTCCAGGTCGGACACTTGGTGGCTCAACCAGATAGCATTGATACCACCCCTTGTCAGAACTATGCGTGCCACTTCAAGGGCCAGCAGTAGTTCCTCGGGATCCAGTAGGTCCCTGTAATCAACAGGTTCTACCGGGTCACCAGGCAGTGGCCCATCACTAGGCACCCCTGTCCATGTCCCATCTTCTCGTCTCTCAGGCATTACTGCCCCCCTTCACTGCCCTGCGCACAGGTACAGTAGTGGCCATATTAATACAAACCCAACTGTCATTATGAAATCCAACCAGCAGTACTCCCCTGCTTCGTCGTCACCCATATAGTTTCTCCATGCTATCGGCAGCCTCGCGCAGATCTTTCGCCAACCCCTCCAGGTACTTGACTTCCTCGTCATATGACGGGGCACCTGAGTCAGGGGCCCATTCGTCAATGGCGTCAGCCGCATCTCGGATCAGTTTCGCTAAGGTCATTCGTCACCTCCTACTTCCAGTAGAACCCGTGGCGTCGGTATTCCGTCAGCCTACGATCGAGGCTACCAATCACTTTAGTCAGCCTCTCCATGTTTTCTTGATCTGATTCTTCCACCTCTTCACCCCCGTGGTAGTAGTCGGGTGCCCAGTACTCAATGAGTCTTCTTGCCGCTACCAAGAGGTCCACTTCACACATACCACTGAAGAACCTCCCGCTATTTGTCGGGTTAGGTGGCCCTGGTAGAATCGCAAGTGGCAATAGTATTTCATGGGTTGGCACGTGGTCTTGCCGAAGCCTGAGGTGTGGCGTCTCTTCGCCAGCGTCAATGCACTTCTGTGTTACCTCACGGGTGTGCTCTACATTTGTCCTGAGTGGGTGGTGATCGAGCACCTGATAGTCACGGTCCACGAGGTACCACATCGTCAAGTTCTTCTCGCTCCCGTAGGTTAACGAGTCATCCCATGTAGAAATGTCATCCATACTCAACTCCTTCTTCTCATAGGCGGCCCACTATGGGTCACCTCTTGTTCTTCTCTTCTGCTACCAGGGTCGCTTGAATATCTCAAGGCGAGTGCCCCTGGCCTGCTGCTTCTCCCACGACAGGGACTCAGTATCGTTGAGCACCGCCTCCCTGCGCTTGGCGTCGTCAGCAACCCATTGCCTTGCCTGTTCCAGGGTAAGGCGAGTGGCCACTGTGATAGGTGCGCCAAGCATCCAAGGGTCTTCACTGTCCCACCCAGATCGCTCGGCTACACCGTATTCTTCTAGACTCATGCTACCTCCTTGTTATTAAAAAATGAAAGAGTCAGGCTTGCCCCGCTGTAGCCATGCTTATTCCACCTGGCGGGGAGTTCCTCGTTTGATACTAATCGGGGGCGTAAGTACTACTTGCCCTAACCGAACCGAGCAGTTTGAGTGGGGAACGCCCACTCTCACCTGACCATGCTGAGCCCTGTAAGATCTGTCACACTAACGTCGGGCCGACGCCACCTCGTTCTAACGCTCATGAGGGGCGTGTCTATTCATCTCGTCGATAGACAAACGACTTAGGTTGATTCGGCAACTCCACCTATGACCCTTCAAATAGTCGAGGGACAAACGACTTGAGGTTGTTTCGGCAACTCCACCTAGCACTACACACTGCCCGGCAATGTCAATGAGCAACCACTGACTGCCTACTAGTGCCCGTCATTCGTCAATGAGCAACCACTGACTACTACGACAGGTGCAATATGTAGTGACTCACTCGACAATCAATAGAGGTACTATGTCAATGAAGACAGCCCCCTCTATCAGTTCTCTAGTCTGTTTGGTAGTGGTGCGCTGGTGCCCGTAGCACCCTGTTCTTAAACCTGCGCCTTCTCGCTGCCACACTCCGCACCATCTGCTCTCGCAGATCCTTACGGATGAACCGACTCGTACTCTTTCTTGCTGACCCCATAGGCTTGAGTAACACCCATACACTGGGCGGATCAAGGAACCGTAGGTCATCGTCATCTCCTGGGTGGGTGTCAGTCAGGTCACCCCGGTTATCCCACCCAGAGACACGGTCTCTCACAACTACAGCCACATTGCCTCCTGCCTTACGCACCCGGTCTACTGCTAGATCATTGGAGGATCCCGCAGAAAATGTCAGGGTGTAAGGTCTAGGCCACGACTGTCCCGTCATGTACCGCATCATTCGCTGTTCTATTTTCGTGTAGTCGTACCACGCTGTTGACGGGTACTCTTCTATGACTGACCGCATGACCGTGTCTTCCCATGCCACGTCAGTTCCACCGTTCAAACGGACCGCTGTCCTCCAACGCATGCCATCCTTCTTGGTCTTCCGGATCGCTTGCATTTCGAGACGCCCTACCTCCACTTGCACCTGATCAGCGAACCATTGTGGGTTAGCCAGCCAGAGGCATGTCTTGGCGAACATGTAGTGTTGCGAGTCGGTCATTGCTAGGTGACCAGAGGTCTTGGCTAAGCAATCCTCCCTGCACTTGTCGGCGAATAGGCATGCATTGTGTGCTTCAATCATGGACGATAGTTCTTTACGGCTAATGCCGAACTTGTCCGCAACTGCAGCCACAATCTTCTGCGCATTCTCCCCTTGCAGGAACTCCGCAGCGTAGGTTGAAGGTAGCATGTACAATACCTTGGTGAGGTAGCCATACTTGTTACCCTTCAAGGTCTTCTTGCTTTCACCTAGTAGGTTGAGCATTCGGAACCTTGAACCCGTCTCTCGGTAGAAGTCACACTCTAATAGTGCTTGCTTCATTGACTCGCTCCCTTCATGTTTGTGTCGAGGCAGGTTAACGGCGATAGTGCCGTCTGACCCACCCCGACTCTGCTTCTATCATGTTAGTTAAGCGACACACCAGTGACACACTCGAACATCTCCTGCTCTTTAGCAGAGAATCCGTTCGCTCTGTCTTGTGCTTGGCGTGTCAGGACATTGAACAGCCCGAGTGCTGTGGTCTTGTCGAAAGCGTAGTGCATCCGGCGTTTCTCCGCCGATACTGCGTCATTGTAACTGTTCACCCAACGGTTGCTGATCTTGCCAATCCGCTCGATACCCGCTGTGCTGTCTGCTCCACCAATGAAACGGCTTGCGCCACTTCGGACGATACCACCTTGAGATTCAAGTATGGTGCAGCGTGTGGCATGGTCGTGCGGGTATTCAGTGGCACCCGTAACCGGGTCGAGATTGCACAGTGACACATGGGCGAGCAGTTCTTCTCTGCTCTTCGCACCTGCAGCGTGTACCTGCAGCGCAAGCACCGAGATATCCCTGTCGAGTGTGGTGTTCGCAAGTTTCACCTTGTATTCCATGAACTCCTTGACGAATCCGTACACCTTGTCAGGGTCAATCTTACTGAGGTGACCCACGCTGTGACGTGCCGTCATCTTCAGTCGGTGCGTCTTGCTGACACACCCGTTACTGCACCACTGATCCCACACACTCCACTCCACGTAGTCGCTAGTCGTGCCATTCCACCGGGCTCCGACGTCACACTGAAGATAGTGTGGGCCAAGACCAGTTTCTTCCGATCCCTCAAGGGGTACTCGGTACACCACATTGCAACCACTGACCGCACCATGTCGCTCGCTTGCGAGTGAGACAGACTCAAGGTTCAACTTGAACTTGTCTACCATGTCGGCGAGCCCAGACTGGGCGAGCACCTCCTCCACTTGGCGCAACTCGTACCCTTCAGTCACCCTGTTCTTCACAGGCTGGTGCTGGTGGTACGTTGCGACACCCGTGAAAGTGGCCGGGGTGGCTTGCACTTGTGCCCCGATATCAAACAGACCTTTGATCGGTGTGCCATTGAACTGCGCTGGTTGCTTGTACAATGTCAAGCCTTTCAGCACCTCATGATCCAACACCTGTTGTACAGGACTAACCTGCACCGGGTTATTGTAGTACTCAAACATGACTCACTCCTTTCAAGGAGAATGACCTACATACAAACGGCGGTCGGTCACTCCGCCGTAGGATTTTAGTGGGCCACCCAACCTCCGGTCGGACCCGGAGTGTCGTGTTGGGTTGTACAAACTAGGGCCGCCCTTTCCCTAGTAGGGTAGTCGTGTTGCGTGTTGTCGGTCTAGGATATCGTTTACTTCACGACACCATATCCGTGTCACTTTGAAGATGCTTCCAGCGATTCCCGCTTCCGTGTCGCTATCTGGTTCAAAGTCGTCTTGAAACTCCAGATAGGTTCGCTTCATGGACGCCAGCAGATCGTACGCTTGCTCCGTGTCGAGCGACTTGTATTCCAGAGACTTGCCATATTGCGCTACGAACGTGTCCAATATGTGACACTGTTCTCTTGTGTATCCTTTGGATCTAGCAATGACACCGTAGAATAGAGAGTCGTCACCGAAGCGTTCATATCTCTTCTCAAACCATCGTGCGGTCCCAAAGTTCGGGAACTCGTGCTCGTAAGTTTCCAACGTGTTATCGTTGTTCATTCTCTCTCTCCTACCGTGTGGCCTACTACAGGCTAGGGTCGGCCAAGCCCTAGCCCGATTTCTATCGTGTTTCTATCGTGCGTTTCTCAAGTGTTTCTCTCGTTTGCGGTCGTACTCGATCGTCTCTTCTGGCGTGCGGTTGAGTGCGGCCCGTGCGGTTGCAGTCATGATCAAACCATCTTCCGTGGTTCGTGGTGCACGGTCCTGTTGCGGTGCCGACTCCGGCGAGGTGACCTTGAAGGGCTTGCGTGACGGTCGTCTGATCATAAGCATGCATCTGCCTTCATGTTCGAACCCTCTCGCAATCGCCACCTGGCGTGCGTCTCTCCTCTGTCGAGCAGTTCGTACTGGTATACGTGCCGCTCGTGTCTCGTGGCATTGTGCCATGGGAACCACCTATTCTAGTTTGTATGGGGAAAGTTGTGGCCGGGGCGACCGTATCAGTGTACGGTGCCCCGACTCACTCCGAATGGTAGGAGCGCACCCTGCAACCGGGGTGCTTTGAGTCGTTGGTGCCCGGAGATCCGCCGGGTAGCCCATAGGGCCACTGCACCGTTACCCATAGCCGACTACATAATCGTCGGCGATAGTCTAGGGTGCTAACCTAGATACAACTGCAGTCGGGGACGTATCGAGCCGACTATGCTCACTGATTGAACAGTGACCACCCCGGGGTATGTGCACCCACTACGGTATGGACAGTTGAGATGTAGCGAGTACCTCCGATCTGTTAGTGTTTCGAATCTGCCCCAAGTAGACCACGTCAGTTTGTTAAGTGTTAGCACTATTTTAAAGATAATAGGGCGATCGGCGCAAGTACCGCTACCGCCTACACTTATGACACTAAAATACTTCAATATCGGTATGTTATTGTATTGGATTGTAAGTAAATAGTGCCCGGATCGGCGATCGTATTGCCTTGTATTGCCGACACCCCGGATTCTATTAACAAACTCCCCGGACCTACACCATCATCGGCACCATGTCAACGTATATCCTTTAAACTAGGGCCCATCCTTAAAGATAATCCGATGCAAGCACTATTCTCAAATAGGGTAGGATTGTGTATGTATTCGCTACACTTACCCCACATGAGGTGACTATCACCCGCGGTGTTCG
>Ga0255048_10000275_pt1 | contig 39655 bp, 34 predicted proteins | sample JV7_2_2_MG_FD_183619 | JGI IMG/M metagenome (GOLD analysis project Ga0255048, IMG submission 183619) | Seawater microbial communities from Jervis Inlet, British Columbia, Canada - JV7_2_2 | ecosystem: Environmental > Aquatic > Marine > Inlet | place: Canada: British Columbia | collected 2016-10-06 | reverse complement strand
ATCCAGCGCATGTACCTGATTCCCGCCTCGACATTGCGGTCGGCCTGCTCGATGTTCGGGATCCCGACCGACTTGTCGCTGGCGGTACTCGGCAGCAGTTGCATGATGCCGACGGCGCCGCGATGGCTGCGCTTGCTCTGATCGAGATGCGATTCCTGGTACCCCTGCGCCATCATCATCAGGTGATCGAAGCCGTAGTTCGGGGCGTATTCCCGGAACAACCCGATGGTCTCGGCGTACGCTTGGCGGCTATCGTCGGCGAGCACGTTGCGAACGCGCGAGGTGTCTTTCAGATAGCGGTTGAGGATGATGTTGCCCATCAGCGTGCCTTTCTTGTGCTCGGCAACAAATCGACTCAGCAGCTCGGCGAGCTGCGGGCTGTCCTGGCGAATCGCCCAGGCGATCTCGCCACCGGTGCGCAACGCCAGATCGGAGCGCACGGTAATGTTCTCGTAGATCTGAGCCCAAAACTCGGCTTTGTATTCATCGACCACGGCGAACGGCAAGGTGCCCGCGTCGACCATCTCGAGAAGGTCCTCGTCCTCGAGGTACTCCTCGGCAAGCTGTAGGGTCATTGGTTCCCGGCCGTCGCCGCTGAACCGGACGTTCAGCTCCTCGAGACTCTCGTAGTAACTGCTCGATCCACGAACGTAGACCTCGCGCCCCGCTAGACCCTCGAGGCTACGTATCTCCGGCGCGCTCGGTCCGGTTACGAGAACTTCACGTACATCAGGAAGGAAAGGATCGGCGAAGTCGACGAGCCCTTGGCGCGATTGAGTAATCGTCAGACCGCCCGCACCGATGTCACCGTAGCCCTCCGCAAGCTGTTGAAACAGCACGTCGCGTGACGTCGGAATGAGCACGACATGCAGCTTGACAGTACGGGTTCCAAGCTCCTCGTTGAGCCAGTCCTCGAAGCGCTTGAAGCCCTCGTAGGTTGCGCCGCGCTGTACTGGGCCGTCGAGAAAGTAGGTGGTCAGCGAGGGCACGACGAGCGCTCGGATCGTGCGCTGCTCGACCATCATGTCGAGATCGCCGGTCCGGGCTCCCGCGCTGGGTGTCAACTCCTCCCAGGCGCTGGTGCCGACGCGAAGCAGCTGGTCCGCTGGCGGCTCGGTGTCGGGTAGCTCACCGACGACAGCCTGAGTTTCGCCTACCGAAGTCTCGGCGTCAGCAGTGGCGACATCGCTAGCGGAGGAACCGGAAGGGCTTTCGGCCGCACAGCCAAGCTGCATCGCCGCGATGAGGGCCACGGCGAGAATCCATGGCCCGAGCTTGTCGGCTCGCTGAGCGGTCATCTTGGGTCCCCCGGGAGCAGATCGCCTATCGTCACCTTCTGACCCTACCAGCAGGCCGCAGGTCGGGCGTGTGGATCGCGTGAGGACGAGGACGGGTCAGGTCTCCCAGTCCTCCAAACTCAGGCCCGGCACGCGTGAGAACTCACGCACGTTGTGGGTGACCAGAACGGCGTCGTGCGCCACGGCGCTCGCGGCGATCAGAAGATCGTTGGCCCCGATCGGGATACCCGAGCGTTCCAGTTCAGAACGAATGGTGCCGCAGGCCTCCGCGCTGGCGTCATCCAGCGGCAAGCTGACGAGGGGCTCGAAAAGCCGGCGGAGCACCCGCAGGTTTCGGGCCGGGTCGCCGCTCTTGCGTGCCCCGAACAGCAGCTCGGCCTTGACTACCGAACAGAGCCTCAACTCGGATGGCCGGTGCTGGCGTAGCCGATCTATCAGTCGCGGCGAGCTGTCGTTCAGCACGCGAATGCAAGCATTGGTGTCGAGCAGATACACCGCCCCTCCGTGGATTATTCGAGCGACTCGCGATTTTCGAGGGATGGCTGCGGCGGGCGCTCCAGCGGCGGCCCCTGCCAGCCGCCAACGACCTCGTCGAAGTAGGCCTCCGGCCAGGCATCGGCGACCGCACCTCGAACGACACCGGCAAGGTACTGAGACATCGTCTGGCCGGCTCGGCTGGCTCGTCGTCGTACCTCTTCAGCGATCTCTTTCGGTACGTAGAGGTGCATTTGCGGCATTCTCCCCTCCTCTAGAGACGGTCGAGCGACCTGCGTTTCTTGGGATCTGTACGAATGCATTCTAGCAAATACATCGCGTCCGGCGAATCCCGCGACGCATCGCCCAGAACGACCGGCCGTTTGAGAAGACGCTCGCTCGCTCGCAGGCTGTGGCAGACATCTGATGGCGACTCGGCTGCCCAAAAGTGGATACAGTTCGCCAATCCTGAACTAACGGAGTGAACTCATGAAGAAGCGGGCGTGCTTTTCCAATCCCGGCGCTTTGATCGTCACCGCTCTGGTATACGCAGCGGGGCTGGTGCTCGGCATGGTCGCGCCCGTTGCGGCTGACACCTATCCACGTCAGCCCGGTGTCGACGTGCAGGAGTACGTCTTCCGCCTTTCGCTGCTCGACGAGACCGACGAGATCCGTGGACTGGCCACCGTGGAGATTCGTTTCGTCGAGGACGGCGTGAACGAGATCTACCTGGACCTGATCGGCCGCACTGGTGGGCGCGATGAGGGCATGACGGTCGGCGAGGCCTGGGTGGCCTCAGGCGACGCCGAGGCTACGGCCATGGGGCACGCTCCCGACACCGCCAGCCTCGGTTCGAGTGCCCAGTTCTCCCACACTGGCGACCGCCTGCGCATAACGCTGCCCAACCCGTCGATCGCAGGCGAACGAGCTTTCGTCACCGTGGCATACAGCGGCGTCCCGGTCACCGGCCTGGAGATCGGCCCGAACAAGCACGGCGACCGCACGTTCTTCTCCGACAACTGGCCGAGCAAGGCGCGCAATTGGCTGCCGACCGTCGACCACATCTCCGAGAAGGCGCGAGCGCAGATGGTGGTCACCGCACCCAGCCACTACCAGGTCATCTCCAACGGGCTCCTGGTGGAGGAGACCGACATCGCGCCGGGCCTGCGGCGGACTCACTGGCGTCATTCGGTCCCGATCCCGCCGTGGCAATACATGGTGGGCGTCGCTCGCTTCGCCGTCGATCACCTCGGCGTGTATCGCGGCGTCCCCGTGCAGACCTGGGTGTACTGGCAGGACCGCGACGCGGGGTTCTTCGACTTCTCCTATCCGACGGTAGAGGCGCTCGACTTCTATTCCGACAAGGTCGGACCCTACGCCTACGAGAAGCTGGCCAACGTGCAGTCCAACAGCGTCGGCGGCGGCATGGAGGCGGCGAGCGCGATCCTCTACGGCGACGACTCGGTAAGCGGCACCCGTAGCCTGCGCTGGCGCAACGTCATCATTCACGAGATCGCCCACCAGTGGTTCGGCAACGCCGTTACCGAAGCCGACTGGGACGACGTGTGGCTGAGCGAGGGCTTCGCTACCTACTTCACCTCGTTGTTCGTCGAGCACGCCTACGGACGCGACGAGTTCGCCAGCCGCATGGCTGAGGCCCGCGGTCGCATCTTCAGCTTCTACGACTCGCGTCCCGACTACCGCATCGTCCACGACAACCTGGCCGACATGGGGCAGGTAACCACGGGCATGCAGTACCAGAAGGGAGCGTGGGTACTGCACATGCTGCGGCACGAGATCGGGACCGAGAGGTTCTGGGATGGCATCCGCCGCTACTACGCTCGCTACTTCAACGGCCAGGCCACCACGGCGCAGTTCCGTGCAGCCATGGAAGAGGTCTCGCGACAGGACCTGGAGCAGTTCTTCCAGCAGTGGCTCTACCAGGGCAGCGCGGGCCTCCAACTCGACGGCAATTGGCGTTACGAGAACGGTAACGTCGAGCTGAACCTCGCCCAGAGACAGGCGGGAGGCACCGTGTACCAGATGCCGATTACGCTCGAGTTCGTGGGCAGCGATGGCGCCCGGGCCCGGACCGAGATCGAAGTCTCCGAGGCCGAACACGCCTACTCCATCGCCGTGGAGTTCGAGCCGGACGAGATCGTCGTCGACCCCGACACTTGGTTACTCATCAGCGGCTCGCTCACGCAGCGACACGAGTAGAAGGCCGCCTGTCCAGGCGGCGGATTACTTGACCCCTGGACGCAGTAGCCGACCCGAACGCTCGCTAGCCGAAGGCGACATGAAGCTACGAGAATGGGGTAGGCTTCACTACCCCTGCAGTGCCCGAGTAGACCTTTCCCAAGCACTGGAGCCGATATGAGGCTGGCATTCGTCCGAACACCTCGCGCCCGGCTGGCGGTCGCAAGCACCATCCTCAGTCTGCTGTTGGTCGCGACGGTCACACCGGCCGCCGCCCAAGAAGCGGAAGCTGCGACCGCGGCCCAGGAGAGCGAAGCGGATACTGCGACCGCGGATCAGGACGCCGAAACGCGCGCCCTCGACTCCACCGCGACGCAGTGGTCGTTCCAGTTCGCCTACCAAACGATGCCCGACTACTACGAGGACGAGCTCGCGGATGGCTCGACGCGCGCGCCGGGCCTCGACAACTTCGTACAGCTGCGCGTGGTCATGCCGATCCCGCTGAAGAGCTTCACGATCCTGCCGCGGCTGACCTTCCGTCACTACGAGAACCTGAAGAACAAGGAGAGCGGGTTCGGCAACACCGAGCTTTTTGCACTGGTCATCCCGAAGTCGTGGGACTGGGGTTCTGGCCGCGCCGGGATCGGGCCGTTGGTGACCTTGCCGGGCGACAAGAAGGTCGCGCGCGACGAGTGGGGTTACGGCTTCGCCGCGGCGCTCGTCAACGGCAGCGGCAACTGGTTCTACGGGCTACTGCTCACCCAGTCGTGGCGCGCCATCGACCCGAACACACTGCCGACGGGGACGTCCGACACCAACCCGCTCGGGATCGCGCCTTTCCTCAACTACAAGCTCGGCAACGGCTGGTACGTCGGCAACGGGGACATGATCGCCAAGTACGACTGGGATTCCAAGAAGTTCTCCATGCCCATCGGCGTCCGCGTGGGCAAGGTCCTGGTGCAGCCCGGCGGTTCGACCTGGAACTTCTACACCGAGTACCAAACCAGCCTGATCTACAAGGACTACCCAGGCGCTGCGGTGAAGAACTCTTTCCGCTTCAACATCACCCGCGCCATTCCAGCATTCTGACTCTGAGTCCTAGTAGAGTACCTGCCGCGACAGCCGGCCGACCCGGCAGCGGTAACCCCAACGAATGCGAAACCTGACGCGCTCGGCTCTGGCTCTCTCCGTCCTGCTGGCGATGTCCGCGGCCGGGCAGGAGCTCGAGCCACGCCGTTACGTCAACGCGCCAGTCGGCGTGAACTTCCTGGCCGTGGCGTACGGCTTCTCGAGCGGCAATGTTCTGCTCGATCCGACGCTTCCGATCGAAGGGTTGGACGCGCGCTTGCACGTCGTGGCGTTGCGCTACGTCCGATCGGTAGGCGTATTCGGCAAGAACGGCCGGGTGCTCGCGGTATTGCCTGCTACGTCCGGTGACTGGCAGGGAACGCTCGAGGGCGAGTTCCGCACCCGGCAGATCGACGGGTTCGGCGATCTGCGCGTGGGATTCGACGTCAATTTCCTGGGCGCGCCGGCGCTCAAGGCCTCCGAGTTCGGTAGCTACGAAGCGCGCACCGTCGCTGGCGCGAGTCTTCTGGTCAAGGTCCCGACGGGTCAGTACGATCGCGACCGCCTGCTGAATCTCGGTTCGAACCGTTGGACGTTCATCCCGCAGATCGGCGTGTCACACGTGCTGGGCCGGTTCACGGTGGAGGCGGCGGCGCGCCTTTTGCTGTTCACGGCAAACACCGATTTCTTCGGCGGCAACCGGTTCGAGCAACGTCCGCTGGCCGTCATTCAGGCTCATGGCGTCTACACGTTCCGCCCCGGGCTCTGGGTCGCGATCGGGGTTGGCCTCGCCAACGGCGGGCGCACGATCCTCAACGACGAACCCCGCGATACGCTGCAGCAGAATGCCCGCGTCGGCGCTGTGTTCGCCTACCCGCTCTCGGCGCGCCAGGGCCTGCGGCTGTCTTTCGGCGCTAGTATGACCACTACCAACGGCTCTGACTTCCGTACGTTCGGATTCGCCTATCAGCACGCTTGGGGAGGCCAAGACTGATGACCCAGGAGCCGACGTGGAGATCGCCATGCTTAAGTCGACCATCGAGAAGCTGAACCTCCGCTCCACCAAGGAGAAAACCCAGGCGCTCGTGGAGCGCGAGCACAACCAGATGAAGAGGCTCGAGCGCGTGATCGACGTGCTCTACGCCCTGGTGATCTGGCGTGCGGTGACGCTCCTGCCGCACCCGACTGCAGCAGAGGTTGAGGCCGCGGGCGGTCTGCTGCGCGCCATGTTGCCGTACGCCAACAACTTCGCGCTGGTCCTGGTGGGCGTTGCCCTCGTTCTCATCTACTGGGGACAGAACAACCGTCTGTTCGGCAACCTCGAACGCACCGATGGCTTCCACGCGACCACGTCGATCTTCCAGGTCGCGTTCGTCATCATGTTCGGCTACTTCGTGCGCGTCGGATTGGAGATCGGCGACCTGCCGGAGGTGCTCGCGGCGCAGAGCATCTCGCTGGTTCTGGCTGGCGGAATGGCAATCTTCGGGTGGCGCCACGCCCTGGGCAAAGGCGCGCTGGTGTCGCCCGCCCTCGGCCGCAACGAGGCCAGGGAACTCAGCATCACGAACTTCATCGAGCCCACGGTGGCGGTATTCACGATCCCTCTCGCCTGGGTCGGACCCACTCCTTACACTCTGGCCTTCGTGCTCGGCATGCCAATTATCGGTTGGGCGTTCAAGCGCTTCGCGGCATCACTGCCAACGCTGGCCGATGCCCTACCCGAGGACCAGACACTCAAGAGTGACGCGTGAGATCCGTCTCACTCCGGCGCGCGTCTTGCGCGAGCGCTGCCGCGCTCATCGGGATCGTGCTGGCGTCGATATCGCCCATCGCTTTCGCCCAGACCGACGAGCGCCCCGAAGAAACAGCCGAGGACGCCAAGGAGATCACGGGTGCCAAGACCAGCAGCAAGCCTGGCTTCCTGTTTGCGCCGATCCCGCTGAGCGAGCCGGTACTGGGTCCGGGATTGGCAGTGACGGGGATCGTCGTCTACAAGCTGGCGAACTCCGGCCCACACGCGTCGCACACGGGCATCTTCGCTGGTGCCACGGCGAACGGAACCTGGGCCGGAGGCATCACGCACTCGATGAAACTTCGGAACGACGGCATCCGCATTAACGGTTTGCTGGCGTACGGGCATCTGGTCCAGAAGTACTTCGGTCTCAGCGGCAATCTCGATCCGCCCATCGACTACGAACAGGACACCTTTCTTCTGAAGGTCGCGCCGCGTTTCCGCATCGACGACAGCGACTGGTTCGCCGGTTTCGAATATCGCTACGAAAGTACCGACACGACATCCGATTCAGCGATTCCTCCCGCACAGCAAGGCCGCGCTGCGCCCGACGCGGGCCATTTGCGGGTCGGCGGTCTGTCCGCCATCGGAGCGTACGACGATCGCGACAACCTCTACTCGGCCACGCGCGGGCGGCTTCTCGAAGCTCAGCTCGGCGTGTTCGCCCCATGGCTCGGCGGGACCGGCAGGTTCGCCAAAGGCAGGTTCGAGTATCGGCGCTTCGTGAGTCGACACGGGCGCCTCGTTCTCGGCGGCCGCGTGAAGTCGGAATTCATAGATGGCGACGAAGCACCTTTTTTCGAGTTGCCGTACCTCGAGTTGCGAGGCTACGCGCGCGGGCAAATTCGAGACGAAATTACCCTCTCCGCCGAGATGGAAGCCCGCTACGACATTTTCTGGCGTCTCACTGGCGCCGTCTTCGGTGGCGTGGGGTGGGCGGCCGAGAACTACGGAACGATTTTCTCAGGCACGACCCGCGTTGCGGGCGGCTTCGGTGTCCGCTACAACCTGCGCCCGCAGGACCGTCTCAAGCTCGGGATCGACATAGCCTGGGCCGTGAACGGCCAGCCCGCCCTCTACCTGCGAGTGGGCGAGGCGTTCTGATGCTGGAACCGGGCTCGCATATCCGCTGCGAGGCAGAACGATGTGCCTTGCCTCCGGCCCAGCCGCCCAAGTGCGACGTTTGAGAGTACGATCTCGGCAGTCTGGACCCGTGTGCGACCCGCGAGAAGGAGAGCCTCGATGCGTGCAGTGATACGCGCTGCCCGGCCAGTGGCCCGGCCAGTGGCCCGGCCAGTGGTACTGGCGATGATGCTGTTCTCCTCGCCGGCAGTGGCTCTGGCGACCTCCGCGTACGACCCACCGACGACGACGGCCGACGGCGCGGCGCAGGAGCATGGCGAGGAGGCCGACGACCAGGCTAGCAGTGCGGATGCTCACGGGCACCACGCCAACGCGCTGAGTCTCTTCCTCGGCAACACCTCGGAACGAGTCGACGGGGGCCACGCCAACGAGCAAGGGTTTACTTTCGGGGTCGAGTACTTTCATCGGATCACACCGCGCTTCAGTCTCGGCGGCATGATCGAGCGCGCGGGCGGGGACATTCGCGGCACGCTACTGATCGCCCAGGCCTACTACAGGATCGCCGGCGGTCTCCAGCTGGTTGCGGGACCCGGCGTCGAGTTCCGCGACGCCCACTCCGAGACGCCGGAGCAGCTCGGCGGCCCGTCGGTGATGTCTGAGACGAGCGAGCGTGACACCACTGTTTTTCTCCTCCGCGTCGGCGCTCTCTACGAGGTGGAGTTCGGCCGCTGGTTCGTTGCGCCGACCATAGCCATCGACTTCGTCGGCCGCGACGAGGCTCTTGTTCTCGGGGCTGGGGTCGGCTATGTCTTCTGATCCGCATCGCCGAGGAACGGCCGACATGAGCCCGATGGCTCCGAGGCCAGCCCGCAACCGGCATCACGACGCCGGCGCCGGGTTGCTAATCGCCTGCACCCTCCTCCTGCTGGCTACCGCACCTCCCCTTGCCGCACAGGAGCCGGCACCAAGCGAGGCCGTTCCGGCGCAGGAGGCGACGACCCCATCAGGGCCGGCCGCGATTCCGGCCACCGCGATCCTCGCGCGCGGCGAGGAGACTGACGCGATGCTGCTACGCGTCGCACAGGTCATGCAGCCCGATCCCGAGATCGAGGCTCTGGCCGTGACGCTTCAGGGCGAGCGTGAAATCCTCGACGGGTACCGCTCCGAACTCGACCGCATCGAAGAGCGTACCGTTTCGGAACGCACGCTCAGCGATCAGCGCGAGCGCTGGCAAAGGTCCGAGGAGCGGCTGGCAGAGTGGCTCGCAACCCTGCGGGACCGCTGGCAACAGTTGATCGAGCTGCGTGATGAGGCACAGTTCGAACAGCAGACCTGGACTCTCACGCGCGACAGCCTGATTGACTCGGGGCTCGGACCCGAGGTTCTCGAGAGCATCGACGAGATCGTCAGCCGCACCGAGAACGCTCTCGGTTCCCTCGATCCACGCATCGACTTCGTTGCCGAACTCATGAATCGCGCCACCCGGCGCCGCGACAGCGTCACCGAGGCGCTCGTGCAGATCGACGAACTCACCGCCGAGATCCGATCGCGCATGTTCCGTCGCGATGCGCCGCCGCTGTGGCGGGCCCCGGTCCTCGGCCTGACAACGATGTTGGGCGAGGTCCGCAGCGCGTCGGTCTACTGGTGGAGTACTGCCGGTGAATGGTCCGTCGCGCACTCCGGGCAACTGCTGGCTCTCGGGTCGATCTTCACTGTTCTGCTCGCACTCACTCTGGCATCGCGACGACTGAAACGCGGATGGCCCGACGAACGCCGACTCGACGACGCGGTCTTCGTCGTCTCGCGGCCGCTTGCGCTGGCCGCGCTGGGCGCGCTCGGAGCAGGAATCTTCGTCCTCGATCCGATTTCGGGCCCGGTGCTGGACATCATTCGGCTCGTTGGAGTCGTAGCCGTCGTCCGGCTCGGTCAGGGATTGTCGGGTCCGCTGCCCCGCGCGACGTTCCGTGGCATCGTGATTCTGTACGTCGCCGCACTGCTCCACGGGTTCGTTCCCGACGGCGCGCTCAGCGGGCGTCTTCTGCTGCTGGCCATGGGCAGCGGCGGCGCCGTTGTCGCCTACCGATCGTTCCGGGGATGGCCACGCGACGTCGGCTGGGTGTGGCGGCTCGCGCGCGGGGGTAGTCTGGCCGCCACCGCACTCCTGCTGCTCGCCGTGGCGGCGAACGTTCTGGGTTGGGTCGACCTCGCCACCAACGCAGTCAACGGCACCATCAACAGCGGGCTCGCCGCGGTCGCCTGGATGGTCCTCGTACGGGCTATCGCGGGGATGCTGCCTTTGCTGCACACCGGCCTGCTAGGCGCCAATCTCGAGAGCATTCGTCAGCGGCAGCGCCAGTTCGAACAGACCATCATGATCCCGCTCGTGATCGCCGCCCTCTATGGCTGGCTTACCGGCACGCTTCGTAATTTTGCCGTCCTGGCCAACGTTCGGGCCGGGGTCGACGTCGCCCTCGCCTGGTCAATCGGCGTCGGCAGCCTCGAGATCTCCGTGGGAGGCATCCTCGGCGCGATCGCCATCCTGATCGCGACTGTTTTCGTCGCGCGGATGGTGCGTTTCATTCTGTCGGAGGAGGTCTTCCCGCGCCTCCAGATGCGCCCCGGCACCGTGTCGACGCTGGTGAGCCTGATCAACTACATGATCATCACGATCGGCGTCGTGCTGGGCGCGACGGCGGCCGGCTTCAACGCCACCCAGCTCACGGTCGTGCTCGGGGCCATGAGCGTAGGGATCGGTTTCGGTCTGCAGGCCGTCGTCGGGAACTTCGTTTCCGGCCTCATTCTCATGTTCGAACGGCCCGTGTCGGTCGGCGATCAGGTGGAGGCCGGCGGGTTCCTCGGCAAGATCACCCATATCGGGATCCGCGCGAGCCGCGTCCGTACTTTCGACGGCTCCGACGTGATCATCCCCAACTCCGATCTGGTCACCCGCCAGGTGGTGAACTGGACGTTCAAGGACGGCCTCAAGCGTATTAACCTCGACCTTGCCGTCGGACTCGACAGCGACCCGCAAACGGTCATGGAGATCCTGGCGAGCACAGCGAACGAACACGCGCTCGTGCTCGAGGAACCGCCGCCGCGAGCACTGATGCGAGGCTATGGCGAGAGCTCGATCGACTTCCGGCTGCAGGTCTGGCTACGGGTGGAGAACGCGCTTGTCGTTCCCAGCGACCTGCACATCGCGCTCATCGAGCGGCTACGCGAGGTGGGCGTCGAGGTGCCCGCGGTGAGGCGCGAGCGACACGAAGGAAACTCGGCGGAATGAAGGGCTGGCTGCGTGAACCCCTGGTTCATTTCCTCGGCCTGGGCGCGTTGCTGTTTATTCTCAACGGAATGTTCGGAAACTCGGCGCCGACCGATCCGTCGATCGTCGTGTCCGAGCCGCAGATCGCCCGTCTGGCGCAACTGTTCAGCGCCCAATGGCAGCGGCCGCCGACGCGCGAGGAACTCGACGGGCTGGTCGAGCAGCAGATCCGTGAGGAGGTTCTCTATCGCGAGGCCGTCGCCCTGGGGCTCGACCAGAACGACACCATCGTGCGACGACGCATGGTGCAGAAACTCGAGTTTCTGTCGCAGGATCTGGTCGACGAGAATCCGTCGGAGACAGACCTCCGCACGTTCTTCGAGGACAACGCGGCGCGCTTCTTGGAGCCGGCCGTGCTCACATTCGCCCACGTCTACCTGAATCCGGACGACCGCGGTGACTCGCTGAGTGGCGATGCCGCGTTGCTGCTCGCCGACCTGCGCGCAGGCTCCGCCGGCGATACCGCTGAGCTCGGCGATACGTTTCTGTTACCGCTGAGCTTCGCGCAGCGTTCGCAGCGCGAGGTCGCCGGCCTGTTCGGGGCAGACTTTGCCGCCGACCTGACGAGTCTGGAGGTCGGCTCGTGGCAAGGTCCGATTGCCTCCGGCTACGGCCTGCACCTGGTGTTGCTGGCGGAGCGCGTCGATGCCCGCGTCCCGGACTTCGGGACGGTTCGCGACAAGGTCCGTACCGAGTACCTGAGCGTGCAGCGGCGCGAGGCCGACGAGACAATGTATCAGCAGCTACGCGAGCGGTACCGCATCGATGTCGTTTGGCCCTCCGGGATCGACGACGCGGGCGGGGCGGAGGAGAGACCCGAGTGATGGTCGGCCGAGTTGCAAGCCGCAACCGCACACGGGTGCGCGCCCTCAGTATCGTTATCGCGCTCGGCACCGTCCTAGCTCCGTTCACCGCCACCGCCCACGAGCTCGATCCGGGCTTCCTGGAGCTGCGCGAGACAGCTCCCGGCGACTACTCGGTGCTATGGAAGGTCCCGCTGAAGGGCGGCCGCCGGATGCCTCTCGACCCGGTGTTCCCGGCCGAGTGCACCGTGACCACGCCAGTTTCCTCGCGACCCTCAGGGCGCGGACTCGTCGAGCGCTGGCGCATCGAGTGCCCGTCCGGATTGGCCGGCGCCTCCATCACCATTGGCGGTCTCGAACGGACCTACACCGACGTGATGATCCGGGTCGAGTTGACGGAAGCCGAGCCGCTCACCTACCTCGTAGGGTCGACCGACCCGACGGTTGTGGTAGGCGCCGAGGGACAGGCCAGCCAGGGAGCGTTCGGTTACCTCTGGCTGGGCTTCGAGCACATTCTGCTCGGCATCGACCACCTGCTCTTCGTGCTCGGCCTGCTGCTGATCGTCCAGAACCGCTGGATGCTGCTGAAGACAGTTACCTCCTTCACCCTGGCCCACAGCATCACGCTCGCCATCGCGACTCTCGGGTGGGCCTCCGCCCCGTCGGCACCCCTCAACGCAGCAATTGCTCTGAGCATTCTGTTCCTCGGGCCGGAGATCGTGCGCGTGTGGCGCGGCGAGACCAGTTTCACGATTCAGCACCCGTGGGTCGTGGCGTTCGCGTTCGGGCTGCTGCACGGCTTCGGCTTCGCCAGCGGCCTCTCGACCATCGGGTTGCCACAGGCCGAGATTCCGATCGCACTGCTGCTGTTCAACGTCGGCGTCGAGCTTGGACAACTGGTGTTCGTTGTCGTGATCCTCGCGCTGGAACGGTCTTTCCGCGTGCTCGAGGTGCGGTGGCCGCGCTGGGCCGAGATGTTCCCCGGCTATGCGGTCGGTTCGCTGGGCGCATTCTGGTTCATCCAGCGCACCTGGATGCTTCTGGGAGGATGACCTTGCGACGCCGTTCGGAGTCCGTGCCCTTCCGTCTCGACTCGGTACTCCCATCCGCGTCCGACGGCTGGAAGACACGCGCGCGCGCGCTCCTGCTCGGCGGCGCGGGAGTCGTCGCGCTCGCCTGGCCTCTGCTCGCCTGGGCGCACGAGGAGACCGGACAGGCCGCGGGGTTCCTCGCAGGCCTCAGTCATCCTGTCTCCGGCCTGGATCATGTGATGGCGATGGTGGCCGTCGGTTTCTGGGGCGCGCAACTCGGCGCGCCGGCGCTGTGGGCGCTGCCTGTGGCGTTTCCGATGGTGATGGCCGTGGGCGGCATGCTCGGTCTGATGGGGATCCCTCTTCCCGGCGTCGAACTCGGCATCGCGCTCTCGGCCGTCGCGCTGGGGGCGATGGTGCTGGGCGAGGTGAAGGCGGCACTTCCGGCGGCCGCTGGGCTGGTGGGCTTCTTCGCGATCTTCCACGGTCACGCGCACGGCACCGAGTTGCCGGATGGCGCCAGCGGGCTCTACTACTCGATCGGCTTCGTCATGGCGACCGGGTTGCTGCACGCCGCCGGCATCGCTTTCGGCATGATCCACGCACGACCGTATGGGCCCGCCATCCTGCGGGCGGCGGGCGGGTTGGTACTTGTCGGCGGCCTCTACTTCCTGTGGCAGGCGGTGTCGTGATGGCGGCGTCTCGCCGGTTCGTTGCGGCGATCACCAACATGCTCGGCCCCCGGGCCGCCCACCGTTTCGTCCCGGTCGTCGCACTGGCGGCCCTGCTGGTACCGGGGCGGGCCGAGGCCCATCTGGTCAACACGGGCTTTGGGCCGTTCTACGACGGTATCTCGCACCTGTTCGTTACCGCTCCCGACCTGCTGGTGGTCGTCGCGCTGGCGCTGCTGGCCGGTCTTCGTGGCGGCGCGACCACGCGCGGCACGCTGCTCGCCGTGATCGCCGCCTGGGCGCTCGGCGGCATCGCTGGCCTGCTCCTGGCTCCCGCGGTGGTCTGGACGGCGATCACGACCGGTAGCTTCCTTCTGCTCGGCGCTCTGCTAGCGGCGGATCGCGAGCTGCCCACCGCGGTCGTGGTTGGACTCGGTACCGTGGTCGGGCTCATCCACGGTTTCCTCAACGGCGCGGAGTCGGCAGCGTCCGATATTGGTTTCGTCGGGCTTCTCGGCAGCCTCGCCGCTCTGGCCGTGCTAGCCACTTTGATGAGCGCGACTGCTATCTCGCTCGCCCAGGGCTGGACCCGCATCGCCGTGCGCGTGGCCGGATCGTGGATCGCAGCGATCGGCATTCTGATGCTGGGCTGGCTGTTCCGGCCCGGTGCCTAGACCGCCACGAAGAAAAACCGCCCCGAGCCGAAGCCCGGGGCGATTCGAATCCTCAGAAGCTGATGCCTAGCGCGGCGTGTACCAGATCGGCGACGTATAGGCGCGTTCCTGATGCACCATCGGCACCTCGGGATCCATGGTGATGCCATAGCGGACCGCTTCGTATGCTGTCCAGCGCGGCGTCGGGATCTCGAGGACGCGTACGTAGTAGCTGGCGGGCAGGCTCGGATCGAAGTCCGGATCGGTCCAGTTCGAGACCAGCTCCGGCGCGCCAATCGTGTTCGTCCAGGTAGCGGTCGAGAGATCCACGGTGTTGCCGACCGGCGGCAGGTTGCCCATGCCATCGATCTCCCGGTTGTCGCTCCAGACGACGTTGTAGACCATCTCCTGACGGTCGCCGTTAGCGTCGAGCCACAGCTTGACGATCTGAATGCGATCGAGGTTTCCGAATAGCGGATCCTTCATCGCCGCGACAAGAAAACTCGGGGCGCGCCCCGCCGGATCGCCGAGCAGATCACCACCCATCGGCACACCCTTCGCGTAGCCCACGTCGGCGGGCAGCCGCGACAGTGCGTCTTCCGGCTGAAAGTCCCAGCCGCCGAAGAAGCGAACGAGCATCCGCGATCCGGTGGTGGCGTAGGTCTCTTTGCGCTTCATGGCGTCGAAGATAGCCTCACGCGTGTTCTCGCGCGCCCAGACCGCCGCGTATCCGGAGGCGGCGGTGCTCCAGCCCGGGTACTCGGCATCGCCGATCTTGGCCATCGGGTGCTCCCAGCGCTTCGGGCTGGGCTCGGTCCCCGCGTGCTTGCCGAAGAAGTTGTCTTCCTCGACGGTTGCGAGGCCGGTGTGGGAGTCGCTCGAGCCGATCATGCCGAACTTGTAGGGGTTGGTGCCGAACTGCTGTTCGAGCTGCATGCCAAGCTGCAGGCCGGAACGCGCATACTCGCGTTTCAGCATCTCGTCGGTTTTGAACTCGGACAGATCGAGGTTTCCCACATCCCAGGTCTCGTAGTCGGCGAACTCGTCGTTGTTCGACAGGTAGGGGTGCGTCTCGCCGTCGCCCTTGATCTGGGTTGCCTCGTAGAGCGGCTCCCAGCGGGCGCGAGTCTCGACGTACTCCTGGTCAACGGTGCCGGCGCCGTGGGCTAGCTCCACGGTCGGGAACATCCAGCCGTTGCTCATGTTGCCGTTGTGTGCGATCGACAGAACGCGACCACCGGTGCGGTCCTCGTAGGTCTGCATCCAGTTCCACAGGTCGCGCGCGTTCGGCGAACCATACGGGGGCAGCGTCGTGTACGGCTCCATTACGCCGGCCTTGCTGGCGTCGTCGCGGTACATCACCACCCTGTGGAGATTCAAGCCCTTGTCGGTCGAGGTCCACTCGTACCCGATAAACGCGGTGAACTTGCCTGGATCGTTGAACTGCTCCGCAGCATCGAGAGCCTCCTCCCACGCGGCACGGTAACCGGGAGTGCCGGGAGCCAGATACAACACGTCCGGAAACGAATTGCCGGTGATCGACTGGATGATCTCGACGGCGACCCCGACCGCCGCATCGCCGCCTTCTTTGACGCCGTCGTACCACTTGCGGCCCAGCGGGTGGGCCAACATGGCGGGATCCCCGGCATTCAGCGCCGGGAAAAAGCCCATGTTGTCGGAATGGTCTGCGACGACCAGGAAGTCCATGGGTCGGGACAGTTTTACCTGCTGGCCGGTGGACGACGTGACTTCTTCGCCGAGAGCGAAGCGGTAGGCATCAACGGGAGTAAGCCGGGCGCCGAACGCTCCTGCGTCCAACGACATTCCCGTATGCAGATGCGTATCGCCCCAGAAGACCTGGGTCGGGAAGTTGCGGCCGGCATAGGGGGAGTAGTGATCCTGCTTCGGGAAACTCCCCTGGGCGCCCTCACGGGTCGGCTTCACGTCCTGCGCGCGGGCAAAGACCGAGGCAAGCAGGACACAAAGCAGTGCAGCGAGAACGGATCGAAGCCGCATGAGAAACCTCGGAGGTATTCGGGTCTTCTCGGCAGATGCGGACAGGGACCATCACCGCGTCTGCCAGTGATCGTGGCGAAGATTAGAGCCCGGAAGTCTACTGCAGGACATCGGTCGCTGGCTATGGGTGGTGTCGGGTCGCTGGCTATGCGTGGTGTCGATCCCTGGCTACATCTTCCAGCGTTCGGGGAAGTCCTCGAGCCCCTCGACCTCGTCGGCCGGGCGCTGGCCGTGCAGTCGTCTGCCCGACCACAGCATCACCAGCAGGGCGATCCAGAAGAGAATGCCTCCCGTTGCGATCGCTGCTGGCGGCAAAAGGGTGCCGACGCCCATGCGCTCCCAAAGCACTGCGAAGGAGCCTGCCACCGTCGGATGCATCTCCAGCTTCAACAGCCACGCGCCGGCGAGAATCGAGTAGATGAAGATGTAGTTGCGGCGCAGCCGGAATCCCATCGTCGGCACCATCTTCGACTTGTATCGCGGCTGATCGAGATCCTGGCACACCTGCTGACGCCAGTACGGCATCGGGGACACGAGCGCACGCGACACCATGGGCGCCAGGAAGTTCTCCTCGAGCATTCGCACCCGTGCCGCATACACCTCGTAGCGTCTGTACCGCCGCGCCTCGATCACGAGAAACGCGAACACGACGACGTTCGACAGCAGTAGCAGGAAGTGCGACTGGTCCGGGTCGGCGAAGGCAACCGACAGCATGCCGGCGACCGTCAGCACCGCCCAGTTGGTGGTGGCGTCGATGCGCTGGCGCCAGATCGTCGAGCGGTGCGTCTCGCCGCGATAGAAATGCACCATCACGCTGAGATACTCGGGGCGCGATAGCGGCGTTTCTTCGAGCGCGGCCGCTGCGGGGAGCTCCTCGGAGTCGTTCATCGATTGACAGTCTATGACGCTCCCGATCACGAGAGGTCCGCATTCCGCGCCGTTCCGTCGGCCACCCTCTCGTCCAGATGGGGCGTTCCGTGCGACGATGACCGCCCACCTCAAACACGAAACCTGAGGCACCCCGTGACCGGACGCGATTCGCTGATCGAGCTACGTGAGCGCATGGGCCAATCGATCGTGGGCCAGGAGCAGATTCTCGACCGTCTGCTGATCGGGTTGCTGTCGAACGGCAACCTGCTCCTGGAGGGTCTTCCCGGGCTCGCGAAGACACGCGCGGTGAAGGCGCTGGCGGACAACGTGGAAGCCGACTTCTCACGTATCCAGTTCACGCCGGATCTGTTGCCCTCGGATATCACCGGCACCGAGGTGTACTACCAGAGGGACGGAACGGGGGAATTCCGTTTCGACCCTGGACCGCTGTTCGGCAACATCGTCCTCGCCGACGAGATCAATCGCGCCCCCGCCAAGGTGCAGGCGGCCTTGCTCGAGGCCATGGAGGAGCGCCAGGTCACCGTGGCCGGAACCACGCATCCGCTGCCGCCGCTGTTCATGGTCATGGCAACGCAGAATCCGATCGAACAGGAAGGGACCTATCCGCTGCCCGAAGCCCAGATGGATCGCTTCCTGATGCACGTGCGGATCGACTACCCGGAAGTGAGCGATGAAGTCGAAGTCGTACGGCTGGTGCGTAGGGAGGAAGCCGCCGCCGCGCGCGCCAAGACGGGAGACGCGCCCGAAGCGAACTCGGCTCCCGCGAAGGCTCCGCTGGCGCAGCAGGTCGTGTTTGACGCGCGCGCCGAGATTCACGCGGTCCACGTGAGCGAGGCCATCGACCAGTACATCGTTGACGTGATCGATGCGACCCGCCACGCGGGCAAGTTCGATGAAGACCTCGATCGCATGATCGAGGTTGGCGCGAGTCCGCGTGGCGCCCTCGCTCTCGACAGGACGTCACGGGCCAACGCCTGGCTCGAAGGCCGCGATCACGTCACCCCCGATGACGTTCGCGCCGTGGTCCATGATTGCCTTCGACACCGCATCAAGCTCAGTTTCGAAGCGCACGCCGACAACACCTCGCCCGACGAGATCATCGGCGCCCTGATGAAACAGGTCGCCGTGGCCTGAGCTGATGCAGACTCCGGGCGTCTACGTCGAACTGCGTGACCTGGCGGCACTGCAATACCAGGTGCGCGGCTTGAGCTTCCGGCACAGGCAGCCCGTGCACAGTGTTCTGGCCGGCCGCCACGGCTCGCGCATGCGCGGGCGCGGCCTCGATTTCGAGGAGATTCGCGGCTACCTGCCCGGCGACGACATTCGAACCATCGACTGGCGCGTCACGGCGCGTACCGGCGAGCCTCATGTACGTGTGTACACGGAAGAGCGCGATCGGCCGATTCTGCTCGTGGTCGACCAGCGAATGTCGATGTACTGGGGCACCAAGCTCAACCTCAAGTCGGTGACTGCGGCTGAGGCGGCGGCCCTCGTCGCCTGGACGGCGCTCGACGCCGGCGACCGCGTGGGCGCCCTCGTGTTCGATGACACCTCGATTGCCGAGGTACGGCCGCACCGTAGCCGCAGTGCGGTGATGCAATTGCTGCGTGCCGTCACCGACCGCAACCAGTCGCTACGGGCAGACTCCCCTACGCAGAGCGCCCCGAGCATGTTGGACCAGGCGCTGGCCGGCGCGGAGCGCCTCGTCACCCACGACTACCTGGTCGTCGTCGTCAGCGACTTCGACGTCGATCGGGATGCGGCGCAGAAGAGGCTGTTGCGCCTGTCGCGCCATAACGACGTGCTCTGCCTGGTCGTGCACGACCCGTCTGCGACGAACCTCCCGCCCGTCGCAGATCTGGTGATCAGCGACGGCGAGCTGCAGGTGGAGCTCCCTGGCGACCGCGGCACTCACAAGCGCATGGCCGACTTCGGCGCCGACCGCATCGCTCAGGTTCTCGACTGGCAGCGAGCCGTCGGCGTTCCGATGCTGCCGCTCTCCTCCGGCGAGTCCACGATCGCGCAACTGCGGCACCTCCTCGGCGTCGAGGCCGCACGATGAACATCGACGACCTCCTCGACATCGTGGAGCCGGCACCGGTTCCGTGGACGCCGCAAACGATCGGGTGGTGGGCTCTCCTGCTGGTGCTCGTCGTTGTCGCCGCAGTGGCCGCTCGGGCCTACCGGCGCCACAAGACGGCGAACCGATACCGGCGCGAGGCGATCGCCGTGCTCGACTCCCTGGAACGCCCGACCGTCAGCGCCGTGAATGCCGTCCTCAAACGCGCCGCGATGACGGCGGACACCCGCGCCCATGTGGCAACGCTCAGCGGCCCCGCCTGGATCTCGTTTCTCCGGGCGACCGGTCCCGCAACCGCGCTGGGTAACCGGGAGCAGGAACTTCTCAGCGACGGCAGCTACTCGTGCCGCAACGCCGACGGCGCAACGGTCCTCCCGTTCGCCCGCACCTGGATCCTCGGGCACCGGATCCACGAGCAAAAGGAGGCCTGAGTCGTGCTTGAATTCGGCTTCCCCTGGGCGCTGGCCTTGCTCCCCGCCCCTCTCCTGGTGCTGTTCCTCCTGCCCGCCTACAAAGAGCGGCGCACGGGGGTGCGAACGCCGTTCTTCAATCGAATGGCCCGCCAGCTCGGTCTCGCGCCCGAGCCTGGAGCCGTGGTGCCGCGCCGCAACCTGGCGCAGTGGCTCCTGGCTCCCGTCATCTGGGGTCTTCTCGTGGCCGCCGTCGCGCGTCCCGTGTGGGTGGAAGACCCGATCGAACGCCAGCAGGCCGCGCGCGACCTGATGCTCGCCGTGGATCTGTCCGGTTCAATGGACACGCGCGACTTCTTCACGCCCGACGGTGAACGGACCGACCGCCTGACCGCGGTGAAGACCGTGCTCGACGAGTTCGTGGAGCGGCGCGAGGGCGACCGCATCGGGCTGATCGCATTCGGGACCGCGGCCTATGTCCAGGCGCCCTTCACGCTCGATCACGAACTGGTCCGGTTGCTGCTCGCCGAGACTGAGGTCGCGATGGCAGGACCGCAAACGATGCTCGGCGATGCCGTGGGCGTAGCGATCAAGCACTTCGACGCAGCCGAGACGCGCGACCGGGTGATGGTGTTGCTCACGGACGGCAACGACACCGGCAGCCGCGTCACACCACGCAAGGCCGCAGAACTCGCGGCGGACCATGACATCACGATCTACACGGTCGGAGTGGGGGATCCCGCGTCGGCCGGCGAAGCACCGCTCGACATCGACACGTTGACCGCGATGAGCACCAAGACCGGGGGCGAGTTCTTCGCGGCGGCTGACCGCGACGAGCTTGCTTCGATCTATGAACGCATCGACGAACTGGAGCCTCAGCAACTCGAGGTGCTGAGCTATCGTCCACGCCGCCAGCTCTACCACTGGCCCCTGGGTGCAGCGATCGTTCTCACCCTGCTCTACCAGATCGGCATGGTGCTGCGTGGCGCCGTGAGCAGCGGGAGGGTTGTCGATGCCTGACGCGAAGGTCTTCTGGGACGCGCTCGACGCACTGCACTTTCTGCGACCCGCATGGTTGCTCGTGCTGCTGCCCACTGCACTGCTCGCCTGGCTGCAACAGCGCGCCGAGGATCCCCTGCAGCGCTTCGGTGCGCTCGTCGCCCCACACCTGCTCCCCAGTCTGATCGTGAACACCGACGAGGGCCGACGCCGCTTCCGGCCTGTCCATCTGATCGTGATGCTCCTGGTGCTCGGATCGGTCGGTGCAGCAGGTCCCACGTGGCAGCGGGAGCCGTCGCCGTTCGCGGCCGAGACCGCGCCCGTGATGATCGCGCTGGATCTGTCGCAGGCGATGGACGCCATCGACGTGGCACCAAGCCGGCTCGAACGAGCCAAGCAGAAGGTCCGCGACTATCTCGACGGGCGGCCAGGTGCCAAGACCGGACTGCTGGCGTACGCCGGCAGCGCCCATCTGGTGCTGCCACCCACTGAGGACGCGGCCGTTTACGCGACGTTCCTCGACGCGCTCGCCACGCGCCTGATGCCGGTGCCCGGCAGCGATCCCCTGCTCGCCCTTCTGGCCGCTCAGGAAGCGCTCGATCGACAGGACGTGGCCGGCACGATCATCTTCGTGACGAGCAGCATGGACACCGACCAGGAGTCGTTCGCGAACGCGGTGGCGACGCGCCCGTATCAGGTCATGGCGCTGGCGGTTGGCACGCGAGCAGGCGGTCCCATCCGCATCGGCGATAACCGGTTTCTCAACGACAGCGCGGGCCGGCGCGTGGTCGACAGCCTGAACCCGACGGAGTTCGACGACCTGGACACGGCCGGCGTCTACAGCACCCGGGCGACGGTCGACGACACCGACATACGGCGCCTCCTCAGTCGGACCGCGAGCCATCTCGAGGACGCGCTCGAACAGGACGCCGCCCAGGACTGGATGGACGCGGGCTACTGGCTCACCTGGCCGGTCGTCGTGCTGGCGCTGTTCTGGTCGCGCCGCGGTTGGACGGTGCGCTGGGACCAGGCCCTGGCAGTTGTGTTGCTCCCTGGGTTCCTTATCGTCTTGCCGGGTTCCGGGCGTCTCATCGCCCAGGATGCCGCTCCAACGGAGTCACCAGAGGATCTTGTCGACGACGACCCGGCTCGTGTCACCTGGGCCGACCTCTGGTGGACGCCTGACCAGCAGGGCCGGCGACTGTACGCGGCCGGTGACTTCACCGCCGCGGCCGACCATTTCGAGGACCCCTACTGGCGCGGTGTCTCCGCCTACCGCGCCGGCGACTGGGATACAGCGATCGACTCGTTCGCCGGCGTGGCAACCGCCGAGGGCTCCTACAACCTCGGCAACGCCTATGCGCGGCGTGGCGAGTACGAGCTTGCGATCGGCGCCTATGACCAGGCGCTATCCGACCGACCCGGCTGGGACGCTGCGATCGCGAACCGCGAACTCGTTGTCGGCCTGATACCTCCGGAGCCCGAGACGGAGGAAGGCGGCGCACAGCAGCCGACGTTCAAGGCCGATCAAGTCGAGTTCGACCTCGACGAGGACCAGGGCGAGAGCGGCGAGGTAGAGATGGCCGCCTTCAGCGACGACCAAATGGCGGAGATGTGGCTCCAGCAGCTCACGACGTCACCGGCCAATTTTCTGCGCACCAAGTTCGCCCTCCAGGCCGCGCGCGCCGAGGCCCGTGCTGAAGGGGGCGCAGAATGAGAGCCGCCGTTGTGCTCGCCATCGCGCTGTTTGGCGCCGGCACGCCCGGAGTCGCCACTGGGCAAGAGCCCGTCGCCCGTGCGCGACTGGCCGACCCCGAGCCCGTGATGGTCAGCTCCGCTGCGCGCCTGGCAGTTGAGGTGCTGGTGCCGACGTTTTTCAACGGTCCGATTCAGTTCCCCGACGAGATCGAACTCGAGGGTGCAATCGTGATCCTGACGCCGGGCGCGTCGGTGAACCTGAACGAACGGATCGACGGGGCCAGCTGGGCCGGGGTACGGCGCACCTACCGCGTCTACCCGCTGCGGCCTGGAACGGTGACCGTCGATGCGCTGCCGATCACGATCAGCTACATGCTCGACTCCGGACAGTCGTCCGGGCCCACCGTCGTGCACACGCCGCCCCTGGAACTCAGGGCCTACGTCCCTGACGAAGCGCGTCAGCTCACTCAGTTCTTCGCCTCCGAAGCGTTCAGCCTCACAGCGACAACGACACCGGAGGTGGCAACGGTCCGGGTTGGCGAGACCCTCACGCGCAGCTACACGATGGAGGCGCGCAACACGCCTGGACTGTTCCTTCCGACGCTGCGGTTCGCCACCATCGAGAGCGCCAGCACGTACGCGGCCCAGCCTCAGCTCACCGAGGGCGGCGGCCAGCGCGGCTCCGCGCGCACGGCAACGCGTCGCGAAGGCGTAACCTACACCTTCGAACAGGAAGGCGAATTCGAGATCCCTGGCATCGCGGTGAACTGGTGGGACGTGGGCGCGGGGCGACTGCGTGAGGAGCAGATACAACCGCTCGCCGTGACAGTGGTCCCCAACCCTGATCTTGACGCCGCCATGCTGGAAACGGACTTTCCCGTTGTGATCGAAGCGCCGCAGGAACGTCGCTGGGTAGCCTTCCTACGGTCCTACTGGCGGTACCTGCTCGCCGGCCTGGCTCTTCTGGCGTTTGGGCGTCGCACGTTGGCACTCTGGCTGCGTCGACTCGACGCGTGGCGCGCCGGCCGCCGCCGCGCTGACGCCGAGTCCGAAGCGCGATACTTCCGCGAGTTCGTTGCCATCACCCGCGGCGGCGACGCCCGCCAGGTGCATCGTGCGATGACCCGCTGGCTCGATCGTTGGGACCAGGCCGGCGCCACCCCGACCCTCGCCGGATTCGCTGCCGCGCAGGGCGAGATCGAGTTTCAACGCCAGGTACACGCTCTGGCAGCCGATGCTTTCGGCAACGCGCCCGCCGACTGGTCCGGCCAGGCGCTGGCACGTGGGGTGGATACCGCGCGACGCGAACACGTGCGGGCTACCCTGGCACCGTCCGCCCTCGCGCCCCTCAATCCGAGCTAGGAGACCCGATGCGCGCAACGTGGGCGAGCCGGTTCGGCTTCATCATGGCTACGGCCGGCTTCGCCGTGGGTCTCGGCAATATCTGGCGCTTCCCGTACATCACCGGCATGAACGGGGGCGGTGCGTTCCTTTTGCTGTATCTCGTGATTGTCCTGTTCATCGGGGTCCCCCTGATGACCGCCGAGATCAGCCTGGGCAGACGGACTCAGCTCACTCCGATCGCCGCCATGCGCGAGCTCACGGGCAGCCGGTGGCACCCCTGGAACCTGTTGTCCTGGCTGGGTGTGATTGTCGCCGTGGTGATTCAGGCGTACTACGTGATGCTGGTGGCCTGGATCGTGGGGTACTTCTTCATGATCGCCAGCGGCCAGTTCGATGGCGCAGGGCAGCGCGAGATCGCGGCTACCTACGAGCTGTTCACGAGGAGTCCCGGGCCGACGCTCCTATACACGTTCCTCATCATTGCGGCGCTGGCGGCGCTCGTCACCCGCGGCCTGCAGGACGGCCTCGAGCGCATGGCGCGAATCGCCATGCCCCTGCTGTTCGTTCTGATGGTGCTGTTGGCCGGCTGGTCGCTCACCTTCCCAGGCGCAGGCGAGGGGCTCGCCTGGTTTCTCACGCCGGACTTCAGCGCGATCACCTCCACCACCGTCCTCGCGGCGCTCGGTCAGGCCTTCTACTCGATTGGCATCGGCATGGCGGCCGCGTTCGCTCTGGGGAGCTTCCTCGACCGCGATTCGTCGGATATCCCGGGCAATGCCGCCATCGTCGTGGCCTGCGACACAACGGTCGCCGTGCTCGCTGGGCTGGTCATGTTCCCGGCGCTTTTTGCTTTTGGGCTCGAGCCCGACGCGGGGCCGAGCCTGTTGTTCCTGACCATGACCAACCTGTTCGCGCAGATGCCGGCCGGCTCCTTGTTCGGCGGCATCTTCTTCCTGCTGCTGATCCTCGCCGCGATGACCTCGCTGGCCGCCATGTACGAGGTACTGACCGCCACACTGGTCGACGTCACGAGACTCTCGCGGAGAGTCGCCATCGCCGCCGTCGCCGTCTGCTGGGCGCTGCTCGCCACCCCGGTAGTTCTCGCGCAAGGGCCCTGGGCCGGGAACTGGGCCTTCGGGATGGACCTCTTCACCTTCCTGGATCAGTCGTCGGGTCAGATCCTGTTGCCGCTGTCCGGCCTCATGGTCGCGCTGTACGCAGCGTATGCGTGGGGGTTCGCCGCATTCAGGACAGAGACCAATCGTGGTGCCGGTCGCTTCCAGGTCACGGCTGTCTGGCGGCCGCTGATCGTCGTGGTCATCCCGGTAGCCGTAGCCATCGTCGTACTGGTCGGCTGGGGACTGCTGGGATAGCGGTCGGACGCGAAGCAGCGACCCGCCCGCGCAGCAGCGGTGCACTCCTGGCACTTGCGGCGATGGGGCAGTCCTGATGGAATCACCGAGTGCCTGACGGTGTCGTCAGGCCCCGCAGCGATCAACTATGGCCCGGCGAGTGCTGCTCCCCCTGCCGGTCCGGGCCTCCTGGAGCGCCGTATGCTTAAGCGAATCCCCGTTCTGATCCTGCTCGCGTGTTTCGCGATCGTCGGGTCCACGGCCCCGGCGCCAGCCGCCCAGGCCGACAGGCCCAACATCCTCGTTATCTGGGGCGACGACGTCGGGCTGTGGAACATCAGTGCCTACAACCAGGGAATGATGGGTTACCACACGCCCAACATCGACCGCATTGCCGACGAGGGCATGCTGTTCACCGACGCCTACGGCGAGCAGAGCTGCACTGCCGGACGCGCTGCGTTCCTGACCGGCCAGTCCGGCTTCCGTACCGGGCTTCTGAAGGTCGGCCTTCCGGGCGCCGACCTCGGCCTCCAGCCGGAGGACGTTACGCTCGCCGAGTTGCTCAAGCCGCATGGCTACGCGACCGGGCAATTCGGCAAGAACCACCTGGGTGATCTCGATGAGATGCTGCCGACCAACCACGGCTTCGACGAGTTCTTTGGCAACCTCTATCACCTGAACGCGGAGGACGAGCCCGAGAACGTCGACTATCCGACTGAAGAGGCATGGCCTGGCTTCCGTGAGCGCTTTGGCCCGCGCGGCGTGATCCACAGCTACGCGGACGGCCGGGTCGAGGATACCGGCCCCCTCAACCGAAAGCGGATGGAGACGATCGACAGCGAGGTGTACGAGCACACCGAGCGTTTCATTCGCGAGCAGACCGCAGAGGACACGCCTTTCTTCGTCTGGTTCAACACCACCCGCATGCACGTGTGGACGCGCCTGAGCGAAGAGGCCGAGGGTGCGACGGGACTGGGTGTCTATCCTGACGGGATGGTGGAACACGACGGGCACGTCGGTCAGTTGCTCGACCTGCTCGACGAACTCGGCCTGGCCGAAGACACGATCGTCTACTACTCGACCGACAACGGTGCCGAGACGTTCACATGGCCCGATGGCGGTACGACGCCGTTCCGCGGCGAGAAGAACACCAACTGGGAGGGCGGATTCCGCGTTCCCGCCGCGATTCGCTGGCCGGGTGTGATCGAGCCGGGATCGGTGTCCAACGAGATCTTCTCGCACATGGACATGATCCCGACGCTGATGGCCGCGGTGGGCGAGCCTGACATCAAAGAGCAGCTGATCCAGGGGCACAACGTCGGGGGCACCGACTACAAGGTCCACCTCGACGGCTACAACTTCCTGCCGTACTTCAGCGGCGAAGAGGAGAAGGGGCCCAGGAAGCAGTTCTTCTACTTCAGCGACGATGGCAACCTGATCTCGCTGCGTTACAACAACTGGAAGGTCGTGTTCGCCGAACAGCGCGCACACGGTTTCGACGTCTGGCAGGATCCGTTCGTGTTCCTGCGTTTCCCGAAGCTGTTCAACCTGCGGACTGACCCGTTCGAACGAGCCGATCACGAAGCCATCGGCTACGGCCAGTGGCGTGCCGAGCGGATGTTCGCGCTGATGCCTGCCCAGGCGATCGTTGGGGACTTCCTCGGTACATTCGTGGAGTTCCCGCCGCGCCAGAAACCGTCGAGCTTCAGCATCGACCAGGTGCTCGAAAAGCTGCAGACGGCGGGCACGCAGTAGGTACCGGCTAGCGCGAACGCTTATTCAGCGGGGGCGGCCTGCTCGGCAGGTTCGCCCCCGTTTTTCTTGTCCGGCGTCCGTCGTTTGTTCCAGCTGATCACCAGCTTGGCGACCGCGATCACGATGGGCGCGAGGGCGGCCAGGCCGAGCACGCCGCCAGCTCGTGCCTTGTTGGCACCCACGGCGCCCGCGGCCGTGGCCGCGACCGTTCCCGCCTGCGGCAGGAAACCCGCTCCCACTTTGACCAGGCTGCGGACGACGTCGAACTTGCCGCGCACGGCGTCGACCTCCAGCCGCAGCATCTCGCGGTTCGCACGCACACGCTCCAGCAGGAGCTGCTTTCGTAGCGCTTGCTCGCTCATGACGAACCTCCGCCGCTGCGAAACGTCTCCGCGTCCCTGCGCAGCTCATCGAGTGTGCTCGTGAACGGCTGCGGCGCGTTCCTGACACGGCTTCGGGCGGTCAGACCCAGGCCGATACCCAGGCCCAGGTAGACCACCGCCATGATCACGCTGACCACCACGCGCTGCTCCCAGAAGGCCAGCACCAACACGATGTTGAGGCTCAGCAACCCGGCGAACAGAAACACGACGGCGACGAGCGCTGCAACGATGGTGGCGAGCAGACGATCGCGTTCCTCTCCCAGCTCGAAGCCGAAGAGCTCGAAGCGAGTCTCGAGCGCCTCCAGCAGCCGGTTGCCGAGGCCGCCGCCGCGAGCGGCCCGCTCAGCCGGCATCGTTCTGACCGGAACCGCGCAGCAACAGGCCGAGCATGAAGCCGACCCCGGCCGCGATACCCACCGCTAGCAGCGGGTGCTGGCGAATGGTGTTCTCCGCCTCCTCCAATCCCGCGCGCACCGCGGCCTCGCCATCGCCGACGGTGTCGGAGAGCGATGCCGCCGTATCCTGTGCCGCCTTGCCGAGATCCGTCAGCAGATCCGCGAGGTTGGTTCCCTCGGAGTCTGCGGGCTCGCCGGTGCCCGTGACCTCCGGACCGTCGGTGGCCTCGGTAGCACCCGTGGCCTCGGCGTCAGAACCCTGGTCGCGAACTTCTTCGGCGTTCATCGTCGCCTCCTTGAGGGTGGACCAGACCCCACCATTATGGGCTAACCTGACGGGTTCCGCCGGCCCCGGGCCCATCCCTCACGACAACGAAGACAGAGGAATCCCACCATGCATCCAGTCCGTTCGTTTGTGGCGGTCGCCCTGCTCGCGAATGCCGTAGCCTGCGCTCCGGCCGCCGCGCCCGACACCACGCTGCACGAGGATCCCTCGGCGACGGCGGCGCTCGATTCGTGGAACGCCGGGTCGGCGCGCGAGGCCATCGAGTCGTTCGTGGCGCGCGTGACCGATCCGGGCAGCCCCGACTTCGTGCCCGAGGAGGAACGCATCGCCGTCTTCGACAACGACGGCACTCTGTGGGCCGAGCAACCGTTGTACTTCCAGGCGATCTTCGCGATCGACGTGATGATGAAGCAGGCCGAAGCAGATCCGGCACTCGCTGCGCGCGAACCCTATCGGACCCTGCTGGCGGAAGGCCTCGCTGGCGTGGGTGCGCTCGATCCGCACGAGTTGCTCGGCCCCGTCGTGGCGGCGCACGGCGGCACGACGGCCGACGAGTTCGACGCGATCACATCCGACTGGCTCGCAACCGCGCGCCACCCGACCCGAAATCGACCCTTCACCGAGATGACCTACGCTCCGATGGTGGAGTTGCTCGAGTACCTGCGAGCCAATGGATTCGAGACGTGGATCGTGTCGGGCGGTGGGATCGCCTTTCTCCGCGTATTCAGCGACGCCGCCTACGGCATCCCACCGCAGCAAGTCGTGGGGTCGCAACTCAAGACCGAGTTCGAACTCACCGATGACGGCCCCGAGATCGAGCGAATTGGCGAGCTCGATTTCGTCAACGACGGACCGGGCAAGCCCGTGGGCATCGCAACTCACATCGGCCGCAAGCCGATCCTCGCGTTCGGCAACTCGGATGGCGACCTGCAGATGCTGCAATACACCGATGACGGCGACCGCCCCGCGCTGGCTCTCTACCTGCATCACGACGACGCGGATCGCGAGTGGGCCTACGACCGAGACTCCAGTATCGGGAGGCTCGACGTCGGATTGGACGAGGCTGCGACACGCGGCTGGATCGTCGTGAGCATGCGCGACGACTGGAAGGTCGTCTTCGGCGGGGAGCAGTAAGCCATGCGGTTGCACACAAAGGCGGTCTGCGGAGTCCTTCTCGCTGTAGTGACGCTATTCGGCGCCAGCGCCCAGGGGCAGGAGGAGGGGTCAACCGACGCGGCGGCACAGGCCAACAATCCGCTGGCAAACATGACGGCGTTCAACCTGCACACCTACTTCATTCCGGAGTTCACGGGCAGCAAGCAGGCCGGAAACCAGTTCTTCGCCCGTTACGCGAAGCCCTTCGAGCTCAAGGGTTCGTGGCTGATGCGGGCAAGCTTGCCGATTCCGACGCTGCCGACCGCGCCCGATGGCAACGCCTCGACCGGCATCGGCGACCTGAACGTCTTCGCGGCATACCTCGTCGACATCGGGGACCCTGCGATCAGCTTTGGCGTGGGCCCCCAGCTCACGGTTCCAACGGCGACCTCGGAAGGTCTGGGGACTGACAAGTGGTCCGCCGGCTTCGCCAATGTGCTGTTCAACGCCAAATCGGCGAAGTTCCAGTGGGGCTACCTGCTGACGTGGCAGCACAGTTTTGCGGGCAACGGGGATCGGCGCGCGGTCAACGTCGGCGCCTTTCAGCCTTTCGCCATGCTGCAACTGGGAAGAGGACTGTACCTGCGCAGCACGGGAATCATGGTGTACGACTTCGAATCGGACGACTACACCGTCCCGATCGGCGCGGGGTTCGGCAAGGTCATCCCACAGGGCAACACGGTCTTCAACGTGTTCATCGAGCCGCAGGTCTCGGTCTTCGATCGGGGCAACAACTGGCCGCAGTGGCAGGTGTTCGTCGGCTTCAACATGCAGTTCATGGGCAGCTAACGGCGACCGCTCGTGGCTACATTCGAGACTCATGCAAGTGACAAGCCCGTCTTGATCCTTTAGTATCGGTTTCCGATAATCGAAATCCGATAGTAAGGAATCCGTCGCATGTCACCTCGCACCGTTCTGCCGCTGCCGGCCACCAGCTTTCACATTCTTCTGGCGCTCGTTGATGGGCCTGCGCATGGATACGGCATCAAACACGTCGTCGAGGAACGCACCGACGGTCGCATCCGCCTTGCGGCCGGCACTCTGTACGAAGCGATGCAACGGCTGAGCCGGCAGGGTCTGGTGGAGAACGCCGAGAGGCCTGACGATTTCTCCGGCTCCGGCCGAGTGCGCTTCTACCGGATCACCGATAACGGCGAGATAGAACTCGGCGACGAGCTCCGCCGCCTCGAGCAGGACGTCGCCTTCGCGCGCACGAAGCTGCCGGCGGAGCAGGGCTGATGGGCAACGAGTCGCCCGTCTTTCTCCACCGCTGGCTGCTGCGGTTCTACCCCGGAGCGTTCCGGCGGCTGCACGGCGATCAGATCCTCGCTTTCTGGACCACACAACGACGCGAGTCCCGCTACGCGACCCCCTTGTTCGGCGCCCTTCGCTACTGGCTCGATCTACTTCGTGACGCGGTGGGCAACGGCCTTCGGCTGCGGCGCGATCCCGGCCATACCGACCCGATCAACCTGCAGCTCTCCGCGCATCAACGGCGCCCGACTGGACGCTCGGAAACAGCAACCTCCCCCACCGTTCTCGGGAGATTCGACATGCTCCGCCAGGACCTCCGCTACGCGTATCGCTCGTTGCGGGGGCAGCCGCTTTTCACCATCGTTGCGATCTTCACACTGGCGATCGGCATCGGCAGTACGACCGCGGTGTTCAGCATCGTCGACACCGTGCTCTTTCGGCCGTTGCCCTACGCCGAACCGTCCGAACTGATGCGACTCGGGCGCCTGTCGGACGCGAACGCGCTGCGCCCCCTGGCTCTGCCCGAGGTCCAGGCCCTGGGCCGCCTGAGCGCCTTCACCGCAGTCGCCCCCGCTGTGCATGGCGGCACCTACGTGCAATGGGAAGACAGCGCGGAAATACTCAACGGCGTGAACGCCGGGCATCAGTTATTCGACGTGCTCGGTGTCGAGCCGATTCGCGGGCGTGTGTACACGGCCGAAGAGGATGTCGTGGGAGGTCCCGCGGTGATCCTGATCAGCGCCCGGGTCTGGCGGCGTCAGTTCGCTGCCGCGGAGAACGCGATTGGCTCGACGCTGATGTTCAAGGACGTGCCTCACGTCATCATCGGCATCATGCCGGACGGCGTCGACTTTCCCGAACCCGGAATGGACTTCTGGAAGCCCTTTCGCGATGCGCAGGTCATTCGCGACCTCGATCTGAATCCGGACAGCCGCGACATCACCTTCTTCAACGCTGTGGCACGACTGGCGCCCGGCGTGAGTATGGCCGCCGCGCAGAACGAAGTGCGGGCATTGTTCCGCACCTTGAACGCGGAAGAAGAGTTGGCGGCGGACGCCGTGCGCGGCTGGGCCGAGTCGCTCCACGAAGACACGGTGGGCGGGTCGCGCACGGGCCTGCTGCTGTTCCTCGGCGCGGTCGGGTTGGTGTTCGTGGTCGCCTGCGCCAACGTTGCCGGACTGTGGCTAACGCGTATCGCCGGGCGCTCCAACGAGATAGCCGTACGCACGGCGCTCGGCGCCGGGCGACGTCGCATCATCGCGCAGTTGCTGACCGAGAGCCTGGCTCTGGCGATCGTCGGCGGACTAGGCGGCATCGCTGTTGCCGTGGCGCTGCAGCGCGGCTTGCTCGCGATCATCCCGTCGACGATCCCGCGGCTAGACGCCGTCACGATCGACGGACGTGTCCTGCTGTTCGCCCTTGGCCTGGCGCTGCTGTCGGCGATGGTCTTTGGCACCCTGCCAGCTCTGCGCGCCGCCAGCCGGGACAGCGCCGACATCCTGAGGGAAGGCGGCCGAGGATATGCCGCGAGCACCAAGACCACTGCTCAGCGTCTGCTGGTCATCGGACAGGTCGCGATCGCAGTCGTCCTGCTCGCCGGCGCAGGGCTCTTCGCCAACAGCTACGCGCGCCTGGTCAGCGTCGAGCTCGGCGTTCACTCCCAGGGCCTCCTGCTCGCCGGCCTTTCACCCGCGCTCGGCGAAGACGGCTCTGAACCGATTCGCAGCTTCTACGCACGACTTCTGCCGCGACTGGCAGCGCTACCCGGAGTTGACGCGGTCGCCATGACCTACTCGCCACCCTTGGGGCAGAGCAACTTTCGACAGTCGGTTCAGACTGAAACCATGGCCGACGGGGAAGACGGCGTCTGGGCCGGTAACGTGATGATCAGCCCCAACTATCTGGCGGTTTCAGGCGTGCCGTTGCTGCGCGGCAGAGCGTTCACCGACTCCGATGTTCTGGGCGCGCCCAACGTGGCCATCGTGAACGAGAAGATGGCCGCCGAGCTCTGGCCGGGCGGGGATCCGCTCGGCAAACGATTCAAGTGGGCACATGGCCTCTCGGGTTCGCTGGACTCCTTCGACGACGAGTTCTTTCCCGACGACTGGCTGACCGTGGTCGGGATCGCCGGCAACGTGCGCCGCGTCAGCCTCGCCCAGGAGCCGGTACCCGAGTACTACAGGCCACACGCGCAGATGTCGTGGCCGTCGATGACCGTCGTGATATCGACGACGGGTCAAAACCCGACGCTGGCCGCCGACTTGCGGAGCGTCGTGGCTGACGTCGATCCCATGGTGCCGATCTCGAACGTGCACTCACTGCAGCAAAACATCTCCGACTCAGTGTCCGAACCACGCTTCCGCCTCTTGCTGGTGGGCGGTTTCGCTCTGGTCGCCTGCCTGTTGGCAATGCTTGGCGTCTATGCAGTGATGGCGCTGACCGTCTCGTGCCGCACACACGACATCGGTATCCGCATGGCGCTCGGCGCTGAACGCGCCGCGGTGCGCCGACAGGTTGTAGCAGAAGGCATGCGCATGGCGATGCTAGGGACCGGCATTGGCCTGGTCGTCGCCCTCGGCGCAACACAGCTCATCGCGGCGATGCTCTACGACGTGCAGCCCACCGACCCGCTGACCTACGCTGTCGTTCTTCTGCTGACGCTCCTCGTGGCCGCCGTCGCCTGCTACCTGCCGGCCCGCCGCGCCTCGCGCCTCGACCCGCTGGCTGCCTTGCGCGGCAGCTGATCGTCGGCCCTCAGCGCTGTTGTCCGTCCTGCCACCTGCCGGTAGTGTCTCGTTGGGAGGCCACGGACACATGCGCATCGGCACTCGCATCGGACACTACGAAATCACCGGCCGCCTGGGGGCCGGGGCGATGGGCGAGGTTTACCGTGCTGTCGATGTGCAACTGGGCCGCGACGTGGCGATCAAGTGTCTGGCGGCGGGGCTGCTCGACGATCCGGACCGGGCCGCCCGGCTGAATCGTGAGGCTCGTCTCCTGGGCCAGCTCAACCACCCGAATATCGCGATTCTGTACAGCCTGGAGGCCGAGGGAACGACTCGTTTTCTGGTCATGGAGCTCGTCCCGGGGGAAACGTTGGCAGCGCGCCTCCGCCGGGGCGCCCTCCCGCTCGAGGAGGCTCTGCACGTGGCCCGGCAGGTTGCCGGCGGTCTGCAGGCGGCCCACACGGCTGGCGTGATTCACCGAGATCTGAAGCCGAGCAACATCATGATCACCGATCAGCGCGATGTGAAACTGCTCGATTTCGGCATCGCCACGAGTGGGCACCAGACGAGCTCTCCGCGAGCAGAAGACGCGCCCACGCAATTGACTTCGACCGACACGGGCATGCTGATCGGGACCGTTCCCTACATGAGTCCCGAGCAGGTGCGTCAGTTGCCGGTCGATCAGCGCGCGGATGTGTGGGCTTTCGGTTGCCTGCTATACGAGATGGTCGTCGGCCGCGCTGCCTTCGACCGCGAGACCGCAGCCGACACCCTGGCAGCGGTTCTGGAAACGGAACCCCCCTACGATCATCTCCCTGACAACACGCCGCAGCGGTTCACCTCTCTGCTCCGGCGCTGCCTGCGGAAGGACCGCGACCGGCGACTGCGCGACATCGGGGATGCACGACTGGAGATCGAGGAACTCCTGCAGGGCAAGCTGCCACGACGACCCCGAGTGCGATGGCTGGCGGCCGCCGCGATTCTGACCGCCGTCGGCTTCGGCCTGTGGAGCGGGTTGTCCTGGTGGCAGCACGCCCCGGGGACGGCGGCCGGTGTCGCAGTGCCCACCGACGAGCAACCGCTACGCATCGTTAGGCTTGCATTGGCACCCGTCGAGGTGCCGGCTGCGGATGATGCGAAGGCGCTAGGTCGCGAGATCAGAGACCTCATCGAGCGCGAGACCAAACTGACTGTCGTCGCACCCGCCGAGGATCACGACGCGATCCTGACCCTGGACATCCGCGCCGAGGCCGGCCGCCTACGAATCGCGGGGCGAGTCCGCGAGGCCCCCGGTGGCGCCAACTGGTGGCAGCAGGACTGGGATGTTCCCGCCAGAGCCTTCGACAACACTCTCTTCGCCCGCAGTCTCATGTCGCGTCTCCAGCCTCTGCTGGATCTCACCAGCGTACACAGCACCTTGCGCGGCGCGGAGAATCGAGAGGCTGCCCTGCAGTTCATTCACGTCTCAGAACTCATGTTGGGCCCGGCTCAGGAGGATCTTCGCGTCGCCGACCAGGCCCTGCTCTCGGCCAATCGCGCGCTCCAGTTCGACCCGGGTATGGCGCGGGCGCGCGCCGCGCGTGTGGCTCTCAGGTTCGAGACTGTCGATTGGCGTCCCTGGAGCGCGGAGTACCTGGCGGAGGCCGAGACTGACATCGCTACCGCGCTTGCCGAGGACGACCAGGATCCGGTGGTGCACGTCGGCGATGCGTTGCTGGCCATGATGACCGGGGACATCGAGCGCGCGCGACGTTCTCTCTCCGCCGCGGAGACTCGCGGTCCCACGTTGTTCTGGATCTACATGATCCGCGCCGAACTCGAGTATAAGAGAGGGTTTCTCGATCTCGCCCTGGCGGCTGCGCGACGCGGCCTGGAGTTCGATCCGTACCTGCTCGCGCTGCACGGCCGCCTCGTCGATGTGTACCTGTGGCGTGATGAAATCGACAAGGCAGCGATAGCCGTGCAATTCCTTTCGGAGCTCGATCCAGGGGGCACCAGGGGCTACTGGGCCGGGCGGGCCAGAGCGCGCGTCCTGTTGAGGCAGGGTGAGCCGGCCGCCGCGGAAGACTTGTTGCTCGACCTGAGCCGGCGTTGGGCCGGCTCGCCATGGATACATCGCGAACTCGAGACCTTCTACCGCGAACAAGGTGATCTCACGGCGGCCGAGGCGGCGGCCGAGCGTGTACGTGCGCTAGTGCAGTAGAGGCGGCCGCTTGCGCCTCGGGGCCAGTCGCGACATCTACTGCGCGACGGGTGCGTGCGCTAGTCGCCTGCGCAGCGGTTGCCGAGCGCCTCGAAGATCACCCGTAGGCCGGCGAGTTCGAAGTGGTTGCGGTCCAAGGTGTTTCGCCGGGTGTTCCCCTGCACCCTCACATACAGCCGCTCGTGCTCCAGCATGGTGGCGATGAGTTCGGTGGACCTGGCGAAGTGCCTCATGGGGATGTGCCCGGTCTGTTGAGACTCCTCCACCAGCTTGCCGTTGCCGTCGATCGCGAACCCGTAGGTGTCCCCGGTGAACGTCCCCAGGAACATCGGCTCATCATCGAACTGCAGGCGAACGCTCTCTGCGTACGGCTTGAAGAACACGCGCGCCTCTCCAGCCTTGCAGTGCAGATGTACGAGGGGGCGGAAATCGCCACGGTACTCTGCGGCCGGGATCAGCAGCAGCATCTCATCGTCCGCGGTGTATATGATCTCCCACCCGCCGAGATCCTGCGCTGACGCCGACAGGCCCAGACTCATCGCAAGGAAAAGGCCAGCTGCCAATCTCATCACGCCTCCGGTGTCAGAAGTCTGCGGCAGTGTCGCCCTTGCTCGGGGACTTTGCAACGGCGCGCGCGGGCAGCCAGACTTTGAAACGCGGTGGACTTGCAACACGCAACTCAGGCCCTCCCCACGCGATAGGACTCTCATGACTCGTCTGCCACGGTTCTCGACGGTGCTACTGGTCAGCATGGTGGGTGCCGCCGGCTTCGAAGGAACCTCGCGACCGCAGCAGGCGGCGGAGCCGCGCCATCGTCGCGTGGCCATCACGATTGACGACCTGCCTGCGAACATGTTCCGGGGCGATCTCGCGGACTGGCAGGAAATGACCTGGACGCTGTTGGCTGGCCTGACAAGGCACCAGGTTCCCGCCATTGGTTTTGTGAACGAGGAGAAACTCTACGTCGACGGCAGCAGCGATCCCGATGCGGCGTACGTGGCGTTGCTGCAAGCGTGGCTCGATGCGGGATTGGAACTCGGCAATCACTCGTACTCCCACCCCGACCTGCATCGGACGCCTCTGGCGGAGTACCAGCAGAACATCATCCTCGGCGACGTCGTGACCCGCGAACTACTCGCCGCAAGCGGCGCGCGGCCCCGCTACTTCCGTCATCCTTTCCTGCACACGGGAACCGATCTCGCAACACGGGATGCGCTGCACGAGTTCCTCGCGGAGCACGGCTATCGCGTCGCGCCGGTCACCATCGACAACCAGGAATACATTGCCGCGCGCGCCTACGACCACGCTTTGCTGCGCGGCCAGGACACGCTGGCGCAGCGGATCGCCGCCGCATACCTGGACTACATGAACGAGATGTTCGCGTACTACGAGCAGCAATCTGAAACGCTTCTCGGCTACGAAATCGCGCAGTCGTTACTGATTCATGCCAACCGGCTCAACGCCGCGGTGATCGACGAGCTACTGGAGATGATCCGGGCCCGCGGCTACGAATTCGTCACGCTCGACGAGGCGCTGGAGGATCCGGCCTACGAATCGAGAGACGAGTTCTCGGGCACTGCTGGCATCACCTGGCTGCATCGTTGGGCAATCACCGCCGGCAAACCCCGCGAGTTCTTCGGTACCGAGCCTGACCTTCCCCAGTTCATACACGAGGTTTACGCAGACCCGCCGAGCGAGACCCGAGCTGTGCCCATGCAAGAGGACGCCTGGGAGTTCGTCGGCGATGCGCACGGCTTCGCGAACTTCGGCGGCCGCGAGGCTCTTCACATCGAGCGCGGCCGGGCCTGGGTCAAGGGTGCCGACCTGCGCGACGGAACCATCGAGTTCGATCTCTGGATCGAAGAGGAGCGATGCATCTACGACTCGACATCAACGGCGACCGCGCAGCTGTTTACCTCGACAGCACGGAGCCGGTGCTGATCATTGATGATCTGCAGCGCGACGCGGTTTCCGGTGGCGTCGGCTTCAACGCCGGCAACGAGCGGTTCTCCAACGTCACGATCGCTCCGGGATCTCCCGTGATACCCGCTGCCGAGGCCTCGGAAGGCGAGGCGACCGAAGCTCTCGCCACGGTCGCGAACTGGCGCGTGTCCACCCCGTTCGCCGAGAGTCTCGTGGAGACGGCCACCACGACCTCGGCAGCCGACCTCGGCATCACCTCCTGGAGCGATCTCGATTCGACCGAACGCGGGATTGCGAACCTCGCCCGCCTGGCGTCCCCGGCGGACGATCACAACACCGTGGTCGCCGCGCTGACGCTGCGCTCCGATCGGGCGCAGGTGGCCCGCGCCCGCTTTGGCTTCAGCGACCGCGTGCGCGTCTTTCTGAACGGCCGCCTGCTCTACTCTGGCAACGACACCTACACCTCCCGCGACTACCGGTTCCTGGGCACGATGGGTCTGTTCGACGAGGTGGCACTGCCGCTCGAGGCCGGCGACAACGAGCTGTGGTTCGCCGTCAGCGAGGACTTCGGTGGCTGGGCCATCGTCGCGGAGATCGCGCCCACCGACGGCTTAGAAGTGCTGCAGTAGCCAGCGAACCGCGGGCGTGGGTGGCGCTCATCATTCGGGTGTGGGCCGACGACTGTGCGCGGCTCCTGTTACCTTTCGCGGATTATCGGGAGCCCACCCGCGCAAGAGTGCAGCCATGCAACACGATGCCATCGCCGTCATCGACTTTGGTGGGCAGTACGCGCACCTGATTGCCAACAAGGTACGCCGCATAGGTGTCCTCGCCGAGATCTGCCAGCCCGAGGATCCGATCGAGGTCTTCGAGCGCTATCGCGGCATCATCATCTCGGGCAGCCCGAGTCTCGCTTCGTACGGTGAGGACTCCGACTACACGCGCGAGATCTACGACCTCGACATTCCCATCGTGGGCTTCTGTTTCGGCCACCAGCAGATCGCGGACCACTACGGCGGCGAGGTCATCCACGGCGGTCGTGAATGGGGTAAGGCGCAGCTCCGCATCGTCGGCGACTCCCCGATCTTCAAGGGGCTCGCCCCGGTCGAGCAGGTCTTCATGAGCCATTATGATTCGGTGGCCTCCGTCGGGCCTGACTTCGAAGAGATCGGGTACTCGCAGAGCGCCGACGGCAGCGAAGGCCATCGCTTTGCCGCCATCGCCTCTGAAAAGCTGAAGCGTTACGGCTTCCAGTACCACCCCGAGGTGGACGACACACTCAACGGCGAGACGATGCTCTCGAACTTCGTCCTCGAGATCTGCGGCTGCAGCCCGGACTGGAGTATGGGGGGATTCCTCGACGACGAGATCGAGCGGATCCGCGAACAGGTCGGCGATGGCTCTGTGTTCCTCCTTGCCTCCGGTGGCGTCGACTCGACGGTGGCGGCCGCGATCCTCGGCCGCGCGCTCGGGCCGGAACGACTGCTGCTGCTGCACATCGATAACGGTCTGATGCGCAAGGACGAGAGCCGGCAGGTCGTGGAAGCGTTCGATGAGATCGGCCTCGGCGATCAACTCCACTTCGTGGATGCCGGCGATGTCTTCCTCGAGGCGCTCGCTGGCGTGATCGAGCCGGAGCGCAAGCGCGCGATCATCGGCAACACCTTCATCGAAGTGTTCAACGCCGAGGCCCAGCGCCTCGGCATCGAAGACCATCTGCTCGGTCAGGGGACGATCTACCCGGACACGGTCGAGACCGGTGGGACGAAGCGAGCCGACACGATCAAGACCCACCACAACCGGGTGCCGATCATCGACGAGTTGATCGCGGCCGGACGGGTAGTCGAACCACTGGCTGACCTGTACAAGGTGGAGGTACGCGAGCTCGGTGAAAGGCTCGCCGTCCCGCACGAGCTGGTCTGGCGGCACCCTTTCCCCGGTCCGGGCCTCGGTGTGCGCTGCCTGTGCTCCGACGGGCGCCCCGACGACGAGGGTCTGGAAGCCATCGCCGAGCAACTCGCTCACGCGTCGGAGCGTTTCGGCCTACGTGCGCAGGCGCTGCCACTTCGCTCTGTCGGAGTCAAAGCCGACCTGCGGGCGTACGAGCACCCCGTGCTGCTGCACGGCGAAGCCGACTGGGATCGATTGATCGAGGCCACGTCGTTCATCACCGCCGAGATTCCGGGGCTCAACCGCTGCATCTGGAATCTCGGGCCGCAGATGCCTGCCGACGTTCGCCCCATCGCCGCCACCATGACTCGCCAACGGCTCGATATTCTCCGCGAGGCCGACCACCTGGTCATGGAAGCGCTGCGACACCACGACCTGTATTCGACGGTGTGGCAGTGCCCCACGGTTCTCGTGCCGATCGAGTTCGTCGATGGCGGCGGG
>Ga0255048_10000274_pt1 | contig 39687 bp, 66 predicted proteins | sample JV7_2_2_MG_FD_183619 | JGI IMG/M metagenome (GOLD analysis project Ga0255048, IMG submission 183619) | Seawater microbial communities from Jervis Inlet, British Columbia, Canada - JV7_2_2 | ecosystem: Environmental > Aquatic > Marine > Inlet | place: Canada: British Columbia | collected 2016-10-06 | reverse complement strand
AAGTGTGGTCGCAAGTAGAGTCGCAAGTGGGGTCGCAAGTGGCGTCGCAAGTGAGGTCGCAAGTGAGGTCGCAAGTAGAGTCGCAAGTGTGGTCGCAAGTGGGGTCGCAAGTGGGGTCGCAAGTGGCGTCGCAAGTGAGGTCGCAAATAAAAGATATGAAATATATACATGTATATGAAAGTAATATAAATTCTGATTCTAGTTGGGTAAGTTTTTATGACTATTTTAATCAAATATTAAAACTGGGCCCGCAATTAAATTTATATACTAATATACTACAAAAATTCGGCTATTTTACTTGCTGGTTTAATAATGCAATTTTAACTTGTGATTATCCAGAAACTATTAAATTTAATAACCAAGGACAATCTCATTGTAATAATGGCCCCGCTTATAAATGGAAAAATGGGGAGGCATATTATGTGTTAAATGGTGTTAGTGTTCCTAAATGGTTTATTAACAAATCAATTGGAAATATAACACGAAAAGATATATTAAGTATTGAAAATGTAGAACAACGTAGAGAATTAATTCGTAAATTAGGGATAGATATTGTTATTAATAAAATGGGGGCAAAACAAATTGATAAAAAAGGAGACTATGAATTATTAACTCTTAATTTATCTTCGGAGATTAAAGATTGTAGATATTTAAAAATGAGAAATCCTTCTATTAAAACATGGCACGTAGAAGGTGTAGGCAGAGAATGTAAAACTGTGCAAGAGGCTTTAAATTGGAGAGCAGGAGACTTAAAATCTAACTGGATACCCGAGGTGCTAACATGAGACAACAAGGTGATGTATTATTAAAACAAATTGATAGTTTACCAAAAGACATTAATAAAAAAGAATTAGATAAAGGGCATATTATTTTGGCATATGGAGAAGTAACTGGGCATGCACATAGAATTAAAGATACAGTGAATTCTATGTTTTATGAAAAAGATGGGAAGTCCTATCTTAAAGTAACTAAACCTGTAGATCTCACACATGAAGAACATCACACGCAAACTATTCCTATTGGTATATATGAAGTGGGAATTGTTAAAGAATATGATTATCTAAAAGATATGGAACGCGCGGTAATAGACTAATGGAAAGAGAATTATTAGTTGAAAATATTTCTTACCGTAATCGTTCTGTAAAATTAGACAATACATGGATGTTTGTTTCTAAAGATTTTGAATTAAATGATCTTAGAAAACAAATGATTTATAAGTTTGATATTGGCCAAAAATTAAATGGGGAATATATTGTGTATAAAATAAAAAATGACTAAATTATTTCTTATATCTTTATTCATAGGTAATTTAAATGTGACGGCTTACCAACCTATTGAAGAACAAACTGATGCGTCCCCGTGCATCACTGCATCTAATCGTTATGTTCATATTGATGGGGTGGCTATTAGTCGAGATCTCCATGTTAATTATGGTGGAGAATTAGAATTTGGGGATATGGTTTTTATTAAAGGTGTGGGATTTAAAGTGATCAATGATTTAATGCACTCTAGGCATATGAAAAGTATTGATATATTAGTAGAGAATGAAGCGCAAGAAGCAGAAATTTGGAAACGTTTTAAGAAAAGGACAACCAAGGTATGGCGGATAAGATCAGACGAGTTACAAGAAAACAAATAGAGAATAGCCCTGATGTGGATAAAGAGAATGTTTTGTATGTAAAACATGGGAAAAAATGGGTTAATGAGCCAGCAGTTATTGTGAGTAACCAATATTTAGAACAAAAGCAAGGCATGGATGAAGCTTATAATATGAAACAATTTTTTGCTCATAGTTTAATTGAATCGGATTTTCCAATGTTAACACCTCAACAACGACAAGTAATGCAAGCAACTTGTAAAGGGTTTACACAAACAGAGATAGCAACTAAATTAAATATTTCGCAACAAAGAGTAAGTCAACTAATAAAACAAGCAGTAAAGAAGTTAATAAAATCAATACCTGATTTCAGGGAGGGAAAATAAATGACAACATTAAATACAGTACAAGAAACAATTACAGTACATGGAGTAAATTCAAGCGAGAATGTTAAATATAAAAATGGAGGCGGGGTTCTTATTGATCCGAATCCTGTTAAACCGCTTTGGATTAATACAGTACCAAAGTTTAACATGAGCAAGTTTCAAAAAGGTAATACTTACTTAGTAGAAAGAGAAGTGTCTGAAGCGGGTAAGAAAGGCCTTATTATTAAGATTGTGGAAAATGGGGGGAATGCAGCTGATGTGGTGGCTACCACTTCTACTGGCTCTAATGGTAAATATGTCAGCAATAGTGATGGGCAAAGAAAAGGCGCTATTGGGCATTATGTATCTCGTATTGTAGCTTCTTTAATTGTTACTGGAGAAGTAAAGAAAGATACCGTATTAGCTGTATTTGGTGAGTTATTTGAAGGTATTGATAAGAAGTTAAGTTGATAAAGTGAAGACAAAAGAAAAAGCTCGATATGATAATCCCGATCCATCAGTTACTAGTATTACAGACATATTAGAAAAAGATTGGATTATATATTGGATTAGAAGTAAAGGGTTTGAAGAAACAGATGCTATTAAGCAAGTCAGTCAGAAAATAGGTAAGAAGGTTCACAGGGGAATTGAACTGCACTTGAAAGGAAAACCATTCTCTCAATGCTCTAAGGGCATGGATAATGATCAAAAACTCATGCTCTTAGAGTTAATTGAGTGGTGTCAAAGAAAGAAGTTAGTTGCTATTAAACTTGAGAAAAGGATGCATAGTGAGAAGTACAAGTTCAATGGTACACCCGATGTAATAGGCACATTTAATGGGGCAAAGACATTAATTATTATTGATTGGAAAACAGATTCAAAGCCAAGAGATAAAACAGCAGAGAGAGAAAGATTTGCAAAATATAAATACCAAGCTGGTGGTTATGCCATCTTGTATGAAGAGAAATATAAAGTAAAGATTAACAAAGCAGTATTTGTACGTATATCAAAGAAATTGGAATTTAATGACATTTATTTTGATGATTTAAAACAAGCAAAGAAATCATTTTTAGCTTTAAGACAAATTTATAGAGAAATTAAGGGAAAATAAAAGCTAGACGGCGTTTAGCCGTCGCTGGAGGAGCACAGCGACTAGTGAACAAAGATGAATATATTCAAAGACTCTATAGAAATATTCCCGAAGAACTTTTACAGCTTCCAAATTGGGTAGTGTATAAGAATAAGATACCATTTGACCCAAAGACTAATAACGCAGCTCAAAGTAATAATAAAGAAACATGGGGATCATTTGCTCAAGCAATTTCATGCTTTAGGTTAGGGGAGTATGAAGGCTTAGGGTTTTGTTTCGAATCGCCGTATATTGGAGTAGATTTGGACAAAACCCTTAGCTTCGAAATACCTAATAAATTAAAGTCATACACCGAAAAGTCACCTAGTGGAAATGGAATACATATTATTTGTAAGGGCGTTGTTCCTAGATCTTTAAAAAAACCTGGATTAGAAATATATAATGAAAAAAGGTTTTTTACAGTTACAGGAGATAAATTCCCTCAATTTCCAAAAGCGATATTTGATAGAACTGAAGAGTTAAAAGAATATTTTGTAAACGACACAAAGGTCAAAGACCCAAATTGGATAAATAACACTCTTAATACATTACATGAGGGGAATTTACATAATGGGTTTGTTAGTATTATTGGAAAGTTGCATCATGCAGGCTTGACAAAAACTGATATTGAGGGTATACTGTTACCACATGTAGAAAGAGTGGGCGGAGATAAAGATGCTTTCTATGAACGACTTAATAGTATTACTAAATATGAAAGAAAGGAGAATTATGGACAAGCCCGGAGATTGGAAACCTCAGATGAATTGGAAGTCAAGCCAATTGAAGTCTTTACCCCAACAAATCACACCATCCAATTTATCAAAAGTCTTGAGTGCGCAGGAGATGCACAAGTTGAATTATCTACTGGATTTCCTACACTTGACCGCTATACCGGAGGACTTAAAAGATCAGGTATTTGGGTTATGGGTGCAAGGACGGGTATTGGAAAAACAGGCCTTAGTTCTACAATCGCTGAACACTTACTTTCAAATAATAAAAGAGTTCTCATATTCAGTACAGAATCAACTTGGGAAACAGTTTTCGCTCGATTTGCTTCGATGGGAACAGGAATTAAATTGCATACTATCACCGACCATAAAGAAGAGCTTACCGAAAAAGATAAAAGATACCTTGCAAAATATGCAGATATATTTAAATCAAGACCTTTATACATTGTCGAAGAATCTCAGCCTGACCTCAGAATTGTTACTGAAGAAATATCCAGAATTTGCCCCGATGTTTTTATCTTTGATTACATTCAGCATATCGAAGAATCCACAGATCAACGACATAGAGAAATAGGTCGTTTTATTAAAGGACTAGAAGATGTGTCTAAAAAAACTAATAGTGCAGGACTTATTACTTCTCAATTAAATAGGGCGGCAGATTTAGAAAAACCACGTTTATCACATTTAAGTGATTCATCGACAATTGAGAATACAGCACACGCAGTAATTTTATTAAGTCAATTAAGATCGGGTTTAACTTTAGCTGATTTAGCAAAAAATAGAGGCCCTAAAGGGGAGATAAGTCTCAGTTTTAATGAAACTATATGCAAATTTCAGGAGGTTTAATAAGCCAGACGGCGGCTAAGCCGTCGCTGAAGGAGCGTAGCGACTATGGATAAATTAATAGAAATTTATGCTATACAAAATGGATTTTTGATGAAAAAGAAAGATGGAGAATATCAATCATTTCAGGGCTATAGTAATAATGATCAAAGAAAATTAATGTTAAATTATATCTGTAAAGAACTTGATATTAAGAATTTAAGAGTAGTTACTGATATTGACGCAGCGAAAATGGAGTTAAGTAAATAATATGAGAGTTTATCTATCAGGGCCAATGTCAGGTTTGCCAAAGCATAATTATCCTGCATTTATGTTATGGGCTAAGAGACTCCGTAAAGCGGGATATCAAGTAGTTAATCCCGCAGAATTAGATGATGGCACACCTTTAAGTTGGGTTCAATGTTTAAAACGAGATATTACTAAATTATTGAATTGTACGGGCGTAGCCACAATGCCAGGCTGGACTAAATCAAAAGGTGCAAGTTTGGAAGTTCATATTTCAAAGGAGCTAGATTATTCAGTGCATTCCGCAGAACATTTTATTAAGAATAAGAAAGAATATGCTAGTAATTAGGAGATAATAGGGATATGAAAAAGAAAGAAAAGAAACGAGCAATATATACTGGTATGGTAGTTAGTTATCTAACAGGATCCTTTCTTATTGTGACATCAAATAATTGGGAAATGTATTTAGGTTATGTATTAGTGCAATTAGCATTTGGTGCATTTATTTTTGCAGAGAAATATAAATAGGAGGGAATATGCCGTATACAAAAAAAGAACGAAGAAAACAAATGCGAGATTACCTTGAGTTTGAACCAACGGGAGGAGATTGGGTTGAAATTTTTTATTCTGAAATGGTAAAATTATGGGAAGATGTTCCTAGATTTAAAACTTATTACTTTTTAAAAATGGGGGTTTTAAATGATGCTTGGAAATGGGATGAGTTTAATCTTAGGTACAAAAAGTTTGTAGACGATATCAATAATTTTAGACACGCACAAAACTGTTCTCATTCTGATTATAACACTGCACTACCTATTGCTTTAGATGAATTAAAACGTCGATATGTGGATGCTTATGAAGATAAAAAATTAAAGGAAAATGGTGACGTAGACTGAGGAGGATAATTTGGAAGAAAAAAATTGTAGATGTGAAGATACTGTAGCAGGCCCTTTTATCTGTGAGGAACATTCGGGCACTGGAAAAAAGAATGATAAGGGTAAACCCCCAATAGCCTTAATACCTGGAGAGGCTATTTGGGAAGAAGCAAAAGTTATGGGATTTGGAGAAAAGAAATATAGTAAATATAATTGGATGCAAGGGTTAGGTATGGTACGATTATTGTCTGCAGCAGGTCGACATATAGTGCAGTTTACTATGGGGCAGGATAATGATGAAGAAACAGGATTAAGTCACTTAGCACACGCCAGATGTTGTTTAGGCATGGCAATATGGACAATGCAACATAGGAGAGACTTGGATGACCGCTACACTAGACCTCCAGAAACCCATTGTTAGTCCGGAAGACTATGGGTGTGAATTAATAATTGATGGCGATATGCCATTTGATTATGATAAACCCATTGCTTGTGATGTGGAGACTGATGAGAAGGATAACTTTGTAGGCTTAGCTTTATGTCAATCGGAAGACAAAGTTTACTATTATTCAGAATTATCTGAATTAATATATGTACTGCCTGGGTATCCATTAATATTTCAAGGAGGAGTGTTTGATTTAGCAATGCTTCGAAAGTGGGGAATAAATATAAGAGATGATCAGTATATATGGGACACTAAAATATTAGCTTACCTTGTAAATCCCACATTAAAGAAATATGGGTTGAAAAATCTTGCCAAACAATTTTTTGACATACAATACCCCACATATAAAGAAATGGTGGGAACTGGCAAAAAGAAAATAACTCTAGATAAACAGCCTATTGAACGTGTGGCAAAATACTGTGGTATGGATGCACTTATAACTTATAAGTTATACCGACATACCTTAAAGTATCTATCTGCAAAAGAAATGAAGTGGTATAAAGATGTAGAATTCCCTTTATATTCTAAAGTGTTAGCGCAGATACAAAAAGATGGGGTATGTGTTGATAAAGACAAGTTATTGACATTGCATAAAAAGTATGGTAAGATTAGAGATGAATACGGACAACAGATATTATCGTTATTTGATGCAAGTGGCTTTGAATATCCAAATAAAGAAAAGTTCTTAAATTCCCCTAAACAAATTATAGCGGCATTTGCACATATAGGAGACCCTATTAAATCATCTAATAGTATGACTTTAAAAGCTTTAAAATGTGAGCCAGCAAAACTCTTTTTAAAGTATCGTAATTTTAATAAAGCTTATACCACATATACAGGACCTTTATTAAAGGAACCCACATTACCTAAGATTCCAGTAAGACTTAATCAGAATACAGATACGGGGAGATTGTCTTCAAAGCTCCATTGTATACCAAGACGTAAAGAAGACACTAAAGAAATAAGAGAGATGTTTATACCGCCCCCGAATCATGATTTATTGGTGCTCGATTATAGCCAAATAGAGACGAGATTTTTAGCCCATTTTTCAAAAGATCCAGTATTAGTGACCATTTTTAATAAAGGGCAAAATATCCATACTGCATTATCAGATAGAATTGGGGTGCCTTATGATGTGGGTAAGACTTGTGTGCATGGGATGACCTATGGCGCTACTGAATACAGCCTACACCACGCTATTGGTCGATCAGTTGAAGAGTGTAGAGATATTTTAAATAGGTTTTGGGAAGATTTATATGTGTCAAAAACATGGATAGCCACAGAGATTTATAATGGCTATAAGAATAATGGGGTGGAAACAATTGGAGGAAGATTTAGGAAATTTTATGGTCTTAAAGAACTTAAGTGTTATCATCAGTTTAGATGGAATTGTGATAAATGTAAGCAAAGACGTTATATTGAAAGACAAATGATAAGTACTAAAGTTCAAGGGTCTGCCTCTGATTTAATTAAAAAAGCAATGATTCAATTATACAACAAGGGGTATAGAATGGCACTTCAGATTCATGATGAACTAATATTTTATATTCCACATTCTATGGATAAAGATATAGTATTAAAAGATATAAAAAATATTATGGAAAATGCAATTAAATTAGATGTGCCGATTATAGCAAAGGGGGGTTATGGAAGATCGTGGGCTGCCGCCAAATAAACAATGTGCCGAAGGAAAGCATTCGGTATTTGAATATGATGTGGATGAATCTGATAAACACATTATGAGATGGATATGTGAAAGATGTGGGAAGGTGATTGAAGAGCATGAAGATTCCACCCCCTGATAAAGAAGTGTGCAATCATTTTGTGCCAATTAATTATAAGTGTAAGGAGTGTAATATGGACAGAGATATACCTAAGGTTCCCGAAAATATAAAAATTCCGCAAGAAGATCAAGAAAAAGAGTTTGTATGGGAAGTGACAGTAAAAAAAGTTACTAATGGTTATATTTTGATTAGAAAAAGTGGCTTAAAAGGAGAAGAATTACTTCAAATAGAGACTGAAGTTTTTGAAGATATTGAAGAAACCGAAGATATGCTAGAGACAACAAAAAATATGTTTTATGGAATTCTAGAACACTTTGGTATATATTATAGTAAACATGAGGATAAAAATTTAGTTGTTAAGGTGGAAAATGTTGAGAAAGAGTAAGAAAAGAATACACGGAACTGATAGAGCGTATATGATGATTGCTAGAGATATACGTCGTAGATGGTTTCAATATGGAGAAAATAGGCGTATTGATAAAGTCAAATGTGAAAAATGTAAAAAAAGAAGAAAACTCCAGATTGATCATATTAAACCCATGGGACCTTATCCTAGAGTCTCCTACAATTTTTCAAATTATATATTTCGCATGTTTTATTTTGGTTGTCAAGCATTATGTAAGCCCTGTCACAAGAAAAAAACAGATGCTGAACGAAAAAGGAGAAAAAATGAAGTCAAATAAAGTTCTTTGTCTGGATATAGAGACGTCCGTTATGCTAGCTTATATATTTCGATTAGGTAAACAAGTAATTCGTTCAGACCAAATAGCTGAAGATTGGAGACTCCTTTGTTATACAGCCAAATGGTTGGGAGCTAATAAGGTAATATATGAAGAGGCTAAAAAAGAATCAAAAGAAAAAGAGATATTGGATAAATTATGGAAACTTTTAAATGAAGCTGAAATAGTAATTACACAAAATGGGACTATATTTGATGCGAAACGAATTAATGCAAGAATGATATACTATGAAATGACGCCCCCATCTCCTTATCGACATTATGATTTATACCGATTAGTGAAAATTGTTGCCGATTTCACCTCGAAAAGTTTAGCCTATCTTACTAGTAAATTATGCCAAAGACACGTAAAACTATTACATCAAAAGTTTGCTGGTATGAAACTATGGATTGAATGTCGAGCAGGTAATAAGAATGCTTGGAAAGAAATGAAACAGTATAATCGAGAAGATGTACTATCTATGGAAGAGTTGTATTTAAAGTTAAGAGCATGGGCCCCAGAGAGTTTTCCGAAGGTCTATAATATGACAGATGAATCCTATGAATGTGGAACATGTGGGTATGAAGGAGCCATGAGAGAGGGTCAACCAAGAAAGACTAAAAAGTATAAATACAAACAACACGCCTGCCCTAAATGTGGATCATGGCAAAGAGGGGTAAAAATATGACACTAGATGATCTTATTAGAAATGCTAAGACTAAAACAACTTTAAGTGACCCTGGCTCTGAAGATCAACTTAGAGATTCATTTTATCGAGGATATTTAGCTGGGCTGATAAAAGCTAAAGAGGTGGTTGAGTATGTCAAAGATTAAAGAGATGATTCAATTTTTGAATGGTTTCCGTAAGCTCTCAATGGGTGTGCTATTTATGGCTGTAACATTAACCTTGTTATTCTTAGGTAAAGTATCAGGCAGTGAGTTTATCACCACTAATAGAGATGTTATAGTGGCTTTTATGGCAACCAATGTAGCAGCTAAAATTATACACGCAACGGTAGAATGGATAAAAAAGAAGAAATAATATGACAACTGGATTTCAATTTAAAGAGCATGAATATGTGGCTGAATTTTATCGTCGTAGAGATGAAATGGGATTAACTACTGAAGAAGAATGTCATAACCTTCTAATGACAATGGCAGAAGAAGGAAAGATGTCTGCGGTATTCGATACTAAGAAAACTATACAAGAATGGAAAGATGCTAAACAAAAGCAAGGGTTTAAAATATTAGATATTAAACAAGAGGATGAGCGTTAGCGATTATGGAATTTATTTGTAATGAATGTAAACAGAATATATCAAATCAAACAGAGGTAGTATCCGCTGTGGATCAAGGGTATATCTGTGATGGATGTTTAGAACAATGGAGGGTAGAAACATCATGAATATAAAACAAGTAAGGAAATTACAAACAGGCGATTCTCCACATAATTGCTTAGAAGCTATGATTGCCCAAGGCTATCTCGAAGCTTATGAGAAGGCGCAGAGACTAGTAAAAGCATTGGATTTAATAGGAGTAGATATGCAAGCACTTAAGAAAATTAATCGAAAACATTTTATAACTATTATTTTGAAAGCTTTGGCGAACTATGAAAAGGACGCATGAGCTTCTTTTCAGGCCGTAAACGAAGTTTACTATACGAGGAGGAAAGTTGAAAAGACCGCATGAGAAGCCAGGATGGGTTTTACATGAGTGGTGGCCAAGGGATAATTGTGAAATATGTCGGATTTGCGGTATGACTCTAAAGCAATTGGTGGAATGGGAGGAGAAGGGGGGAATAATGACCAAAGAGGACGAAATCAAAGAAATCAGAAATCAACATTTAGATTCGAGGGTTATGTTTAACAATAAAATAATTAAACATGATGTTGATAAAGATCTTGTAGAGATGGCGAAGGAAAGGTATTTAAGAGATATTGTATTTGATCCAGGTAAGAACATGGTTGAGTCTAATGTTATGGTATTGGTCCGTTTTGCCCAGGAGGTACGTGATTCTCAGAGGGATAAAAACAAAGCAGATATTGAAATCATGCCATATCTTAAAAAGAAAGTAATGGATACAGCAAAAGAATTAGAATCCGAGCGCCGACACGCGGATGAGTTGGTGGAAGTGTTAAAGCTATTTGAAAATCAGCCTTGTAGTTGTCGTTTGATTCCAGGGAGTGCTGGGGCTGTCAGAAAATGTGATTGGTGTTTTACAAGAGAAGCTCTCGAATCCCACAGGAAGAGGAGAAGGCATGATTTATAAATTATTCCATATTCCATGGTTTTTTGTTTCTCAATTTTTTGAAGAACACCCGGATTGTATGAGTGACTGGGAATGTCAGTGCCATCTCTGTTTAAGTTATTTAGATCCGGAACACGGAGCTGTTGAATGACCAAAGAACCGGATAAGGATAGTCGTGAAACGACGGCTCGGATCGATGAAGTCGACTCCGATTTGGTGGAGAGGGCAGAAGTAATAGCTGTATTTAGTCGTGCTAATGTCTGCACTTGTGTTCGACTTAAAGAAGAAATCGCCCGCTTCGCCCAGGAGGTGAGGGATGAAGAAAAAAATAAACGCCCAAATAAAGATTGGGTCACCTCAAAATACATGCATGAAGAAATTAAAAGCCGATTAAAAATAACAAGAGACGCACTTTCAAAAGAAATTGATGCACATGAATCCGAACGCCGACACAACGAGGAGTTAAAAAGAGATATTGAAGTACTTAAAAATGCTTATATCGTTTCTGAAACTGAGCGAAGAGTAATTAAAGAAGCTCTCGAATCCCACAGGAAGAGGAGGAAGAATAGTGAAACGAATAAAAAAACGAATTAAACGCAAAACAAAATCATTAATCCTCAAATTATTTGAGGGTTTACGCATAAGAGAGTCCTTTTACACAGGCCTTATGATACTTCTAGCCATTACTTTTACTCTTCAGTATGCGTCCTGGCGGGCCGACAAATCAACGGCAAAACATGTAGATGCCAAGACTCCTTTAAAAGAAGATCAAGTTGCGAGACTTATAGTGGATTTATTAAGGGATCAACTTATCATTCAACAAAAGGATAAGGAAACTAAGGTATATACTGGCATTAGAAAGGCTACATTCACCGAACTTAAGGATGGAAAGATTGATATGGATATCCCCACTAAAGGCCTCACATTCGAGCCAGGATTAGTTATAGGAGCTGCAGATGGTCTTAGGTTAGGCGGAGACGTACAATACGCTTATTGGAAGCGCTGGGGTCTTACAGGGGGCATTACAACCTCTGCTATGCGTAGAGATCTAGCCTCAATTAGAGGACACCTAGGCATCGTTTATAGTCCACATTGGAGATGGATGCCTGGTACAGGCTTTTGGGGTGGAGTTGACACTAATATAGATCCGGTATTTGGTGTTAGAACAAGATTTTAATCGACCTTCGGGTCTTAGATCGCCGTCTTCTGGAAATTTCTGGTGGACGGCTTAATCCCCCTACCATGGGATTACGGCTTAGCTTTGGTCGTCAGGGAGTGTGGAAACTCTCTAAGCCAATTTAAAGAAAGTTTATAGTAAACTATCAACTATAAACTATAGATTATGACAAAACTTAAATTAAGAAATAAAATTATACGGGCCATTCAAAAAGTTATAGATTCAGAAGCTGCATCTATTAGTATTATAGATGTATTAGAAGTATTAAAGAAGTTTAATTTAACAATGAGATTTAAAATGATTAAAAGGAAATGGCATGTTAAATGAAATACTAGGGTTTCTAACAGTAGGAGTCTTTGTATATTTAGGATTAAAGATTAAGTTCATATTTGGAGATCCTATTTATTACACAGTAGTAGTTTTATGTTTGATTAGTGGCTTGTTATTAACACATTATTCAGGGAGGTAATATGCATATGGCACCAATATCAGGAGAAGAGATATTCTTAAATGAATTCGAAATGTACATAATGAGATGGTTTGTACAAAGAAAGATATTTAAAGACCAAGAAGTTATTGAAGCATTGGAGAGGATGTTAGCAAAGTTTAAAGGGGATGTATGAAGATTAAAACTATAGTAGCTATTATTTTATTTAGTGTATTAGGGTATATGTTATTGGGGTATGGTGAGACTAAACCTAAATATGAAGTGCCTACAAAAGAGGCTATGCAGGAGCAATATAATCTTAAAGCATCCAAGTTAATAATGACAGCTTTTCAACACGCTGCATTTGCCACTGAACTTAATTGTCCTTGTTATGATGTGGTAATTAGTACTGTGCCTGAAGGAATGAAAGTTGATATTGATCCTACTCGATGTGAGGAGATAAAATAATGCCTTGGTCTGCCTATCCAAAGAAGTATAAGCTGGGCAAAGACAATGATGTCTGGTGGAAGAGATGGGTATTTAAATATATTCAAGTGCCATTAACTGGAGGACCTAGAGTGATTCCTGCGTCGTCGTTCTGGAAATGGAGAGAAATTCCTATGACTTTATTTGCTATTCGAGGAGAGGGAGATTGGAGGGTAGAAAATACAGATGGAAGTAAGGTATGGGATATCGTTACTTGGAGAATAAAAAGTTTAAATATATTCGCTAAAAGTTATGAATATTATTTATCTCGTATTCAGCCTTGGACGCGCTGGCATTTTGCTCTTATGTGGCCATTAGGAATACATTGGAGTATTATTTGGAGAGAGAAAGATGTGGTTAAATACCCAAAGTATAAGAGCAATTTTGGAATTAAAAAGATGTTTGCTGGGTATTTAGGATGGATAAGAGATAGTGATAAAATATATAAACCCAAGCTGTACATTGGAGGGAATTTTGAATAGTTGTTTTTAGAGGAGGGAAGCTATGCTAATAAAAATAACAAAGAAAGGTAAAGTACATTTAAATACTGGTAAGTTTCAATACCAGAATAAAATTACACTAGAAGGTGTATTAATATTAGGTTGGCTTATATTCTGGACAGCGTGGGAGACATTATTATGGTGGATAAAGTAGATTTAGAGAATTGGAAATGGCCACAGAATAGATGGTTAAAGATAGAATTTGCTTGTCCTCATGGAGTAGGACATGGTCGAGGAGTGCATGCCTGCGAGGGTTGTTGTGCACATGAAAGTTATAAACGGGAGGTAGTAGATGTTAAAAGAGATATTACAGGCGATAAAAGAACTATTTAAGTTTGATAAGTCTCCTAAAGAGGCAACAAGAGAATTATTACGTGGTCTACCAAAGAAGTCTTCTCGTAAATTATCTGATGCTGATCCTAAATTACAAACTGCATTTAGATTAATACGTGAACAATATAGGTTAAAACGACCCGGATATACTCTTGTACTTACTGATGTATTTAGGCACCCCAAAAAACAGAAGGCCATATACGAACAAGGGCGCACAAAACCGGGGAAAATAGTTACGTATGCAGATGGATATAAGAAGAAAGGAAAGCATAATTATTATCCAAGCAAGGCACTTGATGCGGCTGTAAAAGATCCGTATTTAAATAGTATTACTTGGGCTGTATCATTATATAAACCATTAGGTAAGATTATAAAGAAGGTGAGTAAGGAGACTGGAATAAAATTAGAGTGGGGTGGAGATTGGAAGAAGCTTAAAGATATGCCTCATATAGGACTAAAATGAGTATAGTGACAAGCACTTCCGTCACGAAGGAATAATGTGACTATAACTGAGATTGGATTAGGGTTGTTGTGGTTAGGTAAGATTGCAGTCTTTGTAGGTTTAGGAGTTTATATAGGCTGGAGAATATTTCAATGGTTATTAGATATATTTACGGAGGAATGGTAGATTAACGGCCACATCTACCACATCCACAATTAGTGTCTTTCTTCTGGGATTGTGGTACAGATCGATTAGGCCTATGAATACGCCCCGGATAGAAATAATGGGTGGCTTTGCATTCAGGGCATTCGAAGGATTTTAATTCATCCTTCTTTTTAAATCCAAGGAATTGATTAGTGCAAACAGGGCAATGTATCTTTTTAAGAGGCTGTGTTGGTTCACTTTTAAAGAACATACACTCATCACTCCTTTCCACCCTTGTTAAGTAAAATTTGGTCTAATTTATTATCAATATTGTCAAGTCTGTAAATAACGTGCTCTTTAAATTCAACAAATGTGGCTTTTGCAATAAATCTGTCTGACATAGCAAATACAGTTCCAATAATTGCAAGCAGCATTACTATTGTACCTAAAATTGTATTTCGATGTTTCTGCATAGGAGTTCCTTTATGTTTATTAAACTGTATGAGTATGTTATTTCAATAGTAGTTATCATATTTGTAATTTGGGGCATTATTGATTTATTGTCCTTCTTCTCTTGGTAATAGAGATTCAGTAATAGCGGAAGGTAATCCTCCTGCTATAAGGGCTCTTGTTCTAGGATCACTTACAGCTTTACCTACTTGACGTACACCCCTTCCCACTCTTTGAGCTGCTGGTAAAATAGCAGCAGCTCCTCTAGGACTCGAAGTTAATGCTACTACTCCCGCCAAACCAGGACGCTGTACAATTGCTAAGGCCGCAGCTACAGCAGCCAAGATACTTCCAGATAAACCTTGAGGCTCCAATACCCTAAGAGATTTAGAAGCTAATTCTTTCATTATTGGTTCAATAAGTTTTTGTTTGGAAATCCCTTCCACTTTTCTTAAGGCTTGAAGTAAGTCTTTTTTAGATCCCAATACCTCATCTAAATTCTCACCTTTAAATAGTCGTACCATTAGATCTTCTGCTTTTCCTGGGGTTGCAATAGCTCTTTGTATTTCATCATATGTTTGAGCCGTTTTAGCAAATCCAGCCTCTGCTTTTCTTAGTCTAGGGGCAATCTTATTAAGTATAGTATTAATTTCATTTCTACGATTAACTAATTGTGATTCAACACGACCAGATATAGGGGTTACCGTTTGGCCAGGTTTAGCAAAGCTAAGCATATCATCTAATTCTTGTCGTAAATCTAGAAGAGCTAAAATCTTTTCTTTTTTAGGAGCATTGGAATTAGACAGTACTTTAGCTTGATTAAAAGCCGAATCTAATTCAGTAGGAGTTCTTGTAGGTGTTTCTCTAATAGGGGCTTCTAAGGGGCGATCAACCCCTAATTTTTTCTTCACTTTTTGAAGGACACCTCCTGCTCTTTGACGAGACTGAACAATCGCTTTTTGTAAATTAACAACTCTTTTACTGATTTCTTTTTGAGTGCCCGCAAATTCTTTTAAGAGTTTAGGATTATCCAATACTGTATCCAAAGCTTTTTCTGGAAGACGTGTAGAAGTTTTCAAAATACCCTTCAATACACTTTTAGTTCCTTTAACAACTAATGCAGCAGATGGAGCTACAAGAGGTAAAGAGGCCCCTAGTGCAAATTCTTTCCCCACTTCAATAGGTTCAATTCTACCTTCATTAGCAGCTTGATTAATTGCTTCTAATGTGCTAAAAGTAAGTCCGCCAGTAACTGCCGGGTGTTTTGCTCGTGCTAAAATAGGAAATGTAGCTAAAGAGATTGCTCCTATTTCTCCAGCTGTAGCAGCAACACGTTCTCTAGGATCTTGAGGTTCGAACCCTTGTTTAAAGGCAGCTCCAGCACGTTCTATAGCTTGAGGTGCTTGTGCAGCCACCTGACCTAATGCTTGTTGTCCTGTGGGAGTTACGGGACCTCCTGGAAGTGCTAGGGCTCCTAATTGAGATCCTACGCCTCTTGTCGCACGTTCTATGCCTACCGCAGCAGCTCTTCCAGCTCTAATTGGAACTTGAGCTAATTGGGCAGCTTTTTGAACGCCGGGCGAAACTTGAAATCCTTTTGTTATTGCTTGTTTTCCACGCTCTATTAAAGATGGCTCGGCTGTTCGAGTTCTAAGTTCTAATTGTGCTTTGGCTTTTAATATAATTTTATCTTTATTCGATAAAGCCATTAAAATTCTCCATTAATAATTTTTTGCAATTGCTCATTAGATAAAGTGGATAGATCGGTTTGAATTGTAATATTTTTAACCGGTCCAGGTTCGGGGGCATCTCCTGCAGGTCCTAAATCAATTGTTACTGTTTTAGAACGGACTCCTTGATCATCAGCTAACTTTGAAAAGGAAGAGATACGTTTTGTATGTTGTTTTTCTTGACGGTCAAATAAACGATCAGCACGATCTGTAAAATCTTTTCGTTGATTATTACTTAGAATAAATGCCCCTTTTCCTTGAGCTGCCCTTTGTAAATTATTGAATAGCCTTCTAGTTTGTTCAGGCACGCCTCCAGCATTAGAGGCATTAGCAAACTCTGATTCTCTAACAACTGAACCTGGATCTAGAATCTTCATAAAATTAAAGACTAAGGCTAAGTCACCAGCAGGGCTAGGATCTTCTGCTGAAGCTTGTACTCTTTGAAAAGCATCCCTAATTTTAAAGAAATCTCCACTACGTTTAATAAATTCACCCCGTAGTTTATCTTCTCTATTTAAAGCCTCTTCACTTAATTGTTGAATTGGTACTTGTTGAGATATTCCAGTTGGCGTAGTTTGTTGCTGAGTTATAGGGATGGCTTCTCCCAAAGGATTAATGCGAGAGGGGGTTTCTATTGTACCCGATCTAATAGGAGTAATAGTTCCAGTGCCACCAAATTGTTCAATACTAGGTTGGATTGCCTCATTAAATTCAGGCAATCTTCCTAATCCAGCTGCTTCTTTTCTTAGAGCATTTAAACTGGGAGCGATTTCACTACGAGGAATTGAGGAGTCTGTAAAAAGACCAACTGCTTGTTCGCTTAGTTTATTAAACTCAGGTTTCCATTCATTAATTTGGCCAAAGGTAATGCCTTGCCCTTTAAATAAGACTTCTCCATCTGCATCTAATGTATTATAAATCTCAACTTTTCTATTTGCAGGAATTGATTTATTTTTTAAAAGATTCATTTTAGTACTAAATCCAGTTTTAATTTTATTAAAAGTTTGTTCTACTTGTTTTAATTTAGTTTGTATTTGTTGTTGTTTTGCTTGCCCAGCTTGGCCAATAATATTACTTAGTTGGCTAGTAGTTTGTAAAAGTTGTTGTTCTTGTGGATTAAATCCGCCGTTTGCCATAGTAGTCTCCTATTTAATTAACGTCCCAAGCCCTCCAATTAGAGAACCTCCGAGTGCTCCGAATAATGTGCCTTTCCCTGGTGAAAATTGAGTCCCAATTGTAGCGCCTAATCCTGCACCTGATAATGCGCCTGCAAAAGGAGAGATACCTCCCCCTCCTGTTCCTCCGGTTTGTATGCCTGATTGAAATGGTTGAAGAAGAGTTTGTTGGCCTGCTAAAAGTCCTCCAAAGGATCCTGTAAGATTAGGAGCGGCTCCTGTAAAGCCTGGTTGAGTGCCTACGGCTTGACCAAATGCAGCTGGAGTTGCTTGTGATAAACCAAATTGTTGAATACCAATATTACCTACTTGTCCTAATGCTGATTGTAGTAAAGGATTTTCTCCGACAATAACACCTCGTCTTTCTTGCTCTTCTAAGATACCAAATCTTTCTTGAAATTTAGATAGGGCAGCAGTAGCTCCTGTTCCTTTTGCTAATGCTTCTTCAGGAGTATTACCTAAAATAATATTGCCTTGACGTGCTTGAGCTTCTTTAAACTGATTAAATTGTTCTTGTTTTTGCCGAGTTAAGGCCTGAGAAACTGGTAATTCACCAGCTAAAGCTTTTTGTTGCCTTTCGATAAATTGACCTGTTACATCTCTAAATTGCTCTTCTAATTCTTGTTGTTTTTTTAAGGCTTTCTGAGCTTCTGGACCTGTTTGAGCAGTAAGGCGTTGTTTAAGAACTTCGGCTTGTTTAGCAGCAATTTCATTTTGGGTAGTTTGTAATTCTTTTAAAGCTTTCTCTTGTTCTAAACGCTGCGGTGTCTTAATAAGAGTTCCACCTTCACGTAATGCAGCAGCTTTAAATTGCGTTAATTCGTCTCTATTTTGGACTAGAATTTGTTCAAATCTTTGTTCAGCAGTTTGACCTGGGCGAAGTCCGCCTGCTTGAGCAGCTGAAAGCCCCTCAGACTCTAATCGAGAAATTTCTTGCTCTCTTAAAGCAATTTCAGATTTAGTCTTTTCACTAACTTTAGATTGATCTATCTCTTCAGTAAATCCAGATCCTTCTAAAACAAGAGGTCGAAGTTCTGAAACTTGCTGTTGAAATTGATTTAATAGATTTATAGTGTCTTGTTGTGCTTGTAATTGTATTGATGTTGGTCCTGGAATATTAGGTGCTTCTTGTCCTCCGCCGCCCATTGTAAATCTCCTTTAAACTTTTGTTATAAACCACCATGCTTTATTTGTTTCTGCATAAGGTCGTTTTCTTGTATAAAACCCCAATAATTGTGCTACTTTAGGTTTATCTTTTGGAGCCTGATAAACTAGGTGTTTAAATCCTAAATCTTTGGCTCGTTTACGTGCCTGTCTCATTAAGAAATATATCAGTTTAATGTCTGTTTTAAAATGTCTATGAATAGCAAAATGCTGTAACATAGGAAACTTGCCATCTAATCGTAGAGTAAAAAATCCTTTAATTATACCAAAGTTCTTTACTACCCAAGTATCCCCTTCATACACACCTTCAGCTGGTATCTTTTCGTATTCTAAAATAGCAAGAATTTGATATTGATCTTTTGCATCAAACCTTTGTATCTTCATTCTTTTTAATTTCTTTTGGTTTAGGAGGATTTAAAAGATTTTGAATAATCCCCATAGCCCCTAAAATTTGTTGGTATTCTGAATGACGTTGAGAAGCCATTTGTTGTAATTCTCGTAAACGTTCTTCGAATTCTTTCTTTTGTTCTTTTGTTATTTCCATATTTCCCACCTTATTTAGTATTAAGAGTCTGCAGCGATTACTGCAACAAAACCATTTCCAAATACAACTTTAAGATCCCCATCTGCTGAATCCACATAAATTTTAGCCAACCCTGAAGAGCTCCCTGGTGCTGTTATACCATCTGGAATTTTCATAGACCCCACATTTAATTGAAGTCCGGTACTAGTAAAAGCACCTATATTGGTTCCTCCAGCGGCTGCATTAAGAGCATTGGCACCCCCATTAAACCAACCCGTATCGGGGTCACCAATAAAGGATATAGCAGGTGTCCCATTTGTTCCTGCTACATGATGTAATCTTTGGGTTGAAGTTAAAGTTAAACCAATAGTCCCAGCAGTAGCAAAAGATAAATCATTAGTAGCTGAACTATACATTCCTTTATTGCCAGCAACGCCAAATGAATAAGATGGAGCGCCAACAGTTCCAGCAGCAGTTTTGACGGGTACAGAAATATCAGCAGATGTTTGATCTAAGTCTAAGATATTAACTCCGCCTGTTGCAATTCCCACATTATCTGCCCCAATTCGATATAGACCTGAATTAGTATCTCCGATAAATGTAAAGGCCGGCAAAGAATTAGTGCCACTGTTTCCTAAAATTCGTTGATTTGTATCTAACACTAAAGCTTGAATTCCACCAGTGGTAAATGCTAATTCATCTGCGCCACTGTGATACATTCCAGTATTAGTATCTGAAAAAGAATAAGAAGGGGCACTTACAGTCCCATCATCCATAAAAATTATATTAAATCTATTAGTAGCAGTTCCAATATTTTGGACCCCATCATCACTAGCTCGAATAGCAGTGGCTGTGAAATCAACAATATCAACACCGCCAATAACAACACGAAGTTGGTCAGCACTTGGACGTCTAAATCCTGTATCAGGATCTGAAGCAAAGCTTATTGAAGGAAGAGCTTCGGAACCATTAGGGAAAGAAGCAACAGTAGTTGATGTGCCTAAAAGAGTGGCTATAGAAGCAATAGATCTATCTGGATCAACATACCAGTTAGCTTCGCCTGTAACTTGTGTTAATAAAAATCGGACTCGTTCTAATTCACCAGCAAGAGTAGTAGCTAAAGATTCAGTAGCCGCAGGATAGGGATCTGTAGTCGTTTGCATTTCAGCTACATTAACAGAATAATCATCAGTATCTTCAGGTATATTAGTACTTGAAATATCTGCTAAGGACGAATTTAGATCTGAAGCTGTAAGTGTCTCTCCAGTAGTATAAGTTTTAAATAGTGTAGGTGGAAATGCCATAGTTTAGCCTCTTTTTACGATATCTTTATTTTGAGTCATTCGATCAATTTCTTCTTGCGTAGCGTCTCTATCGTTAATAAATTCAAATTCTTTTTGCCAACCCCAATTTTGGGTGATATTTAAATCGTCTAAATCTAAAGTACTAGCATCAGCCTGACAAGTTTTACATAGCAAAATATTTGAATAACTATTATCTTGTAAAATAACTCGCATAGTGCACATATGAGATTGGTGTACTAATTTTTCAAACGTAGTGCCATTAGGGGCAGTAAAAGTTTTTCGAGTAGCAATTACTTTATTACAATTCATACAACGAACAATACTAATAGCAGTTTCATCCCATGTAATATATTCTATAGGTGCAGCCATTATAGTCTCCTTAATCCTCTCGCTATGAAAGGAATTATTAAATGAGATAAGAAGAAGTCTTCTCCAGCCCCACTATTTGAAAATAAGAATCTTATTTTTTCACCTTGCTGTCGTAATGTAAATTCTTTTGCTGTTAAATTAATAGTGCCTAATACATCGGTATCTAAAATAAAGGATCCTAGTGTTCCTGCTGTAGATCCTAAAGTAACAGTATCAGTCGCTTGTTGCACATCATCTACAAACCAATCTACAGTTAATTGAAAGTTTCCTTGAGTTTTATAGTGTAAAATTGCATAAGGCCAACGTTTCTGAATACTGTGTAAATCAAATTCTAGCCAAGGAGTTGAAACAATTGAATTATACCCATTTCCATTATCTGATTTAGTGGTCGATTCTACTAACCACGTAAACCCATTATAATCTTGAGTATAGAGTAACGATTCTCCATCTGAACTTTCAGCTGCAAAAGCTGAGGCAGCTTGTAAACCAGAATCAGCAGAATTATCAATAGAATCATGCGGCGAAGCCCATTTGTTTTGGTTGACATAATAAACTAGGTGTGTGTCTACTTCAGATTGACCTAGTCTTACTCCTCCTATTCGTAAAGATTGGGTACGAGGCTCATATGATAAATGCCATTGATCAATTTTAGCTATATCCCATTCTTGTTTTATATAGTTATGAAGCTCAAATGGTATAACTATACTTGCTCGTTTATAGTCTCTTAATTCTACTCCAGTTAATACTTCATAAATATCAGCAGTAGCATCTATAGAGAATATTTGATTCTTAATAACTACAGCATGCCGAGGACTAAAACACCCTCCTTTAACTGCTGCAGAAAAAGATCCCCAAGTTGAAACAGTGGTACTTGAATCTTCTAAAATAAAGACATTATTTTTAGAGAAAATAAACAGCACACCATCTTTAGAAATACAGTTAGTAATACCATCTCCATGTTGAGTATCAATAACAATAGTCCCCGATGTGCCGCCTGTATTTGTTTGAAATGCCCCTAAACTCGAATAATATAAAGTATCTTCTTTACCAGTAACGCCCCAAAAAAACATGCGACGTGAAGCTCCTTTAGCATGTACAACACATCCAGTAGGTTGTGCAGAACCAGTCCAATCAGCAGAAGCAGCACTAATATCGGCTATTGCCGAACCAGTATCAACTTGCACAGGGTTTTTCCCATTACAAATAAAAATCTCATCATCACCCGTTGTATAGTGATTATAAGCGGTGGTATTACGTCCTGTTTTAACCGAAACACCATCTCTATAAATTACTCCATCAACACCAGCAAAATAAACGTGTTTACTTCCAGCACTACGTTTAATAAGCATACCGCCACCAAGACTATCAGGACCTGCTCCTACTTGTGATCCTACTGTTTCTGTTCCACCTCGTTTCTCTAAACCCCCATTATGACTATTGATATTACGACTACCAGTAATCATAGATTCTTTAGGAATTAATTGAATATTCTCACTGCCATTAAAACTTCCACTAAAGACAAGTTTATATGCAGGCCCAGTAAAAGCCATTAGTATGCATCCTCAGCTAATTCAGCTTTTTGACGTGCATTATTAGGGTATAAAAATTGTCCTTCAGTTAAAGCAAGCATACGAGAGTATTTAGGCAATTCAAATTGAACACGTCCATCATCTTGAAGTAGCCAAACAAGTACTCCTTGAACTAAAACTTGTTCTAGTTTTCGAAGGATTGTGGCATATCGTGTATTTGTTCCAGTATCAGTATCTTCTTTTCGTAGGTCACTATAATAGCGTAATTGAACTACATATTCTTTATCAGGTGTATAATCAAATTTAAAATCTCCTTCTACATCATCAGTTTGATGGTATATGTTAACAGGAGCTCCTGAAAGAAAAGGTAACTGTAGTTCATCGAAATTCCAAATCTGTTGTAAGTGCAGTTCCTTATGATCATCTGCAACTAAATAAGTAGAACTGGAATCTGGAGTAGTTGTCCACGCTTCTTCCATAGTTGCTACTTTAGTGCTAGCGTCAAAAGATTTAATTTGAAGGGCTTGTTCTGAGCCTGTGCCTGATTTTATAACTAATATTTTCCCACGACTATCTTCGGCGCCTCCATTATCGGCTGCAGCCAATGTAATTGTAGTACTTGTTCCAGCTTGCGCAGTACCAGATCTCACCCCATCTAAAAGAACAGCTGAGATTAATTTAGAATAGTCAGTAGGAGCTTGAATCCGACTAACCCCAATAGCCATAGGTTTATAAGCAGTTCGTCTAAGAAAAGACCACTCTCGCCCACTGTTCATTAGATCACTTTTAACCATAGCAATACCGTCTGAAATAGCTTCAGTTAATTCCGTAGAAGTTGGAGATTTACCATAAAGTCTATATGATTTTGTTACAATGCTTGTTTCAGTTGGCTGTGTAGGGATTGCCATTATTTAACTCCTAAAAGGTTTTTCTTCCATTTAATATATTCTTCTTCAATTGCAGGTATAATCTCTTTGGGATGCAATAATCCCATACAAATTGGAAACTTGGTGTCCGGAACAACTGGACAGGTATCGCGTGTATAGTGTAGCTTATGGCAAGGTTGACATGAAACATTTTGAACAATTGTATGACAATTGACATAGTATTTAGTTACATTCTCTTTGCTTCCATGTGATAATAAAGCGACCTTTGGGGTGTCATAAATACCTGCAGCAACTAACACACTTGTTTCGGGACTAATAACTAAATTCATGTGTTTGGTCAGGACAAAAGACTTTCTAATATCAATCTTTCCACAAAAATCAGTTATTTGAGGATGCTTATCTATAATGCCTTTAGCTCCAGGTTCACCCACTAAAAATATATGCGAATCAGGGATACCGTCAACAATTGCATTAATTAGGGCATCCATATAAGGATAAATTTTATGTACAGAACTTCCAGTTAAACAAACAACTACATTAAATCCATCATGCTTTTTGGTTAACTTTCGAGCCCATTTCTCTTCATTCTTTGTAAAATAAATCTCGCCTTTCTCTCCCGTTTTCTCAGGAAACCCAGCAACTTTCATTGTATGATCATAGTAATTTATATTACAACGTTTATCTAATTGTTTTTTAGTCCATCCAAATTCTGGTTGTTTATACGAAACTAATAATTGAGTTTCTATAGATCCACTAAAGTTCACAACTTTATCTACTTGTTTTTCAAGTTGTTTCCAATGTTCTTCTAATTTATCTAAGGGAATTTCACCGTCTTCTTGAACTATAAAGGCATCAATATATGGATTAGTTCTTAATATATCAAAACACTTTTGAGTACAATTAAGAATTACATACCAATCTTGTTCTTTATAGTACTTAAAAACAGGAGACACCATTAATGCATCTCCCCAAGCTCCATATCGAACAACACATAGTTTCTTTTGTTTCTCTTTAGGCTTTCTTTTAGCAGCAAATAACATTAAGAGACCTTCTTTGCTACTACAGTTAGAATAGCCTGTGGTCTATTAGGATCTCTTAATTTACCCTCATCATAATTCATTTCTACAATTTGATAACCAAGATCAGCTAAAATAACTTGTAAACTATGCCTATCAAACGCAAATAAGTGTTCTTTAGGTCGATAATGCTTCCAATGAATAATGGGTTCTACCACTGATTCTAAATTAGGTGTGGTTATGAATAACCAATCGGCATCTAATTTCTTTATTTCCCCATAAAAATTAGGAATATGTTCGATACTATCCCACATTGCTAAAATATCAATTTGTTCTTTAGGGAGTTCTCTAAATCCACAATTAGGATTAACATCGTAATTAAGTTTAATAAACTCTTTAGGCCCATGGGCATTAAAGAATCCAGGACCACACCCATAGTCTAAAATCTTACCGTTATTACAATACTTTAATATTAATGCCCATCTTCCTGAATATATAGCATGTGCTAATGGCGTTGCTCCTAACTCTACATACTTATCATAATACTCTTTATCATAGATTCCTTTATAATCCATAATCCCACCTCCTAAATTGGGTGGCCTGTACTCACTTAAGAAGGTGGGGGCTTAAGCTTTCGAGGCCACTAAATCTTTTTCAATCTCTTGACAGATAAAATGCCCTACGGCCAAATGTGCTTCTTGAATATGCTCCGTATCATTACTATTCACAATAAAACACTGACTACAGAGATCTTTCATTTTCCCACCGTCTTTACCTGTAAATCCTATTGTTGGTATCTTTAATTTATTAGCTAATTTTAATGCCTTAATAACATTTGGTGAATTGCCAGATGTTGATAAAGCTAATACTGTATCATACGGGCCAGTTAAAGATTCCAGTTGCCTTGAAAAAATATCTTCAAATGAAAAATCATTGCTTATTGCCGTTAAAGCAGCAATATCAGAGTTTAATGCTAATGCTGGTATACTTGGACGTGTTCTATTCTTAAAACTACAAATAAGTTCTGTGGCTAAGTGTTGAGCTTGGGACGCACTCCCACCATTGCCAAACAGTATTAATTTTCCACCATAATCAAGTCTAGTTTTAATAATATCAATTAATTGATATATTTCATGGTAATTAATTGCATCTAATGCATCAATTAATGAATCTCTATACTGTTGAAAATTTCTTTTTGTATTGCTCATCAATAAATGGCACCACCCTTTTAATATCAAATGACTTTGAACATGCTGGATAATGAATCTTCTTCTTTAAATCACCATACATTTCTCTACAATCTTCTATATGATAAATGGCACTAAAACAAGGGCTGCAAGCCATTGGAGACTGAATTGAATGATCATTTTTATGATATTTTGTACACTGATAAGTACTTGAAGTTGTGCATAACATCGTTTTAGGCACGCCCCACATCCCCGCAGAAACAACTACTCCAGTTTCAGGTCCTATCACATAATCTGCATATTTTGTCATTAAAAAAATTTGTTTTATTGGGGCATCTAAACCACATATATTCTTTATACGTGGGTGTGTTATATTAGCATCATTAACTGACTTCTGACATCTATGATCACCTACTAAATAAACTACAGCGTTAGGGTATCGTTGAACAAAATAATTAGACCATTCTTTCCATGAATGTAAGACTTTCTGACTGGTACTTCCTGTCATTGGCATTAAGATTTTAAATTTATCTTTAGTGCGTTTGTGCCATTTTTCTACAATATCGATTTCATCTTGAGAATAATAAATCTCATCTATTTTTAACTTTTCCGGGATATCTAATTGACATCGTTTAAATACTGCGTCATAGAAATTACGAGCTCCAAATACCTTACGCTTCTTATCTAAAGGCCACTCATGCTCTGGTTGTAACCATTGAGTAATACACTCTACTTCTAATGAACCATTTAAATTAAGAACTCTATCTGGTTTAAGATCAGTCTCTAATTTTTTCCATCGCTCTTCAAATAGTTGTCCCCATTTATGCTGAGGATAACGTTCATAAAGAAAATAAGACACCCATTTAAATCTAGGATCATTAGAGACTAAGTTATAAACTTTCCAATTACACTCTAAATATAAATCATACTTTTCTGCGAGATAAGGAATAATTGGACACGTATAAAGCCAATCGCCCCAAGCTCTGTAAGCGATAATTAATAATTTTGGTTTCTTCAAGTTCCCACCTTTAAAATTGTGAGGGTTTTACAGACCCTCGAACTGCTGATTAGTCGAAATCAGATTTGTAGTCAATTGTTAGTGCATATAGTACTGGCGTTGACGCAGCAGTACCAGCCGCATTAGAAATAACTAACACGTCCCCAGTCAACCAATCGGTTTGAGCTAAGGTAACGGTAGAAGTTAGGTCATCGGCAGAGGTTCCCACATTGTGAGTTCCAATGTTTGAAACAGCACCCGTACCAGCTAACGACCGACCAATAAGAACATTGGGGCCATCAGCCGTCCCACCCGTTTTAAGAGTGAGGCGAGCAGTTGTTTCATTTTTTATTGCACGATTAAGTGGTATTCGTAAGAGTTCAGTATCAGCCGCAGCTGTTCCCGGAACACTTATATCAGCCACGTCGGCAATATTTATACTTTGAATCGGATCATCATAATATCCATTAGACATTTTATTGCCTCCTTTAGGCAGCTGAGTCCCATTTAATGATTTTCGCATTTGGTTCATCGTCCCAGATGATCTTCCAACCACCTAAGAAATACCATGCGAGACCTTTAGATCGACCGTAGTCTGTTACTTCTTTCGCTCGAATCTGTTCTGGAGTAGCCATACCTTCCATAACAGTATCCTTACCAAACATAAACCCTTCTCCAGATTCGCCTCCAGAGAATGATTTTGAGGCAGTTGTTCGAGCTGCCAAGTCATAAGTTAAACGAGTGGCGTTGTTGTCTTTAACTAACCGTACGTTATGAACCATGCCTTGTTCGCCATTGAATATCTTTTCATAACCAACTTGTGTATATTGGTTAATAGATACCATAGCACCATTTAAGCTTTCAATAGCTTCTAATGAACCGACAAACACATAAGTTTCCCCATCAAAAGTTGGGACATTGCGTTTTTCGAGTTCAAGTTTCAGTTTACGAATATGAAATTCGTTTAAAACTGAAGTATTTGTAGCTGTTGCTGTCCCATCCGTAGTAACGGTTATTGCAGCAGTCGTAGTTCCAACACCACGAAGCGCACATGCATCAAATTGAGCATGTACAGCGGCATCAAGAACTTTAACCATATCATCTTTCAAACCTTTGTCGATAATCATCTCAATATCAAACTGAGATAATGTATCAAGTTTAAAAGTGAAAGGAATACTATTTCCGTATTCGGTAATAGTAAGAGTTCCTTTCGTTATGGTTTGACTGGCTTGGGGTACAGTATTTGTTTCTACCAAAGTTCCACCAATAGTGGACACGTTGGCAACCTTGGGAAAGTTAAAGCTATCGCCTTGATCTTTACCCATGGCATCTTTCACATCAGCAAACTGTCGGAATTTTAGATTCGGTTGCGCCGAGTATCGAAGGAATTTCGACAATTCAGGGCTGAAGTGAACATCACTATCATTTACCCATAAGTGAGCCATTTTGTTGTTTCCTCCATAAGTTTTGTGTTCCCACCCTTATAAAAGCTGAGCTTCATCCAGCTTTGGAGAAGCAAAAGCTTATAGAGCATTTCCAGTTATTTAGAATGCGGATAAAACTTTCTTTTATTAGCTTGTAACCGATCTTTAACTCCCTGTTTAACAAAATCAGAATATGAGAGATCCTCCGTAGGTGTCTCTTCTTGTTTTTCCGGAGCTTTTCCAGGAGAAGAAATGAGGTTAGCTTTTTTCTTAGCTTGACGTTTCTTTTCCATGGTATCTTCTTTTGCTTGTTCGTTAAAGATGGTTCGTACTTCACTATAGATTTGTTCTTTATAGATCTTTTTCCACATCTCAGCATCAGCAGATTCAGATTCAGTAATTTCTCCAGATTTCACTAATTCTTGTAGTTTGGTTCCAGTTTTGAGTAATGCTACATCAAATCCTGGGTAACCCTCTTCAGTTAATTCTTTTGAAACTGTTTGAATCTTTTGTTGCTGTACTTTCTGTGCTTCTAGTTGAGCTTGTATAGCCTTTTCTTGGTCAGTAGATTTAAACTTACCTTCCAATTCAGCTAAACGCTTTTTTAAAGCCGCCTTTTCTGGATCTACATCAGAAACATCTATATCTCCTAAACTATCCTTTTCAGTTCTAGATTCTGTTAGTTTAGTTGTTAGATTTTGAAGTTGTAATTCAAGAGCCTTAATTTTATCATCTGTTTGAGATTTATATTCTCGAGATGCTAAATTAAGAGTTTTAAACCTTTCTCTAGATTCATGTAATGCTTGTAATGGTACAGTTTTTTGCTCCTCTTGAGAAGCTTCTTTCTTTACCTTACGCTTTTTGACAGAGGTTGGCTTCTCTGGAGTGTCTAACACTATCTCAGGGTGTTCTCCCGAATCAGGATCCTGTTTTGAATCTGTGCCTGCATTAGATTCTTCTTGATCAGACGAAGAGTCTGAATCTTTGAATTTATTATCAAAGCGGTCATAAATATCGTTACGTGTCCTATTTCCTAAATCATGACCTTTCTGTTTAGGGGACGGTGTGTCTTTATCGATAGAGCCACTTGTTGGTTCTGACGGCAAAGCCTCTGGCGTGGCTGGGGGAGGCGTTACCGGTTTATTTTCTTCTGACATTGTGTTTCTCCTTGTTTTACGAGTAGGTAGAATAGACTCGAATCATTTGATTACGGTAATGAACCGAATTCCACCTTATTAGTATCTATATATACTAGTATTTAATTGGTATGTTTAGATACTAAATATCTTTTTTTAAATCTGCTTGTAAACTAGGTAACATATTACGTTCTTTTGCTTGTTGAAATGCAGCAACTGCATCAGTTTTTACTTTTCTAATAGTAGTTGCTAATACATTTTTATAGAACCGTTTAGTTAATTGTAATTCAATAATCTTTGCTGGTTGATTTGCAGGAACATTGTCTAATTGAGCTTCAGCATCTTGATAAATTCGTTCCCACACTTCTCTAAATATTTTCCAAGTGGCAGAAGTACGAATAGTTTCTAAATGCGCTCCATCTTCTAATTTCTTTATTAATTCTGTATGGTCTGTCTCAACTTCACTATTATCTTGAAAATAATCATCACTTAGTGTATCAAAATCCATAATCCACCCCTTTCCTTTATTGTTGTAGCCCGTTCTGTAGGGCTTCTAAAAATCCTGATGTATCTGCACCTTGTTGATTTGGTTGTGGAGCTACTTGTCCTTCCGCTGCTTGCGCTTCTTGGCCTCCACCTTGTCCCTGTTGTGGTGTTGGGGGTTGTGGAGGTGGAGCTACAGGCACACGATATTTACTAAAATCATCGATTTCTAAATCAGCTGCAATATCCTCTAAAATTTTTCCTGTGTCTAAAATAGTAGGATTAGGAATCTGTACTCCTGTTTTCATTAATAATAGAGTGGAATTATTCGATTGTAATGCTCTATCTGTTAATGCCATTTTACGTTGTATCTCAACTGCACGACTAACTTCATTTGTTCCTACATCTATTTCTACATCCATATCAAATTCTAGATCAAATATATTATCTCGTTTATCAATAGGGATATTTTTATCCCTAAGATTTGCATTTGCAACTCTAAAGATTCTTTCATCAGTTTCAAATAATTGAATCTGATAAGCTAACAAATAAATAATTTGTCTAAAGAATGTTTCCCCAACAATTGCAGTAAATAATCTTTCTTTAGCATTAGACTCTAAAAGATTAATTTGAGCTACGCCTGTTTTATCTGTACTTGTCTGCCCTTGTTTGACAGGTGTAATACCAGACATTTCATCAATCATAGCTTGATCAGAGGCTGCTTCTACATATGATGTTTGGGTAACATCAGGAAGACGTATAGGTTCAACTACCCCTTGTCCCGAATTACGAGATACAATAAAACCAGGGCGAAGATTACTAAGTGCTTGTCTATCAACACCACCAAATTTATCAATACTCCATCCTCCCATCATAGCCAACATTTGGTTATCTTTACGAAGATTGAGTGTCATATTAAGGTCTTCTTGTGGCCCCTCTAATGACTGTACTATACTTTCTGGTATAAGTTTATGAGCTTCTAAGATCATAGAACCCACAGCAATAGGATATATCTTCCCATAAGGACTAACTATAGGATCTACTAACCACACACGTCCTTGAGGATTAAATACTCCAAACCAGATTTTTCCTTCTTTTCTATACCAACATTCTACGGCTAAGAATCTTTGAGTCACCCTATCTCTAACACTCTCTAATGATTCTTGTGATCCAGGACCTGGAAAATTAAGTCCCACTGTACCAGATTGATAATCTACCCCTGAACTCTCATTACGCGCACGTTGAGGGTCTCCTGTTTCATGAAAACGTGTGTCCCTTAAGATACTTACAGGAATATCTAATGGTTGTACTTTATCTAAATTATTATACCCTTGATCTTCTAATTGATCTCTAGTTAAGTAATTCTGTAGATATACATACCTCATTTCATGCACTGTAGGAGCAGCCCAATCTAAAGCAACCTGTTCTAAAGGATAATTAGTAAATGAAGGCTCATCTATTTCTCTTTCCTCATTATATTGCCAATGAACCTTCATTACAGAGGTACCTGGAGCAATACACTCTAAGAAGCCCCATAAAAATTTAACAAACCCATCTCTACGTCTAAACATCCAATTTAAACGGTACTTAGTCATTATTTCTAGGACTTCGGCTCGTTGAAAATCATTAACTTCATCAAAGCCTCTAATTTTAAACTTATTCTTATCAATAAGGAAAGCTTGGAATAGAGAAGCTAAAAGCCTCATTACATTAGAATAAATCTTTCTAAAACGTAGTTTATTTCGTTTTCGGACTGAACTATCTTGGCGTTCTTTATATAAAGGAATGCCTTTAACTAATTTCATATCTTTAGTCCAACGATGTTCAAGACGTGTACGAATTGTTAAAGACTCAGCATAACGAGCTAACGCGCCATTAAGAATCTCATCCTTATTGCCTGGTTTTGTTTCGTCTGTTATTAGTTCTTTAGGATCCATAATTTATATATACCTTTCTTCGAAATAGTCTTCGTTGAGTGTAGAAGAATTATCAACAGGAAGCCATTCTAAGGGTTTTTGAAATATGTAACGTAATGCTGCATGTAAATCTTTAGGGCCTTCTTTAATCTTATCCTTTACACCCCGTTTTGATTCGTTAATTCCCTTATCACGTTCAAGAGTCTGCATCTCTTCAATTAAATCCCATACTTCTTTTGTATTAAAAAAATAAAGTCTAGGTTTGCCGGTATACTTATCTTTTTTAAGATATTGTTTAATTGTATCAATGCCTGCTTTAATTGAGCCTTCAAATTTTTCTGAGGGAATCATTGCTGGAATAGGATTAGGAGGTCTCTTTAGTCTATCTATAATATTAATATCATTTAAGGCTTTAATATTATAGTCTAAAGACTTATCATAAGCTGTCCAACCTATCCGATACTTTCTTTCCATTACTCGTTTTGCTAAATCTGTTTTAACTTTTTCTGTATCGGCATTTTCTTTATATGCACCTACAATATATACTATACCTTGTCTATCTACTGCTGCTTCAATACATGCTGTGGGCTTTGATAAATGAGGATCAAGTCCTCTATAAACAATATAACGATGATATTTAATAGTAAATGGATCAATTAGGTGTATTTTAGTATCGATTGCGGACTCACCCGAATAAATTAATCCACTTAAAGAAATAAACTCCCCTAATACGCGCATTTTCTTTTCTTCGTAAGTATCTAAATCTTCCATCATCTTATTTAAAGCTCCTAAATCACAATATGAATTTGTAATTGTAGGGACTTTAAAACATTCAACTTCAGATCCAGGGACATTACTTTTCTTTAGAATCGTTTTCCATACCCAAGTTAATCCATTAGTGGGTGTCATGAAAAACTCTATATCAATACCTTTTCCACCATTTGCAATAAACCGAGGCAAGCACTCATCATAGAACTCTTTAGGCGGTTCTTCGTCGAAATGCGCAAACCATAAAGAGGCTCCTTGAGTTTTGCTTACGTCTTTCTCATAAGACATAAACTTTACTTGGCCTATAAATTTTCCTTTTCTATAATAACGAAGAATCTTATTCTGTTTCTCATAAGAATTTTCCCAAATTCCATTCTTCAGATATTTCTTAGGCATCCACTCTCTAAACTTAGGAATAATAACTTCATCAATTACTTCATTACTAAGCCCATAAACTCTACCAAATACAGGCCATTTCTTTGCTAATTTCCATTCAGGAATAATTCCTTTCAGATGTTTAGGTACTTCTCCCGTTATTTTAGCGTGTGTCTTTACGGCGTTTGCTAAAGTCTTACCGGCTTGATTACCGCCAAATGTGCCTATAATACGAGCTTGTGACTGAAAAGTCTGGAGCATCCCATCAAATCTTTCAGGAATATCTTCTTTCTTTAACCATTTAGAGAGAAATGCACGAGCTTCGGAAGTAACAGCTCCTGAAGAGGGTCGATACCACCAATAAGGATCCGCTTGTTTAGTTTCATCAAAAAGAGAAACAAGTTCTTTTTCTTCTTTCTCTATTTGTTGAAGTAATTTTAATTTTTCATCTACTGAAAATTTTGAATAATCCACCTAATTATCCTTATGGTGTAATATTAATACTATTTGGAATTATAAAGTATGCACAGAGTTCATCTACTTCAGGTCGAACTATGCCATCTCCGGTAAATTCTACCTTTACTTGAAAATACTGTCCCGTAACTCCAGAATCATCTCCAGAAGCTGCCACTGTTGTATAAGATGAGGCATTTAATTCAGTTAAAGTATGGCTTGCTCGGACTTTTATAATTGTTGTGGCTCCAACAGGAGTTGTTTCTACCCATATAATCTTACCCCAATTTAATTGACGATAAGTTGAATTATATTGATTACTTTCCCATTCTCCTGAAGTATTAATTCCTGAATCTGAAGTAATAGCAATATTATCCATAGAAGGTGTTACTGAAGTATCTGTTGTTCGAATAAATACTCTAACATCTAAAGGTTTAGTAACAGTTAAAGAAGCAAAATTTGTAGACGCATCAGTTAAAGTGGTTGCATCTGTTCGAGTAGTTGCTGACGCAGGAGCAACCCATGCACTACCGCTCCATGTTAGCCAACTTACTCGATCATCTACCGAAAATAAAACTCTAAGTTCCGTACTAGCAGGAGTTGTTGAAGTAAAAACGGCGGTTAACCATGAAACAAGATCTGTTGGGTTAAATTGAATATTATCGTTTGTAGTAACATGAAGATCATCTGTAGTTGAATAAGTTGTAGGGCCTGAGACTTGAAGTCTATCTAACTCAGCGGTGGATATTTGATCAGTAGAAAATAGGGCCCGAAACTTAAATGTACCTGATGCAGCTAATGTTCCAATATTTGTTTCAACGTCAGCAGAAGTATTTGCTTGAGTAAAAGTATCATCTGTCACAGCCCAAGCTGCGCCCGTCCAATATTCCCATGTAACTCCATTATCAGAACTAACATGATATCTTAAACCAACCCCAGATGGAATCGTTGATGTTTCTGTAAAAGTATCTAATGCCACAGTAAAAACAAGGCCCGTAACATTAATAATCGTAGGATCCCCTGAATCATATTTTTCTTGGGGTATTGCTGCCCCTGCTGTATAATTAGCGGTGTGTTGAACCGTTGAGAAAATGAGAATGTCATCCATTTCAAAATCTTGATTTGGTGTAATTCCCCCGGCGTTGGCTCCGGCTCGCAATAATCCGATACTCGAACCACGTGTTCCGGTTGATGTTATAGTCGATCCATGTTGAACTCCATCTATAAACAGGCGGGTGGCTCCTGAGGTTATATCCCAATCCACCTCAAACTCATATTCTTGACTGGCTGTCGGACTCCATGCCACCAAATCGGTTAAGAAAACGTCCGTACCAACCGCATTTTTAATTTGTAGTCGGATTTTTCCATTATTGAGGTGTGTAATCTGAAGTATATTATTCGTGTTCCCCGCCGCTTGGGTTGCAAGGAGAAAAACTTGAGAGGTTGTCGGAGTTCCCGAATAATTTGGTGTTACCAAAAAACGAAACGCTCCGACCTGTTGACTGTCTGCATTTAAGTCAGCGTCCCAACTGCAATACTTTCCAGTTCCGATGAGGTTAAGTTTCCCAGCCGCCACTGTTGCCCCGCCTGATAGCGTTCCAGTTAGAACTCCACTTCCCCATGTCCCGTCTTCGTCCGAGGAGAAGTTGGCATAGAATGTAGAATTTGCTGGAGATAAATCTTTTAATTTACCAACTCCGCCTGTAATTTCAATCTTTCCTGAATCAAAAGTGTAATTACCTGAAGTTGTAAAAGGAAAATCAGCAGAATCTCCTGACTGAAGTTTAAGACGAGCTAAACCAGAGGCTACTTCAACTAGAGAACCATTTGATAAAGTATAGTCTGCTGGCGTTGTAAAATCAAAATTTCCTGTGCCGTCAGCTTTATCTTTTAATCGAACAACGGCTGCATCATCCGAACCGCTAACTTCTGCTCCGGAATCTACTGTGCCTTTATTAAAATCAGTGCTAGAATGCCATAAAACTACTCGTTTAGCAATTGTCCCTAAATCACCAAAGGGCATATTAACTCCATCCCTCGATTTCAGCAATTGTTCCTTCTGTTTCAGTTTGAAAATAAATAGTTTGATTTGGCATCCCTATCATATCGTGCCAATAGCCGCCAGGTGGAACGGTAATATAGTTAGTTCCAGATTCTCCAGAAGTAAAAGATAATTTAATTTCTACATCACCATTACGAGGTTTAATTTGAAATTTTCTACAATTCCTAGGCAAAGTATAACTATATTCAAAATTAGCTGCCGCCATTGTAGTATTTTGGATTACGGGAGTTGTAGCATTTGCAATAGGATTCTCGCCAGCGTGTTGTGTGGGCATATCTATCCTCGTTTAAATTTTATTTCGTCTTGTGTTATTTCTAAGATTCTATTAGTTAATACTTGTATAAACCCGTCGATATCTCCAGATTTATTTATCTCTTCTCTAATTATTAATTCAATTCGTTCTTTAAGAGTATGTGTTGATGATAAATTCATTTACGTCCAAAGCGCTTTTTAAATTCTTCACTAACTATTCGTTTACTACGTCTAGGTGCTGTGGGATCTGCTTTTAATAAACTTGGATTCTTTGTTACACCAATAGGAGTTCTCATTTTAATTGAAATTCCAGTTGCTGGATCAAACACTACTCCATCTTTAATAATTTTCTTAGGTTTTCTACCTGCCATAACTACTCCTTAATCATTTGTCATTGCATTTGAAGAATAGGGATTCACCAAAGCTTTTGCTTTATCTAAAACTTCTTTAGCTTCCTTTCTCATATCAATAACATCTTTTCCCACTTTAGTTTCTAATTCGTTAATCTGTTTCTCATGTTTATTTACTTTCTTCTGTAATTTAAACAGTAATTGCTGTATCTGAACTAGTTCTTTCATAGTGTCCCACCCTAATTAGATTTTGCTCCGCCGTTAGGCGGAACCGTTAAAGATTGTTTTAATGCTTCTTTTAAATTTTGTAGTTCATTAAGTCTCTTCTCTACTTTCTCTCCAACTTCTTGGATTTCTATCTTAGTAACATCCTCACCTTTTAATTTAAGAGATTTATCTAATAATTGACAAATAGCTAAAATTGACTGCGCCGGACTCATACCTTTAAAAATTTTATCTGAGCTATCTAAATCAGTTAAGACTGCCCCTACAATCTTATCTATCTGAGTAGCTTGCTGAGTCTTCACATCCTTCAATTGGGTAGTATCTAAATGCTGTGTGGCATTGGTAACTACCTTTCGAATAGTCTGCCAATGCACACCCATTTCCTGAGCAACCGCTTCTAAGCTAATTTGCTTAGATTTACCGGCTAGTCTATGTGCATCATAGCTAGCTTTAATTGCTAATTTTTGGGTATGAGATAATTTAAAATTTTTAGCCATATTTGTAACAGTCACAGCCAACAATGTTTTGAATTTGAACAATTGCTTTATTATCCGCGATCGTTTCTAAATGTTTCTTTATTTTGTGCAAATCATAATCTAAACGATTAATTGTCGAAGTTTTATTTGCCAGCTCAGATTTTAGTCTGTAAATCTCTATTGTAATAGAATCATATAAATCATGTCTATTTGCAGATATCAATTCCCGTTTTAATTGATTTAAATCTAATCGGTCTCCTACTTTCATATCTTTCCCCCTTAAAATACTACCAAACTACAAAAGGTAGCTCCTGTGTGACATGAGCATTTACATTGCTCTTTAACCTTGGTTCCATCATGCATCGTTTTGGCCATACTCAATACTCCACAGTATTTGCACTCAATACGACCTGGTGTGTAACTGTGATAGTCCTGAAAGCAAACTGCATGAAAAAAGGCCTTAGGTCTCATTTTACCCTCCACCCCACGTTCCTTGCCATCCAGGCCTAGAATCCGTTCCGGAGCCAAATCAATTCGCACCACATTCTGTTTCTGCGGGCCTTTATGAATTATGCTCTTTCGGCAACAAGAGCAGAAATCCGGATCAACTTGAGGCAAAGGGTGTGTGTGAAGTTTACTTTTGGGCGCCAAATCTGCCATATTCGCTTTCGCTCATCAGCAACTTTTAAGTTGCTTAATTTGCTTATTTCCACCTTTTTAGTAATTTGTAAAATTTTTTTATAAAGCGTTATATATTGAAAAGTGTTTTTATACAAAATAAATGCTCTAATTTGCTTTAATTCTTTAGTTTAGTCCACATATATAGGCTGGGACCCTCCTCCTCTCATCAACACTACCCCCTCTCCCCACTCCTATACCCTTGAGTATCAACATATATGAGCATATCAGAGCTATAGTTGACTAGAATAGTCAGGTATTCTCTCCTCTCTCTTTAAGTTGGTCTAGGATTGAAGCGTAATAAGGTACATTCCCATTAAATCACAGCAAACAAAGCAATACAATCACTTATTCTCATCAACACTGGCCTTAGTCAAATCAATGAAATGAATAGCCAAAGGAGGAAACTTAACTCGTACTGGTTTATCCAATCTCAATGCTCGATATTGCCATAACCATAAATTAACTTGGGCCGCTTCTAAGGGATTTTGCATCAATTTATAGCTTTTCCATTGTCCATCAGTTAAACTCTGTTCAGCTACAACTTCCCCATGATGAATATATTGTATCACATTATGGTCAGTATCACCCCATTGAATCTGATCATTACTCTGCTTCATCTTCTTAGTCATGCCTTAAAACCTCCATATTTACGTTCTAAAGCACATTAAAAGAGATTTGTGCCATTTGATACTTCCTCAGCATATTTCTTCTGATATTCATTAATCTCTTTTACATCATATCGTTCTTCAGTATTAATTATGCCTTCAATTACTTTAAATGCTCTAATCTTATCTTCTTTACGAATCTTACCATTTAAAGATATGCCAGTAAATAAATGACTAATCCAATAATACCCTTCATCAACTTCAAGGTCTTTGTTCTTCCAATCTTTAACTAAGAAGTCTAATTCACTATATTTATACTTATCCATAAACCACCTTTTGTCATCAATATTTCATCAAAATATCTATTGACAACCCCTTATACTCATGATATTATGATAATAGGACACAAACAAGGAGATAATTAAATGAAAATGACACTTATTGATATTCGAATCATAAAATCCAGAAAAAGAAAGAAAAATATAATACCAAAGGGAAAATAATATGCATTGTCGATATTAAGGAGGAGATAACACAGTGACTATTACATTTGAATCATTAGAACGAGCATTAAAGGCTATTAGATCAGCCAATGATTTAGGCTTTGATACACAATTATCTCAGTTTCATACATTTGTACCAAATGTCTATACTGTTTATTTCATTAAAAGGGAGAATAATTATGAAATACATTAGAACTCAAGTACTTACAGCATCAGAGGCACATGAATTAAGTAAATTAGGGTTTATTCTTAAATATAAGCAAGTTGTTACATTATTCAGAGATGCATGGTATGTGTATGTTAAAGATGATAAACAAGTTAAATTGAAGGTGCAATAGTGAAATTAACAGAATATGAAAGAAATATGGTTAAAGAACATAGATTACAAATGACTAAAGAAAATAAACAAGAGGCAATAATGCAAACATTAAATATAGTCCAAGGTAAATACCAAGTTCCAGTTACAGATCATTTTAATGAATATGAAGAACTACTTAGCTATGCTCATGGAGTATTAAATATATTTAAGTTATCTAGAAATACTGCTAAATCAATTATTAAACTTCAATAGAGGACTTTCTTTATATCCTAAGTAAGTAATAGAATATAAAGTATTATGAGGCTTATAATGACAGTATTGAATTTATACTATGTAGTGCTGTCTTACTTTAGTCGGAGTTGTGAGAAAGTCCTTGGCCCAGATAAGTCTTCAAATCACTTACTTGAGCCGATAAGGCGAAAGCACAGTAGCTCCACTGTGGGTCTAAGCCCATGAAACACTCTTACTTTTGTTTTAAGTCTAAACAGCAGATTAAACGACTTTGTATCTAAAATTGGAGGTCAAATGAGTAAATTACTGCCTGAAATAGCTAAAATGCTACGAAAAGATACACCTGATATACTTGAAATCTTAAAGCTGATGCATCTGAAATTAATTGATTTAGATGAAGATTTAGATAAATCAATGGGTTATTCTAAAAGGCACTCCGAAGATGAATAACACAAAATTAATGGTTAATGTGTTAGATTTAGTATTACTAGTATATCAATTTAGAACATTTAAAGCAAATAAAAATTGATAAAGGGATAATAAAATGAGTCAAACATTTAACGAAATTGGGGCAGCCATAAATTTATGGAACAATAACCATAAAGTTGATGATACGACTTGGAAGCAGAT
>Ga0255048_10000272_pt1 | contig 39749 bp, 36 predicted proteins | sample JV7_2_2_MG_FD_183619 | JGI IMG/M metagenome (GOLD analysis project Ga0255048, IMG submission 183619) | Seawater microbial communities from Jervis Inlet, British Columbia, Canada - JV7_2_2 | ecosystem: Environmental > Aquatic > Marine > Inlet | place: Canada: British Columbia | collected 2016-10-06 | reverse complement strand
CTCGTGGACCAGCCGCTCGACGAGCATCGGCTCACCCTTCTCGATGTGGGCGATGATGGTCTTGGTGATCGTTCGGTAGTCGACGGCGTCGGCGATGTCATCGGACGCAGCAGCGCGCCGAGTGTCCACCCAGAGCGTCGCGTTCACCTTGATGTCCTGTGTGTTGATTCGCTCATCGGGTTTGATACCCACGATGCCCGCAACAACGAGGTCGACGATGTGGATTCTGTCGAGCTGCATGTCAGAACAGTAGACCGATGGTCTCGGTCGGTTCACGGTTTGCGGTCGCCGGTTCACCGTCAGCGGGGCGATGCATGTCCCCCACTTGTTGTTAGATGTTTTGTCTGCTATGCTGGACACTATGTCCACTTCGGAGAGAGACACAATGACAGTTGACAGCCCCACTCCTGTGATCGAGGTGCAGAGCCTGCGCAAGTCGTTCGGTGCCGTCGAAGCGGTGAAGGACCTGAGCTTCTCCGTCAAAGCCGGCCAGGTTCTTGGCCTCCTTGGCCCCAACGGCGCAGGGAAGACGACGACGATCAAGATGCTCACGACGTTGACACGGCTCGATGGGGGCGTAGCGTCGATCGGTGGTTTCGACGTTCGAACCCAGTCCGACGAGGTGCGCCAGGTTATCGGCCTGGCTGGCCAGTCAGCAGCAGTGGATGAGAAGCTGACAGCTCGCGAGAATCTGGAACTGTTCGGGCGCCTGTACAAGATTCCACGAGCAGCTCGCAAACAGAGAATCGAGGAGCTTGTCGATCAGTTCGATCTGGGCGAGTTCGCGGACCGACCAGCCAGCACGTACTCGGGCGGGGAGCGTCGGAGGCTCGACATCGTCGCTGCCCTCGTCGCCAAGCCACCAGCCGTATTCCTCGACGAGCCCACAACGGGGCTCGACCCGCGGAGCCGGGCCGAGCTTTGGGATACCGTGCGATCACTCGCTTCCGAAGGGACTGCGATCGTGCTCTGTACTCAGTACCTCGAGGAGGCAGATCGCCTCGCGGACGAGATCCTGGTGATCGATCGGGGCCAGATTGTTGCTGAGGGCAGCCCGGAAGTGCTCAAGGGGAGCCTGGAACGGGATGTGCTGGAGATCAACATGACCAATGAGGGTGATGTGAAGACTGCCGCTGAGCTGATCGGATCGAGCAGCGACGTTGTCGCCGATACCGAGGCGCGACGGATCGATGTTCGCGTGGGGCAGGGCGCAGATCGCTCCCTCGAGCTGCTACGGCTTCTTCAGGACGGAGGCATCTCGATTTCGAACTTCCAGCTTCGCCAACCGACCCTCGACGACGTGTTCCTTGCCCTGACAGGTTCACCTGCCACTGAAGACCGGGAGGACGCAGAATGACAGCCGAAACAGCAATTCCTGTTGCTCCGTCCGTAGTGACGGATCCAAGCATCACTCTACGGCTGTCAAGAGCGGCCCACGATGTCACCACTGTGTTGTGGCGCGACATGCTCCGCACGATGCGTCAACCAGACATGCTCGTGTTCGCGGTCACAATGGGTGTCTTCTTCCTGGTGCTGTTCAACTACGTGTTCGGTGGCGCGATCGGTACAGGCACAGGGATCGACTATCTGCAGTATCTGCTGCCGGGAGTCCTCGTGATCTCAGCCCTTCAGGGCGCCCAAACGACCTCGATGGGATTGGCCGCCGACTTCAATGAGGGGGTCAACGAACGCTTCCGGTCACTCCCGATGAGCCAATCGTCTGTGATCACCGGACGAACAGTCGCGGATGCCATTCGCAACGTCGCAGGACTCGTGCTGGTCGCTCTTCTCGGCGTGCTCATGGGATTTCGGTTTGCATCTCTCGGGGGCGCCGTGGTCGCCATCGCCCTGGCGACCGGGATCGGCTATGGCTTCTCGTGGCTGGGCGCGGCGATCGCCGCCAAGGTGAGACAACCGGACATGGTTGGCATGTTGTCCATGTTCTGGCTGTTCCCTCTCATGCTCGCCAGTACCGCGTTTGCACCCGTCGAGACGATGCCGGGCTGGTTACAGCCGTTCGTTACGTACCAACCGATATCTGCGGCTTCTGACGCAGTGCGCGGACTCGCCAACGGAGTGCCGGTCGGTGACAAGGTTATGTTGACACTCGCCTGGATCGTTGTCCTTCTCGCCGTGTTCTTGCCAGTGTCGGTTCGTCTCTACCGGAAGGTGGACTAGTGAGTGAGACAACTCAGACTGACCCATCAGCTTTGCCAGAACCGGCGACCGATGACCGCATAATCGGTGCGACACTCATCCTGATCAGCGAGCACGGACTCGGTGGCGTTACGATGTCCCAGATCGCCGATGCCGCCGGTGTGGCTCGCCAGACGCTCTACAACCACTTCGGGGACATCGAGAGCATCGTTGCGACGACGATCGAACAACACAACCGCGAGAGCATCGGCCTCCTCGAGGCAGCGCTCCAGATCGCGGAGTCGCCAACCGCCAGAATCGAGCAATTGGTCCGACATTTCGCGTCCGTCGGTGCCCACTCCGACCACGCGCTTGATCTCCACGGCGCACTCGCCGCCGAGCTGCGAGAAGGTCTCGACACCTACCAGAACGTTGTCGAAGCTCACATCGGGAAGATCATCGAGGATGGCCAACTGAACGGAGACTTCCGCAGCGATCTCAGTCTCGCGTTCGACACCGGTCTCATCAGGGCACTCCTCGACGGAGTCAGGGATCTTGCCGAGCACTCACCCGATAAGGCCGCCCAGATCGCCACTGCAGGAACCCGCACTGTTCTTTCTGCGCTTCGGTGAGCGCCTGTCGACCTGCCTAGAGGAGATGTCCGCCGCCATCGAGACGGATGATCTCGCCGGTGATGAAGTCGTTCTCGCAGAGGAATGCAACGGTGTCTGCGACCACCTGCGGACCGCCGATGCGTTGGAGGGGGAGTTCTCTGGCAAGGCGCTTGGCGTAGTCGTCATCTTCATCGGCCGGCGGCAGCACGACCCCGAGTGCCACGGCGTTCACCCTGATCCTTGGCGCCAAGGCAAGCGCGGATGCCCTGGTGAGCGTGTCGATGCCGCCTTTTGCGAGCATGTAGGACAGGTGTTTGCGATACGGCCGCGTCGTCTTGACATCCGTCACATTCACGATGGCTCCACGGAGGTCATCGGGCACCTGTTTCGCAAAGGCCTGCGTGAGGATCAACGGCGTCGCAAGGGTGAGGTCCTGAGCCGCGTGGAAGCCGTCGAGCGTGACATCTTCGATCCCGTCAGAGGGGAAAGCCGATGCGCTGTTGACAAGGATCGTCGGCGGGCCGAGGGCACCTGAAGCCGCAGCAATGAGGTCCGCAGCCGCCTCAGGATTCGAGAGGTCGACAGAACCGATTGCCGCGATCCCCCCGCTGTCGCTGATCTCGGCACGAATCGCCTCAGCCGGCCCCGCCGATCGGTTGTAGTGAATGAACACCGAGGCGCCCCTGCGAGCAAGCTCGCGCGTGATCGCTCCGCCGACGCGCACAGCGCCGCCGGTAACGACAGCGGTTCTCCCATCGATGTCCATGAGAGCATCGTAGCGATGATGCCTGTCACAGGCCGTTTCGTTCTATGCTCGGTGCCGTGAGCAAGGAAGATCCGAAACCGGGGCGCTGGCTGCTCCCGATCGTAATCGCAGCACTGATCGGGTTCACATACGTATTCGTCAACGCGTTGCCTGCGGCGGATATCGCAGCGTCCACGACCACAACGACATCCACGACCACGACCACGATTCCTGAGACAACGACAACGTCCACCCTCCCGACCGACATCCTTGCGTTCCTCCAGGAACTCGACAGGTTCGAGAACGTCGCCAACGATCTCCAGACTGAGCTCGACGAAGTCAATGCGAATTGGGAGAACAAGGACATCGACTTCGATGAAGCCGATGCGGGGTTCACTGCTGTCAAGGATGACGCTCAGGACCTCGCGAACCAGGTGGCTGCCACCTCGGTGCCCGACGTGTTCGATGCGGCGTGGCCGGACACGATCGCCGCCTCCCAGGATCTGGTGACACAGTCCCAGGCAGTAATCGATGGCCTCCACGCCCCGGATGACGGCACGGAGCGACGGGCGGCGGTTGCCGAATATGCAGTCAAGACAACCGCCTTCAACGACCAGCTCGACGTCGTTCGAGGGCTCACGCCCTGACCCGAGATGGACGCCTCCACAGAGTACTGGTGGAACCGGCCGGACGTCTGGGCTGGTGCGACGCTTGCGGGTTACGCGGGAGTCGAGTCCTTCAAACCGTCTCTCATGCCACGGGCAACGACGCACCAGGCACTTCTCACAGGCGCTTGCGGCACGGCCGGGTGGGCAATCGGTTCGAGCGCGTATCTCATCGGCGCCCGCACAGCGAACGCGGGAGTCGACACCGCCGTTCTGTCATCGATTGCGGCTGCGGGGTTGTCTACCCGATACCTGATCCCGTGGTCGGCCGACGAACCAGGCTGGCGCGCTCCGGTGCGCAACGCTGCCGAACTCGTCGGCGCAGGTGCAGCGTCGGCGGCCACGGTCACAGCGGTTCGGAGGTCAAAGAGCCGTTCGATCGCCGGAGCCATGACCGGACTCGGCGCGGCAACCCTCGGTGCGATGAGCATTCGCAAGTCGATGAAGGACCAGAAAACGGAGAGGGACGTTCTCGACGTCGACGCGCCGCATGCCGCCAAGGCAATCGTCCAGGGGATTGGAATACTCGGTGTGCTCGGCGCCCTCATCGGGGGCTATCAGCAGTCAGGCGGAGCACTGTCCCGCATCATGGTGCGAAGAATCGGTATACCGCCCGCCACTGCCCGCTACACAGGGAATGTCCTGGCCGCAGGCATATGGGCGCTCGGCGTCCGAGCAGCATACGGAATCGTCATCGGAGGGCTGGCTCGCTACGACAGGGTGGTTGATCCGGGATTCGATCGACCACCGGAGTCCCCGAATCGTTCCGGCAGTCCAGACAGCCATATACCATGGTCCCGTCTTGGTCGCCAAGGCCGCAGGTTCATCACGAACACTCCCACAGCCGACGACATCGAGGCGGTCATGGGTGAGCCGGCTGTCGCCGAGCCGGTTCGTGTCTTCGTCGGCTATGACTCCGCACGGACCGCCGAAGATCGGGTCGCTCTCGCGATTGCCGAGCTGAAGAGGACGTCCGCTCTTGACCGCAGGCTTCTCATCGTGTCCGCTCCGGCGGGAACCGGATACGTGAACACGCTCCCCATGGAGGTTGCGGACTTCGCCCTGCTCGGCGATTGCGCCTCCGTATCCATCCAGTATGCACGTCTGCCATCGCTCCTCGCCCTCCAACAGACACCTTCGGGAGCCAACCACCACCGGCTCCTCCTCCAGGCGATCAAAGAAGAACTCGCGGACAGGAGCGAGGACGACCGGCCCAGGGTCGTGGTCTACGGAGAGAGCCTTGGGTCGTGGGCAGGGCAGGATGCGTTCATCGGATCGGCGATCGACAGCCTCGACAACCTGGGAGTTGACAAGGCCTTCTGGGTCGGAACGCCCTACTACTCGAAATGGCGAAGAGAGGCCCTTGCACCCGGTGGTGCGCCCGAAGGTACGGTCGAGCAGGTCAACTCGGTGGACGAACTCAGAGGATCTCCACAGACACGGCGTGTCACGCTGCTCACGCACTACAACGACCCGATCGACCGTATCAATGCCTCGATATTCCTGCGCGAACCCGACTGGCTGACGGAGACCCCGCGAAAGCCGGGGATCTCAGCAAGCCAGGAATGGATGCCGGTGCTGACCGCCCTCCAGTCGATCGTCGACGCCGTCAACGCAACGAACCCGACTCCCGGCGTGTTCAGAGCAACAGGTCACGACTATCGGCTCGATCTGCCGAGGGTGACGGTACAAGCCTTCGATCTCCCCGGGCCGAATGAATCTCAATGGGCAACCATGATGGATCGGGTCCAAGGCGACGAGGCGGCACGGGCTTCAGCAATGAAACTGTCACACCAGCCGCTGGTCGAATCTGGGCCGGCTGAAACACCGTGAACTGGCTGCTGATCATCGGCGTGGTTGCGGTACTCGGCATCATGGCGTTTGCAGCGCATCTCCTGCTCACCTGGTTCGAGAGGCGTGGATGGGTCTACTACCGCACCCCGAACAGGCCTCGACCTCGTTCCCTCGGCATCCTCGAGGAGATCTATCAGCCGTCGGTCAGCCATGTGACCGACCAGGAGATCATCCTGGACACGGTCGCTGATCAGACCGAATCAGGCGATCCCGAGACTCCAGACGAACGGTCCTAGAGATCACCATCTGGCATTTGACATCTGACTACGCCAAACTCGAACACACCGTGTTGGTGATCAGCGCTGCCACCACGTATGGATCTGCGTTTGCGTTCGGGCGACGGTCCTCGATGTAGCCCTTCTTGTCCCTGTCGACCTGCCATGGGATGCGAACCGACGCGCCGCGGTCGGAGACACCGTACGAGAACTCGGACCACGGGGCCGTCTCATGCATCCCGGTGAGCCTTCGCTCGATTCCTGCCCCGTAATGCTTCACGTGCTCGTGAGCCTTCTCGCCAAGCGCTTCACACGCCGCGATGATCGGGTCCCAATCTTCGCGCATGGCCTTCGTCGAGAAGTTCGTGTGCATGCCTGCTCCGTTCCAGTCACCCTTGACAGGCTTCGGCTCGAGTGTCGCCGAGATGTCATAGTCCTCGGCAATGCGGTACAGCAGCCAGCGAGCGAGCCAGAGCTCGTCGCCGACGGCGACCGTATCTGCCGGCCCGATCTGGAACTCCCACTGACCGATCATCACTTCGGCGTTCGTGCCCGAGATGCTGAGCCCGGCCTCTATGCATGCCCACGTGTGGTCTTCGACGATGTCACGACCCCAGATCTCGTCCGCACCGATGCCGCAGTAGTAGCCGCCCTGCGGGGCGGGGAACCCGCCGATGGGCCAGCCATGAGGGCGTCCGTCCTTGTAGAACGTGTACTCCTGCTCCAGGCCGAACCACGGCTCCTGGTCGCCGTACTCCTCGAGCGCGGCGACAGCTGCGACACGCGTGTTTGTCTCGTGTGGTGTCATGTCGACATTGAGCACCTCGCACATGGCGAGCACGTCGTCGCCACCACGGATCGGGTCAGGGATGACCTTCACGGGCTGCAGAACACAGTCCGAGTTGTCGCCCGGCGCCTGCTCGGTCGAGGAACCATCAAACCCCCAGATCGGTAGCTCCTCCCCGTCAGGAATCACCTTCGTCTTGGATCGCAACAGGGCCGTCGGCTTCTTGCCGTCGATCCAGATGTACTCAGCGCGATACGCCATGGTTTCTGCCTTTCAGCGATGTCTTCGTGCAACCGGCGCGGTGAACACCGATCATGGCCACACGGTAGGCGCAGGCCAGTTTCACAGCAGTAACCGGAGTGTGAACACTCTGTTACATCACACTGTCGATTGTGGCGAACCGCGGAAGTTGCCATACGATGTCACCTGTCGGACAGCGGAGAACCCATGGAACGACAGAAGGAATACGTCCTGTCAACCGTCAAGGAGCGCGGTATCCGCTTCATCCGACTCTGGTTCACCGATGTGCAAGGGTTCCTGAAGTCGTTCGCGATCACACCGGCTGAGCTCGAGCTCGCCCTGGACGAGGGAATGTCATTCGATGGGAGCTCGATCGACGGTTTCTCCCGTACCCACGAAGCGGACATGCTCGCAAGACCTGATCCAACAACGTTCCAGATCCTCCCATGGAGGAGCGGCGATGCAGGCGTCGCACGCATGTTCTGTGACATCGTCACACCGGACGGCGACCCATTCCCCGGTGATCCGCGCGGAGTGCTGCGCCGCCAGCTCGAGAAGGCCGCCGAGCTTGGTTACAGCTTCTACGTCGCCCCAGAGATCGAGTACTTCTACTTCGAGGACTCATCCGAGGAGCCGAAGGTGCTCGACCGCGGCGGCTACTTCGATCTGACACCACTCGACGTCGCCCAGGAGTATCGCCGCTCCACGATCATGGCGCTGGAGGCCCTCGGTATCCCCGTCGAGTTCAGCCATCACGAAGTCTCCCCCTCCCAGCATGAACTCGATCTTCGACACACAGACGCCTTGACCATGGCGGACAACATAATGACAACACGCCTCACTGTGAAGGAGGTTGCTCTCGAACACGGGATCTACGCAACGTTCATGCCAAAACCCCTCGAGGAATACGATGGGTCGGGCATGCACCTGCACTTGTCGCTGTTCCAGGGTGACGAGAACGCCTTCCACGACGATTCCGGGCAATACGAGCTCTCGAAGGTTGCTCAAGGATTCATCGCCGGTCTCCTGAAACACTCTGCCGAGATAACCGCTGTGACGAACCAGTGGGTCAACTCCTACAAACGTCTCGTCGGTGGGTTCGACGCTCCAACCCTCGAGACATGGGCCCGCAACGACCAGAGTGCACTTGTGAGGGTGCCTGCGACCAAGAAGGGCAAGGCGGACTCGACGCGCATCGAGTACCGGTCGCCCGATTCGGCGATGAACCCATATCTTGCTTTCTCGGTGATCCTGGCGGCCGGCCTTGCAGGAGTTGCCGGCAACTGCGAACTCCCGCCAGAGACAGGTTCGGACGTGTTGAAGATGTCCTTGGCCGAGCGAAGGGATGCCGGCATCCGTCACATTCCGCACAGCCTCATCGACGCCATCAACGTGATGGAACGGTCCAACCTTGTGCGAGAGGCGCTTGGTGACCACGTTTTCGAGTGGTTTCTGAAGAACAAGAAACGGGAGTGGGCGAGGTACGAGCAGCATGTCTCTGCCTACGAGCTGAGAGAATATCTCCCGGTGTTGTGATGTACGTCGCGATCTACCCAGAAGCGCCATCTGCCTCCCTCACGGGGGCGTTGATCGGCGCGGGATACCAGCCGGTGCCGATCAGCGGCGTTGCCGACGCAGGCCGCAAGGAACCGAGCGACGGATGGAGCGCAGCAGTCATCGAACTCGGGGACAATCCGGATCTCGCCATCACCATCGCCGAGAAGCTCCGCGAGGAATACGCCGTGCCCGTTCTCATTGTGGTTGATCGCACACTGACCGCAGACCTCAATGACAAGGACGGCTTCGACGATTTCCTGCTCACACCGATCGACCAGGCGGAATTGCGTGTCAGACTGTCGCGGCTCGGCGTCACAGAACCCGAGGCCACCGATGACCCAGTCCTTCGCCACCACGATCTGGAACTCAACACTGCCACATACCAGGCGTACCTCGCAAGCAAGCCCGTCGACCTCACCTACATGGAGTATGAACTGCTACGTTTCTTCGTCGAACATCCCAACCGGGTCTGGAGCCGCGAACAGATTCTCTCCAAGGTATGGGGCTACGACTACTTCGGGGGCTCGAGAACCGTCGACGTTCACGTACGGCGCCTGCGAGCAAAACTCGGTGAAGAGCGAACGTCCTGGATCACGACGGTGAGGTCCGTCGGTTACCGTTTCGGGTGACATCGGGTAACGGAACGACTTCATGACAAGCGGTCGCGATTCCCAAACCACCGGCTTACCACAGCCACTCACCGAGGCCGAAGTCGCTCAACGCGTCGCCACAGGGCGCGTGAACATCGTCGACGCAGTCGAATCACGTTCGGTCGCGAGCATCCTGCGGGCGAACATCCTCACCCGGTTCAACGCGATCATCACCGTACTTCTCGTGATCGTCCTGGTCTTCGGAGAGTTTGCGGACGCGATGTTCGGGTTCGTGATGATCGCGAACGCGACCATTGGAATCACGCAGGAGCTGAGGGCGAAGGCAACCCTTGACAAGCTCGAGGTGATCACCGCACCCAAGGCCTTGGTACGCAGGGCGGGTGGAGATGTCGTGATCGGCACCCAGGAGATCGTCCTCGACGACCTCCTGGTCCTCGGCCGTGGTCAACAGATTCCGGTTGATGGTTCGATGGTCCACAGCGAGGGGCTGGAGGTATCCCAGGCGTTGCTGACCGGTGAGGCGAGTCCAATCACCAAGGATGTCGGAGCCAGCGTCATGAGCGGCAGCTTCGTGGTGTCAGGCACCGGAATCGCAATGGTCACGGCCGTCGGGGAGAACGCGTATGCGAGCAAGCTCGCGAAAGAGGCCAAGCAGTTCACTCTCACCGAGGGTGAACTCCGGACATCCATCGATCAGATACTGAGAATCGTCACATGGCTCCTCGTACCCACGGCAGCACTGCTGGTTTGGAGCCAGCTACGCACGGGCCAGACCGTGTCCGAGGGCCTTGTCAGCGCCGTTGCGGGAGTTGTCGCTATGGTTCCCCAGGGACTCGTGCTGCTGGTATCCGTGTCCCTGGCGGTCGCCGTCGTTCGCCTCGCGAAGCGCCGTACGCTTGTTCAAGAGCTTCCTGCGGTCGAGACTCTTGCCAGAGTGGATACGCTCTGCGTCGACAAGACGGGAACCCTCACTTCGGGGGGCATCGTCTTTGACCGCGTCGTCGAGATCACGTCACACGGTGCGGATGCCAGTATGGTGCTCGGCTCTATCGCAGCCACTGATCCGGATCCGAACGCAACCATGGATGCACTCGGCGGAGCGTTCCCGGTTGAACAGCCATCTGAGGTTGTATCCCGCGTACCGTTCTCCTCGACACGAAAGCTGTCCGCCGTCGCCTTCGCTGATGGCTCGGCGTGGATCGTCGGTGCCCCGGAGTTCGTACTCTCAGCGACCCAGAAGACAGATCTGGAGGACCAGATCGCGGTGTTCACAGACGATGCAAAACGGGTCATCGTTGTTGCAACCGCGCAACCGGAACTCGTTGAACAGGGTGAGCCGGTTGCAGTCATACCGACGTTCCTCGCAGTGTTCTCCGAGCAGATCAGGCCCGACGCACCAGAAACGATCGGTTACTTCAAAGAGCAGGGGGTCGATCTGAAGGTCATTTCGGGCGATTCACCCGACACGGTCGCGGCCGTGGCACGCAGCGTTGGCGTTGACCACGTGGTTGCCATCGATGCGACGATGCTCCCCGACGCAGACGACCCGCGCTTCGAGCAGATGGTTGGTGAAACAACGGTGTTCGGCAGGGTCACGCCAGAGCGCAAGCGCGAGCTGGTGGTGGCCTTCCAGGATCAAGGGAAGACGGTCGCCATGACCGGTGACGGCGTGAACGACGTCCTCGCCCTCAAACAAGCGGACATCGGGATAGCGATGGGATCGGGATCCGGCGCGACGCGTGCGGTTGCACAGCTCGTCCTCCTCGACGATACGTTTGCATCTCTGCCTGACGTCGTCAATGAAGGTCGGCGCGTAGTCGCGAACATGGAGCGAGTCGCGTCATTGTTCCTCACGAAGACCGTGTATGCCACGCTGCTCGCCGTTGCGATAGGCGTCGCTGGATTGGCATTCCCGTTCCTGCCCAGGCATATGACGCTCGTCGGACTCATCACGATCGGAACACCAGCGTTCATCCTCTCCTTCGAGAAGCAGGACCGACCCATTCGATCCGGGTTCCTGACTCGTGTCCTTGCCTTCGCCATACCGGCCGGATTGGTTGCGGGCCTCACGACCTTCGCCCTCTACGGGATCTCCCGAATCGACACCTTCGGATTCACGATTGAGCAATCACGTACAGGAGCCACGATCCTCATGGTGTTTCTCGGACTGGTCGTCATCCACGACCTGGTGAGTCCCCCGTCATCAATGAACCGTCTGCTCATGGGTGCATTGCTCGCCGGGTTCTTGGCCGTGCTCGCTATACCGATGTTCCGAACGGTGTTCGATCTCATGCTCCCCGAACCGTACGCGTGGGGCATCATTGTGATCGCCACGGCAGTCACGAGCGTCGTACTCAAGGTCGCCCTGGCCGTGGGCCAAAGCCTCGCCGAGAAGAGACTCGGCGCCCCAATCGCGTGACGGCCCGCACTTGTGCGGTGCGGACCGTCGGCTCTCGGTCTTCGTCAACTGTGGACTCTCAGCCGAACGCCATCCACGCAACGTCATCCAACGTGTCGAGGTCGGATGCCAACACACCCATCTCCGAGAACGTGAACAGTGTGTCTCCGATCACCAGTGAGCGGTTGATCGGGGCGGTCCACTCCTCACAGCCCTCACAGTCAGAGTTGTTGACATTCGGGTGGCGAATCTCTCCGACCTGCTTCACCCGTTGCGGTGTCGCCGTCAGCACAACCGCACCGGAGAAGTTGTCTCCCTTCCCGGATCTCTCGTCCCATGACCAACGCTGCAACGGGAGGACAGCGATCTCCTCGGGGGCCCACCACAGGAAGGCGTGGTGATCCCACTCCGCCTCTGAGTAGGCGTCGTCGAACGTCAGCCTGGAGAGACGCCTCGGGTCGGTTGGATCTGATACGTCGAACACGGACACCTGAGTGCCGAGGGTGCGTCCCTCGTCGGTTGCATCCTGTCCAACACCGAGAAGCAGATCCTTGCCGACGGGATGTAGATACGCGGAGTAGCCATTGATCTTCAACTCGCCCTTGACCTCGGGATCTGCTGGATCTGAGAGGTCGACCACGTACAGCGGATCAACTTGGCGGAACGTCACCACGTAGCCCTTGTCCTCGATGAACCGTACGGCATAGACCCGTTCGTTCTTCCCCAGACCATCGACAGAGCCGACCTGTACGAGCTCATCGCCCATGCGTTGCATGGTGATGACCGCGGTGTCGGGAACGTCAGACGACCCCCACCATGGGTTCTCGTCCGTAGTGACGACACGAAGCGTGCCCTCGTATTCGTCCATCGACCACTGCGACAGCAGCGTGCCCTCGACCTCGCCAGAAGCGACATAGGTGGCGGTCTTCGGGTCGGAGATGTCGAACATGTGAAGCTGGGTTGTCAGCTTTTCGTTCTTGTCCTGTCCCTCTTCCCATCGAGTGGCTGGCCAAGCCATCCATGGCGAGGTTGCCACGTAGAGGCTTTCGTTCGATGCGTAGATCGTTTGGCCCTCTGCGAGGAGCCCGATGCTGTTTCCGGGCTCCAGGCCTGCGTCGAGGTCGAGCGAGAGGATCGTCAGCATCGAGAGTCCTGAGAACTCCTCCGGATGTCCGACCTGATCACAGCCGAGAACCGGACCGTCTGAGGTCGTGCCTGAGCGGTGATCCTTCAGGATGTACCAAGGAACCCAGTTCTCGAGCGTCGAGTCTTCGATCAGCTTCTTGTTTGCATCGGTCGCTTTTTGCTCTGCGCGGATTCCGTTGCCCTCCGGGTAGGCCCAATCAAAACCAGTTGGGCCGGACCGGACAACGACGCGAATAGTGCCGTCAGCCATGCGAGAGGACAGGATGCTGCCATCGAGCATCAACGTTCTGACAGCCTCCATGGAGTCGGGATCCGATACGTCGACCTCGGTGAGAACGACGCGCTGGGTCTGGTAACCAGGCGCGATCGAGTCCCGAGCGATGCCGACGAAAGGCTCGATACCGTAGCCGCCACCGGAGGTCATGACGAGAAGTCTGTCACCCGACAGGAAGAGCTGTTGGCCCCACCCGTCAAGCGGGAGGGATGCGACGATCTCAGGCGTGCCGGAAGCGTCGATCCAGAAGAGGCGACCCTGTGCGACGACGAAGATGCGTTCACCGTCGGTCTTGACGACATCAGGCTCATCGACACCTGCAACCTGGACATTCGTGCCGGAGTAGTCGACACCCTTGATGCCACCTGCGGCGGCGACTGTCGTTCCAACAGACCGGCTCGCATCGCCTTCTTCGATGGCGAACGCAATATCGTCCAGGTAGTAGCCGCCGCCGTACCCGTCGAGTCCGTACGGTCCCACCCGCTCGATCGCATGAGACTTCACATAGTCAAGGAACTCGTTGCACGAGTCGAACGGCTGTAGTGAGGACGCGGCGAAGGCTCGCACGCCCGTGGGACCCCGTGTGTGACCCGGCCGTGTCGTTGTCGTGGAGGTGGAATCGGATGTGAGACCTGCCGTGCAGGCGGTCAACACCATGGCAAACGCTGCCATGAGAATGATCATCGTGCGTCGCATAGCGAGCTCCTCTCTCGGTTTCCTCATCGGTCAGACGGTTGATTCGCCCAAGCGGGTTCCCCAAAAGTCCAGAAACCAGAAACCAGATACCGCAAGCTGGTGTCTGAAAGTGAGCACAACGACCGTCCTGGCATCTGGGAACGAGGCATCAGCCGAGCGGTCTGCGGGCGAGAGCTCGCTCAGCGAGCTTTGGCCCGCTTGCGCTCGCTCTCGGTGAGGAGCTGCTTGCGGATACGGACCGACTCCGGTGTGATCTCAACGAGTTCGTCATCCGCGATCCACTCGATCGCAACCTCGAGAGTGACGTCTCGCGGCGGCTTGAGCTTGATCGCCTCATCAGTTGAGTGTGTGCGGATGTTCGTGAGCTGCTTGCCCTTCGTCGGGTTCACGGTCATGTTCTCCGGACGGGATGCCTCACCGATGATCATCCCCTCGTAGACCTCGATGCCGGGTCCCAGGAAGAGCTCTCCACGTTTCTGGAGGTTGTCGAGGGCGAACCCCGTCGATGCACCCCTACGGTCCGCCACCATTGCACCTCCCTGTCGTGTCGGGAGCTCGCCGACCCAGGGGATCCAACCCTCATGATGCTGATGCACGAGTGCCGTACCCCTGGTCACCGTGAGCAAGAGGGACCGCAAGCCGAGCAAACCTCGCGACGGAGCCGTGAACGTGACTATCGAGCGGCCGGATTCTCCCGGCCTGAGATCGGCGATGCGAGCCTTGCGCGGGGCAGCAACCTGTGTCACCGCACCGACGTATTCGTCCGGCACGTCCACAGTGACGCGTTCGAGTGGTTCATGCCTGACACCGTCGATCTCTTTGACGATGACTTCAGGCCTGCTGACCTGAATCTCGAATCCCTCGCGTCGCATCGACTCGATCAGCACGGAGAGCTGCAACTCGCCACGACCGGAAACCTCAATGACCTCCGGCGATGATGTCTCGCCAAGACGAATCGAAACGTTGCCGAGTACTTCCTTCTCGAGGCGGTCTCGAATCTGGCGGGAAGTGACGAACTTGCCATCGGTACCCGCAAGAGGTGAGGTGTTGACTCCAAAGGTCATCCGCAGAACCGGTTCATCCACCTCGAGTCGCGGAAGAGCTTCCATAACCTCTGGGTCGGTGAAGGTGTCTCCGATTCCCACTTCGGGGAAGCCCGCAACCACGAAGAGGTCACCGGCCACTCGTTCGTCGACATCATCCCTATCGAGGTTCGAGAATCCCATGAGACTTCCGGGCTTGCGCTTGATCGGATCGCCATCACCCTGCACAAGGGCAACTCTGTCACCGGCACGCATGGTGCCCTCGATGACTCGGCCAATCGCAAGCCTTCCGAGATAGTCGGACGCATCAAGGTTCGTGACAAGAGCCTGAAGTGGTGCATCCGGATCACCCGACGGACCTGGGATGCTCTCGTTGATCGCATCGAGAACCGGCACAAGCGTGTCATCCGGTCCTGGAACGCCGACTCCCTCGACGGCCCTGCCCTCGCGTGCAACGGCGGAGATGATCGGAAACTCGATGTGGTGATCCTTGGCATCGAGGTCGAAGAACAGCTCATAGATCTCGTCGACGACTTCGGCGGATCTGGCGTCGGACCGGTCGACCTTGTTGATCACCACGACTGCGGGTAGATGCCGCTCCAGCGCCTTGGAAAGCACATAGCGGGTCTGTGGCATCGGACCCTCTGCTGCATCAACGAGGAGAAGCACACCGTCGACAAGCGCTAGAGCTCGTTCGACCTCGCCACCGAAGTCCGCGTGGCCGGGCGTATCAACGAGATTGATCTTGGTGCCGTTCCAATCGATGGAGGCCGCCTTGGCGAGAATCGTGATGCCGCGCTCACGTTCCTGGTCATTGGAATCCATGACGCGGTCGACGATCTTCTCATGCTCTGCGAACACGCCGGCAGCGCGCAGCAAACCGTCAACAAGCGTGGTCTTGCCATGGTCGACGTGCGCGACAAGCGCAACGTTCCTGAGAGAGGGGGAGGACATGTGAGAAGGTTACCGGTGTCAGCTGTCAGGCGTCAGGAGAGCTCTGGCTCGATGCTTCCCATCAGTCCCGCGTTGTAGTCATCGAAGGCCTTGTAGATCTCTGCTTTTGTGTTCATGACGAACGGGCCGTATCGAACGACCGGTTCGTTGAGTGGCTCGGCGATGCCGACAAGCATGTCGACACCCTCCGGCCCAGCCTCGAAAGACAGCGCGCCCGGTTCGGCGTCGAAAAAGACCGAGTCTCCCTCGACGATAGCTTGCTGGGATGGAAGGATCGTTCCGTCTCCGCCAAAGATGTAGAGAAACGCAACTTGGTCCTCCGGCGCATCGAGCCTGGTGCTCTCTCCCTCACGAAGAGACACGTGCACGTAGGTGATCGGGAGGAATGTATCCGCCGCACCCTGTGTGTCGTACGCCTCACCTGCAATCACCACCGCCTGGCCGCCATCGATGTCAACAACGGGGATGCGGTCCTTGGTGAGATCCTGATACCTCGGGCGGTGCATCTTTGCGGCCATCGGAAGATTTACCCATAGCTGAAATCCGTGCACGCGACCGCCTTGCCGAAGGATCTTGTCCGTTGGCAGCTCCGAATGCACGATGCCCGCCCCTGCGGTCATCCACTGGACCTCGCCCGGATGGATGATTCCGCGGTTTCCGACAGAGTCTGCATGCTCTATCTCCCCATCGAGGAGATACGTGACAGTCTCGAAACCACGGTGCGGATGGTCAGGGGCACCCTTCGCTTCGCCTGGAGCGTTGTCAGCTGGTCCCATCTCATCGAGCAGGAGGAAGGGTCCGTAGTGGTCGACACTCCCTGTCGGAAATGGTCTGCGCACAGCAAAGCCAGCGCCTTCGAGCGCACGAATCGATGGAATGATCGCGGTAGGCGTTCGAGCTGTTGGGGCCATGCATGTTTGAACCTACACGAAGGGCATGTATTCCAACGGCAACAGTGGAATGCACGTTTCGACGGAACGGTTGTTCCCACACGCTCAAGGGGAATCACTCTTGATACTCCACACGATCGGGTGATCCCCGTCATCGAACTGACGTAGCCTCAGGCCAAGCGCTCACTCTCGAGAAGGCCACCGTTCGGAGGTAACTCGGCGTGGTCAAACCTGATCGGGAGACCAGCGGCCAGCCACACACTCGCACAATCCATCGCCTGCACATGAACATGTGGCTCGGTCGAGTTGCCGGAGTTGCCACACTCGGCGATCTTGGATCCTCGCTCGACCGAGTCGCCGCCTTCGACGAGCAGTGATCCCTGCCTCAGATGCGCCATCAATACATGAACACCGTCGTGCCGTCGAATGACGACGTGGTTGCCAAGCACGCCAGTGGGACCGAGGAATTCACGGACGCTCTCGAGAATCAGATACAGCAGTCCGGGCGGTGAGGAACGACTCAGGTGATCCCGCATGAACGACCTGGCTCGCACAACATCTCCGTCGATGGGAGCGACGATATCCTGCCCGAATCCCGGGTACGCGTCAGGTCGACGCGCCAGGGGTCGCCATGCCAGTTGAGGGCGCGACCCTTCTGCTGGGTCAAAGACCAGGTCGATGGCGTACGTCTGGGACCACGCGTGAACGAAATGGCTGGGTACTCGTGACGTCGGGCTGTTGACTGCTCGCCAGCGACCGAGCACAGGGGCCAAGATGTCAACGGGGTCTCCGTGTGGTGTGCCCAGCCGGAAGTACAGCGCGGTGGCTGGAATCGCTGTCGCGATGACCACCCATGGCCACCATCGAGGGACCGGAGCAAAGAAACCCAATACCAACGCCGCAATGGCGGCAGCGGTCACAGACATCCTGATCCGCGCCGCAAGCCACTCCCACCGCGAGAGCCCGAGTCGTGTTGCGGTCATCGCAGACAACTGTATCAGCGAGGTTCTTGGGAGGAACGAGCCTCAGCCGAAGTCGATGCCTTGGGCCAGCGGGAGATCCTTGGACCAGTTGATCGTGACCGTCTGGCGACGCATGTACACCTTCCAGGCGTCAGATCCCGACTCGCGGCCTCCACCGGTCTCCTTCTCACCACCGAATGCCCCGCCGATCTCGGCGCCGGATGTACCGATGTTGACGTTTGCGATTCCGCAGTCTGAACCCTCGGGAGAGAGGAAGAGCTCGGAGTTCTTCAGCGAATCCGTGAAGATGGCAGACGAAAGACCCTGCGGCACTCCGTTCTGGACCGCAATCGCCTCTTCGATCGAACCTATTTCGATGAGATACAGAATCGGTCCGAACGTCTCGGTCTGCACGATTGGGGCATCCGCAGGGATTCTCACGATCGCCGGTTCCAGGAAGAAGCCGGTCCGATCCGGCTCGTTGCCACCGGCGAGCAATTCACCGCCCTGCTCGAGGGCGACGGCAATCGCGGCCTTCGTCGTGTCGACCGCTGCCTGATCTACGAGTGGGCCAATGAGCGTGTCGTCATCGAGGGGATCTCCCAGTCGGATCTGGCCGAACGCTGCTATGAGGCGGTCAGAGAGGTCGTCGATGACGTTCTTGTGGACGAGGAGCCTCCGCAGGGAAGTGCACCGTTGGCCCGTGGTGCCTGCGGCAGCGAAGAGTGTCGCCCTTACCACCATGTCGAGGTCGGCGTCATCCATCACGATGATGGCATTGTTCCCACCAAGTTCGAGAAGTGATCGGCCGAGCCGTTTCGCAACCTCTGTGCCGATCTGCAACCCCATCCGCACAGAGCCGGTGGCGGAGATGAGGGGAATACGTATGTCGGAGACCATTACTGCGCCGACCGGATCAGCACGACCAACGGTCAGACCGAACACGCCCTCGAAACCTGAGCCCTCCATCACCTCTTGGGCAATCTTGGTGGTCGCAACGGCGGTCAGGGGAGTCGTGTGCGACGGCTTCCAGATCATCGTGTCGCCGCACACCGCTGCGAGCAGGGCGTTCCACGACCAGACGGCCAAAGGAAAGTTGAATGATGTGATGATTCCGATGGGACCAAGGGGCTGCCACTGCTCATACATCCTGTGACGTGGACGCTCAGAAGCGATCGTGAGCCCGTAGAGCTGTCTCGACAGGCCGACGGCGAAGTCGGCGATGTCGATCATCTCCTGGACCTCGCCCTCGCCCTCAGCGCGAATCTTGCCGGTCTCCATCGAGACAAGGGCGCCAAGGGGCTCCTTGTATTCACGAAGCGCGTTGCCGATGAGCCGCACATAGTTGCCACGCTCGGGAGCAGGCAACATGCGCCACTCCTTGAACGTGTCCTGGGCAACCGAGATCGCGGCTTCGTAGTCAACGATATCGGCCACGCGGACGGTCCCGAGGACCTGTTCTGTCGTCGGGTCGATGGACGCCAATGCTGGTCCGTTCCCCGTCAGCCACTCGCCTGCGAAGACGCCGGAGCTCTCGCTTTCGACCCCGAGCGCCGCCAGTACTGCGTCGCGATTCATGTGATCTCCTTCTCTCACCGTTCTTGCGTAGATTTCAGTCGCCCTTCGCGACTGAAATCTACGCAAGAACGGGGTCAGCGGGCTGAGATGGTCTCGATCTCGACGAGAAATCCGCCCGGCAGTGCCTCTGCCTCAATCGTAGAACGGGCAGGGCGCGAGTCTCCAACGTACTCGCCGTACACCTCGTTCACCGACGGATAGTCGGCTATGTCCGCAACGAAGATCGTGGTCTTGACGATGTCGTCGAACGTCAAGCCAACGTCACCGAGTACGGCGCCGATGTTCTTCATCACCTGGTGGGTCTGAACCTTGATGTCGCCCACGACCGGTTCGCCTGTCTCTGGGACCAGAGACACCATGCCTGAGATGAATACGAATCCGTTGGCCTCCGTCACGATGCTGTACGGGCCCATGGGTGTTGGCCCGCTGGGTGCGGCATGAATGGTCTTGGGCATGAGCTACCTCGATCGTGTGTGACTACTCGAATCGATTGTGGCACAGGCGTGTTCACAGTTCACGGTTGTCACGGCTGATGACTATGAACTGAGAACTGAGAACTGCTAGCTGAAGGACTTCCCGCAGCCGCAGGTGCCTGAGACGTTGGGGTTCTCGATCGCAAACCCTGCGCCAGACAGGCCGTCGTCCTTGAAATCGACGGTTGCGCCAGTCACCATCGACACGCTCTCAGCATCGACAACCACACGCACGCCGTCGGTCTCGCTGACGATGTCAGAAGGCTCGATCGTCGAGTCGAAGAACATGTCGTATGCATATCCGGAGCATCCAGACCGCTTCACGCCGAGGCGCAGCGCCATGTCAGCTTCGCCCTCAGATTCGATGAGTTCCTTGACTTTGGCAGCAGCACTCGAGGTGAGGGTCACACCTTGTAGTTGAGCGGCATTGGGAGCTGTCATTCGGGCCTCCGGGATACGGGACGTGTTGGGAACACCATGATAGGGGATATTCGCTGTGGATTCTACGAGAAGAGGGCCCCAAGTGCCATGCTCCACAGAAGATGCCGTCGGTCGTCGGTCGTCGGTCGTGTGTCGTACTACTTTTCTCACCATGGCCACAGAGGAATCGGTTCGACAGGCATTGACACACGTCATCGATCCCGAGTTGCACACGGACATCGTTGACCTCGGCATGGTGGGCGACATCGAAATCGTCGCCGGTGTCGTCAATGTGAACATTGCCCTGACCATCGCATCCTGTCCGATGCGCGGCCAGATAGAGGCAGACGTCGAACGTCGGGTCGCCTCCCTTCCTGACGTCGACGAGGTCGTCATCTCAACAGGAGTGATGACCCAGGAGCAGCGCTCTACGCTCATGGAACGTGCACGCATGACGGCGCGCGACAACGCCACCCCTACGGCCGTATCACCTTCGACGCGCGTCATCGCTGTCAGCAGCGGGAAGGGTGGTGTGGGAAAGTCGTCCCTGAGCGTGAACCTCGCGCTCGCCATTGCTGGACAGAGTCACACCGTTGGGCTGCTCGACGCGGACATCTGGGGCTTCTCTGCACCGAGGATGCTCGGGGCGAGCGATACTCGGCTGAGCGCAAATGAGGACCGCAAGATCGTCCCAACGGAGGCCCTGGGAATCCACCTCGTCTCGACGGGCCTCCTCCTCGAGGATGAGGACACCGCTCTCATGTGGCGCGGGCTGATGCTCACCAAGGCTGTGGAGCAGTTCCTCAATGACGTTGCATGGCCAACGGATCTCGGATACCTCATCATCGACATGCCCCCCGGAACCGGTGATGTGCAGATGGCACTGGCCCGGCTGCTTCCGCAAGCCGAGATGGTCGTGGTTACGACGCCACAGCTCGCAGCGCAGAAGGTCGCTGCCAGAGTGGCGGACATGGCGCGCCGATCCCACATGCCGATCATCGGCGTTGTCGAGAACATGGCCGGCTTCACCACCGATGAGGGAACCAACTACGACATTTTTGGATCCGGTGGCGGAGCGTCACTCGCCGACGACCTCGGCGTGGAATTGCTGGGTTCTGTGCCTATCGACCCGCATGTTGCTTCCGGTGGCGACGCAGGGGAACCCGTGGTCGTCACGCAGCCGGAGGGTCCGGCCGGTACTGCGGTGATCCAGGTCGCGACACGAATCACCGAGATCCTCCCGCCCCTCCAACTCGATTCGTGCATCGGACGTCTCAGCGCCCTGTAGCGTGGCTTCGGGGAACCGCCAACGGTCCATGCGCCGTCTCAACGATGTCACCAACTCGGGAGAGAACCATGCGGTCAATGTTCACGATCCTTGCCTTCGCTCTCGTCGTCGGCGCATGCGCCCAGTCGCTTGGCGACGGACCAGTTGGTCTGGACGAAGTCCCTGAACTCCCGTCTTCGACCACATGGACAACGCTTCGCTCCTGCGCCGAATACGAAAGCGTGACTGCGCCCGCCGATGCCTATCGCGACGAACCGATCTATGTGGCGAATGAGATGCCTGTCGAAGAGGTCCAGTCGTGGGCATCGACGCAGCCAGGGTATGAAACAGTTTGGATCGATCGTGATCACAACGGATGGATCTCGGTGGCTTTCAGCATGGACATCAAAGGGCAGCAGACTGCACTGGAGGACGCATTCCCAGGCGTTGGCGTCGTGGCTGTTCAGGTGGATTGGTCCCTCGAGGAGCTGCTGAATCTGCAGTCCCGCGCCAACGAGGCCGTCGGCCAGCTCACGGATTCATGGTCGACAGGAGTATCACAGACCCGCGGCGTCGTTGAGGTCGGGGTCAGCGTCCTGACCGATGAGATCCGAACGGAGTTCGAGTCCCAATTCGCAGGTGAGCGCCTTTGTTTGGTTGGGGCGGATCCGTCGACCGTCTTCCCCGCTGGTCCACAGCCGACTGAGGGCGACCATTGGCGTCTCCTCGTGGACGAACAACAGGTCGGCCACCCCTACAGGACCGGCATCGCCACAGACGCTGAAAGCCTCGAAGCTCTCTGGGGAACCATTGGGCTGGATACTCCCATCCCAGACGTCAACTTCGAATCCGAGATCGTTGTCTGGTTCGGCGCGGTGTACTCCGGAAGCTGCCCAGACATCCAGCTTGACGACGTCATCGTTGCAGGATCAACACTCCATGCCGACATCATCATGGTCGGCCCCGCTCCTGTTGCCTGCACGGCGGATGCGAACGCTCGGGCCTATGTCGTAGCAGTTGAACGAGCAGTACTGCCGAAGGGACCTTTCGTGATCCAACTCGATGTCGATGGCCCTCCGGCAGGTGCACCTGAGGAGCGCACCATCGTCGATGCGGATCTGTCCATACCTGGGTCCGTCGCCGATCCAGGCCAGGTTGGGTTCGACACCAGCCCTCCGGAGTCCCATGCCGTGGAGAGCGGCGACACCATCGAGCCGGATTATCCGGTGGACTACAGGCTCCACACACGATGTGGTATCGAATGGCTTGGAGAGTTGAATGACGTCAATTGGCGCACGGACGAATCCGTGCCGGCCGAGTGGCAGGGACTGGCTGGCGGAAACGACTCGATCACGGTCTCGGTCCTCCTGACGGTCAGTCCGACACCGTTCATCGCAGCCACCGCCGGCGAATCAACGATCACATACGCCCCTTCGACCGACCCCATACCCCCTTGCCTCTGAGCTATTCCTTCCGGAGCCTGCGGTCCGCTCGTCACTATTCTCTTGACAATCGAACGTGTGTTCGATAGATTGCGGGTATGAACTTCCAGACCTCGGTCACCGACCGGGCGATGGAGTCGGAGCAAGGCGGCGGGCCAGAAGCACCGGACACAGACCAGACAACAATTCAGCAACAGATCAACCGGTTCCCCAACCCGGGCCTGAAGAAGGCGATTGTTGATGCAAAGCGGCTGATCGAACGGACCCATGCGGAGCTTGCGCTGCTTGTCTCCGAGTTCCACGACCGAGCACTCGCTGAGCTCGATCACGGTATCTCAACCGTCCGGTGGCTCGAGAAGCACTGTTCGATGTCCCCGACAGAAGCGTCAGGGACGCTCAAGACTGCCCGAGCCCTCGAACACATGCCAACGGTCACCGACAACGCGCTGTGCGGTGATGTGCCGTGGCCCTCGCTGCGTCTGTTGTCCGAGGCGAGGGACCGATACCCCCAAGAGTTCGAACACCATGAACACGTATTCGCCGACACAGCCACCTACCTGTCGACGAGGGATCTGAGGCGAGCGGTCGGGCACTGGGAGCAGCAGGTCAACTACGACCAGGCCCTTGGCGACGCCCGAAGCGTCGATCAGCTCCGCTCCTTCCACCACAGCCAGACCTATGACGGCCTCTGGGCGTCAAAGGGGACCTTCAGCCCCGAGGGAGGGCACATCATCGACACCGCCCTCAACGCAATCTGTGACCCGTCCAATCTCAACGGTGACGGACGCAGTCCCACGCAACGCAGAGCCGACGCCGTTGTCGAACTGTCCCGCTTCTGGCTCGACCACAACGCGGATGCCGTCACGTCAGGTGGTGAGAAGCCCCACATCACGGTCACGCTCGACTACCGGATACTCACAGGAGCACTCCGGCAGCTCCCCGAGATCGGCGGTACGGCTGTAGACCCGGAGACGATCCGTCGCCTCACCTGCGACGCAGCGATCATCCCGATGGTTCTCGGAAGCGATTCTGAACCGCTCGACGTCGGCCGCAGGACACGCACAATCCCCGCAGCACTCAGACGAGCCCTCGAACACAGGGACGGTGGCTGTCGCTGGGACGGCTGCACCGCACCGGTGTCCTGGTGCGACGCACACCACAAGATCCACTGGGCCAACGGAGGAAGAACCAGCCTCGCCAACACGATGCTCCTCTGCAGAAGCCACCACACGGCCACGCATGGTCAAAACAGAGCCCCACCCGACGTGTGAGGCAGCTTCGCTGAAGTCGCTGTAGACATGTCGGGGCTCGCACCCTTGTAGGCGCCCGTATGGCCGAACTGTGATCAGCCGCAAAGGGCTTTCACAAGGGGGTACGGGTTGACCCAGTCTTCGCCGGGTGGGGCGTACTGGAAGTGGAGGTGCGGCAACCAACTCGGGGAGTTGCCGCTTGACCCGTTGTAACCGACGAGATCGCCGACGGAAACCGCCGTGCCGCCACTCAAGCCCTCTGCAAAACCCTCGAGGTGGGCGTAGTAGTAGCGATTGCCTGAGACGCCCGTCAGATAGATCGAGAGACCGCCGAGCGAGCTGTTGGAGGTGCGAGTAACGGTGCCCGACTCGATCGCAACGACGGGGGCATTGCGAACGGCGCTCATGTCTACGCCCTTGTGCGAGCGACCTCCAGATCTCGGCGCTCCCCATGTGTCGGAGAAGCTGGTGGCTGCATTGATCGGACAGGCCTTGCCGTCGGTGATGACGGGCTGCGGCGCAGGGGGTTGTGTGGTTGTCGTGGTCGTGGTTTCGCCGCCCGAAGTCGTAGTGGTGGCACTCGTCGTGCTCGTTGTCGCCGGGGCCTCCGTTGTCGTCGTCGCTGCCGCGGCTCGAGCGGCTTCGGCTGCCGCCTCCGCTGCCGCCCTGCGGGCAGCCTCCTCACGGCGCAGACGCTCCTCTTCGGCCTTGCGACGTTTCTCCTCTTCCTGCACCTCGAATGCGATGGCGATCGAGTTGTACTCAGCGTCCGCCTGCTCGAGTTGACCGAGGATCTCCTCTGTGAGCTCACCGATCTCGGCGACGAGCGCCTGCTGCTTCACGAGGGACTGGTCAAGCATTTCTTGCTGCCCAACGTGGAGGGCCTCAGCGGCCTCCAGACCGTGGAGCAGGGCCAGATCCCTGGCGTTCATCAGCTTGTAGTACTGATCCTGGACAGGCAGATCGGTGAAGGTCCTTGCAGTGAACACACGCTCGGTACCGAGTGATCCGCCAGACATGTACCGAGCCCTCACCAGATCCTCGACCTGGATTCGTTTGGTTGCGATCTCCTGCTCGAGCCTCGAGACTGACTTCGACAGGTCGACTATGCGCTCGCGCGTCACTGTTTCATCTGCCGCGGCCTGTTCGAACCGAGCAGTCACCTCTTCGAGTGATGCGGACGCCTCTCTGCGACGATCAAGGGCCGCGGCTACCTGCTCCTCAGTTATCTCGCTGGACGCCTGGGCATGGGCAGGCGAAGCAATTGCGATGGCCAATGCGGCGGCGACGAACACTCGGCTCTTCATCGCTCCCCTATCTCGGGCGAACTTCTGTCTCTTCCTCCGCCGTGCCCACATCGAAGAATACCGCGCCGTCCCGTGAAAGCTTGTTCAACTGCACCCCCACCTGATGGACGGCGGCGTGTCTCAGACCAGCAGGTATGCCCGCATACACAACGTCCACGATATCGCCGATCGTTCCAGCACCCTCGCCGACTGCTGCCACGATCTGTCGCTCACGCTCCAGTCGATGGTCGATGTAGTCGGCGATCGTCGCGCCCGCGTCGTCGATGGAGTTTCCGTGGCCAGGCTCGATGCGCGCAACGGCAAGATCCCTGACGAGGTAAAGGCTTTCGAGGTAGGCAGCTGCATCCTCGATGATGACGGTGGATCCCTCCATGATGTGGTCGCCTGTGAACAGGGTGTCACCCAGCAGGAAACAGAGGTGGTCTGCGGTGTGGCCCGGCGTGTGCACGGCGAGAATCTCATGGGTACCGACCGGTACAACGGCCCCGTCCTTGATCTCCATGTCTGGGATGAACTCAGGCCCGGACGCAAACCCGTACACAGGGACATCGAGAGCCACGGCGAGAGGGTTGGCGAGCGGTGCATGATCTGGATGCGTATGGGTGACCACCACACCAACTGGTGTGCGTCCGCCGATGGCCGCCACGATCGCCGCGTGGTGCACATCGAGTACCGGTCCGGGGTCGAGAACGAGGACATCTGTACCGTCAGAAACCAGGTACGTGTTGGTGCCGGGTCCCGTGTACAGGCTCGGGTTCGGCGCGAGGATTCGTTCGATCACGGTCGGAACCTGAGCTCCGCAGGAACGCGTCCGCCCTCAGTGACGACATCTGACAATCGCTGCAGGATCGTTGGGTCGTCCTGGGCCAGGCCCGCCTCATCGAAACCTTCATCATCCGGCATCAGTATCTCGGCCGAATCTTCGCCGACGAGCAGACGCGGTTCGAGGGGTGGGACACTCCCGATTGCCCTCAAACGATCAACAAGCGCACTCGCTGTGTGTTCCGAGGCGAGCACATGAAGAGTCTTGCGTGTCGGGAACGCGATCTCCCACTCCTCGCGCTCCTCCCTCGCAAGCGCCTCACGCGGCGACACCCAATCCAGATCGATGAGTTCGCAACCATCAACAGAGGCCTCCGCGTCGGCATCAACCTCGGCGAGGAAGAACCGCGTGTCAAAACGGATCGGAAACACTGCCGGCGTGATCCAGTTCGAGAAGTAGATCAACGCCTCGGGGTCGAGAGTGAACTCCGAGGATTCGACTGCACCGAACGCATCTTCGGTGAGTGGCGCCGACTCTGTTCCGTTCATCGTGAGCCAGAGACCTGTCTCTTCGATCAGCTCGCGCAGCGCCGCCACTCTCCAGTCCGACCCAGGGCGATTGCCGCCGAACGAAGGAGGGGCGTCGGCATCGTCCGCATCCACGGCTCCGCCGGGGAACACCCAGACGCCCGGCATGAACCCCGCTGTGAACGGGCGCCGCACCATCAGAACCTCGACGCCGTCATACTCCCTTATGACACATACGGTGGATGCTCTGCGAAGAGGGGCCATCAGGCAACTATCCAGCGCGAACCGCGTCGCCTGACGTACCACTGTCTGATTGCCTCTCGCACACCGGGAACGAGGAGTGAGAAACCAACGACGTCCGTGAGAAATCCCGGCGTGAGCAACAGGGCTCCGGCGACGAGGATCATCGCACCATGAACGACAGAGGCCGTCGGAATCTCACCCTGGTTGACCTTGGACTTGATGCTCTCCCACACGTGCCTGCCCTGCTTGGAGACGAAGTAGGACCCGAGAACAGCGGTTGCTACGACGATCCCGAGCGTTGGCCAGAGGCCAATCCATGTCCCGACCGAGTAGAACAAGGCGATCTCGATGACGGGCACGACCAGAAAGCCGATGAAGAGCCAGGTCCGAATACGCATGGCGTGAGCGTACCCGCTCAGGAGCTTTCAGCTTTCAGCTTTCGGCCGACGGTCATCGGTCTACGCTCTCGGGATGGACCTCAGCGATCTGCCTTCGGTGTCTGCACTTGCCGAGAGTGTCGGCAATTCGAGCGCTCTTCCTCATTCTGTGATCGTGCACGTCTGTCAGGACGCCATCGATGCATCAAGGGACGCCATACGAAGAGGCGACCCTGCGGATCCCTCAGCAATCGCGGCCCGGACCCTCGGCGACATCGAGGCGGCACGACCCCGATGGGTGATCAACGCAACCGGCGTGCTCCTGCACACGAACTTGGGTAGGGCTCTGCTGAATGCAGACGTTGCAGTTCTGGCATCGAACGCGGCGGCGTCGGCTGGGAATGTGGAGATGGATGTACGAACCGGGCGAAGATCAAGTCGCTCCGCCTACCTTCGCGCTCTGCTCCCGGTCGTGACCGGTGCTGAGGATGGATTCGCGGTCAACAACAATGCCGGTGCGCTCCTTCTGGCGCTTGCGTCGGTTGCAGGCAACGGCGGCAGAGTTGCCGTCTCACGGGGTGAACTGATCGAGATAGGTGGCTCGTTCCGGCTACCGGACGTCATGGCAGCGAGCGGAGCCACACTCGTAGAGGTCGGTACGACGAACAGGACCCGCCTCACCGACTACGCGAAGGTTGCGACCTCCGTCGACGCCATCTTGAAGGTGCATCCCTCGAACTACCGCGTAGAGGGGTTCCAGGAGGAGGTTTCGTACACAGATCTAGCCACCCTTGCCCACGCAAGCGGTATCCCTCTGGTCGCGGATGTCGGCAGTGGCCTCATCGACGAAGCCGCACCATGGTTGACAACGGACGACCCCAAGTGGCTTGCGAACGAACCGGGGGTCAAACAGACGATCGCCTCGGGCGCGGACCTTGTTCTCTTCTCGGGTGACAAGCTCTTCGGCGGACCTCAAGCCGGAATCGTGGTTGGTACGGCGGAGGCAGTCCAAGGTGCTGCACAGCACCCCATTGCGCGAGCGGTTCGCCTCGACGGCTCCGCCATCGCAGCTGTCGCTGCGACCCTCGAGATGTACGCAGATCATCGCGTCCTCGACATCCCGTTCTGGGCGATGGCGTCACTGACCGCAAATGACATCGAGACGAGGGCAGTAGCCGTGCTTAGAGGTACCGCAGGGGCGAACATCATCGACGGCCGATCTCTCCCCGGTGCCGGATCAGTGCCCGGAGAGACGATCCCGACACGGCTCATCGAGTTGCCGGGCTCGGCCGATGAGATGTATGCCAAACTCGCTCGCCACGATCCCCCGATCATCACAAGCCGCCGCGACACATCAGCCGTCGTCGACCTTCGGTCTGTACTGCCTTCTGATGACACCCACGTTTCTGCCGCCGTTCGGCGACTGCTGAACTGACATGCCCATCGTTGGCACCGCCGGTCATGTCGACCATGGCAAGTCCACCCTTGTCGAGGCGCTGACAGGCAGAGATCCCGACCGATGGGCAGAGGAGAAGGAGCGAGGCCTCACCATCGACCTCGGCTTCGCATGGACCGATATCGACGGCATCGACGTCGGATTCGTCGACGTTCCCGGCCACGAGCGGTTCATCAAGAACATGCTCGCTGGTGTGGGAGCCATCGACTGTGCCCTCCTCGTCGTCGCCGCAGATAGCGGTTGGATGCCCCAGACGGAGGAACACGCTGCCGTCCTTGACCTGTTGGACACACGCATCGGCGTTGTGGCGCTGACGCGCATCGATCTCGTCGACGAGGACACAGTTGAGCTTGCGGCGCTCGAGATCATGGATGAAACCGAAGGAACGGCCCTCGAGCATTGGCCGGTGGTTCCCGTGTCGCCGATCACCGGTGAGGGTATGGATGCCCTCAGGAGCCTGCTTGGGAAGGCAGTCGCCACCGACGGGCGAGCCCTCGACGGCCCGCTCAAGATGTGGGTCGACCGGTCATTCACTGTCAGCGGCGCAGGCGTTGTTGTCACAGGCACGATCGCTCGCGGAGCGGTTTCGACGGGAGATGATGTCGACATGCTCCCCGAGGGTGTGCACGACAAGGTCCGCGGACTCCACCATCACGATCGGTCGGTCGATCGGGTCGATTCAGGATCGCGCACCGCCGTGAACCTCCAGAGTGCCAGTCTCGCGCAGATCGGACGGGGCAGCCTCCTGTGCGCCCCCGGCTCAATCGATGTGTCGAACCGATTGGTCGGCGGCTTGAGATCCACACGATCGTTTGATGAGATCCCCGGGCGGGGGGCGTTCCACCTCCACATCGGGACGGCCAACAGCCCTGCAACGATTCGCCGGTTACACGGCACCGACGCCTACCTAATCAATCTCGATCAAGAACTCCCGGTTGCGATGGGAGACCGGTTCATTCTCAGGGACGCGGGTCGTCAGGCAGTCGTCGGCGGGGGCAGGGTGCTCGAGCCTGCCGCGAAGAGCCGCCTCTCGAAGGAACAGATAGCGCTCCTCACATCCTCAGTCGATGCATCTGCGAATGACAAAGCAACAGCGCTCCTGTCGGTGCGGGGCACATCCGGGTTCACACAGCTCGCCAGAGCCTCAGGTGGCGGGTCACCCGTGTTGGGACTGCGTTGCGGATCGACGATCCTGTCACCAACTGTGGCTGAGCGCACGCTCCGGGATGCCGCCGAAATGGTCTCGGCGTATCACGCACTCCATCCACTGCGACCCGGCATCCCGAAGGCAGAGTTGTCGACGCAGATCGGGGTCGCGCGTGAGGTTGTCGACGCAATAGTTGCGAGCACTTCGAAGCTGTCCGAGTCCAACGGGTTCATTCGGGAGATCGGTTTCGTCAGTGAGCTGCCCCCCGCCCAGCTTTCGACGTGGTCCAGGGTGAAAGCTTCGCTGGAGGGCTCGTTCGACGTGCCTCGCATGAGTGCCATCGAGCTCGACGAAGAGACTCTCCACGCACTCCTTCGGAACGGGGACCTCATTCAGGTGGGAAATGACCTCGTGTTCACATCGGACCAGATCGCCGAGATCCACCGCCGGATAGGTGATCTCCCCGACGGATTCTCGGTATCCCGGTTCAGGGACGAGTTCGGAATGACTCGACGCCAAGCAGTGCCGGTGCTCGAATGGCTCGACAAATCCGGCTGGACGAAACGATCGGGCGACGGACGAACCGTCAGGCGCCGACCCTAGCGATCGACTTGCGTCGCTCGGTCTCGGTGAGGCCTCCCCAGATGCCGTACGGCTCCATGATCTGAAGCGCATACCTGCGGCATTCGCCGACGACAGGGCACACCTGACAGACAGCCTTTGCGCGCATCTCTCTCCGTTGCCGTTCGTCCTTGCGTTCCTGCGTGCTTGGGGGGAAGAAAAGGTGGGAGTGGTTGCCGCTGCACAGGGCGACGGGTTGCCACGAACGGTCGGTTGACATCAGGGAGTGCCTTTCGCTCGTCAGTGTCCTCACGTGCGATCGGAGACCGCACAGGTGTGGAACCTAGCCGTAGGAACCCGAGTGCGAAAGTGAAACTTCTGAGGCGCTAGGCGATTTATTCGCGACTTGCCCCGATTGCGGGATCAACCTCGAGCACGAGTCCTGTCAATCCAACGATCTCCACGACGGCACCCGAACCGATGAGAACGCCTCTGTCTGCGGTCGCGGCCCAGCGTGCACCATCGATCAGCACAACGCCTTCGGGATCGAGATCGGATACGGCCAGACACCGTCTGCCGACCATCTCCTCCCTACCGACAGTTGGAGTTGCAAACCGCCCGCGAACGACCGTGGTGAGCGAGTACCAGATGAACGTCACCGAAGCCGCCACCGCAAGGATGACCATCCAGGATGCAGGCGGGTACGCCGGCCGACTGGTGGTGAACGTGAAACCACCGATGAACAGGAGGATCGTGCCGAGAACAGCGCGCCAATCGACACGATTTTGGGCGAAACCCCACACGAGAAGCCCGAGGCCGACAAGCGTGAAGCCCACGGCCGGCCACCACATCGGAAGGGTCGCCAGTCCGTATCCTGCCAGGAGGAGGGATACCGAAGCGACGCCGGCCATGAGGCCTCTACCGGCTGCGTAGAACTCGAAGGCTGCAAATGAGAACCCGATCAGTAGGAAGAGGAACGCTGTCTCTGGACGAGCAGCGAGACGCAGGAACCGACTGGTGAAGCCCGGCTTGATGAACTTCACCGAGCGTGTCGCAACGATGGTTTCCTGACCTTCGACAATCTCTGTCCGAGAGGCTGCAATCTCCCAGCTCTGGTCGCCGCGGGTGACCGTCGTCCCGTCCAGTGACACGATCAGCTGCCCAAGCGCTGGATCGATGCGATCGACAAAGCCTGGAACTGTTGGCTCATCGAGCGTCACGGTGACGATGGATTCCGCCAGCGCCTCCTCCTGGGACTGGAAGAGTTCCTCGTCGACGCCCGGTCGTACAGATGGCGGGCCGAATCCTCCTCGCTGAACCGTCGGATCGAGATACCCGACAACCGCACCGGGCGCAGCGGATCGGATATCGGCATGGTTGGCGAGATACGCAACGCCACCGAACGCAACAGCGGGATTGGGCCCTATCCAGGAAACGACGGGCGCTGGAGCTTCAACCATGGTTTGGTACAGCTCAGAAAGGTCGCCTGACGACACACCAGGGCTGTCGATCTTGAGGATGTACATGTGCGCATTCTCGGTCCTGATTGCGTCTGTGACGTAGTCGATCGAGCGTTGATCCATCGGATCTCCAACCTCGATGACCACGATCGGATCGTCCTCGGAGCGCGCAAACGCAACGTTGGCTGCAAGAGCCCCGGCAATGAGCGATACGAGAGCAATCAGAAGGAAGCGGCGCATAACGAGAGCGTACCGAGAACCGTAGACCGTTGGCCGCAAACCGAGGAGCGAGGCGATCGCTATTCTCCGCCCATGCCAACCGTCCTTCTCGTAGCCGACAGGCAGAGTGTCATCGACCAGGTCCATGCATCTCTGGCGGCGACAGACATCGTGCTGATCGACCACCCAGACTCCGACACTGCTGCCGCTGCAGCGTATGGGCAGTCTGTCGATGGCGTGCTCGTGGACATGCAGGTCGGATCCATGGGAGCGATGGCCGTTGCCAGGGACGTTCGAGCCAAGGCCGACGACGGTGACGAGATCCCGGTGACGATTCTCCTCGACAGGCCTGTGGATGCGTTCCTCGCAGGACGGTCGGGCGCAGGGAACTGGCTCCTCAAGGATGCGCCGGCCTCCGAGCTCGAAGCGGCGCTTGCTCGCGCACCGGCCACACCGTCATGACAGACAAGGAACCTGCGAGTACCTGCGCGTCACCGCAGGATCTGCGATGACCCCCGAAACGATCGCCTATCTCACGATTCTCGGCGTTTGCACACTTGCATCCGGGTTCTTCTCCGGCTCCGAAACTGCGTTGATCGGCATTTCCCGAGAGCGGGTGCACCGCCTGGCGGATACGGACCCTCGAGGAAGGCGCCTTGAGCAGCTCGTGTCCCAGCCCGAGCGCATGCTCTCCACACTGCTCGTGGCGAACAACACTGTCAATGTGCTGTCCGCATCGGTGGCAACGATCCTGTTCGTGTCACTCATCGGGGAGGCATGGGGTCCGTGGATCGCGACCGGCGTCATGACAGCGGTGCTCCTGGTCTTCGGTGAGATCACGCCGAAGACGATCGCCGCACGCCACCCGGAGAGGTTCTCGCTCCGTGTCGCTCCTGTCATCTGGAACCTGTCGATAGTTCTTGCTCCGATCGCACGGTTCTTCTCCGCGATCACCCGCGGTCTGCTCAGGCTGCTTCGGGTCAACATCGACGACGATGCAGACGGCGTCACAGAGGATGACATTCGGGCGCTTGCAGCGCTGAGCCATCGTGGTGGCCAGATCGAGCAGGCGGAGCGCGAGATAATCGACGCTCTCTTCCAACTCGCGGACACGTCGGTGCGAGAGGTCATGACCCCCAGGCTCGACATCGCGACCGTGCCCCTGCCACTCACGGCTGAAGACCTGCGTCGGGCAGTGACCGACACGGGGCACTCGCGGTTTCCCGTCACAGCTGACGGACTCGACGACCTTCAGGGCATCGTCCACGTGAAGGACCTTCTCCGGCAACCCGGGGACTCAGCCGATCTTGAACCGATCCTTCGGCCCCCGGACTATGTGCCGGAGACGATGTCAGTACTCGACACACTCCAAGAGATGCGAACGCGACGCTACGGCATGGCCGTTGTCGTCGATGAGCACGGCGGCGTTGAGGGAATCGTCACGATCAAGGATCTTGTCTCGGAACTCGTCGGCGAGCTCCACGACGAATACGACCCCGGAACGCCGACAGTCACTCAGCTCGCCGACCAGGTCTGGATAGCAGATGGGAGGGTCGACATCGATGACCTCGAGGGTGCAATCAATCACACGATCCCTCAGGGCCCGTACTCGACCGTAGGCGGCTTCATCATGACCACTTTCGGGAAGATCCCCGACCGCGGCGACCAGATCGTCGACCTCGGCTTCAGATACACAGTGCTTTCGATGGACCGCCAGCGGGTCGACCGCATCAAGGTCGAGAGAATCGATCGGACTTCGTTCTGAAGGACACAGCCGGAGCGTGGGGCTCGCTGGTGGATGTGTCCAAACCTGCCTTTTCTCCACCTTCTTCAGCGACAGAGGTTCTCGATCTCATCGGCGAAGTTCTCAACCACCGTCGTCCGTCGCATCGCACCGAATTCGGAAAGTTCCCCCATCTCGACCGACAGGCGCCGAGGAAGAAGCCCGACTCGCCTGATCTGCTCGGCCCTGGCAAAGCGTTGGTTCAAATCCCTCACGACGGATTCAACATGGGCAAGGGCCGCTTCGCGGTCCCCATCGAACCCCTCCTCGACGGCCACGAGCACGCCAAGCTGGTCGTAGCCGTCGCCCACGACGATCGCGTCCGCAACCGCGTCGTCCTGCTTCAAGTGGGGTTCGATAGACCCTGCGTCGATGTTCTTGCCGCCAGACGTGATGATGATCTCCTTCTTGCGTCCCGTGATCGTCAACTGTCCGTCTTCGCCGATGCTGCCGAGATCACCGGTGTGTAACCAGCCGTCCCTCAGGACGCGGCGCGTCGCCTGTTCATCATCGAGATAGCCGAGGAACACGCTTCGACCGCCTATCAGAATCTCGCCGTCGTCTGCCAGCGAGAGCTCCACGCCTGGCATTGGTTGGCCGACTGCGCCGAACCGGTTCGCACCCTCTCGCGTGATCACGGCAGGGCCCGTGGATTCGGACAGGCCATATACCTCCCTGATGGGAAGGTTGAAGCCGGAGAAGTACTCAAGCGTCGCGATATCGGCGGACACCGCGCCGCTGAACGCCAACCGCGTGTTGGCGAACCCCATGGAGTGTCTCGCTCTGTTGGTGAACAGACTGCGGGCGAGCACCATCTTGAGCCTGCGTAAGAGGGATCGACGACCGACATTTCGATCTGCGATGTCCGAACGAGCAGTTCGCAAAGCCCAATCTGCCATCGACGCCCTTGCTCCGTCAAGCTCCCCGATCTTCTGGCGGAGCGCCCGCTCGAAACCGGACCACACAAGCGGCACACCAAAGAAGATCGAGGGCTGGAAGTCGATGAGATCGACACGCATCCGACCGATCGACTGCGCAAAAGCGACGGGATAACCAACATGGGCCGGTGCGAGAATCGTGAAGATCTGTTCCGCAACGTGTGACAACGGGAGATACGACAGCGCGCTGTCGTTCCGAGTGACATCGAACAACTGAACAGACGAATGCGAGGCCGCTACGAGGTTGTCATGGCTGAGCACGACCCCGACCGGCGTGCCATGCCCAGCAGCTGTGAAGATGATCGTCGCAGGATCCTCCGGTCGAAGGGTGTCGAGACGGTCGTCAACTGCTCCGGAATCGATGCTGTTCGCACGCTCGAGGAAGGCATCCCAGGCGATCGTGTCGCCTGGTGCATCGTCGATACAGATGACCAGATCAACAGCAGCGTGCGCCGCTGGCTCGATCGTCGCTGCCTGGGCGGGCGTCTGTGTGAGCACAATCCTTGCTCGAGACCGATCGACCAGATCAACAACCTCTTCCTGCGAGCTCGAGAAGTAGATGCCAACTGGAACGGCCCCGACCGCCATCGCAGCAACGTCGAAGATCACCCACTCAGGGGTGTTGTAGGACAGGATTGCAACACGGTCCCCCGCCTCGATACCTGAGGCTATCAGAGCTCCTGCGGTTCGCTGGACGGCGACTCCGTAGTCATCCCACGTCATCGTCTCCCAAGCGCCACCGACGCGGTGGATCAATGCGGGATTGGCTCGAAGCCGTTTCGCGTTTGCCAGCACCAGGTGCGGGATTGTGTTCACTACTCCTCCAGAATCTGACCCCAACCGCCCCAGACACGCAGTGGTGTCGTTCAATGGCTCGCCAGCAAACATCCGGATCTCGGGCGTCATCCTACATCTGGCGCGATAGCGGTCGGGATTCTCCAATGGCGATACACTCCGCCCATCGGGACGTAGCGCAGCTTGGTAGCGCGCATCGTTCGGGACGATGAGGTCGTCGGTTCAAATCCGTCCGTCCCGACCAGGCTCCTCCAGCAATGGGGGGCTTTGTTCCTACTCGCCGGTGAAGGTCGGGGGGCGTTTCTCTATGAAAGCGGTGATGCCCTCGTAGAAATCCGCGGTCTCGCCTGCAGCCATGATGCCGGTCGCCTCTGCCTCCATCTGCTCGACAGGATCGAACCGCAACGAGGAGCGGATCAATTCTCGGGAGCGCACATAAGCAAGCGTCGGACCGACAGCGAGCCTCGATGCCAATGCACCGGTCTCATTCTCGAGCTCATCATCTGGTACCACCCGATTCACAAGCCCAAGTTCCAGAGCCTCGTGCGAGTCGATGCGGCGGTTGGTGAGGATCATCTCCATGGCAACTCGTGTTCCGACCAGTCGAGGTAGGAAGAACGTACTCGACCCATCTGGCGAAGCACCGATGCCCGTATAGGCCATGGTGAACACCGCAGACTCCGCTGCAACGGCAAGGTCGGTGGCTAGAGCGATCCCCATTCCAGCACCGGCAACGACACCGTTGATGGCTGAGATCGTCGGAAACGGTGCTTCGAGCAATCTGTCGACTGCGCCGTGAAGGCCGTCGATCGTTGCCTGCATGGTCTCAGCCGGGTCATCTCTGTTGTCGTAGAAGGCCTGTACATCTCCACCGGCACAAAAAGCCCTTCCGGTACCCGTCAACACAAGCGCACGAATCGAGCTGTCCTCCGACAGATCAGCCAGGACACGTTCGAGCTCAGCGGCAACGGAAGCACTCAACGCATTCAGGGAGGCGGGGTCATTCAGTCGAACGGCTGCGACGCCAGCAGACGTCGTGACGATGATTCGGGGCATGAGATGACACTAGACGGAGAGCGGACGACGGACGATGATCATGGGCAACACCCCAACGGCGAGACCCCGCCGCGCGGAACACCTCGAACCTGTAGTCGGTCGTCAGCAAGGGAGCACAGCGACCGATACGCCGTCTGGTGCTGCGAGTTACGCGAGCAGCAGCTCCGCCAGTTGCACCGCGTTCAGCGCCGCACCCTTCCTCAGGTTGTCTCCGATGGCGAAGAGGCTTATGCCACCGGGGAATCCGATCGTCTCGCGGAGCCGTCCAACGAGAATGTCGTCGATCCCTGCCGAGTCGAGGGGCGTCGGCACCCTGGTGTCGTCCCAGAGCTGCATTCCCGGCGCTGACCCAAGCACCGCAACAGCTTCATCCAGGTCGACCCGACGGTCGAACCACATCGACGTCGCTATGCCATGCCCGACCATCACAGGAACTCGCACACAGGTTGGCTCGATGGCAATCTCTTGGCGTCCGAGGATCTTGTGGGACTCGTGGACGAGTTTCCACTCCTCTTCGGTATAACCGGCGTCCGACAGAGGCCCGGCGAGGGGGAGCACGTTGTACCCGATCGGCCTGGCATAGAGATCTCCTTTCGGCTCCTCCCAACCGCCAGAAACGAGGCTCTCCCTGTCCTCATCGAAGAAGTCGATCTCAGAGGTCAACTGCGTTATGCCCGTTCGCCCCGAACCAGAGACGCTCTGGTACGAGGTCGCGAACATGGTCTTGAGTCCCGCTGCGTCGTGGAGTGGCCCCGCGGCCATCATCAGGACCATCGTCGTGCAGTTCGGGTTCGCGACGATGCCCTCGTTGGATCGAATCGCCTCATCGTTCACCTGAGCGACGACGAGGGGCACCGTGTCATCCCTTCGGAACGCAGATGAGTTGTCAATGACGGTTGCGCCGGCAGACGCAAAATGCGGTGCGTACTCGAGGGACCGCGACCCACCTGCCGAGAACAACGCGATATCGACGTCGGACGGATCTGCCGTCTCCAGATCCTCCACCTCGACGCTCCCCCAATTCGTGTCGACGACCCTGCCTGCAGATCGCGACGAAGCCAGCAGCCTCAGATCGGACAAAGGGAATCTCCGCTCTTCGAGAATCGAGAGCATTGTTGTGCCGACGGCACCGGTGGCTCCGACGATCGCAACGCGGGCGTTGGAGTAGCGATCCATCAGATCTCTCCGCTTTCGAGACCGAGTCCTTCGTGCAGAGCCCGGACGGCGTCGATCACCCGGTCGCCCGCAACAACGCACGAGATCCGGATAGGTGATGTTGAGATCATCTGAATGTTGATGTCGTGGTCCGCGAGGATCCTGAACATGCGAGCAGCGATTCCTGACTCCGTCTTCATCCCGATGCCGACCACGGTCACCTTGGCGATTCCGCGGTCGACGCTCACACCACCGGCATTCACTGCCTCGGCGAGCGTCCTGGCAACGGGCTCCGCCACATCGAGCATCGTCAATGGCACCGTGAAGCTGATATCAGTCGAACCGGCGTGGGAGACGTTTTGCACGATCATGTCAACGTTCACATCCGCCACTGCAAGCGGCTCGAACAGCGATGCGGCAACGCCGGGTGTGTCCGGCACTCCGTACACAGTCAGCTTCGCCTCCGATTGATCATGTGCGATGCCTCGTACAACTGCTTGTTCCATCGTTTCCTCCTTGACCCAGGTCCCCTCGCCGCCATGAAATGACGACCGGACATGGATCGGGATATTGAACCGTCGTCCGAACTCGACTGATCTCGGCATCAGCACACCGGCGCCAGCAGATGCAAGTTCGAGCATCTCCTCGAACGTCAACTCGCCGAGCTTCGTGGCAGCGGGCACCACCCTCGGATCTGCGGTGAATACGCCATCGACGTCCGTGTGGATCTCGCACCTGTGTGCGGACAGCGCGGCCGCAAGGGCCACCGCCGTTGCGTCCGACCCACCACGACCGAGCGTCGTGACATCCTTCGAAGCCGGATTGACTCCCTGGAATCCGGCGACGATGACTACCTGCCCCTCTTCAAGACCCTCACGAACGCGGTCGGCCTTGATCTCCAGAATCTCGGCCTGTCCGTGCCTTCCCGTGGTCAGAATGCCGGCTTGGGAACCGGTGAAGCTCGTGGCATCGACGCCGAGGCCCTGGATCGCCATTGCCACCAGAGCCATCGTCTCACGCTCACCGGCGGTGAGGAGCATGTCCATCTCCCGCGGGTGGGATTGGTCCGATACTTCCGCTGCGAGAGAGAGAAGCTCATCGGTTCGCCTGCCCATGGCGCTCACGACAGCAACGACACCATTCCCGTCGTTGTAGGAGTCAACGATGCGACGAGCGACACTTCGAATCCTCTCGGCGTTCGCCACCGAGGTTCCACCGTACTTCTGAACCACCAATGCCATCGCGCGGAGTGTAGATGCAGGTTTCAGGTGTCAGGTTTCAGGTGCAGCGCCAGAATCGGTTCACGGGTCGTGGTAGCACACACCAAGGGTGGCGTGCAGCGTTCCCCGCATGCACATCGAGATGAACCCCGCAGCCGGACGCGTGATCACGCGGGAGTCGGTTCGCATTGAGTCGGTCACCCTCGAGCGGTAAACTCGGCTCATGTCCAAAGAGAAGAGAGACCGTCAGCGAGCGAATCGCGAGCAGAAGCGCGCAGAGGAGCACAAGGCCGACGTCCGCCGCAAGCGGATTGCGATCATCAAGCGGTACGCGATATACGCCATCATCTTCGGGGCAGCGATCGTCGCGCTCAAGCTATTCAGCGGCTGACTCTTGCCGGTCGATCTCCACCTTCATTCGAACATCTCAGATGGGGCAGACACACCCGAACGCGTGATGGAGCTCGCCGCTCAGGCAGACATGTCACACGTCGCCCTCACAGATCACGACACACTTGGCGGTGT
>Ga0255048_10000267_pt1 | contig 39970 bp, 56 predicted proteins | sample JV7_2_2_MG_FD_183619 | JGI IMG/M metagenome (GOLD analysis project Ga0255048, IMG submission 183619) | Seawater microbial communities from Jervis Inlet, British Columbia, Canada - JV7_2_2 | ecosystem: Environmental > Aquatic > Marine > Inlet | place: Canada: British Columbia | collected 2016-10-06 | reverse complement strand
ACCACGAAGCCCACAGCGAACGAGACAGCCAAGGTCGAAACCTCGTGGCTCTCGTCAATCACCGGACTAGGGAGCGTGGTGCCATGGCGATCGAGATAGTCCCGACCAGCACGACGGAGACAAACTACGCGCAGCGGGTGTCACTCGACGGTCGAGACTTCATCCTCACGTTCCAGTTCAACTTCCGCGAGTGGCGCTGGTACCTCGACCTGGCCGACCAGGACGGTCTCGAGATCGTCAGCGGCGTGAAGCTCCAGGCCAACGAGGACGTCCTGCGCATAGTCGTCGACGAGCGAGCGCCTCCTGGCGCGTTGGTCGTTCAGCACCTGCCCAGCCAGGCAGACCCACCCATCGAGCCGCGTGATCCTGGCGCTGAGCAACTCGGCGAGCTGATCAAACTGATCTACATCGAGGAAGAGACGATCGCGGAGCTGCTGGCAGAGGTCGCATAGTGCCGACCCTTTTCCGACGCAAGGCGATCGTGATCATCGAGACCGGCGAAGGCCAGGGCCTCCGCATCGAGTCCAAGGTCTCACCGTCAGGACTCACCGGGCTGGACCTGTCGTTCAAGGCCTCAAAGACGCTTACCTCGAAGCCCAACTCGGCGGAGATCGCGATCTGGAACCTCAACGAGAGCAACCGAGCGGCGATCACCGAGCGCAAGAACCCGGTCGTGAAGCTCGAGGCAGGGTACGAGGACGAGACCACGATGATCTTCCTCGGTGATATGCAGGAGGCGCGCATCGTTCGCGATGGCCCCGACATCATCACCATGATCAGCACGAGCGATGGCGGGAAAGCGCACCGCAAGTCGCGCACCAACAAGGCCTTCGGCAAAGGAACGTCCGTGGCAACCGTGGCGTCTGCCCTGATCGATTCGATCGGCGTCGGGAAGGGCAACGTGGCCACCCTGCTTGCCAGCGCAGGGCTCGAGGGGGTCTCCACTAAGTTCGCTGGCGGAGTAACACTCTCGGGCCGCAGCGCCGACCTGATGGCCCGCCTCGCAAAGTCGAGCGGCTTCGAGTTCAGCGTGCAGGATGGGAAAGCCCAGTTCTTGCGTCGCGGACGACCGCTGAACGAAACAGCGGTCAAGCTCTCCGCGGATACTGGGCTGCTCAAGTCACCGACCCGCAGCAGCGCAGGTATCGTCAAGGCGAGTTCGCTGCTGATCCCCGACATCTACCCAGGGGCTCGCGTGCTGTTTGACACCCGCGAGGTGGAGGGTTTCTATCGGGTGGAGACCGCACAGTACGTCGGCGACACAGCCGGCCAGGAATGGGCGATCAACATGGAGGCCAGGGAGATCTAGTGGGCAAGGAGCCAACCACACCAACGCTCGAGGAGATCATCGGTGCTGCGGTCGAGCACCGCCTGCTCGATGTGCACACTGGCCAGCCCGCTGTAGTGACCTCGTACGACGCAGACGCCAAGACCGTCGACGTGCTTCCCCAGCTCGCTCGAATCCTCGACGATGACAACGACGAGAAGGTCGTCGAGGCCATGCCGCAGATCTTCAACGTCCCTGTCAAGTTCCCAGGGACAGGGAGCTTCGTGATCACCTGGCCGATCGAGGAGGGTGACACCGGATGGATCGACTTCGCCGAGCGCAACATCGGCCAGTGGCAGGAGACCGGCGAAGGTGGAGACCCTGGCGATCTCGGAATGCACGAACTCAGCGGAGCCAGCTTCTACCCAGGCCTTCGCCATAGCGGCAACGTGGGAGGCGACACCGACGCCTCTGCGATGGTGATTGGTGCGCCGCAGCTGAAGTTGGGAAGCTCATCGGCGGCACATCCCATGCTGTTCGGCGACACCTACAACGCTGAAGAAAGCACTTTGATGGGTCTCATGCTTGCGTATTTTGCAGCCATGACGCCGAAGGCCGCGGCTGATGCAACAGCGTGGGCTGCCGTTGCTGCGGCCCTTCCGCCAGCTGCTGGTCCCGCTACTGCAGCCGCTACGGCCGCAGGCCTGGTGGCAGCTCCCGGTGCAGCGCTCGCGCTTGGGATACCAACGTTTCTCGGAAAGGCGTTGACCTGGCTCAGCCAGAAGATCAAGGGGGAGTGATGGACCTCAAGCTCGCCACAGTCATCGACGGAGACAACCCGGTCGTGCACGACCTGCACCTGGACTCGACTGGGGATCTGTCGTGGGTCGAGGGTATCGATGCGATCGCCCAGCACGCTCGGGTTCGACTCCAGTTCTTCCTCAACGAGTGGTTTCTCGATAGGCGCGAGGGGATCCCGTTCATGCGGGAGGTCTTCACCAAGATCCGGAGCGAGCAGGCCGTGCAGAGTATCTTTCGCCAGGCTATCCTCGGCACCCCTGGCGTGACCTCCCTCAATTTCATGGAATTTGTCCTCACTGCAGCGACTCGGAGCGCTGTTATCACATTCGAAGCAGTCACCACCGAGGGCGTGTTATCGTCTGCGGACTTCGGACCCTTCCTGATCAAGGTGTAAAATGGCACACGGCGTTACCAGCGATGGGTTCCTCGCGAAGTCCCTCGAGGACATCCTCGACGAACTGAAGGCTGCGCAGCGCGCTGCCATCTCCCCGACCGTCAACACCGCGAGCGCATCGGTCCTGGGCCAGCTGAACGGCATCTATGGCAACGCCATGCGGGACCTGTGGGAGCTCGGCCAGGCGATCTATGCCGCTGGCTCGACGGAGACCGCTAGCGGTTGGCCACAGGACCTGGTTTCTGCGATCGCCGGCATCTCTCGCAACGGCGCAACGAAGTCCTCTGTTTTGGCTACCCTGTCGCTGAACTCCGGCGTTACGGTCCCCGCCGGATCTGTCGTCGCCGTCGTCGATAACACCGACGCTCGCTTCGAGACACAGGCCGCTGTGTTCAATCCTGGGCCTGGCGCTGCCGACATGGACGTGACGTGCCTGGCCGAGGAGTATGGCCGTGTCGTCGCGAACGCTGGCACGCTGACGGTCATCGTAACGCCTGTCGCTGGCTGGACGGCTGTGACCAATGCGGAGGACGCCACAGAGGGCGAGCTCGCCGAGAGCGACGAGGCATTCAGGGTTCGCCGGCGGGCGGAAGTCGGCGCAGCGGGCAAGGCGACGATCCCCGGGTTGAAGCCTGCACTCCAGGCCATCACCGGCGTTATCACGGCCCGCATCGTCGAGAACCCCACTGGCGTCACGGTCAACGGCCAGCCGCCCTACACCATCGAGTGCATCATCTTCGATGGCACGGTGCCGACGGTCGCCGACAACGATATCGCGCAGGTCATTTGGGACAATCACGGAGGCGGGGTTGGCACCTACGGGACCTCGAGCGGCGTGGCCACAGACGACGAGGGCGCAAACCACACGGTCCTCTTCTCCCGGCCAGCCGTTGTCGACGTCTACCTCGACCTGATCATCCAGATCGACGTCTCGCTCTACCCGATCGACGGCGACGATCAGCTGAAGACAGCGCTGGCCGACTTCGGCGATGCCAACTACCGCTCGGGGGACGATGTCGTGATCGAGCGCCTCTGCCCGGTGATCTTCGGCATCAGCGGCGTGACCGATATCGTCTCGAAGAAGGCAGGCCGGACAGCCCTCGGCGTGCTCGAGACCAACCTTGTCATGACGCCCAGGGAGGTCGCCGACCTCGACACTGGGCGCATCGTCATCGCGAAGGTGTAGCAATGGCCTGGGGAAATACTCTATATCCGGCTGCTCTCGACAACACAGTCAACTGGACAGCTCTCCGCGATGGGTTCCCGCCAGTCGGCGAGCTCGCCGTTGCTGCCGACCTCAACAAGATGCGCGATGGCCTGATCGCCGTGCAGACCGAGGTGGGCAAGACTGCTGCTCCGGCAGTCGGTTCGGTGCGTGAGCGTTTGGCGCTCCTTGAGGCTGCCCCCGGTGGCGGATTTGTTGCTTATGAAGAAGCTTTCACGGCGTCTGCAGGACCTGGCGCGAAGGAATTTACGCTGTCCACGACGCCGGCTGTAAACGCCAACACGCTGTCGGGGAGAAACATCCTTGGTGTGTTCCGCGAGGGGAAGCGCAGTGTCTACAACGCTGCGCCGACCCTCGGTGGCGAGTACTCGCAATCCGGCGGAGTGACTAAAATCAACGTGGTTGCTCAGGCTGGCGGCGAGGACTTCGTCGTCGTGTTTGGAGTTTAGCCATGACGTTCAAGCGCGACCAGTTCGGAGATCTGAACAGTCCGATCCTTGCCTATTTCTCGCCGACCACTGCCTGGCTAGCGGCACGCTTTGGCGCCAGTTCGACGCTGAGTCTGGTCTGCAATGGTGGGATCCCGGAGTTATTTAGTCGCACTGCTGCAACGCCTGTAACGGTCGATCTGTCCGCAGGCGTTGGGCTTGGCGGGCTAGACGTTGGCGCCGAGATCCCAGCAACCTGGTATTACATTTATGCCGTTCCAGTGCCCGGTGGAAACACTTTCGATGTAGTCGCATCGATCAGCACGCCAGCGTTCGGTCCAGTGGGTTACGCGTCTTGGCGCTACATGGGCGCAATCAGAAACGACGCCGCAGGCAACATCCGCATCTTCGATCAGATTGGGCCAGACGCTTTCTTCTCGGCAGACCCGATGGACGCTGAAATTGTCATTTATGCAGCTGCACCATTGGCAGGCCCAGGCGTCGGAGCTTGGATCAACGACTCCGTTGCGCTTCAGGTCGTGATCCCCCACTCGGTGGCCAATGCGGTCTATGTGGAGGGCTACCTAGACAACGTTGGCCTTGGAAGCAACCAGCTGTGGGTCGATGGCGGGAACCCCCCCGTGTACAACCCCACGGGCGCTCTGGGGACATTCGGCGGGTCGTTTCTGACTGTCACCGCACCGGCACTGCAGTCAAACAACGCGAGCCGGTGGGTTCCCGTTCCTGCAGGGACGATCTCTCACTGGTGGGATATCCACACAGCAAACAGTGACGTTTCGATTCTTGGTAGAGCTTGGCGCGACAAGTATCTCGCGACAGCAGGGATCTGATGTTTCAGCTAGACCAACTGCCCAAGCTCAACGTCCCGCACCTCGCGTGGAACGTCGCCGACCTGATCGACGTGATTCCGCCACCGGGGACCGGCGCGGAGATGTCCGTCGTCCTCTCTGATGGCTTCCGGCGAATCGCTACAAGTGTGACTGTTGACCTGGCAACGGGACCTGGACTGGGAGGTCGCGACAACGGCGTCGAGTCTGCCAACGCTTGGTATTATTTCTATGCCGTCCCTGGCGCTGTCGCTGGCGAGTTTGACTGCGTAGGTTCGCTGCAGGATCCCAGCGCAGGCCCGATAGGCTATGCGATCTGGCGGTATCTCGGCGCCGCGTTCAACAAAGGCAGCGCTGCGCTTCGCGAGTTCGTTCAATTAGGGCCGGCCACTTTCGAGAATCGAGAGCACGAAGACACTCAGAGCTACGTCTACGCGATCACCGCAGCTTCCCCGGGCATTGGCGCTTGGGTCAGCCTGGCAGGCGCAGCACTCACGTGGAGCACTCCGCTAGCCATCGCTAGCGCGGTCCATCTCCACGCTTTTCTTGACGGCGATCCGGGTGGAAATCACGTGCTATGGATCGATGGCGGAGCGCCTCCGCCGTACACGCCGACAGCCGCGCTTGCTTCTTTGGGTGGGTCGCTGATCACGAGCATCGCTGGCAATAGACAGGCCAACGCGAGCCGATGGGTACCACTTCGAGATGCACTGCTTCAGCACTACTGGACCACCAGAGTGGGTCCAGTCGACGTCAGCGTGATGTGTGGTGGCTGGCGTGATAAGTACCTCCTGTCTACCTCTCACGAAATGCCTTTTTAGGAGTCTAGGTGCCCAGCTTTGGCACATTCTACTGGGGAACCGGATACTGGGGCACTCCCGATCCGACGGCGCAGGGCGCGGTTGACGAGGATGACCTCACGACGCCAACCCCGCCGCTGATCTCGGTGAGTTCCACGGAGACCGGCGACTACTACCCCCTCGGCTGCATCTACGACGTCGCCGGCGAGGGCGAGGATCGGCTGCTCGAGCAGTTCGAAGACTCGGTCCTGCTGAAGGCCCTGCTGGCTACCTACCTAGCTCAGGTCCAGGAGCTCGAGGACCATCTGTGCTTGATGCTGCGAACGCGCGACAAGAACGCCGCGACCGATCAGTGGCTGACGGATATCGGCGAGCTGGTCGGTGAGTCGCGAGACGGCCTGGCCGACGCCCTCTACCGTACGTTCGTCTGCGCGCGCATCATCGCCAACAACTCGCACGGCACTCCACCCGAGCTCCTCACGTGCATTCGTGAGGCGGTTGAAGTTGGCACCCACTTCGTGGCGTTCAACGAGCTGCAGCCGATGACGCTGCAGATGATCGTCTCGGGGCCAGGCATGGGCGCGACGTGGCCAGGGGAGAAGATGTTTCGGATCCTCGACGATGCTCGCATTGCCGGGATCCACTTCTCCTTCCAATACAACCCCACAGCCGATGCCGACACGTTCACGTTTGCCCCTCCCGGTGACGCAGTCGTGATAAGCAACCGAAAGGGCTTCGCCAACGACGGCCAGACGACGGGCGGCCACATGACCGCAGTGTTCGGACCTACTGGAGGATAACCATGGGCAGCAAACCAACAGTCAGATTCCCCACGTGGGCCGACGATGGCACCGCTGGCCAGGTCATCGATCCCGGAGCCGTCAAGCAGGCGCTCGGCTGGAACGACGACGAGCAGCCTCCGGCGCACTGGTGGAACTGGTGGAAGAACGCCGTCGGCCAGTACATCTCGGCCTTTGGTGTCTATGCCGACATCGAGCGCCGCAACTTCCAGCGTCTGCTCATGGCTGACGCTTTCACCGGTGCCTATTTCACGCAGAACAGCATCGAGTCCGATGGGGCAACTCGTGCCCAAATGGTGTCGGGCCTGACAGCGCAGGCCAGCGGCCTCCAGATGTTCCTCGTCTCGGATCCTGATGGCGGCTTCGGCTGGGCATATCCAGCATCCGGTGCTCTATCGACCGGCGCATTTCGCCAGGTGATAGATGTGGCATTCGACGTCAGCCAGTTCTGCGGCCTCTGCGACGACAGCAACTCGCGAGCTAGCGGTGATGCGTTTGCAACAGCGGTAACGACACGTGGCCTTGGGTGGAGTGGCACCGTTACCGATCAACGCCTCGGCGCAGCCAATAGCCTGTTCGTCGCAGTCAAGCGCGCCAGCGATGCAGACATCGAAGTTGCTATCACGGTCAATCCACTGACCACGCCATGGGGGCTGGCGGTGACGCCGGTGATCGGTAACGACACGTTCATCGGCCGACCAGAGTATGGCAATGGCGACTGGCTGATCCCCGCAGCGGGCGGCGTCATCCGCTCCACCGACAACGGTGCCAACTGGAGCACAATCGCACCGCCTGCTGGCCCTGGGTTCATCCACGCCGTCAAATACAGCGCGGCGCAGAGCCGCTGGCTGGCCGTCGGGTCAACTGCGGGAGGCAACGGTTTCTGGTATTCGACCGATGGCACGGTTTGGACGCTGGGCACCACGAGCGGTGCAATGCCTCCGACGGCCTCCATTCTTTGGAGGCGCATGGCTGTCGACGCCGCTGGGCTCGTTACAGCCATCGGTGGCGACACGACATTCCCCAGCGCCCGTGGGCAGTCTGCGCTGGCCCTCCAGACCAATGCGGCCAGTAACGACATCGAGATGATCACGGTTCCGTTCGGCGAGAGTGTCACTCAAGGGTGGGACATCGTTCATCATGACGGAACCTACACCGTCAGCGGTGGCAACTCCGACGCAGCCGTTCAATTGCCTTTGATCTGGAAATCACTCAGAATCGCTCCATAGTGAGCACCGGCAACGGCACCAAGAAAACCAGATCACACGGCACAGCCTCCATGGCTCCGCTTGGCCCCCCGATTGCCACGACAGTCAGCAGCGAAGTTCAAATGAAACCCGTTCCGATCACCCTGCATTGGTCTGCGATCACTCGCCTTATCGGGCCGATCCTCGCGGTGCTCGTGAGCTTTGGTGGGGCTGGGATCTACTTCTATCACCGCACCACACTGCACATAGAGAACCAGCACACGCACCTCAGTGCGAAGGACCGGGACAGCCTGCAGACGCGCGAGCAGGCTCGCGAGCAGCACACGGCGCTGCTAGACAGGTTCTCGATCGAGATGAAGGCCGAGCGCAAAGCTGCTGCAGCCGATCGGGCGTCGGTCATGAACAAGGTAGACCGTCAGCAAGACCAGCTGCAGCGCCAGCAGCGACAGTGGGATCGCCTTCGTCGCCGGATGTCTGGCCGCAGGATTCGCTAGCCGTACCTCGAGGCAGGCGCGACACGTCGTCAAACACTTGGAGACTCAGATGGCATTGCTCGATTTCCTCATCCTTCACTGGCCGTTCATCGCGTTCGGCCTGATCGCTGGCCTGCTGACCAAGCTCGGGAAGGCCACTGTCTTCTCGGCCGAGCGAGCTCGCGCGCATCGTGGTTGGTGGTGGGGCCGCAAGTGGCTGCCCGCTATCCCCGTTGGCCTCGGTGCGCTAGTCGGCCTCATCCCAGGCATGCCAGCCAGCGCTGGCGTCGAAACGGTCGCTGCCAAGTGTCTGTATTTCGCCTGCAGCGGAGTCCTGTGCGTGTACCTGTACACGCTGATCCAGCGCCGAATGAAGGAGCGCACCGAGCTCGGCGAACGCTGATGCGCTGGCTCCGCGAACAGGCCGCGGCTGTGCTGGCCGTGATTGCCGGCGTCTTCGGCTTGTCGATCCTCTGGATGTGGCAGCGCCGCGTCGCTCTCGATGCTGAGAAACGGGCGGAGGTTGCCGAGGCGCGCATCGAGGTGGAGCGCTGGGAGGTCGAGTTGGAGAACGAGCTCGGGCAGGCCGATGCCGATCTCAAGGAGGCCCAGTTCCTCGAGGCCCAGGTCATTCGCACCAAGCGAGAAACGGTCAACATGGTGCGCCGCGTCGACGGCATGTCCCGTGACGAGGTGGAGGCGGAGTTCGATGCGCTGGGTCTTTAGCCTGCTGGCATTCTGCATTCTGGAACCTGGAACGGCGAATGCCGAGCCGAAGTGTGCCCCCCACCTGGTCGTCCGCAAGGTCAAGATGGACCACGAGGGCGAGCCTGGGACCTGGATCCATGCCGAAATCAGGCGGTGTACCGTCAAGCAACTCCTGGTCGGGCGCAAATGCGCAAAGCTGGCCGGCCAGCAGGCCCAGGAACTGGCGAAGCGAAAGTCCCGCGGCGCTCGGTTGGCTCTGGCCGTCAAGGCCTCACAGCGCACGTCAGGCGCTCTGATGCAGAGGGTCGAAGCCCAGGCTCACCTGGTCGCTCGAGCGAAGGCCTGGTATCGCTCGCCGTGGTTCTGGGGGGTGATGGGCTTGGCCGTCGGCGTGAGCGCTGGCGTGACAGCTGTGGTGGTGATGCGATGAGAAAGCTCCTGCTCTTCCTGGTCTGCCTGCCCTTCACGTTCGCCATCAGCTACCCAGCGATCCTCCTGGCGCGCCTCTTTCTGCTGACCGACCTCCGCCACAACGGCGGCATGGTGACCGGCGTCTGGCGCCCATGGTTTGCACGCAGATGGAAGTACTCCACTTTCTGGGGGTACGCTGGGGGGCTGCACCCGAGCTCCGTCGGGGTGCCGCGGGTGATCCAGCACGAGTTCGTGCACTGCCGCCAGGTCCAGGACGTGATGCTGCACGCCCTGGCCGTCGGAGCTGTCGTGGCCATCGACGGGTCGCCCTGGCTGGGCCTGGGCATCTGGACCTCCGGGGGTACATGGCTGCTGCTGAACTGGCTGACCTCCTGGATCCGTGGAGGGCACTTCTATCGCGACAGCGAGCACGAGCGGTCTGCCTACGCGCAGACCGACACACGACACGTCACGGGAGGCCAGTCATGGCTAACGATCAGGCGAAAGAAGATCAATCGGCCTCCGGACTCGTTGTAGACGGCGACCTCTGCCCCTGCGCCGTCCCCGTCAGAAACTGGTCGGATCATGGCATGTTGGTCGTGCCAGGCGAGGGAGCTCGCCCTCGGCGCCGTCGGATCGACCTCCTGGTTGGCCACTGGACGGGCAGCGAGCGTGGACCCGAGCGAGTGTTCAAGACGCTGCGAGCTCGCAGCCTCGGCGTCGAGTTCTGCATAGGCGCCTCGGGCGACGTCTGGCAGTTCGCCGATCCCGCCATCACCGACACGTTCGACGCGGGCATTGCCAACAGGCGCTCCGCCGGCGTGGAGATCGTCAGCTACGGGTTTCGCCGCAAGCAGGACGACGTGCCGACGGCAGCGCTCGCCAGGGAGCACGAGTGGCGCAGGATCAACCGGGAGCGACAGCTGTTCGCCAAGTTCTACCCCGCACAGCTCGCGAGTTTTCTCGCACTAGCCGTGGCATTATCCGCAGCGATCCCGACGTTGCCCCTGCAGATCCCGAGGAACGCGTGGGGCAAACCGCTTGCCCGCACGATGTCGAAGCGCGAGCTCGCGCAGTTCAGCGGCATCCTCGGCCACTTCCACGTCTCGCGGCGCAAGCTCGATCCCGGCCTCCACATCTTCGAGTACCTGGACGCCGCGCTCTAACGTTGTCGTGGCGAAGTCGTGGAAGCGCCGAGGTCGGAGTTGAACCGCCCTCTCCTGCCTGGAGGGGCAGGCACATCGCCAGCTATGCTTCCGGCGCGTTCCCAAGGTACATTCGTGCTCCACGTCGGTCAATTTCCGAGTACGGGAGCACGTCGCACGTCAGGCGCGTGCGTGCGGCCTTGTCGAGGAAATACATGTACCGAAGCATGAAGCCCGGGATCATGCGTGCACCGATTGGCTTGAACGCCTTCCAGGACTTCGCCGAGGTCATTTCGATCCCCCATTTTCTCGCATACCGCGCATAAGTGGCAGCGTTGCTGTCCATCGTGAGACGAGCTACACGCTCCCCGTCTGGGAACTCGATGATCTGATTGTTCTCGACGATTTGCGTCAGCAGCCAACCCGCTGCGCGGTAGATCGTGCCGTCTCCACACTGGGTGCCATCGGCAAAGCTGGTCAACCACTTCACCTGCGGCGCGTGTCGCTTGAGCAGTCGCATCGCCACCGACAGCGCTCGGCTCTCGCTGTTCCGCGGCAGGCGATCGCTGAAGGCCATCCGGTTGAGCTCGAGGACATCACACCACCGGGACCCCTCCACCAAGCCGAGGATTTTCGATCGATCCATCGGTGGCCCGAACTGCATAATCCCCTCAAAGCGTCCCGCCCAGAACACGCCGAGATGGACCTGTGAGTTATTGACCACCTTCCCGCTGTAGTGGAGACGGCGGCACAGAGCCCGCGCATCCTTCGAGACGACTGGTCGCACCTCAAGGCTTTTTACCGTACTCGTCGACGTATCGCTTGCAGATGGCTGCGATGGAGTTTCCGTTTGTGTTTTTGTTGGGTCCGTCAAAGGTGCTCCTCCTCTTGGCTATTTCGATCGCCATCCTGACCACGGCAGCCTGTTCGTCGTGGAGCGTGAAGGCCAGTTGTTGAAACGGCGGTTTGTCTCCGTCAGGCAGGCGCCCCCATGGATCATCTGGCTCCCCCAGGCATGCCAGATCGTCGAACCGCAGATCGCTCATGATGTCCGGCAGGTCGAGTTTCACATCGGCGAGAACGTCCTGCAGTGCCTCGGTGAAGTCGCCCTGGATCCCGGGGTGGTTCAACGCCAGGTTGAGTGCCTTCTCCTCGGCCGGCTCGAGCTCGACGACCACCACGGACAACTGTTCAACCCCCTCCTTTCGGAGCACATCGAGCCGCTGGTGACCCCCCACGACGTGGCCCGATCGGCGGTTCCACACGATGGGTTCCACGACACCGAAGCGGCGCATGCTGGCCGCCAGCCCCTTCTGCGCAGCCCGAGAAATTGACCGCGGATTGTAGGGCGAGGGCTTGAGCTTGGCGATTGCCACCGACTCAATCACTGGGTTTGTTTTCATGCGCTCCTCCAAGGCTGCGAACTTGTGTGGTTCTTAGTTGGTCGATTCTGCATACTTTTGCATCACTTTTGCATCACAATGATCTTCAACCGAGGAGCCCCATCATGACCGAGAAAGCTATTTCAGGCGAATCGCTACAGCGCCTCAGCGACATCCGCGACGAGATCAAAGACCTGGTCCAGGAGGCTTTTGACATCGTCCGCGACGAGGACGCCCAGACGGCATCCCATGCGAAAAACTCCTGGTACGCGCACATCATCTGCGCTCTCGACACGAACCACTCATACCTGGATCGGTCGGACACGATCGCCGACACGATCCGCAACCTCGAAAAACTGGAGGAGTAATCAATGTCCAGACCCACGAAAGCCGGGACCATCGCAAAGCGCATCGTCGCCCGATCGGTTCTCTCGCTGATCGACAGCTCCATCTTTGCCACAGCGCAGCTGTCTGACAACATCCACATGACGCGAGAGGAGCGCGACGCCATCTCGATGGCCGACAGCTACCTGCAGAACGCGCGTGACGCGATGGCGGAGGCGTTCGAGGTGGAGGTGTCCCGATGACCGCGGACAGAGAGGTACCCGAATGGCTGGCCAAGATTCGCCTGCGCAGTATTCAAGGCGGCCAAATGCTCGACCTGGCCCGAGCGATCCTTGAACGTGACACCCAACCCGAGCCCCCCGATGCCCTCGCCCTCGCGAAGGCTGTGCTCGAATTCGTCCATGCGGCCAACAACGACCTCTGCGCGATCCGCCTGAACATCGAGGTCGCGATGGACTTTGTCGAGGAGCAGGACGCCAACGGATCCAGCGCTGCGAATGCCGCCCTCGCCGATGCTCTCAGTGCGCTGACCAGCCTTCACAGCCTGCTGGCGGAGGGACCACGATGACCGTCTTGCAACGCATGGCTATTCAGAACCTCGCGCACGTGCAGAAGGTCGGCTTCGCCGCTGAGTGCTGCGGGCGCGAACTGGCCGAACTCGCAGCGATCCTGCTCGATGAGGAGGGCATGGAGGATCGCTGGCTGACCGATATGAGGGCCTCGTCCCGGTTCCCGCTGGACAACGATCTGACCTTCGGCGAGTGGCTCGAGGCGGTCACTGCCGCGGCAACGGCGCTCGAAGATGCGCAGGAGCAACTCCGCGCGATGGGGAGGGACGAGGGATGAAAACTTGCGAACGAACATTCTATGTCGAGGTGCACATCTACAGCCCAGGCTGTGGTGAGGATGCCGAGATTCTGACAACGAAAACCCTGGCTGTGCCAACAACCGGCACCACTCCGGTGGATCTTTATGCCGAACTCGGCAAGGCCGCAGCAAACTTAGTCCTGCCCACGGCGGAGCTTTTCCTCAATGAGCTCCGTGCCAACTGGACAGATCGCGATAGTCCTCGCCGTGATCATTCAGGTCCATCTCCCGAAGCCGCCCTTAAGTCAGCCCGTGTGGCCCGCGAAGCATGCGGTGACGATCACACTGGCCACCTGGCCGTCTTGGCCGACTTCGTCCTCGCACGATTCGGTGGTGGCTGATGGGCAAGACACCAAAGTGGAAACTGGACGGACATCCGGAGGAGGGAACCGTGACCGAAGTAGCCAAGACCGTACGCATGACCTCTGCCCTCGCGAAGCGCATCGACAGCTGGCGGCGTGGTCGGCGCAACAAGCGAGCAGCCTCCTTCTCGCGGGCCAGCGAGAGCCTGCTCATCCTCGCCACTGGCCTGGTGACGCACCGACGGCAGCTCGGCAATGCGCTGACCAGCATCAAGGATCTTCGCGAGGCCAATGGCCTCGCAGCCCTGACCAACCTCGATGTGACCGAGCTCGACGAGGCGATCCAGCTGCTCGAGCGCACGCTGGCCGCGGTGGAGGCCGCGTGATGTTCCTCGCCGATCCCATCAACTGGTTTGGCCTGGCCGCGATCGCCCTGTGCGTCCTCATGATGATCCGCAAGTAGCGCCCTTGACGTCCCTCGCGAGCTGTGCGACTACAGCCGCGACTAGATGCTCCACCAAGATAAAACCTGAAGCCGATCGCATGGGTGCCGCACAGGGCATCTAGTCAATCTCGTGTGCGCGCCCGTGCGGTCGGTGGATGTTTCAATGCCTGATCCCGTCGGCTGGTTCGCCATCGCCAGGAAGCTCTTTGCCCAAAATGGGCTCTGGGATCAGCTTACAAATGACCAACGCGTAATCCTGATCGAGATCTTCTGGAGGGCTCGGTGGAAGGACGGTTTTGAGTATGTGATGGGAAAAACGCAACCTGTGCCGCGCGGATCGTTTACATGCCAACAACGCGAATTCGCGGATATATGTCGCGTTCCATATCGGGTGATGCGAAAAACGCTGGCATACCTCCAGACAAACCTAACGATTAGGTGCCGCGCACTCCCGGGCAGATGCGGTACGCTGATTACTCTAATAAATTACGAGTATTACCAGAGCGAGATGGTGGCTACTGGGCTAACCACCCGACAGACCTCCAGCGAACCTACCGCGCACTCCCGGGCAATCCTTATAGAGAAGAACAAGGAACAAGGAACAAAGAAGACAGCTGTGGCACGTGTGAACACGCGCCCGAAACGTCCCCCTCGAAAGCCAAAGCAACAGTCACTCGGCGGGACCGACCTCCCGGCTGACTGGGAGAGGTTCTTGGGCGAGATCCGATCCGCCATGCTGGAGGTGGATCCCCAACACACCTGTGGCACCGCGGCGTGGGCCAGGATTGCGCCCCGTTGGCGTCGCGACCTCGTCCGCGCCCAGTCGGAGGGGGTCAATCTCCAACGCCTAGAATCGGCGCTGACGGCGCTACGTTCGCGGCCCTACTGGCAGCGGAAGATCACCACGGCTGGCCAGTTGATTGGCCACGTTGACGCCATGGCCAAGGATGGGGCAGGACGTCCAGCCAAGGAGGCACCACCCCACAGCCTGGCCGGCCGGAACCTCGACTTCGACAACTGGTAACCCATGGATCTCCAACACGTCCCAAACGAAGCATATGTGGTCGGCGCTGCCCTGATGGACGGCGCAACCTGCGCACGCTGCGCCGAGCTTGACCCGAGCCACTTCCGCCACATGGGGCTCGGGAAGGTCTGGGGCTCGTGCCTGCGCATCTACCGCGGAGGCGATCAGCCGGACCCGGTGATGATCACCGACCAGATAGGGCGCCAGTACAATCAGCTGGTTATCGACTGCGCTGCACGCGTTGGAACCGCTGAGAACGCGCGGTACCACATGAGCCAGGTGATCGATCAGTGGCTCGACCGCGAGACGCGCAAGCGGCTAGAGGCCTGCCTGATCACCAAGGACTTCGACGGTGAGGCCAGATTGGCCCACGCACTTGAGGAACTTGCGGCGCTCCGGCTGCCCCACATCCGCGAGGGGCGCACGCTGATGCAGGTGATCCCCTCCCTCGCCAGCAAGCTCGAACGCGTGCAGTCCGGCGACGAGACCCCCGGCCTGCTGACGGGGATCGACGGCATCGATCACAAGATAGGCTCGATGCAGTTCGGCGTGATGTACGTGATCGGCGCCAGGCCTTCGATCGGTAAGAGCTCGCTCCTGGCAACCCTGGCGCGCAAGGTGTCAGCCCACCACCCGGTGGACTACTACACGCTCGAGGACACCGAGGAGGCCACAGCCTCGCGCCTGCTCGCCCAGACGGCCAGGGTTGACCTCCACGACCTGGTGCAAGGCAAACTCGACCAACGTGACCTGGATCGATCCCATGTCGGGATGAAGGAGCTCTACGAGGGGATCGGCGAGAACTTGCTGATCAGCGATGACATCCCGACCACGCTCGAGCAGTTCGTGGTGGTGGCTCGGGCGAACGCCGAAAAGAGGAAAACCAAGCTGATCTGCGTGGATTATTTCCAGCTGTTCAGCGATCCGTCAGCTGGTAGGGTCACCCGCAACGAGGAGCTGACCCGGGTGTCTCAAGCGCTAAAGCGCATCCCGGCACAAACGAATTCAGTGTTGGTCGTGGCGTCACAGCTGTCGCGCGAGGCGGAGAAGGAACCGCCGCAGCTGCACCACCTGCGCGATTGCGGCTCGCTCGAGCAGGACGCGCACGCGGTGTGGATGCTCGAGAGGCGCAAGGACTGGGTCGACACGGAGGGCGAGATCCCTGCTGCTATCTGCCACGTGAGGAAGAACAAGAACGGGAGGGTCGGATCGGTGCCCCTGTACTGGGAGGCCCCATCCGTCTTTTTCGATACCGCTGCCGAGGACATCGTTCGCCGGCTGCAAACGCAAACGAGGAGCAAGAAGTCATGATGAATCAAATCGATTGCACGCTCGAGACCGTCACCCCGACGCCCATCGACGAGCACCACCACAGAACGAACATGCTGCGCCTGAAGTTCACGGGCACGGTCGCCGACGGCACCGAGGGCGTCCTCGGCGCGCTGCGCAAGTGTCTCGAGGACGGCGAGCTCGACAAAGCACCGCGCGGCCTGCGTGGCAGCCATGGCGCCGACTCGGATCTGCGCATCGTTGTGCAGCTGCCGGAAAACGACGAGCACGAGATCAACCTCGTCGAGGTTCAGCCGATCAAGGCCGAAGTGATCGCCGATGGCGACAAGGCACCGCGGTTCAGCTTCCAATGCGAGTATGCCTGGCAAGAGAAGGACCTCATCGACGTTGTGCGCCATGCGCGCATGCGATGCATCGTGACGTTGACGCCCAAGCAGCTCGAGCTCGAGGGCGCTTCGTGAGGGAGTTCCTTTACCAGGGCATCTGTGATGGTGCGTCGATGCTCGGCCTGCCCGACGGCATGCGTGTTGCGCCGATCCCGGAGCCGTCGTGGCAGGCCTCTTTTTTCGTCGAGGGCAGGCCGGTTCCAAAGGGCAACCTGCACCCTGTCTGCCCCCATGCGGCGACCAAGGATGCGCGTCGGTACAAGCGATGCGATCGCCCGTTCGTAACGGAGGACTTCCGCTCTGATCAGGGCAAGCGACTGCAGAAGTGGATGGAGACGATCGTCGCGGCCAGCGTGCCGAACAAGCCCCCATCGCCGCTGATCGGCGCGGTGATGATCGATACGGTCTTCTTCTTTGGCCGACCGAAGTCAACACGTGCTCCGTTCCCCTGCACCAACAGCACCGGCGACGAGGACAAGCTCCTCCGTGGCGTGTTCGATGCCCTGCAGGTGGCCAGCAAGCGGAGAAACGCTCGTGTCCACGGCGTCATGTTCGAGGACGACTGCCAGGCTGTGGGCGGATTCCGCCTCGTGCGCTGGGGGCTTCCGGAGGGTGTCTGGATCCGGGTCTCTTCCATTGAGGCGCAGAGGCTGAAACTACCGTTTGACTCCTAGTCGACCCTCCGCTATCACCCTTCCTGTCAAGCACACGCGCCGTCCAAGTTCACAGCGCACATTTATGGCTCGGTCATCCCCTTGCGGGGCTTGACACCTTCCGCTTGGACGGGGGGATGACCGAGCCACTTTATCTGGAGGACGCCGGTGAACACCGAGCAACAAGACAGCGCCAAGGGTGCGCAGAAGAAAGCGCTCGACGCAGTACGCGAGGCAAAGCTCGAGGCCGATGCAAGAGCAGCCGAAGCCGAGGGCGAGAAGGTCGAGGAGGAGATCAGTTCAGCACTCATCGTGCTGCCCGAGGACGACGACGAGTCGGCATTGGTCGCGAGCTCCCCGCAGCCGAGCACCGTGTCGCCTCTCTTCTCCCTGTCGATGCAGCTCGCCAGCGTCGAAGAGCAAGAGCGCCATCTCGTCGAGTGGGATCGTCGCCGGACCCACTTCTTCGACTGGTTAATGAGTAAGCTCAAAGAGGGCGTCCACTACGGCTTCCCCCCTGGAACGAACCGACCAGGAGACAGGACTGACCCGAAGGAGTGGACGAAGAGGCGGTCGTTTTACGACGCCGGCGCTCGGCTGATGATGGACCTCTTCATGCTCTCCGATCATTACGACTACGACACCGAGGCGTGGAAGATGCACGGCAGCAAGCAGGGCCACGTCTGCCTCAAGTGCACGCTGACTGCGCGCGCAACTGGCGAGATCGTTGGCGTCGGTCACGGCAGCGTGGAGGAAGGAGAGAACAAGCGCCACACGGCAAACAGCCGCACCAAGGTCGCGAAGAAACGCGCCAGGGTCGACAGCGTGCTGGTCGCCTTTCCGATGCTGACCGACGTGTTCACGCAGGACATGGAGGACGGGGATCCGGAGAAGCTCCGCGCCAACGTCGACAAGCACGAGCGCCAGGGGAAGCAGGCCAGCGGGAGCAAGGCGTCGGACCAGGAGCGCAAGCGCAAGCAGCGCGACGACGCCAAGCCTTGGCGCAAGGAGGCCTGGTCGGACGAGCAGCGCGACGCCATGTGCCGCTACGCGACCGACAGCCGACTCAGCGACGATCAGCGTGCGTGGGTCCAGAAGAAGCTCGCCGACTGGCGCGAGGAGCCCGCGAAGCTGAACCGAGGCTGGGCATGCGATGCCATCGAAGCTCTCAAGATGAAGCTGGTCAACAACAAGTACAACGATCCCGATGCGCCGCCTGCGCACATCTACCTCGGCGACGATGGGCGCTGCGCTGCCTGCGGTGCTGCGGTCGAGCCCGAGCCTACGCCAGAGGTCGACCTGCCCGAGGACGACGGCATCGACTTGCCCCCTAGTGAGCTGCCCGAGCAGGAAGCCGAAGCACCGCAAGAAGAAGCACGCGAACCAGGGGAGGAGGGCTGATGCTCGAACTTACACACATCACCGAGCAGAACATTATGAACGCCCTATGGAAGCGCAGCGAGCCGGCGACGACGCTGCAGGTGCTCGAGGCCGTCTTCGGCGGGCAGGTCGAGCCGGGTAACACTAAGCGCTTCGGTCAGCGCCTCTTCGAAGCTCTCATGCGCCTCAAGGACCAGGGGCGAGTGGCGATCGTGAACCCTGGCGAGCTTTGGGCGCTGTCGGTCATGGAGCGCCAGCTGTCGGCGCACAACATGCTGACCGCCTCGATCATGCAGCTGACCAAGGTGATCGTCGAGAAGGCTACGCCAGATGTGATGCCACTGCGCGACGCGATCATCGCGATCCAGACGGAGCTCGGTTCGCACAAGGACGAGGAGGGCTCGATCCGAGCACGGGTCGGGAAGCTGGAAACGATCACATACGAAGTCACGGGTCAGCACAGCCCGTAATGTTTTGCCTGTCGGCCATCGGAGCACAGCAGGTTTGCATTCGGGTGCTGTGTTTGAATCCCCGATGTCGAGGTTCGCACCCAGTGACGTCGACTAGCTGGGCGCATCATTGGAGGACGCCGTGAGACACTACCTACGCGCCTACTGCGGCCAGACGCGCAGCTTCAAGTGCGACATCTGGCGAATCGAAGAGGAGGGGCTGACCCCCGACTTCGTCGTCGTGCCAGACAAGGTCGGTGCTGGCTGGGAGTCGCTGAACTTCTCGGAGGGCTGGTTTCAGTTCAATCACCTGTCGCCGTCTCTCGGCGTGTACCAGGTAGAAGTTAGCGAGAACGAGGACTCCTCGGCGATCTACTTCAAAGTACCAGAGGATCCGAAGGCCATGGTCGGGGACGCGTCGTGAGCGCACCGCCCTATCCCTGCCTGCTGGCCGACCCGCCCTGGCGCTTCGACGACCGCGGCTCGCGCATCGCGCCCGACCATAAGGGCAAGCACTACCCGACGATGTCCCTCGCCGCAATCATCGGCCTCGGTGACTTCGTGCGAGCTCACGTGGCCCGCAACGCGCACCTCTGGCTTTGGGCGCCCAACAGCTTCGTGCTCGACGGCTCCGCGCAACTCGTCGCCAGGCAATGGGGCTTCAAGCCCAAGCAGCTCGCCACCTGGATCAAATGCCAGATGGGCATGGGCCACTGGATGCGCAACGCGACCGAGCAGCTGATCTTCTGCACACGAGGGCAACTGCCTCCGCGAGCTCGCAACGTCGTCAACTGGATCACGGCGAAGCGAGGTAGGCACAGTGCCAAGCCTGCCGAGTCGTACCGCCTGATCGAGCGCATCTCGCCAGGGCCGCGGCTGGAGATGTTCGCGCGGATCCAGCGGGAGGGGTGGGATGTCTGGGGCAACCAAGCACCGGGGTGTACTGATGAGGAGACCGAACGTGTTCCCGTTTCGCCTGAAGCAGCGCCGCCATACGGCGACGATGACGACGCTTGGACCAACCACTGGCGAGGCGTTCGATCCGTCGAGGCTCGCTGATCTCTTCTGCGCACGTCTCGACAATCTGATCTTCAACTACCTGCGGGAACACCCTCGCCTCACCAAGCACCAACTGGCCGGCATGCTCGACGAGGTTCGCTCGCGGCTCGAGCGAGAGGCCCGTGAGGAATCGAAACGATGACCGACAAGCGACCAATGAAGCGAGCGAGCACCGGTATTGCCATTGCAACCGACATGGCGGTCGGGGCTCTCCGTGGGCTCGTCGAGGAATCGTTGCGCGACGGATCGGTCCGGGCACAGATCGTAATACCGATCCTGGACCGGCTCGACAGAGAGCTTGCGGTGAACAACGCGAGCTGGGCGAGGGTTGATCCTATGTCATGTCCTTGCGGCGGGCGACTCGTCCGCTATTTCGAGAAACGCTACAAGACAACGCCAGCGACCTCGATGTGGGACTGCCTCCGTTGTGAGTCCACCGTGAAGTGGTCAGCCAGCGCAGGCGTCCGCATCGTGTCAGCCCCCAGAGCAATCAGCGACTTACTCACGAAGACCGAACCCTACGCGACAGGGACACGCCTGAGGATGCTCTCCGAAGAGATGGCCGACGGCGAGGTAAGCAAAGTGCAAATCGAAGACGCCGTCACCGGCATGTTGGAGTTGATCAAATGAGTCAGAAAAGAAAGCAGCAACAGCGGAGCGTGCACAACATGCTCGGTGGCTCGAGCGGACGTGCGCAAGCCATCATCCCTGGCGCTGGCGGCCGGCGAGCGTCGAAGTCAAACCAGTGGGACCCCTCGATGGCGATCGCGTGCGACGACGAACTCCGCCAGGCCAACGCGATGCTCAAACGCCTCCGCAAAGCGGCGAGCTGGTGCGGGTCCATCGAAGAGGAGAAGGCCAACCGCGGTGCACAGGTGGTCATCGAGGAGCGGATCCGCTCGTACGAGGAGAGAGGACGGTGATGTGCACCGCGTCTCTGGTAGGCTCATGAGATGGCACGCAAAACAAGACCATCGCGCACGTATTGCAAGGGCAAGACAGCCAAGGGTAAGAGATGCCGAGGCCAGGCCAAGAAGGGCACCGACCGTTGCCCCCACCACACAGCGCCAGTCAAGCACCGCACGAAGCTCGAGATCGACATCGAGGAGAACAAGGGCAAGATGCGCGGGCTCTTCCTCGGCGTGATCAACGTGGGTGCTGGCCGCGACGCCGCGTGCAGGGAGGCGGGGATCAGCAGGCAGACGCTGTGGGAGTGGATAAAACGGGGTGGCGAGGGCGAGGAGCCTTTTACCAGCTTTCTCGACGACCTACAGAAGGCCGAGGGGCGCGACAAGATCGAATATCTACAGGCTATCCACAGGGCGGCGAAGGCAGGGAAGTGGCGCGCAGCGGCTTGGGCACTTGAGCGCCGCTGGCCCAAGGAGTTCGGGATGCATTACTTGCGCGCCGATGTGAACGTGACGACTAGCAAGCCTGACCTATCAGGCCTGACAGACGAGGAGCTCGCCCTGGCGCGAACGCTGATGGACAAAGTCAAACACCGAGGAGCGACAGATGGCCAAGCGGCTGAAGTACAACGACCAGACAAGCAACACCAACCAAAAGACCCAGAGCAATAGGATCGGCACCGCTCGGCGTGACCACATGGCTGCGCTGAACGAACTCGCCACCCACAAGCAGCTGCAGAAGCTCAACGAGCTATCAGAGAGCGTAGACCTCCCACCGACATGGGGGCGCCTCTGCGCCAAGGCGTCGGGTAACGGCAAGCTGACCAAGCGCACAGCCGGCCAGATGATCAGCGGCATGATCGGCATCGAGCGCAAGTGTCGCGCTACTCGCCACCAAGAGGAGGCTATGGCGTGAACCGCATCCGTGTTTTCCCACGTAGGACCAAGGCAACACCGACCGACGAGAACGCTCGGATCGATTGCCTGCCTGGGCTGTTTGACGTGGGACTATGACCAATCTCGGCGAGCTCACAGAGGCCGACCTCGATCGCGAGGAGGTCAACCGCAAAGGTCTCGCCCGATTCATTGCCCTCGCCTGGCACCAGGTCGAGCCAAGGCGCCTGCAGTGGAACTGGCATCTCGACGCCATCTGCGAGCACCTCGAGGCCGTCTCCCGCTGCGAGATCACCAACCTGCTGATCCTTGTGCCACCGGGCTGCATGAAGTCGCTGGCTGTCGCCGTCTTCTGGCCTGCGTGGATGTGGTCGTTCGAGCCAGAGACCAAGTGGGTGTTTAGCTCGTACGGTCAGTCGCTCTCCTACAAGTCAGCGCGCCAGCATCGGAACCTCTGCACGTCGGAGTGGTACCAGGATCGTTGGGGCGACAAGGTCACGCTGGCCGCCGAGAGCGCCAAGCAGGTGGGCCTCTTTGAGAACACGGCCAAGGGCCTGCGGTTCTCGACATCCGTCGACGGTGAGGCGACAGGGCGCCATGGCGACCTCATCGTGTTCGATGATCTGGTCAAGGCCCAGGATGCGCAGGGGCGTCGCGCCGTCGATCACAAAGCGATCACCAAGGCCAACGAGTTTTGGGAAAAGGTCATGCCAACCAGGGAGGCGAACCCAGCGACGACGCGCAAGGTCGGTATCATGCAGCGCCTCCACTACCAGGACACCGCTGCTCGCTGTATCGCCACGGGTGACTACGAGGTTCTCTGCCTGCCGATGGAGTTCGAGCCGAAGCGCAAGTGCACGACGTCGCTCGGCTGGGAGGATCCGCGCACCAAGGAGGGCGAGTTGCTCTGGCCGGAGCGGTTCAGCAACGAGAACCTCACGGCCAAGCGTCGCACGATGGGATCGCGCATCTGGCACGCGCAGTTCCAGCAGCGACCCAGCCCACCCGAGGGGACCATCTTCAAGAAGAAGTGGTTCCGATACTGGGGCGTGCCAGGCAGTGCTCTGCCCGAGCTCCCCAAGCGCGGCAACATGCTGGTGATCCAGTCGTGGGACATGGCGTTTAAGGGCAACGACGACAGCGACTGGGTTGTCGGCGAGGTGTGGGCCAAGTGGCAGACCTTCTGCATCCTCCTCGCTGAGATCCGCGGCCAGATGAACTTCGTTGAGACCGTCTACGCCGTGAAGGACCTGAGCAAGCGATACCCGAAGGCCTACACAAAGCTGGTGGAAAACAAGGCGAACGGGCCAGCCGTCGTGAACTACCTCGAGAACAACATCCCGGGCCTGGTGCTTGTCGAGCCGCAGGGGGGCAAGGAGGCTCGAGCGCACGCCGTGGAGCCAGCGTTCGAGGCCGGCGATGTGTTATTACCCCACAAGACCATCGCGCCCTGGATCGACGAATACGAGGAGGAGATCCTAGCGTTCCCCCTCGGAGCCGCAGACGACCGGGTGGACGCCACGACTCAGGCGCTGATACGTTTGACGGGCGGAGGATCGCAGTGGCTGGAAGCAATGAGAGCAGCGAGCAGGAAGGGCTAACATGCCGAGTGCTTGCAGCGCTGCGTCGCAAGCCGGCGAGCACACCAGCCCTGGCCAAGGCGATCGACCGAACCGAAGGGTGCGCCCTGAACGCCCTATTCGAGCTTGAGAGGGCTGGCGCTGTGCGAGCTCGCCGAACGAGTTCTAGAGGGCCCCTTACGTGGAGTGTGACATGAGCATTCGTGGAATCGTCGAGAGCACAACGAAGCGCCTCGATGGCTGGATCAATGCCTTCACGGGCCTCGGCACCCTCGGGCGCGACAAGGTTCTTTCGACCGACTTCGAGGTCGATCCCCTGCTCGTCGACGTCACCCTCGGCGGGATGTACCGCTCCGACGATATGGCTGCGCGCATCGTCGACCAGGTCCCCCTCGACGCCCTGCGGCCTGGCGTGAAGCTGGTGATCGCGAACGAGGAGAAGCCGGTCGAGGGCATCGCCGATGGCCAGAAGCAGATGGACTTCCTCGCCGAGTTCAACGGTCTCCGGTCTCTCGCGCAGGCGTGGATCTGGGGCAGGCTCTTTGGTGGTGGCGCAGTCTGGGCGATCTTCGACGACGCCGAGCAGGACGAGCCCCTCAACACGGAGAAGGGTGGGAGACTGGTCGGGTTCCAGGTCTTCGAGCGCCGCGAGCTCTTCGTGCAGACCTACTACGAGGATCCGCTCGAGGCGAACTTCGGACAGCCGGAGATCTTCCGCCTGCAGGCAATCACGGCCAGTCGTGCGCTGGCCAACCAGAGCGTGCTGATCCACGAGAGCCGGCTGATCCTCTTTGAGGGCGTCGCCGAGCCGCGAACCATCGCAAGCCTCCCGGAGAACGGATGGGGAGGGGCCAGCGTGCTGCAGCGCACGTACAACGCCCTCCGCGGGTTCAACGTCTTCTGGCAGTCGGTTACCCATCTCACGCAGGACGCCAGCCAGGCCGTGTTCAAGCTCAAGAACCTCTGCTCGATCCTCGCCGGTGGGAACAAGGAGGAGCTCAACACGCGCATGGCGCTGACCGACATGAGCAGGTCGACCGCGCGAGCGATCCTCGTCGACGCCGATAACGAGGACTTCAAGCGCGAGCCCCACAACTTCGCCGGCATCGACGGCCTCGCCCAGCAGTTCGCCCACCGCCTGGCTGCAGCGGCCCGCATGCCCGTCACCGTGCTGATGGGGCAGTCACCCGCTGGCATGAACGCCACTGGCGAATCGGACCTGACGATCTGGTACGACCAGGTGGAGCAGATCCGCGAAGCCGACTTCCGGCCACAGCTCGAGCGCCTGATCCTCATGGGCTTCATCGCCAGCAACGGACCGACCGGCCAGGAGCCGGAGTCCTGGCGCGTGGAGTTCAGATCGCTGCGAGCACTCAGCGACGTCGAGACTGCTGACCTGCGCAAGACGGTTGCCGAGACCGACGTGATGCTGATCAACGCCAACGTGCTCCTGCCCGAGGAAGTGGCGACCAGTCGGTACCCTGTCACCGGATGGTCACCGGACACGGTGATCGACACCGAGGAGAAGAAGAAGATCCTGGCGCTCGAGCAGGCCCGTGAGCTCGCCGAGGCCCAGGGTGGCATCACCCCTCCCACTCCTCCGGCACCGCCAGCAGAGTAGATGCCCTCACAGACCGCACAGCGGCGCACTGAACGCCGCAAGTCTCGGCAGGCCCGGTTGGCCGACCGCCAGACCCGTAGGCGGGACAGACGCCGACGTGGTGTTCGTGTGCGGGAACCCAGCCGCCAGGAGAACCCCGATCGGGCAGAGCGAGCCTACGAGGCTGCGCTGATCTCCATGGTGGACAGTCTAGTTGCCTTCGCCCTGCGCAGCCTGACAGCCCGCGTGAAGGCCCTCGAGCCAGAGCGCGCCGACGCCAGCGACTCTCGAATCAACGCGATCCTGGTGGCACTGCGGCGCAAATCCGGCCAGATCTTCACCCTTCGGCGGATGCAGGCCCTCGCCGAGGAGATGATCGGGGAGGTCAACGACCACAATCGGGACCAAATCAAGCGCCAGCTGCTGCAGAGCATCGGGGTTGATATCTCGCCGGAGGTCTCGGAGGCCATCATCAGCGGTGCCGTCGAGCGCAACGTGGCGCTGATCAAGTCCATCCCGCAGAAGCTGTTGGGCCAGGTCGAGGAGGTGCTCGAGGCAGGAGTGTTGCGTGGCGCTCGGGCGGAGACCCTCGCCGGCGAGCTCGAGGAGCGCCTCGGCGTTGCAAGGTCGCGAGCTCGCCTCATCGCCAGGGACCAGGTCAACAAGTTCAACGGCGAACTGGCCGCGCAACGTCAGGCTGCCGTCGGAGTGACACAATATCGATGGTCTACATCGCGCGACGAACGTGTCAGGGATACCCATGCAGCCAACGAGGGCCAGGTCTTCTCGTGGAGCTCGCCGCCCGCAACTGGCCACCCAGGCGAGGAGATCAACTGCCGATGCGTGCCGATCCCCGTCTTCTCCGACATCAGCATCTAGCCCTCCCCTAGCTGACTCCCTCCGTGCCGTGGTACTAATTCAGCATGGCTGATCGCGAGTACCGCTTTGACGTTGTGACGATCCCCGCCTCGAAGCGCACCTCGCAAGGGTTCCTGCGCATCGACAAGGCGAACCTCACGCGCACAGGGGTCCTCAGCTACAAGCTCCCGGACGGCACGACACGTCGCGAGCTGCGGCCCCCCGAGGAGGTCTTCAACCACGACAGCCTCCGAACGCTCGAGGACGCGCCAGTCACCGACCTGCACCCGCGGCGCATGCTGGGGCCTGACAACGTGCGGAAGTTCCAGCGAGGCATGGTCCGGAGTGCGGAGCCTGACGGTAGGTTTGTCAGCGGGTCTCTGCTCATCCAGGACGCCCAACTCATCGACGCCGTCGAGGCAGGTGAGCGCAAGGAGCTGTCTCCGGGCTACACCGTCGCTCTGGACATGACGCCCGGAGTGTTCGAGGGTCAGCAGTACGATGCAGTGCAGCGCCAGATTCGCTACAATCACCTGGCCACTGGCCCGAAGGGTTGGGGGCGATCAGGCCCCGAGGTAGCGATCAGAACCGACAGCGATGACCAGCCCGCACCATGGGCTGTTGAAATTCGGGAGGATGAAGGTCCCCCCGCCACACGGGAGAAGAAGATGGAAACGATCACGATCCGCATCGATGGCGTCGAGTACAAGGTCGAGGCCTCAGCAGCCCCTCACATCATGCGGCACCTCGATGCCATCACGGCCGATCGTGACGCCCAGCGTAAGCGCGCCGATGCCGCCGAGGGCGAGCGCGACGGTCTGAAGACCGAGAACGCATCGATCCAGAAGAAGCTCGACACCGCCATCGATCCCAAGACGATGCAGACAGCGATCGCCGACCGCGTTGCCCTCGAGACGGCAGCTCGCGTGCACCTCGCCGACGAGACCAAACTCGATGGCCTCACCGACCGCCAGGTGAGAGAGGCCGCGATCGCAGCCGTCAACAAGGACGTGAAGCTCGACGGTCGCACGGACGAGTATGTCCAGGGCCAGTTCGATTCGCTGCCGGCCAAGAGCAAGCCCCAGCGCTCGATCGAGAACGTGCGGCGTGCCACCACCGACGGCAAAGAGGCACGCACCGACGTCGTCGACGATCCCAACGACTCCGGCGCAGCGCGCGAACGGATGATGAAGCGCAACCGGCAGCTCTGGGAAGGCCCCAGCAACTAGCGCCCATCCATCCAGCCTCGTAACGCCGCTGAGAGGTTCCGCTCATGGCCACTGAAACAAAACCCGAGGCCCTCCGCCCGAACGCGCCCATGCTCACGGCGAAGGACGCCAGCGCGAGCTTTTTCTCGGACTGGTTCCGCATGCACGAGTACACGGAGGGCGGAATCGTGCTCCGTGGGGGCGAGGAGGTGCATGGGGCGACAGGCATCGCAGATGCGACAGCTGCTGCAGATGCAACTGACCTTCCGACGTCGATCACCTTGGTCGCCGACCTGTTTGCGAAGCTCAACACCCACTTCGGCAACACGACGGGTGGAATCCACGCAAACGCGGACGCAGTCAATACGATGGCCGTCACGGTCCCCGTCACCGAGGAAGACGTAATCGCAGCGGCGAACGTGCTGCGTGGGGGCTATGTCGGACACATAGAGACAGCCGATATTTGGCACGTGTCGGCCGATGGGCAAGAGGTCATCGCTCTCGCCGCAGCGTCAACGTTCGTCGAGGCGCAGGCGCTCCTAAACCAGATCAAAGAACAGTACGACGACCATATCGTGGTGCTGCTCGCGACGCGCGCAGGGGACCTGTTCCTGCAGGCGTCGAATGATCCCCGGATCGGAGAAAGCGACGAGGAGTTCGCGCAGTATGACGACGTGCCTCTCGTAGGCGCAGCAAGCTTCACCGTCGTGGCGTCTACGGCGTTCACCGATGCGTGGGGGCTGCACGGCTTCGGCTGGAACTGGGTTCGGATTAGATTCGCCTCGACAGGTGGAACGGTCGGAGCCTTCGAAGCCTGGCTGTCGCGCAAGGCGCCAGGCCTCACGTAGCAACAGAGGTCGGGCATGACCGCCAAGAACATCATCCTTCCGTCGTGGTGCAATCGCGACAAGTACATCGACCCGTCGGGCGTCGACGGCCATGAGGCCGCTGCACCGCCTGACAGCCTTACCCACTGGCTCGGCGTCGACGGCGAGTTCTACAGCGGACAACAAGCTACTGTCGCTACATGGCCAAGCTCGCCACTTGTCGCGCCGAACGAGACGCTAATCAAAGCCGGGAATTTCCCGCCGACGGTTGGCGAAGCCGGACCCAGCAACACCCTCCACCCGGAGTTGGACTCTGGCGTCAAGTTCTATGGGCAGTACAGTAACAGCGGGTATTTCGAGGCGCCGACCGGCGCACCCTTCGACCCAGGACCCGGCGCATGGTGTGGAGAGCTTCTGTTCAAGTTCAATAGCATCGCAGGCACATACCAGATGCCGTTTACCAAGTTCGACCCAGGCAGCTCTCTCGGGTTTTGGTACGGCTTAGCGTTGTCTGGCCAAGGGAGGGTGAATTACAACACCTACAACTTCGCGCTTTCTGCGGTTGGCGCGTTCGTCGCAGGAACCTGGTATTTGATGCATCTGCCCTACGACTTCGACGCAGGCCAGGGACAGATCTGGCTCAACGGCGCACCCACCGGAGCAGTGTTTACGACCCCGCCCAACGACATGGCAATGAGCGCTCCGAGTGGCTTGCTGAACATTGGTCGCTATGGCCCGGACGGAGCACGAGGCGGTCAGGTGACGGTGTCGTGGGCGGGCTGGTTTAAGCCGACCGATTCGTCACTTCTGCAGCAGTCGAAATGGGCTGCTGCTATCGCCGCGCGGAATGCGATGCTGCTCAGTGGACCTCCATGATCCTACCCACCCTATTCGTTGAGAACCCTGGCGCCTCCGAGAACGACCCCTCGGCCCGTCTTGGGACAGGCATCACGATCGCCAGCCTCGTCGCCGTGCTGCGGGGAAGTGCAACGCCGTCCGTCACCTGGAGCCTTCGCTTCGGGCCAGACCGGAGCGCTGCAGGTACCGAGGTCGTCACGGGTGGCACAACTACCACGGACACAACCACGGGGGACGTGGTCAGCGTTCTGAACAACCCCACGGTTCCGGCCAATAACTACATCTGGCTCGTGACAACGGCGCAATCGGGCACCGTCGATTCGCTCGCTGTTTCCATCGCCGAATGATTCACCTGCAAGTCAATCCTTTCATCGTCGCTGGCCGTCGCTGGACGGACCTGAGCACGCTCGAAGGCGAACAGCTGGAGCGAGCCCAATCAACGATGCTTCGCTTGCTCGCGCTCACTCAGCCTGAGGTGAGGTCAGACACAGTGGGTGTGGGCCATGAGGGAGACGCCTACCCGATTTCGTTTGTAATCGACGATGTGGTCTCAGGCGAACGGGTTGGTGGGTTCTGGCTTGGAAAGATTCGCATCGGCGAGTTCATTGGAGGCGGCTACTCCGTCACCTGTCGCCCTATGCCAGGAGTCCTCAGAGGCGATGACCATGAGCTAACAGTCGATTGGGCTGAGCACATTTTGCAGGAGGCCCTGAGGCTTGTGGGAGGGGGTACACTGCGAGTGGTCAGTATGACCTATCACCTGCATCTGGGTGGAGTGACAGCTCGTGACGCACGAGCTGCAGCGCTGCAAAGGGCCGTCGATGGCCGTCGCTCGCTCAGGGTCACGAAGAGAGATGACCCGAGCGTAGGTTCCCGGCAGATCGTCGTGCTGGAGCGTCCCTGATGGCGCTGACCACCACAACCGTTGGCACGGCTCGAGGCGTTGCAGATACTGGGGGCTTCGCTTTCCAGAATCGGAACAACTATGACCTTGGCCTGATAGCGATCGGCCGAGATGGAAAATTTGGTCTTTTCCGATATGCGCAAATGAAGTGGGTAGGCCTCCCCATTCCGGCGCGAGCTCGCATCCTCAGCGCAGTCGTGAGGCACAGAGCGCAAACGACAGACGCGACGGCATTTACGGTCAACATCGGAATGCTGCACCGTGACGGTGTTTGGAACCCTGATACGTCGCCGGCGCAGTGGCGCGTAATGCCGGATCGCGATCATAAGGTGCGCCTTGAAACCACTGCATCCGGCACGATGGTTGAAACGATCACGGACCCGCTATCAGCGCAAGTTGGCGTTGACTGGGAACTGCACGGCGACAATGCAAGCGCCCCAGGCAGGTTTCAACGCCTCAGCCAGTCCGTAACGATAGTCACTGGCGGCACGCTAGGCTTTGCCCAGCTGACGATCAGACGTACCGGCGCGGTTGCAGGCACACTCAACTTGTGGGCTGAGATCTACTCTATCGATCCGCCACCTATCCCGATCTTTAATGATGAGCCTGGCACCCTGCTAGCAACATCAGACCCAATAGACGCCAGCAGCGTTAGCGCCAGCCTTCTGGCTATCCCTCCCACACAATTCACTTTCAGCGGTGGCGATCAGATCACGCTGGTCGCAGGTACAAAATACGCGATCGTTCTGCGCGCCTCATATGCTGCGCCGTTCGGCGGCAACTGGATTAGTTGGTCTGGCCAGAATGTTGGTTTCGGCGGTCCGTACTCAGGTGGACGCGGAAACACCTACGGCAGCGGTAACGATTTCGACGATCAGAATTATCCGCAGGACTTCAACCTTGCGGCACTGCGCGCTGCGCAAACAGGCTCGGATGTCCTCTGGACCCCACCTGCCACAACTGCATGGACAGAATTCGACACGCTAGACATAGCCTCGATCGTCCAGGAATACGTGAACGATCCGGCTGAGTACGACGGTGACGGCACGTTCGGGATCACCTACAAAACAGCCTCTGGCGCTCTCGGTGTCAGTCGCATCTTTGACCCGTACGAGGGGGTTCTCGCATTTCAGCCACGGCTGATCGTCACCTGGCGTCCTCGCAACATGGGGGCCGTGTGGATCACCGCGCCGTCGGTGGCCCCCGCTGAACGGCCCGTCGTGTCCGTCGTGTCCGTCGTGGCTGACAGCTCGAGCGCTGCTGGCCTGGCCAGTGACAGCCTCGAGCAGGTTGCAGTGACCTCCGAAGCGTCGAGAAACGCCGGCGTGACGCAAGAGGACGCCGAGGCCATCGGCGCGACGCCTGACACCGAGAGCGATGTCGGCATATGACCCATGGGTGGACGGACCCACCTCCCCGGTGTAAAACCAGCATGTGAGCACCTCCCTCCTGCCCGAGATCAGAGTCGGCGATGTCGACACGGCCTTCGTGTTCGAGATCCACGACATGAGCAGCTCGTCGTTCGATCCGGAGGCTCAGTGTGACCCACCCATCCTCGACGTCTCGGCGGCTGCCGGTGCTGGCGAGAAGGTGATCCACTTCCAAAAGCCTGATCAGACTGTGGTTACGAAGGATGCTGTCTTCACCACCGACGGCACGGATGGGAAGATTCAGTATCTCGCCGAGGCAGGATTCCTCGACACGCCAGGCCAGTGGAAGCGCCAGGCCAAGATCGTCCTGGGTGCGGGGACTTGGCACACACACGTCACGTGCTTTACAGTACACCCATCGCTCGCCTAACAACTCAGGAGACAGGCAATGTCACAGACCACATATCCCGATGAACCAGCCGTCAAGTTTGCCGGTCTGATTGCACGCCCTGACGCCGAGAAGATCTCGGTGATCGCGGACGCAGCCATTGCCTTTGGACGCTTTGTCGCCATCGGCACCACCGACCGAGCCGCGAAGCTGCCGACCAGCGACGCGGAAGTTGTTGCGGGTCATGGTTTCGCAGTAGCGGACATCTCGCAGGAATACGATGCGACTGGCTATGCCCACGAGCAGATGGTCACGGTCCTGCGCCGCGGATACGTCTACGTCGTGAGTGAGACTGCGACGACCAAGCACGCACAAGTGTATGTGCGTCACACGACGCTGAACCTCGGCGAGGTTCGCAACGACGTCGACGGTGGCAACGCTGGTATCCTGGCCGGAGCTCGCTTCGCCGAGACCATCGCGGGCGCAGGGTTGGTTATGGTCGAGTTCTTCGCCACCATCTAAACACCGTTTGAGCGCATCGAGGCGACTCACGCAGACCGTAAACAGGGAGAGCATTCATGGATCCTCAACTATCATTTGAACAGCGCTGCGATCAGGTGGGGCGTGTTCTCGCGGGCTGCAATCAGCGCTTCGATGCGAACGAGACGGCGGCAGTGACTCGAGCGCTCGAGCACGTGAAGTCTCGGACCTACGACATCAAGTATCCGGCCCTCAAGGGTCGCGAGCTGGTGCCCGTGAGCAACGAGGTCAACACCGGCGCAGAGTCGGTGGTCTACGAGCAGTGGGACGAGGTCGGCGAAGCGAAGTTGCTTGCCAACCACGCCGACGATCTGCCGGCCGTCGATGCGATCGTCCGCGAGTTCTCCGGGATGGTGAAGAGCATCGGTTGCTTCTTCTCGTATTCCATCCAGGACCTCCGGCGAGCCGCGATGACGGGGAGCCAGCTGGATCTGCGCAAGGCTCGAGCAGCGCGCATGTTCGTCGAGCGCCGCATCGACGAGATCATCGCGTATGGCGATGCCGAAGCCGGTCTGACCGGGTTCTTTGGCCTCTCGGCCAGCACGCCCGTCCTGGCTGCCACTGGCAACTGGAGCGGCTTGACCCACGCACAGATCCTCGTCGATCTGCACACGCTGGCGAACAGCATCGTCACCCTCACCAAGGGAGTTGAGATCCCCGACACGATCGTGCTGCCCGTCCCGCAGTACAGCCTGATCGCGACGTCCAACAATGCGACCACCGACAGGAGCACGCTCGAGGTCTTCTTGGCGCAAACGCCGTACATCAAGCAGGTCATCCCGTGGTTCAAGGCTGCGGGCGCTGGCGCTGCTGGCGTCGACCGTGCGGTAGCGTACCGCAAGGATCCCGAGGTCCTCGAGATGGACGTGCCGCAGGAGTTCGAGATGATGCCCCTGCAGCCTCAGAACCTGGCGTTCAAGGTTCCGTGCCATGCGCGCGTCGGTCGCGTCACCTGCCCGTATCCGCTCGCTGTCGCGTACCAGGACGGCATCTAAGACCCCAATCGGCGAGGCGAGGCTAGGCCGATAAAAAGAGCCCTGTTGGTCCCTCGCGCCAGCAGGGCATCTCTTTGCCCGAACGAGGAGCTTCCATGAGCAAGGTCAACATCAGAAACGCATCGAAGGGAATCAAGTGCCTTCCTCCGTGCACCTCAACTGGCCAGCCAATGCTTTCACTCCAGCCTGGCGCCGTTACGCCTGTCGACGAGGAGCGCCTGATGGCCCTCGACGAGAACAAGGTCGTGCGTAACTGGTTCAGCAGCGGCGACCTCGAACCCGTTGACGGCTTTGCCCCGGAGCCCCAACAGGACGAGGAGACGGACGCTGGAGATGACGAGGTCGAAGGCAAGGTCGAGACGGACACCCCGGTGCTCCCCCTGACCCTCGCGGACCTCACGGTGGCGAAGGCTGTCCCCCTGCTCGACGAGACGGACGATCCGCACCTCCTGCGCCTCTGGCTCGACGCTGAAGAGCGTGTGACCCTTCGGGATGCGATCGCCTCGAGGATCGCCGAGCTCGCCGAGTAGATGGCCGTAACCCTCGAAACCTTCCTCCGGGACTTCCCGGAGTTCGAAGACATCGCCTGCAAAGAGGAGGCGTTTGTCCTTGCCAAGATTGCCCTCGCCGAAGACATGACCGACGCCGACTACTACGGGACCAGCGCCGATGCCGCGTGGGGGTACCTGGCGGCGCATCTGATAGCGAGTTCGCCCTGTGGCATCTCGGCCAGCCTCGCCACGGACACCCAATCCTCGTCCTACTCGGCCATGTTAGACTCACTCAAGGCACGCGGGTTCGCCGTTCGAGTGGTCTGATGGCTGTCAAAATCAAGGACACAGACAAGGGCTACAGGCGCACTGTGGCCGAGATGAGGGCCTTCAACGGCCAGACGCTGAGCGTAGGCGTTCACGAATCCAAGCCGCACAGCGGCGGCCCCTTGACCACAGCCGAGCTCTTCGCGATCCACGAATTTGGGCTGGGCAACGTCCCGGAGCGCTCGATGCTTCGAGCCTGGGTCGACGGCAACAAGCGATCGATCAACCGGGAGATCTCCAAGGCAGCACAACGGATCCTGAAGACGGCCAACCAGGGCAAGGCCAGCAAGCGCGAGCTCAACCGCCTGGGCCTGGCCTTCGTGGCCTCGATCCAGGGTCGCATTGCCGCCAGCATCCCGCCTCCGCTCGCTCCGGCCACCATCAAGCGCAAGGGCTCGAGCGTACCGCTGATCGACACCGGCCAGCTGCGGCAGTCGATCACGCATAAGGTGAGCTGATGGAATGGGAGTTCATCAAGCGATGTCTGGATCAGGCCTTCGAGATCCTCACCGAGCTCAAGTCATCGTGGGAGCGTCAGAAGACGTCGTATCTGTGCATGCCGTTTGGGCGCCAAAGCCTGAACAATCTCGTCACCGTAGGCACCGATGATCAGCGCCAGTCCGAGACTGCTGGGGCACCAGCTGGCAGGGAGATCACACACACGATCTGCGGCATTCGAAAGTTCAACTGGTTGCTCAAGGTGGAGAGCCAGTCGCACGAGCCAGACAAGTCGGCGCTGTTCTATCTCTCGCGTGCTCAGAGCCGGCTCGTGCTATCAGACTTTCTCGCGCAGGTCCGAGCGTGTAATCTGTCGGTGATTCGGTCTGGAGACGTGCACAGTGTCGACTACGTGGACAAAAACTCGAAGCATTGGATCTCAGCTGCAGCGCTCGAGGTCCAGATGCACGCCGGCTCTGAGATCGCGAACTGCCCAACGACGTACATCGAAACCATCGAGGTCACCAGCCAGCTAAGAGATCCCGAGGGAGTACTCCTCCCATCGCCTCTGCAGCTGACAGACGAGGTCATGCCATGAGCCTAGACGATCTGATTGCTCTCACCATCGACGCCCAGACCACGTCTCCCTCGCGGGCAGGCTTTGGCACGCCGCTGATCCTCGCCTATCACACGGCGTGGGTCAGCGATCTCGTGCGGGAGTATGGAGACCTGGCCGAGATGGTAGCTGACGGTTTCCTCGTCACCGATTCGGCGTATCTGATCGCCCAGTCGATCGTCTCGCAGAACCCCAAGCCGAGTTCGTTCAAGGTCGGTCGGCGCACGACGGCGCCCTCCACCAAGACCTATCGGTTGACGCCGACGGACACCACCGAGGACTTCGTCTACACGATCAACGTCTTTGGAACGGCGATCACCTACACGGTGCTGGCGGCTGCGACTGTGGCGTCGATCGTGACAGCGATGCAGGCGCTGATCGACGCGATCGTGGGCATCTCATGCTCCGATGACACAACCCATTTGACCGTGACCAACGACACGGCCGGCGAGAACATCCGCATCTTCGGCAAGAGCCGCGCGCTGCTGCTCGAGGACCTGACGGCAGATGCTGGCATCGTCGCTGAGCTCACAGCCGTTATCGCCGAAGACGATGACTGGTATGCGCTGCTGATCGACTCACAGAGCTCGGCGGAGATCCTCGCAGCCGCGGTGAACATGGAGACCCGTAAAAAGATCTTCCTGGCCGACACAGCGGACGACATCGCCTACGACCCAGGCTCCACGACCGACGTGATGTACCTGGCCAACGCTGCGGGCTACACGCGCACAGCGATCGCCTACCACTCCGACACCGGTGCCTTCATGGCAGCCGCGTGGCTCGGTGACCGGTTGCCGCAGGACCCGGGCAAGGCCACCTGGAAGTTCAAGAACCTGGCGGGCATCGCGTTCGACGCCCTGCGCACCGGCGATCGCAGCGCGATGGATGCCAAGAAGGGCAACTACTACTATCGGATCGGCACGAGCATCTTCACCGGCGAGGGCTGGACGGCTTCGGGCGAGTACATCGACATCGTTCGCGGTATCGATTGGCTCGGCGTGCGAATCCAGGAGGACGTGTTCGCCGATCTGCTCGGCAACCAGAAGATCCCCTACACCGACAAGGGGATCAACGGTGTCGCCGAGACGATCCATGCGCGCTTGCGCAACGCGATCACCGTTGGCCTGCTGGCGGAAGATCCTGCGCCGACCGTCACTCCGCCACTGGTCGCCGACATCCTGACGGCCGAGAAGGCTGTGCGCAACGTGCCAGGCATCCTCTTCACGGGGACCCTGGCCGGAGCTGTCCACAGTCTGTCAATCGCTGGAACCCTGACCCTGTAAAGCGGTCTGTCCGCAACTAGGAGAGAGCTCGATGGGCCTGAAAATCTACGACGCCAACGAGATCATGATCAACTTCGCGGGCCAGCCACTGGATGGGGGCTTCGCCGATGGCGAGTTCGTTCGCATCGAGGGTGAGGACTTCTTCACGGACGTCGCAGGCACCGACGGCGAGGTCTCGCGCAGCAAGTCCAACGACAAGCGCGCGACGATCACGGTCCTGCTGATGCAGACCAGCGATGGTAACGACGTCCTCAACGCTATCCACGAGGCCGACCGCATCGCCCCGAACGGTGCTGGCGTCGCTCCACTGGTGGTCAAGGACCTGCAGGGCAACTCCCTGCACTTGGCACCAGAGGCGTGGATCACGAAGAAGCCGGACGTCAGCTACGATCGCGAAGCGACGCCACGAGAGTGGGTCTTCCGCTGCGCCGAGCTCGAGAACCACGTAGGCGGCAACTAAGCTCCTCACCGTCTCCCGCCTCGCCCTCCTTGCGTTTTTGCTCTCCGATTGCCAAAGTTGGTTTGCCCAGAAGCTCCTCGGCTGCTGAGCACCGGCCCCTCCGGCTCTAGCGGGTTGGAGGGGCCATCTTTGTCGAGGAGCAAAGCCGAGGAGAAACCAATGCCACTGGACACGAAAGAGATCGCTATCGGCGACAACACCTATCGGATCAGCACGCTGCCGTTCACCAAGGGACGGCAGCTCGTGCGCTTCGCAGCCAAGATCGCTGCAGCCATGGCCAAGGGGGTCCGTGGCGGCGAACTGATGAAGGGCGGCGAGGTCAACCTTGAGGCGCTCGGCTTCGCCGACCTTGGCGCAGTCCTGGCCGGAGCGCTCGAGGTTCTGACAGACGACGAGATGGAGCGGATCACCAACCTGATCGCCAAGCACTCCGAGCTAAAGCAGATCGGAGACAAGGGAACGGCCTGGCCCCGAGTCGACACGATCATGGACACCCACTTCGCTGGGAACATCGGCGAGTGGGCCATGTGGGTCTTCGAGAACGTGAAGGTCAACGTGGGGGATTTTTTGTCTTTGACGCGAGGGCTCGTGTCAGGTCTCGCGCGAAGCACCCCGACTCCGTCCCCCTCCACATCCCCGACGGAGTAGACTTCGAGGTCTGGTCGATCGTCTCACACCCGCGATTTCATGTGTCTCCGTCTGAAATCTGGAACAAGTGGTCGGTCTTCGATGTGTGGCAGGCACACGCTGTGATGGCTGCCTACGACGACGCCGATGCTCGAGCAGCAAAAAAGCGTTAAGGTGAGTCATGGCCCTTCGCGAGATCCTCGCCATCTTTGGCTTCAAGGTCGACGACAAGCAGATCAAAGAGGCCGACAAATCCGTCAACGGCCTGCTCGACACCGTGCGCAGGGCCGCGCCAGTCGTTGCTGCAGCGTTCGCCGGTAAGATCCTCGCGAACTTCACGTCCGAAGCGATCAAGATGGGCGACGAGGTTGGCAAGAGCGCCTCACAGCTGGGCCTCACAGCCGACCAATTACAGCGCTTGCGGTTCGCCGCGGACCGGGCTGGGATCGATTCTCAGGCATTCACGCAATCGCTGATGCGACTCCAGCGGGCCTCTGCCGATGCGGCGAACGGAAACAAGACATATGGCGACGAGTTCAAGCGCCTAGGCGTCAAGGTCCGAGACAGCAAGGGAGAGCTGAAGGACGCCGAGACCCTCCTGCTCGAGCTCGCCGACGGCACCAAGGGCATCCAGAATCCGACGCAGCGCACAGCGACTCTCATGACGATCATGGGGAGGTCGGGCGCGAAGATGGCACCGCTTTTCAGCAAGGGCGCTGCTGGCGTTAAGGAGATGTTCGAGCGCTTCAAAGAGCTCGGCGGAGGGCTGTCCCCCGACTTCACTGGCAAGGCCGAGGTGGCACAGGACGCGATCACCGACTATGGCGTGGCTTCGCTGTCGCTGAAGAGCAAGTTGGCCGAGTCGCTGCTCCCTGCCGTCACTGCCGTCACCAACGCCCTGGCCGCCGGCGTTTCATGGGTGGCCAAGAACCGAAAGGCGATGCTTGCTCTCAAGACGTCGCTGGTGATCCTCGGCGCGGCCATTACCTTCTTCGCTGGCAAGGCCATCTTTGCGTTCGCAGCCATCGCAGCCGCACAGCTGAAGGCCGTGGCAATCAGTGCCATAGCTGCGGCACAGTTCGCGGCTGCCTGGCTGATCGCCCTGGCGCCGATCCTGATCCCCCTCGGCATCATCCTCGCCGGCATTGCCGCGATCGTGCTGCTGGTCGAGGACTTCCTCGTGTTCATGCGGGGCGGCAAGAGCGTGATCGGCGAGTTCATCAACGAGCTCGGCCTGCTCGGAATCACGGGCAGGGATGTGATGACGGCGCTGAAGATGCTCACGGCCGACTGGATCGACATCTGGAAGTCGCTGCCGGCGAACCTGAAGCTGATCTGGCTTTCGATCGTCGAGTTCGGCAATCAGATCGCGAAGTGGTTCAAGGACCTCTTCCTCGGCATCGTCAACACCATCTCGAGCGCTGTGGACGCCATCATTGCCCGGTTGCGAAGCGCTGCTGGGGCAGTGGGCGCAGTTGCCGGGAAGGTCGGGCGGTTCTTGGGCATCACTGACGCGGCCCCAGAAACGGGCGTGAGGGGCGCAGCGCAAGCCACGACCACGAGGACCGAGCGCTTCGCCGTCTCGCCCCAGGCTGGCAACGTCAGAAACACGACGGTCAACGGCGGATCCAACACGGTCAACATCAACGGGGCAACCGACGCCGAGGCAGTGGCGCAACGGACCAAGGCTATCCTCGATGAGGCAAGGGCCAACGACTATCGCGTCGCGCTGCGCGCTGTCACGCAGGGGGGATAGATGGCTGTCATTGCCTACGAGCTCGAGGGACCTGCCCAGACTCCTGGCGCGCTGCTCGCTTTCTTGGAGTTCGATGCGACGATCACCGAGGGGCATGCCTCGAGCGTGCGGATCACCGACCACCCGGTGGAGGATGGGTCAAATGTCTCCGACCACGTGCGGTCTGACCCGGAGCGGTTGGTGCTTGAGGTACACGTCACGAACACCCCCGTGCGGTTCCCGCCGAACGTGATGGTCTCGCAGAACACCGCCTACAACTCCGTCAACAAGCTCGCCGACGAGCGTGAGGCTTACCGTGCGCGCACCAAGGGCTCGCCGACCGGATCCCTCCAGCCACTAACGCTGAAGGTCCCGACGGCCAAGCATCGCCTCGGGGGGCCACAGGTGACCTCGGGGTTCTCGGCAACCAGGCTCCTCGGCCTACGGATCCCTGGCATCAAGCCGACCGCGACGCCGTCACCGATCTCCCCTGGCGTCACGCAGTTCCTCCAAGCGCGCACGTTGCAGTTCGACGCCGAATTCGATCGCGTGCACGACATCTACGAGGAGTTGATTCGCCTGATGAACGCCGGCGTCGTGGTTCGCGTGCTGACCTACATGCGCGACTACACCAACATGACGATCCGCACGGTCGACACAACGCGCGTTGGCGCTTCGGGCAGTGGCGCAGCGTTCCAGGTGACCCTGCAGCAGATCCGGATCGTCGACAGCGAGACCGTCAGCTTCCCAGAGTCACTGCGTCGCAAGCGTAAGAAGCTTGGAGGCAAGGCCACCACGAAGCCCACAGCGAACGAGACAGCCAAGGTCGAAACCTCGTGGCTCTCATCAATCACCGGACTAGGGAGCGTGGTGCCATGGCGATCGAGATAGTCCCGACCAGCACGACGGAGACAAACTACGCGCAGCGGGTGTCACTCGACGGTCGAGACTTCATCCTCACGTTCCAGTTCAA
>Ga0255048_10000266_pt1 | contig 40152 bp, 56 predicted proteins | sample JV7_2_2_MG_FD_183619 | JGI IMG/M metagenome (GOLD analysis project Ga0255048, IMG submission 183619) | Seawater microbial communities from Jervis Inlet, British Columbia, Canada - JV7_2_2 | ecosystem: Environmental > Aquatic > Marine > Inlet | place: Canada: British Columbia | collected 2016-10-06 | reverse complement strand
TGGGCACTTGTGAGATTTTCGCCCCACTTTTCAATTCTCCCTATACGAACGATACCTGGCTTGCATTCGGCACAATGCAGATCAGGTACCCCGACCAACCTCTGCAACGACATACATCCTCACCCAACGCCATACCGGGGCGATGCGCCCTCCACACACGAGGGCTCGCAAACGAGGGGGGAGGGGGGAAAGAAGCCGGGGGGTGCAAGGTTTGCCTGGGCACTTGTGAGATTTTCGCCCCACTTTTCAATTCTCCCTATACGAACGATACCTGATCCGCGTTTTGGGCATAGAGAAGGTTCTATCGTATGGAAGCAACCTGCAGGCAAAAACCATGCCAGAGGAGCCGGTATGACCGACCGTGAAATCGTGACCGCGAAGCGCTGGCTCTACATCGCCTGGGTCGACTGTCCACACTGCGGGGACAGTGTCGAGGCGTACACCAATGCACCGCAGGAAGAGGAACAGCTCATCTGGGAAGACGACCTAGCACGGTGCGTATCGTGCGCCTGGCGCGGGTCGTTCTGGGCTGACGGAGAGTCGGCCGAACTCAACGACGGAAACATCATGGAGCTGACATGACCGACTCCGAAATTGTCGCCGAACTGCGCCGATTTATCGAGCTGCACCCGTCGCTCGACAGCACCTGTGGTGACAACAGCTGCGAATTGAAAAAACACACGGGACAAGGCACCAATGGGGGCTGCAGGTGTGCCGGATACCTAACAAAGGCACGCATGGCAATACGCTTCGTGGGCGTGTTTTTGCGCATGGCGAGGGAGGAATAATGACCGAAGACCTACTAACACCTGACGAATTTGGACAAGCCCTCCGCGCGGCGCAAGCGATGACTGTGTGCTTTTGCTTTCTCGACCATGACCCATGGTATGGAATTGTCGAAAGGTGGCTTACGGACAGCACAACAGATGATGCCCGCAAGCACTTGAGGGCATGGCTATCGGAGCCGGAGGACTCAACGTGAGCGATATCGTAAGAAAGCGCGCCGGAGAGATACTCGACTGCCTCCCGGTCGAAGATAGAGCGTATCTTGATGAGCACATCGAGGTGCTGAAAGATGAGGCTGCAAGCCAGGGCCGGGCGGCCGCCCGGCGTCGCGGCTTCGGGGTTTTGTTTCTTGAATACTCGCTCATCGCGCTCATTGTGGGTGTGGGTGTGGGTGTCATGTCCATGCCTCTTGTTGTGGCCGCACTGGACCACGATTGCGACTGTCCGACCGCGGCCGTGGTGGAGGAGCCATGAGCGCCTATATCGTCCAGCTAGAGCGGGGTGTTTGGCTTGCGCAGTGGGCCGGGGACCCGGGACGTACCTTGGTGATGAGCAATGCCAAGCGTTGGCCTGCCTCATCCGGGGCACTAGCCGCGCTAGCGGAGGCGCGCCGATGGCGTCGGTTCCCCTACGCCGTAGTTGTCACCGTTGAGGGGCCAGAATGAGCCGCAAAACATGGGAGCTTACATCGTTCGAAGTCTTGCAGATGCTAATTATGAGCGTCGCTTTCGGCTACACGCTAGCGGTTGGATGCGACCGCAGGTGGGTCGCGCCTACACCAGAGTCTGACGGAAACTCTGAGAGTCTGACGGAAACTCTGCCCGCCGAGGAGTCAGAATGAGGCGACACATCTGCACCGTCGGCGACTTACTGCCGGGCGACGCCTGTCCCCCTGCGGTGGTGTGGGCCGCCCAGTACCACGACCCGCTCACAGCCTGGAAAAGCTGTGAGCGGGGGGACTGGATGCTTTGGCTCCTTGCCCGTCGGGATGTGGCCCGCGCGGAGCTGGTGCAGCTGGCGTGCCAGTGCGCGCGATTGGCACTGCCATATGTGCAGGCAGGTGAAGAGCGGCCATTGCTGGCAATTGTGGCGGCGGAACAGTGGGCAGCTGAACCGACGGCAGCTAACGCCACGAGCGCGGGGTTGGCCGGTGTTGGGGCGGCGCGGGCCTCGTCCGATGCGCGCACTGCTATGGCAGCAAGCCATGCGTGTCGTGCGGCGGAGGAAGCAGCACACACCATCGTGAACGCTGACTATGTGACGGAGGTCACCTATCACACGTCGCACGCCTGCAATAGAGAGGCCTGGATGGAGGGCCTACCGGACGCCACCCAGCGCAAGTACGTCGACATCGTGCGACAGCGCTACCCCGAGCCACCGAAAGAACTGATGAGGATGCCATGAGTACCTATGTCGTCCAGCTCGACCGGGACTTATGGCTCACAGTATGGCACGGAAACATCAAACCCGGCCCTGCCCAGACCCCTCGGCGCGTGCGAGCCCGCACAGTCCGAAGAGCTGAAGCCAGAGAAAGAAGGAAAAGATCATGAGGTCAATACACGACTACAGCGCAAGCGTTAGCGTCATCGAAGCGCTCGAAACGGAGTCGCAAAGGGCAAAGCATCAGGTGTTGGAGTGGGATGCATACCGGACAGTGCAAAGCGCCCTGATTCGTTGGGCAAAAGCACCCAGCGAAAGCACACTAATGGCGATAGGGATAGCGCTCAACCACTACACCCTGGTCGCGGTGAGAACCCGACTCGAAGCCTTCAATCGAGAAGCGACCTCGCTGCTGGCACGCACCGGTGTCGACAAAGAGGCGGTGACCAAGCTGGTCATGGGCGCCCTCAACGTCGCGGCCCCAAGCGGCGTGGGGGTCAAGGTCATTGTGAAGGTAGAAGCCGACGCCCCAGACGTAAAGCTGGGCGATTCAAAACACTAGGCACAGGACAAGGTATGAAAGCGTTTGAACTTTACGTGGTATCAACCGGCACGCCGGACGGCATACCGTTTCATTCATCGAAGTACTTCCGAGCTGAAGGGCCAGCGGTAGCCCGAGCCCGCTCCCTGAAGAAGGAACCCAACCCGGTGAAGGTGGCTGTCTACGAGTGCCACGTGCCTGTGACCACCCCAATGGCGACCTACATGGATTTCCTGAATGGCCAGCTGCACCCGTCCAGGGGCGACCTGGTCTTCGGACGAGACCTCGTACACCTGGAGGCCTGCGCACCATCTAGCGGAAATGCACAGGCGCCAGCGGCGGGAAACGACACACCTGTGCAGGACTGAATGACATGGTGGTCTACGTAGACATCGAAACACTGCCCCCGCCCATAGCCGACCCAGCGATGTGGGCACGGGCCAACTACGACCCTGATGCACTCAAGGGGTGCGTGGTGTCCTGCCAGATGACGCTGAAGAGCCTGGGCATTGAGCCGGGTGACGACGCCCTCAAGAAGTACCGACGACTGGCCCTGGACCCGATGGCGGGCCGCATACTGTGTATCGGCTTCATGGTGAAGACGGGCGGCATGGTCATAGGGAAAGGTGTCTGCTACCACGCCGACCACGAAGAGCGGGTCCTCCAGGTCTTCCTGGAGGCGCTCCAGGGCTTCAACGCTTTGAAGGCAGACTGGGTGGCGCACAATGCGGAGTTCGACCTAGGCTGGATATGGAAGCGAGCCCTAGTCCATGACATGCCCAAGCTCGCCCAAGCGGTGCCGTGGATGCATCACGACTTCTACTCCCGCGCATTCTGCACCATGCGTGCGTGGCGAGGCAGAGACACAAGGGCAAGGTCGTCCCTCGACGCCATAGCTAAATGCCTGGGGCTGCCGGGCAAGGTAGGAATGAAGGGGGACCAGGTCTGGCCCAACTGGCTGTGTGGCAATCACGACCGCATCGCCGAGTACTGCAAGGGTGACGTCGTCATGCTCGAAGCCATCCACAAGAGAATAGTCGATATATAGGAGACAACATGTCTTATTCGCAAGAAGCAATCAAGGCAGTCCACGACGCGGTAGACAAAGCCATCGAGGCCTGGCAAGAGGACGGCGTCAGTGAGAGCGAGCTACTCGCCATCGCAGACAAGACTCTCGACGACATCATCCAGCTCAAGCTCATCTTCGGGGAGGAGCTCGGAGCGAAGCTCGAGAAATACGATGACAACCTTGTATCCATGATTGTCAACTGGGTGAGGGGTCTCTTCAAGCAGAGTACAGAGAAGCTGCTGGCGAAGGCTGACAATAAAGAGGAGGCCGGCAACAACAAACTTGAGCGCTCCCAGGTCCTCGAGGCCAAGGGGCGCACCGAGAGGGCGCTGAAGAAGGTCAAGCGCGCCAAGGTCCTGTTCACCCTCGCAACGACGCTTCGCCAGATTGCAGCGGAAAGGGAGGCCTAGTGCTAGTTGTCCTCGACAGGCAGCATGTGGGGCGAACCGTCGACGACCTCGGCGCGACCATGCCGAGGGAGTGGGCAGGGTACGACCTCCCCCGGGAGGCCACGCTTACAGCTGAGTACATCGCCACGGCAGAGCAGGAGCTACGCAAAGAGGGCATCAGGGTCGTAGTCATGTCTGACGGCAGCTACAGCGACCGCCATGCCCGCGTGTCGCTGCACCCTCGGACCGGCGAACAGACGCTCTACGTGGCGTGCCACATCAACGCTGGCGGGGACGATTACGGCCTGGTGGCACATGACTATCGCTCGAACAAGGGAGGGCTCGCGGCATCCATCCTCGCCAAGGCCCTGGCAGATTCAGGGCTGGTCGCGCGCGGGGTGGCCCAGCCGGTCTACCCCAAGGGTCACCCAGACGACCCCTGGTGCAAGCTGGAAGACGAGACGCCGACCAAGTTCGGCACCTGGAAGATGCACACCACAATTGAGGGCATATACAAGCTCCCAGCGAACGTTGTCGGTGTGTGCTACGAACCGGTCTTCATCGACAACCGGAAGCATTGGGCCGACCCAATAGAGCGTCTATACCAAACCACCTACGCTATCGGCCACACGCTCGCGAAGAGCGCCATCACATACCTGGAGTCTGTCTCATGAGTTTCAACTTGAAGGACGACCCAAAATCAGCAATCAGCGCAGCGAGACTCTTGCGGCAGCTATCCCTTCGTCCAGGGCGACCTGACCCGGCGACACTGCGGATGGTTGGCAACGAGCTGTCCTCTGCTGGGCGGGTCATCCTGCATCAGGTCCCCGACTGCCCCGCACGTACGGCTGCACTCTCACACCTTCGGCTTGCGGCAGGACTCGTCCGCATGGCCTTGGAGTAAACATGGAAACCGCCAAAAGCAGAACCAGTCAAGTCCTGAAGAGATACGCCCTCGACCAGGCAGCAGTAGGCGTCGAGGTGCCCGAGGCAGAGTTGGAGGACAGCCGAGGCCTGCACCCCAAAGTGTCCAGCGAGGAGGACATGGTTGCTCTCCTGGCGCTGGCCATCGCCGACCAGATGTGGCACGAGGCTCCCCTCGAGGAGATTCTTGCAGACAGTGGCGACCTCCCATGGCGACTGAGAGTCCGCGACGCTGACTGGCCCGTAGAGCAAATCGTGGCCAAGGTCACGCGGGCCAACTGGCGCAACATGACCCTGATGAGCCTGTTCGGGATGCTGCAGAACATCAGGGCACCCTTCCCTGGTGGTGAGTGGGTGATGATTGCCGCGTCCATCACGGCATCAACGAAGCAGTTCGGGAAGACCGTCGCCCGAGCTTCCCCGGTCTCACAGCAGGACCTCTTGAGGATGAGCTCTGACAGCCCCTCGTCATTCGCCATCGGTGAGGAGTCCAAGGACACGGCGCTGGCGTGGCGCAGGAACATCGTGGCGCACGTGGTCTGGTGCGACCGCTCCCAAGCCCCAGAGACCGACCCCATGGCCTTGAGAGACCCACAGGCCCCGTCGACCATGAAGGCCTACGTCCAACTCATCGACCGCCTACAGGACGTGGAGGGGGATGAGCGGAGAGCCAAGATGCGTAAGCGCATCGAGCGGGCCATGCCTCGCTTCCTGCGCAAGGAGCGCGGGGTGGCGCACGACATTATCAAGGCACAGATAGCGGAGCGGGAAGAGTCCAGACGTTTGCGCTTCTCACCAGCACAAGAGGCGACTATCCGCAAGCTGCGCGCCAACCGGGTGGCCATCCGCGACATCGCAGAGCTGCTCGGCGTGCCCAGATGGACGGACCTCCAGGAATACCTCGCAGAGCACGAGGAGGAAGGCGAGGATGCCTAGCGACCTCGAAGCAGCAGTGCTGGCCCGCCTGTCAGACAGGCCGGATGCGGTCGACGAGTTGCTCGCCCGTGTCATAGCTCGCACTCTCGAGTCGCTGGACCACGACACCGACGACAAGGAGCTTGTCCGTCAGGCCCTCGAGATGGTGGCCGAGGGCTCGGAGCGAAGGACTCTGTTCCTCAACAACGAGCATCGTGTCGCCGTCGTTAAACAACACTTCGATGCCCTCTGTGTGGTGCTGGATGTCTCTCGTGTACTCAATCCAGGCAAGCAGCGCCGCACAGGGGTCGTCATCCCCATGAAGAAGAAGGCGTGAAGGATGACCACCCCGTCTATCAGGTGTGGGACCTGGTGATGATACTGTTTATCAGCTGGATATCGCTGTCCCTGCTTCTTTCATTGGTGGGTGAAGGGTGACACCTTGGAGTTGTGAATGTGTGTGGGACCTGGTGATGATACTGTTTATCAGCTGGATATCGCTGTCCCTGCTTCTTTCATTGGTGGGTGAAGGGTGACACCTGGGAGTTGTGAATGTCGAAGTATCTAAACAAGAGGGCCGGTGAGGTCATCAAGTGCCTCACCTCGGAAGACCAGGAGGTTATGAATGACTATATCCAGCTTCGCATCAAGGATGCACGGGTGGAGATCGAGTGGGTTGAGTTGTGGGGCGCCCGTCTCCCTGCTGCGCTGGCGGTCGTGGTTGTGGCCATCGTTATAGCCGTGACGACATCTTGTGTAGCCCAGGTGGACATCGGCAAAAAAGCGCAATACCGCATCAATCGGCTTGAAACTGCTGTGGCAGACTGCGCCCTGGCCGAGCGGGAGAGGTAGTGAGTAAGCCTCCCTGGTTGCAGCGAGCTCTAGCCCTCCGAGTGCGGGTCTCACAGAGCGCCAAGACCAGCCTGGAGGCCTTGATGGGCAAGACTGGGTACACCCAGAACCAGGTGGTGGACCTAGCGCTGCGCCGTGTGACCTCTCGCCAATTGCACCGTCAAGCGAGCGAAGACGCCCGCGACGTGCTGAAATGGAAGGAGCGCCGCGAAGTTGATGGCGTGGAGGTGGTCGATGAATCCTGAACAAGCACTTGGACTGGCCGAGCCGGAGCAGGACATGCAGGTCATCCCCATGGATACCCCGCAATCCCTAGCTCATGCCCTGATGCATTTCGCCAAAGACCAACTCAACCATGAAAACGCGATGAACATGGTTCACCTCGGACACATGGCGCAGTTGCTACGCGAGGCAGACAAGGTCCTGTCGAAGAAGGCCGGGTTCGACGACAGCGACCTGCTGGCATTCCTACGCAGTGAAGATTGAGTCCTGACGAGCTACGCAGGCACTGGCGTGACCCTTTGTGGTTCGTCCCTCGCCTAACCATCGTTGACGACGAGGGACAGCGTCAGACACTACGCAACATGTGGGCAGAGCAGCGAGCCTGCCTCGAGGCCCTCACCACAGCGCGCAACGTCCTGGTGCTTAAGAGTCGACAGCTCGGAATCACGACCATTGTCGTCGCCTTCCTGTACCACCAGCTGCTCTGCCAGTCTGGGGCCTATTCCACTCTCAGCATCGGACACGAGCGGGATAGCTGCAATCGTGTGAACGGCATGGTGCGGCAATTCTGGAAAGGCACGCCCTCCCAGCTCCAACCAGACACCGGGATATGGAACAGTCGCGACCGAACCATGGTGCTCCCAAGTCGGAACGGCGAGGAGGACGAGGCCTCGATGCGTCAGATCATGGCGGGAGGGCGTGGGTCTGGACGCTCGTTCTCGTATCAGGCCCTGCACGCCACAGAGATGGGTCTATGGCCTCGAGGGACATCGGCCCAGGCCGGGTCTGGTGGTAGCGGGGGGCAGGCCGACAAAGACATCTGGGCCGCCGCCTTGTCCACGATGCGGAAGACAGAGCACTCACGGATGATCGTCGAGTCCACGGCGAAGGGGCCCGGCGGACACTTCCACCACATGTGCCGCATTGCTCAACGTGACCCGGCGTGGAAGTTCCTCTTCTTCCCCTGGTTCAACTTCGTGAAGTACAGGGAGGTTCCTCCAGATAACTTCGAACGCACCGACGAGGAAGAGGAGCAGGCGGCGCTACATGGCCTCGACGATACTCAGCTGTCCTGGCGTCGGAGTAAGATTGAGACGGAGGGGTACGGCCTCCGTCGGTTCCGTGAAGAGTTCCCCGCTACGCCCGAGGAGCCGTTCCTACTCGGCGCTGCCCAGTGGTTCGACTGCGAGCTCCTGAACAAGCTGCTGTCGGGGATGGCGCCAGAGGTCCTTGAAGAGGGGCTCTTCATCTTCCGGGAGCCGGAGCCTGGGCGCAAGTACTTCGCCGGTGGTGACACGTCTGGCGGTACTGGGAACGACGAGGCTGCCCTGTGGGTGGTCGACGACGCGCTACGACTGTGCGGACTCTGGGCATCCAGATACACGAAGCCGCGGGCGCAGGCCCGGGCGTGGGCAATGGTGGGGCTCAAGTTCGGGGCCTGCCCTATCCTTGTGGAGAAAAACAAGTACGGGAAGACCGTGATTGATGCGCTTGAGCTGGACATCAAGTATCCGAACCTGTGGTCAGACATGGATGGGAAGGACTGGTTCACCAATCAGACGAACAAGCGCCAGCTCTATTCTTGGGGGCAGGAACTCATCGATGGGGAATATGTGGACATTCCAGACATGGTCACCATTCAGCAGCTCATGTCGATACGTGAGGTTGCGTCTGGAAATATCGAGGCGCCAGGTGATGAAGAGAACGACGACAGGCCGGACGCCTTAATGCTTGCGCTGTGGTGTGCCCGCACACGTGGGATTAATCTTCCAGGGAAGGGCTCTCTTATCTCAATCATGGCGGAGAGAGGGCGGCGAGCTCGCGCCCTGAACACTTTGGGGAGGTTGCGTTGAGTATCTCGCATAAACAAGCCGCGTCATTGCTCCGTGAGCACGACAGGACTATCAGCGAGCGAAGGCCCTTCTGGCAGAAGATTCGGGACGCCTATGAGAACCGCACATGGGAAGGGGTGCGGGGTCTTGAGGGCGGCATCTTCACGTCCACGGATGACGGGCGCCCAGACCAGATATTTGCGCAGGTGAACCACCTGCAGGGGTTTGTTGAGGCTTTCCTTTATTCTGTGTTCTATCGCGGCATCAAGGCTCCGGTCTCGCGTGACCCTCTCGTCCAGAGAGAGTTGCCAGCAGATGCGCCGGAGGCCCTAACGGAGGCCCTCCAGGCCTTCTACCGCTCGGTCGGTGCCGAGGAGGAGACTCAGCACGGATTGTCGCAGGGCCTGCTCTACCCGGAGGGCGCCTTCAAGTTGACGCTGGACCGGTCGGTGGAATCGACGCCCAAGGCAATCAATATGCAAATACTCCCTCCTTGGGAGTGTGTGTGGGACCGGGACTCGAGGGATACGCGCAGTGCTCGGTACATGGGGCACGCCTACTGGGAGACCCGGGCGAGGCTGTGGGAGCGATACGGGAGCGAGCTTGAGGAGCTCGGGTTTGAGCGGAGCGGGAACAACCGGCTGTGCGGAGAGGCCAGGACGGACCCACTCACAGACCAAGAGTCCGACTATGACAAAGAGGGTGAGTACGTCAGGGTCCTAGAGTTCTGGGACCAAGAGGGGATGGTTGACACCAACGATCCCGACGCTGACGGAGAGCCCATCAAGGTTAAGGGCGCCTTCCGGGTCTACTTGGTTGACGTGAAAGCGCCCAAGTCAGACGCAAACGTGGGTAATCATTCTCTGCTTCCACTGATGGAAGGACCCTTTTCCTTTACTTACGCCGATGGCAAACCGGCCTGTCAGATTATCCCCATCGTTCTCAAGCCTCGCCCTGGCCATGCCTTACGAGGGATTGAGCCCGTTGGCGCCCTGTTCCATCTGAACTCTGAACTGACGGTGATGCACACCATCGCGGCGAACCAGAGCCGTATGGATGCCGTACGCATGCTCATCGCACTGGGCGATGTTCTGGACGACGACAACAAGGCGGCCCTCGAGAGGGGCAAGGACGGCACTGTAATCAAGCTGCAGGGAGCCCGGCGGCTAAGTGAGAGCCTCCGCTGGCTCGACCAACCCAACGCGTCAGCAACATCCCTCGAGTACCTGCGCATGCTCGAGCAAGCACGGGAGCAGACGTCCGGAACATCCCCCAGCTCCCGCGGCGAGCCCCTCAAGTACGCGAGTGCGGCTGAAATCAACGCTCTTAACCGCTACGAGGCCTCACAGAGTGGCTTCCTACGCGCCCAGACGGACCGCATCCTGGCAAAGGTGGCCAGATTGGTCTTCAGGATGTGGCTTGCGCTCATGAAGGCGCGCAGTGAGGAGTCGTTTGGGGTCTGGGTCAAGGACGCACGGGTCAATGACCCCGAGGGGAAGAGTGCGGGCGTCAAAAAGGTAGAGATTAAGCGGGAATGGCTAGAGGTTGAGTGGTCAATCCTTACTACAGACCAGCCATCTGGCCCAGCGACCGAGCAAGAGGCCCGCGAAATCTCGATGTTAATCATGGAGCCGATGATCAACCTGGCATCCGTCGCAGATACGCCTGGATTGCCCGGTTCTGTGGCCCGTGCGTGGCTTATGCGCTTCCAAGAGGTGTTCAATCTGCCCGCGGAGTTCACAATTGAGCGCCTTCTGGCATCTGCCACCCCTCCACCCGCCCCGGAGCCCGCCCCAGGACCCGTCGCGCCACCTGGCGTGCCTGGCGCGGTGCCTGGCCTGCCTCCACAGGTCCCACCTGGGGTGGTGCCCGGCCCACCGGTGCTCCCACCTGTCGCCGTCGACCCACAGGCGGACGCAATCGCCCAAACTCTAGCTCAAAACGCACCAGGGGTGGTCTAAATGCCGATTATCACACGCCAATGCCCCAACGGGCACACGTATGACCTACTCGAGCGCAAGGGCGAGCTCATAAGTCTGGGGGATGGGGCGGATGACGACATCTCGTGCCCCGGATGCGGCGCAGAGGACTTCACCAGCGTCCTGACGCTCGGCGTGGGGGTTAGGCTGGGTGATGTGGCCGGTGCAGGCAAGTTCTACCCCCGTTTCGACCGGGCGCTCCACCGTACGGTCAATTCAGAGGCCCACCGCAACCAAATCATGAAGGAGATGGGCCTCGTGCCCCTAGATGGGGGCTCGGAGTTCGGCAATGACGACCCGTTCGAGAAGGGGAAGGCCGCCGAACGCAAATTCGACAAGCAGCTCAAGGATCACGCGGAATACCGCGAACGGCTGCGCACTCATCCGGGATTCAGGGACCTGCGCAGGGATATGGATAGGCGCGGGATATCACTAGACGATCTCATGTAGGAGTCATCGTGCCCAACCTGTCCAGAGCTCTCCAGTCCATCCCGAAAGACTTTGGTGGCGGTGTGTCGCCAAATCCAGGCCCCCCAGGTCCTGTTGACGAAATTCCTGGCGCCGGGGCCTCTCCTCCAGGGGGCCCCGGCCTGCTCCCTCCTGCGATCGAGGAGGCCGACAAGGAGGCCCACGCGGTCACCATGAACATCCTGGCGGAGGGCCGCCCTAAGATGCAGCCCGTGGAGGAGGGGGCGCTGATAGGCCTGGCTGACGCACTGACCGAGGTAATCGATGTGCTCGGCGAGGGAGAGGTCGCTCTCCCAGTCACAGAGCAGCCAGGCGACGAGGGAGGCGTTCACCCCATGACCTTTGCGAGTTTGATGGGGGTGCAGCTAGCCATCGACGAGGCCATCCCTGGCGAGTCCGAGCGACGCAGCATTGACGCCCACCTTGCCGCCACGCCGGACGGAGTTGCGAAGCTGACCGGCGCACTGCTGGCAGCAGCACAGGACAGCGAGCTGCTAGCCGCTGTCAAAGGAGGAATAGATGCCGACACAGGAACCGACACAGGAAGTGGAGACCTCCCCGCAGGAGACTCCGGAGGCCCCGCCATCGGAGACCCAGGAGGATTCCCCGCCGGAGGTGGAGACCAGTTCTGATGACGGGGTAGACGTCTGGGGCGATAGCGCTCCGGAATCTATCAAGGCCTTCGACAATCCCCTCATAACCAAGGGTGACGTGCGGGTCACAAAGGAGGAGCTGGACTCGCTCTCGCCAGAGGCCATCCGTCTCATTGGTGGACTCCGCCGCGCACACGGGAAGAAGTCAAGGTCACTTGCAGAGCAGCGCAAGGCGTTCGAAAAGAAGGTGGCCGAGTTCGAGAAGCAGAGGGAGCTCACCGCCGAGCGCGACGCCAATCAGAACAAGTGGATGACCGAGCTGTTGGCGGCGCCAGAGAAAGAGAAGGGTAAGGCGGAACCTGTCGCCATGACGCAGGAGTGGTTCGAGGCCCGCATCCAGGAAGAGGTTCAGAAGCGGTTCGGTGTGGTTACCGACCGTGCCAACAAGGCGCAGACCAAGTGGGAGGAAGCGCAGAAGCAGAAAGAGGCCTCCCGTCTGCAGGGAGAGGTTGCAGCCCTGGCTGCGAAAGAGCCCGACTTCGACGAGCTTCAGCCCGACATGGTTCAGATTGCGAAGGCCAACCCGGCCCTGAACTTCGAGCAAGTGATAATGCTGGCAAGGGCAAACAAGGGGACCCTCGAGGTGGCCGTCGCTCGCAAGGCGAAGGCCGCCAGGACCACCACCGTAGACAAGGCCCGGGAGCGAACCTGGGGCAAGGTTGGCGGACCCGCCTCCTCTAAGAAGGCGGCGTCATCGGGCGGCCCTCCCAAGGGGATGACCGCAGAGGAAGAGGTGGCCTGGTGGAAGAACAACCAGGGCGCCGTGAAGGCCATGGTCGCCGGGCTCTCCCGTTTCCCTGGCGGCTGACTAGACTGGCCCCGGTTCGTAGGATAGGCTTGTCAAGAGCTGGGCATAACCCAGTGCGGGCCCCCGTCTACGGCACAACCCCGCCCTGGCCCCCCGGTAGACGAGGAGAATTCTCAATCTGCCAGGGGGCAGTATGTCAGTAGCAATCACCTTTACAGACGACGAATTGGCCGCCATCGGTATTCAGGCTTCGAAGGAATACCGGGACATGCAGCACGGCGCCATCCCGTTGGGGCCCGGGAGCGAACCTGGGGCAAGGTTGGCGGACCCGCCTCCTCTAAGAAGGCGGCGTCATCGGGCGGCCCTCCCAAGGGGATGACCGCAGAGGAAGAGGTGGCCTGGTGGAAGAACAACCAGGGCGCCGTGAAGGCCATGGTCGCCGGGCTCTCCCGTTTCCCTGGCGGCTGACTAGACTGGCCCCGGTTCGTAGGATAGGCTTGTCAAGAGCTGGGCATAACCCAGTGCGGGCCCCCGTCTACGGCACAACCCCGCCCTGGCCCCCCGGTAGACGAGGAGAATTCTCAATCTGCCAGGGGGCAGTATGTCAGTAGCAATCACCTTTACAGACGACGAATTGGCCGCCATCGGTATTCAGGCTTCGAAGGAATACCGGGACATGCAGCACGGCGCCATCCCGTTGGTCGACGATCTCCGCTCTGCCCTTCGAAAGAAGGTGACTGGCTCTCGCCGGTTTACTGTGAACTGGGAGGTCGACGACCACGCCCAGGTCCAGCAGCTCACCTCCGGGTGGGAGCAGCTGGTCAACACGGTCAGCCCGACTCTCACGGTTGGCCATGACGTGTTCGGGCGTTGGGTCATCGTGGTAGCCATGAGCGGCAAGGAGATGGACGAGTATCCAACCTCCGTCGCCCAGCTCGACCTGTGGAAGCAGCGTCAGCAAAACGTGCGGGCCGCGTTCGAGCACCGCATGTCACAGCGTATCTGGGGCCTGGCGGCTGGCAACGTCATGTCGAGCCTCAACAGCCTCAACGGTGACGACGTCACCGGTGGCTTCCTGCAGCACGACGCAATCGGCTCGCAGACAGAGATTGTGCACAACGTCACCAAGACGACCTTCACCGCTGCCCAGATTGGTTTCCAGAACCAAATCGGCGACATGAACGGCTCGTTCTTCACGAACGGTCTTGATGTCATCGACCAGGCAAGAGCCGCACGCGACAGCATCATTACCCGCACCAAAGAGACTTCGGGTGGCAACATCCAGCTGTCCGACCGGGTTGCCGGTTACATCTCGCAGTCCTGCCAGCCGCTTCTGTCGAAGGCTACGCGGGCCTTTGAGCGGTACGACGACGCCAACGGCCATGGCCAACCCATCACCATGTGGGCCGGCGTCAAGCACAAGATTGCTCGGAACATGCCCAACGCAGGCGGCGACACCGGGGCTGACCCATGGTCCATCGTCTGGGTCGACCTCGACAACATGCTCGTGCCGCGCTTCCTCAAGTACCTTGCACCCACAGCCGTCCGCGAGCCTTCAGGCTACGACCTGAAGGCCCAGTACCTAATCTCTCATGGCCAGTTCGAAGCGAAGTTCTGGGGGACCAGCGCCCTCATGTTCGATGGGGAGGTCTAGTCCATGCAACCCTTCAACTACACGTCTCAAGACGCCAACCTCGCCCCGACAGAGGCCGAGCGACGCGACGGTCCGGCCTACCTCGAGGCTATCTGCTTCAACAAGTCGGGCACCGCGATTTCAGCCGGCGATTCTGTCAAGTTCGAGGCAGCAGTAGTCCCACTGGGCAGGTGCGTAACCAAGAGCGCGGCCGCCCTGGATGAGCCCATCTGTGGCGTAGCTAAAGAGGACATCCCTGATGGTGACCAGGGCCTCGTCCGGTTCAAGGGTATAATCCTGAACGCACGCGTTACGGTAGGTGTGGCCGCCGGCGAACTGTTGACTGCAGACGATGCCCTGTCCGGCGGACTCAAGACAGGCGTGGCAGGTACAAACCACATCGTAGCGTATGCCCTGCAGGCCGCCGTGGCCCTCAAGGCTGACGTCTGGGTCCTATAGGAGGGCGCCCTGGACTTCGGGGAACTCATCGAAGCGACAGAGAGCGAGCTGGAGTGGAAGCCCGGGAGCATCACCCGCAAGCGCCAGGTCCGGCGAGCTATCAACGACGTCTACCGGGAGCTAACCAGCGCCCGGAGATGGCCGTTCCTCGAGGCTAGAGCAGACCTCGCACTTCTGGCTGACGAGACCGGCACAGGTGTTTTCACCCAGAACTCTAGGGCAATTACCGCCGTAACCGGCATTACTAGCGATTGGCTGGGCCACTACATCGTGGCCCCCGACGGCAGTACCTACCGCGTCGGCCGTGTGGATGTCGCGGGGACTACGATTTACCTGACCAACGTCTACGCTGGCGTCAGCCTGCCACTTGGCGGCACGTTTACGGTGCAATTCCTGCGGTGGCTCCTGCCGTCGGACGTTGGCGATATCATCTCGGTCATGGACCGGGCCAATGGGCGGGGTCGAATCCCGTACCTAGACAATGTCCGAGAGTCGGACCTCATGCTCAACGACACGGACACGGGCACCATCGACCGGTGCCTGTCGGAGCCGGTCGAAGCCATCCAGGCACCAAGGGTGACGGCCCTTGCTGGGACATTGGCTGTTGGCGGGTCTCTGACTTTAGGGACGATCCACCGGTACTTCATGGTCTACGTCCATTCCGGACTTTCCTCCAACCACGGCAACATCGTTGAGGTGACGCCAGCTGGGGGTACCCAGACCGTCGACCTGGCCGGAATCGACATCACCAACAACCACATCTCCAAGAACATCTACCGGGAGACCGACAATAATGGCCTATGGATGTTGTGGCGAGGGCTGCTGCCAACTGACGCGACCACGTCAGATGACGGAAGCAATGCACCCCAAGACAACGACGCGTTCCTTTGGGACGACGCGCCCTTCCGTCACTACCTGCGGTTCTGGCCTAGGCCCAGCGCAGACACGACAGTAGAACTGCACTACTACAAGATTCCTCGGTTCATGGGGCACGATACTGACGTGCCGGAGATTCCCGGGCCCTACCATGCTGTGCTCTACCACCTCGCAGCCGCACGCATGTCCCCCCGTCATGGCGGCAAGGACTTCGCCAAGACGCAGACGCAATTGGCGGCAGACATCCTCCTACGAATGGAGAAGAGGTATCTGACCAAGACAGCCCGGCGTGTTCGCAAGGGCCGATGGAGCACCCTCCGACAGGCAATCCCAGAAGCCCAATTCGTATCGGAGTTCTAGATGGCCGACCGTCGCCGTCGGCGCGTCCAATTCGACAAGCCCGGCGGGATGGCGGAACTCTACCGTCCCCCCGAGAATACGGCTGAACTTGTCCAGGAGATGCGCGTAGACCCTCGAGGGGCTTGGACTACGGTGGGCGGGTATCGCACCATCATTCACTACGAGTCTGGCGAAGGCTCTCCCTTTGCTGGTGCTGGTTCAGTCGAGTCCATCTACTGGTGGGCCCAACACTCGGGTGGGCGCCAGTGGTTGATGTGGGAGTTCGGAGACCCGGACGACGGGGATAACTTCAACCTCGTCGCCTTCCGCCCTGCGAACAATTCATGGGTCATGATTGACCGCAACCGCAAGCGCGTGCGTGGTCCATGGCAGAAGACTCAGTATCAGGTGGTGGCCGGCTGGTTGTACTTCATCAACGGCATCGACGCGCCCAAGAGGTGGGACGGGCGTGGGTACCATGCCGCCAAGGTGACGAGCTGCGAGGATGCAGACTGCCTCGTGCGGCCGGGGTTCGATAGGGCCCCACCACCTCCAGAGCTCGGCTCCCCCGTAGTCGGTGACTCCTACTTCTTCAGGGACCCAGGTGACGGAGTTCAGCCTGACCCCAACGTCGGCAAGTTCCTCGGGCTCGACGCCGCCCTGTCTGCACAGACCCGAGGAGTTGGAACAGACGTCATTGCGGGCGACAGTGACTGGCTCTATGGCTACGCGGTGACATGGATTAACGACCTGGGAATGGAGTCTCCTCCGTCGGCAGTGAAGTTCATTCGTGGAGAGAACACGCAGGCGGCCGGGGTGCCGGGTCGCCGGTACGTGCAGGTACTGGTAGACGACGCCCCCAAGCACGTCCGCGGCATACGCATCTGGCGGACGAGGAATCTCATCTTTGAGGGGCCCAACGAATTCGCGACGCTGTGGCTCGCGCAGACGGCCGAGGGAGGGATTGGGTTCACCTGGGCGGACGGCACCCCGGATAATGAGCTGGGCGCTCCCCTGGACCAAGAGAACCTCGGACTATGGCCTGACGAGGTCAAGTACATCGTGTCGTTCAAGGGCACGCTGTTCCTTGCTGACGACAGCAATGTTTACTATTCCGCGGCCGCACTAATCGAGCAGTTCCCAACGAACAACGTCTTCCCCCTTGGTGACGCCACGTCCGGTGAGTGCCGAGGCATGAGGGCGACCAAGAACGCCATCGTGGTCTTCCGCCAGAGGGCTATCCATCTCATCAAGGGTGATCCACGACAGGGCTTCTACATGGAGACCCTGGCCACACACATCGGAAACGAGGCCCCCAACGCCGTTGTGGAGATTCCAAATGTGGGCCTGACCTTCATGAACTCCGCAGGAATCCACGTGCTCATGGGGGCACTGGAGAACACGGGCACACCGACCAAGGTCATCCACCTATCCACGGGGATTCAGGACACGTGGCAGAAGCGAGTCATGAAGGGCTACCTCATGTCCGCCGTGGCGGAGGTGTACGAGAAGGACAAAGAGGTCTGGTTCCAAGTCCCAGGCGACGGCGATGAGCGACCGACCCTGGGCCTCGTCTACCACTACGAGAAGGGCTGGTGGTCCCTGCGGACCGGATGGCCGATTAACTGCATGGCTGTCAGTGCAGACTACCGGGCACACATGTTCTTTGGCAGCTTCAACACCGTGAGCCATCCCGGGGTCCACGTCTACACCCCGGGCTACAACACGAAAGGGTTTGATGCCATCACATCGATATACGCTTCGTCCCCTATCGCCTTCGGGTCTGTGTGGGCTCGGACCAGGGCACTATGGGTGCAACCCTACCTGTTGACCCGCGGCGACAGGACGGCCGTTGTGTCGTACAAGGTGGACAGGCACGACGACTATCAGTCCGCTGGCAACAATGCGAAGGTCCAGGACGACATCGAGAACACCCGGGCTCGGTGGGGCGTCGCTGTCTGGGGCGACACCTGGACAGACTACGTCCCCACAGTCGTGAGGTACGACATCGAGCCAGAGTCCACCCTAGAGCTACAGTGGCGCGTTGTCTCTGCCAGGATGACTCTCATTTCCGTAATGATTGGGCTCCAGGCTGGCGACCCCTTGGACATTCAGAAGGCAACAGATGTCTTTGGGAGTGTCATCTAATGGCTGTGCTTTACCCCAGGCGACACTGGCAAGATGGCGACGTCTTCACTCCGCACGAGCTCAACGCAGAGGCGAACAGGGCTGCGGAGTTGCTCAACGGCAGACTCGACAGGGAGAACCTTGGGACCCGCCTCATCACAGGAGCGAAGGTCCAACAAGACGTCTTCCATGGGATCGCTTACGAGCGCCTCGTCGGGCCCGCTGCGATCACCATCACCCGTGCAGCCCACTCGCAGGGCCTCCCGTGGGTGGAGGTGTCCGCGCTCGGGCTGACGCTTGCCTCGCTCGGTGGGTGGGTAGAGCTGAGGCTCTCTCTAGCCATTGAAATCAGTGCCACAATCCTCTCCGCGTCGCGCCTAGACATGCAGTCGTGGGCGATGGGCATCAAGGTGGACGGCTCTGTCGTCACCTACACGGACCCTACACTGATGTCTAGGGGCGACTACGCGGGCCTAGGTAAGGACAGTCTGGGGATTGTCTACGGGATGTTCCTCGGGCGAGGGGCGCACACCTATGTGCCGGTTGTGCGTCTTATTGGGGCGCAACAGGTCTCGTCGACGGATACCTTCGATGTCGACTATGGCCGGTTCATGGTCCGTGATGTGAGACGCTAATGGCAAGAACACGGCCGACGTTCGCTGAAGTTGGGGATGCCTCATCGCACACTGCGGTGAACACCATCTTCAGCGATCTCGCCACGGAGTCTGCAGGGCTTGACGTTTCGAACTGGGCGCACGAGGGTCTGGACCAGTCGTCACTGGCGAACAACGCCGCCCATGAGGTTATCGACTTCATCGAGCCTGACAGTATCACCGCCCACTTTACGACGGTGAGTAGCTCGTTTGTTACGCCAACCATCGGCACCGTCGTGATGCATTGGACCGGGTCACTGGTCATAGCGGCAGGCGCGTTCCTACTGGTGGAGGCATCCGGCGAGTTCTTCTCCGACCCGACCAGTACAGGCATCCCCATCCAGGAATGGGTTGAGATGACCATCTCGGCTGACAGCGGCGGCGGCCTAACCCCCGTAGCCAACGCCCGCGTATGGAAGGGAGACGTTGACGACGCGAGCGCGAATATCAACCTAGAACGAGAAGGGTCCCTCTATACGTTCACCAAGCTGGGGGTCGGTACCTACACAGAGATAGCGATACAGATTCGCAAGCAGGTCAATGGGGCGTTCGTCCTGTCTGCCACCCCTGCCTCGTTTGGGAACGCATCCCTGCTCATCACCAAATACAACCGGGTGACCTGATGGCCTACACCGTCCCCAATGTCTTCGCTGACGGTGTTACCACGGTGGTCGCCGACGTCATCGAAAACTTCACCGACTTCCGGAGCTGGGTCAACGGCAGCATCATCCTGACGGACCTGGATAACGACTCAATCCCGCTAGAGGCCTTCTATAAGCCAGACGCCTATGGATACCCTGTAGATGGGTTGCTCGCGCAATCACAGGAAAACTACGCTCGGGCCCGGACAGACGACGATTGGCGTCACATGGTCTCGGACAAAACGGCGAATGCCAACAGTCGAAAGACCAAGAGGCTCGACCTCTTTACCTCCATGGTCGAGGCCAACGGCGCCATGCGCCTCCCAGGTCTCATCAAGACCATCGTTGTCCACAGCGCGGGATGGGTAAAGGCCACGGCCTGGTGGTCTGCTGACTCGGTGGACCAAGATGCAGGCGCCGGCCCTAGACAGTCTGCCGGGTACTTCCAGATGTCTTACCGGAAGAGAGGGAGCACCCCTACAGCCTTCTTCTCTGGGCGGCGGAACCTCCTTCTTCGTGGAGGCATGCGCAGTCACAACCACTTCATGCAGGGCGCTTTCAACGTGCTAGCTGCCAATGTTGGGGTATATGACATATGGGTTGCATGGCACAACACCGGGGCCCACGCCGACTTCAGGCAGGCCACAGTGGGTAACAGAGGGATGCACGTCGAGTACCTTCCGACCTAGGAGTCAGTCATGCCTGGAGCCCTACTCGCCGCTGCACCATTGGCGCAGGAGACCGCGCACGAGTCGACCGCGGGGTTGGTTGGACTCGCCCAGGCGCTGTCCAGCCTGAAGAAGACTGACGCCGAGAAGCGCAACATCGAGAAGCTCGAGGAGCTTAAGAAGCTCGAGGAGAGTGGCGGGCTTGGACTCAACCTAAGCGAGCGCGCGGAGCTTCAGCGCGCCGCTGTTGACCCTGTTAAGCAGGTGGCATCCGAGGGACAGCGGCGCAGCGAGGCCGCAGCCGCTGGTCTCGGAGCGCGCTCTGGGGCTGACATTGCAGCCATCCGCAAGGGGTCAGCGCAAGAGGTCGGGAGCGCCCTCTCGCAGGCAGGTGCCGCTATCGGCCAGGCCAACCTTGCCAAGAAGACAGCTCAACAGCAAGAGCTCGAGCAGCGGATACAGGCAGAGTCGCAGCGCAAACTCGACAAGAAGAACGCGTTCTTTCAGTCCTTCGCCTCCATCGCTGGGGGTGGTGCCGAGTTTGAAGCGGCGGCTGGAGCGGCGGGGCGCAAGCGCGCAGATAAGGACCCCCCGACAACCGAAGAGGCTGGGCAGGAGCTACCCCCAGGCACGGAGCAAGCGTTTGCCGGTCTCGAGGGCGAAGACTTGGAGAACGCGAAAGCCTCCTTTAACGCCGGCACGATAGAGTCCACCCACCCCAATGTGGCAGCCGCGTTGCAGCAGCAAGGCTTTAGTTATCCAGGCATAAGCCAGGGTCCAGGGTTGGGGGCACCCTCTATCGACCCAACCCTGTCGACCACCACCGGCGACCCCGCGGCACTCGCCGCTAGCTCTGGCGCCGTACCCATAGGCATCTAACTCACGAATCTTTTTGGAGACAACATGGGCATTCCCGCATCCTGCTGGGCGGCATTACTGCCTCCCGTTGCCAGCTTCGCTGAAATCGGCCGCAGCACGACCCAAACGGTAACGCTGTTAGCTGCTGGGGCTGTCAATGCCCCGATCATGAGCATCAACCATGCCACGGCCAACGCTAACACCGTGCGTGCCCAGGCCTTGCAGGTCACCACGACACGCACGTCGGGAGAGGTTGCCGCCTTCAGTGGGTTCACAACCTCCGTCGGGGCGGGCACCTACGCCTCGTTCCGCGCAGAGACCCCGACTGACGGTGGCGGAGCCGCCGTTCACACTGCCCTGCTCGTCAAGTCAGGACACGACCGGGCTGTCGACGTAAGCCAGGCCGCCACAGGTGAGGCAGTGTGGGAGATGGGCGACAACCTCGCCGTCGCCACGCGCTTCGCTGAAGACACCAACGTCTACCTTGACTTTGTCACAACGAACAGCTCCGAGAGCGTGGCAGCCAAGCAACGCCTCACGACCACAGATGGAGTTGCGGCCGGCACGGCCCGTGTAGTTGGTGGCCGTGCCTACGGCATCACAGCCACAGCCACCGTGACAAACTCCAAGACAGAGGACGACCTTGGGGAGTACCTGATTCCCGCGGCCACTATTGCGCTGGCGACTGCCGGTTCGGTGATTCGTATCCGCGGGTCAGGCAAGGTGACCGCGAGCGTGGTCGAAGACCTCACCGTGCTGATTAAGTTCGGTGCAGATGACGCCGAAGACACGCTGATAACCCTCAACAACGCCGCTGTCGCCGCCAACGACGTCTTCTTCTTCGACGTGACAATTCGGCAGGAGTCTGGCAGTTCTGGCTCCTACTACGTGTGGGGGCTCTACCACGACCTCGACACATCCGGCGCTGCGCTCAAGTCAGTGACGGCATCGACCGGCACCAACGATACGACTGCGGCAATTAACGTTCGAGTCACTGCGAACTGGACAACAGCCGCTACAGGCAACGTCGTTCGTCTCGACACCTTCGACGTCACCATCGAATAGTGTACTTCGACGGCGAACTCTTCACTGTCCACGTTCCGAAGACAGGCGGGAGTTCGCTTAAGCGTATCCTGACCTCTCTCCGAGACGGCGACCGTCGTCCCGGCGGCGGCCACGACACCCTCTGGATGCACTCGGGGATAGCTTCCTCGGCGACAGTGCTCGTTACCATTCGATGCCCTGCCGAGTGGTACTGCAGCCTGTACCTGCACGCCACGTCGACCGAGCACGGGCGAGACCAGCTCCGGGTCTGGGGTAAGGGGTTCCTGGGGTTTGAGGACATCCTCAAGGGGTGGGTTGCCCCTCGCAAGGTCCCCGGGCTCGCTGGGCTGACGACCCTTGCAGGCATCGCACACCCTGGCGTGCGTGGACTGCCTGAAGACTTTGACAGGGTCCAGCACCTGCTAGACAGCGGGCTCGGGTTCGCCTCTTGGTACTGGCTTTACGCCATGTGTAAGCCCACGGACCCGCAATGGCCGGTCGTAGGGCGTGGGTGCGGGCGCCTCGCCCTCATTGACACGGCCGACATCTACGGCGGGGTGGCGGCTGCCCTCAACGTGTCGGTGTCGGAGGTCTCCAAGGTCCCGCCGCAGAACCACCGCTACGTGCGCGACACCTGGCGCGCACGCCCGCCCGTGTACCAGGACTGGTACACGCCGGCTATGCTTGACAGGGTGCGCGAAGTTGATGGCGCGCTCTTACGGCTGGTCGGACGGCCAGACCTCTTCTGCAGGGCCGAACAACCCGTCACTTGGTTAGAGGTGAACTAATGCCGGCACAAGGCGCACTTATCGGCAATCCCTACTACATCCCTCGCGAACGTGTAGAGAACGTCTTTGTCGCGTACATCACGCGCCGACTCAAGGTTCGGACCGAGCAGGCGAAGATGGTGTTCGCTGAACGCCTCCGCCAGATGCGACCCGTGGACAGGTCGCAACAAATCACGCAGCTACTCTCCCGGCTCTTGGACTCCACCGCACGGTCGCAGGCAGCACACGCCCGCTTGCAGCAGTCCGAGGCTGACAGGGTGGGGTACAAAGCGGCAGAGCTAGGCCATGTCCTGCGGTCTCGCGATGCACGGGAGGAGACCAGGACACGAGCATCTATTGCGGCGGAGCAGACCAGGACGGAGAGGTCGCAGCACGGCGCAATTACGGATGAGTTCTTTAGAGCGTCAGACCAACTGTTTCGCAACCTCGACCGGGAAGTGTCTGCCGGCGATGTCAAGCGTTACTCGGTGACACTGGCGCAGATTAATTCCCTAGCAAACAAGCAGAAACTGTCACAGGCGGAGCGCGCGACCATCGGCAGGATGCTCCTCGACAGGGCGCCTGACGACCAAGACCTTAGGACGGCTTACAACGCCATCGTCAACAAGAGCTTCACTCCTGTTGAAGGTCTGGGTCTGGACGTATCCATCTCCGTTCCAGGGAGAGACCCTGCCCTTGAGGGCGCCGCCTCCGCGGCCCTTGAAGACTTCGAGTTAAGGGCACAAAGAAGGTCAGAGGGGCTCCAGGCGGGGGAAGGCGCAGCGCCAGCCCAGCAATCCACCCAACCGGCATCCCAGGAGGACGCACCAGCTCAAAGGCCCGCCAGAACCGGAGACCTTGGTCGGGGGGCAGGTCCATCCACCCAGAGGGCGGCACCCTCGAGAGCGCCCGGCTCTGCGAGGTCGACACGCCGGACAGAAGAGGAGTCGCGGAGACTCCCCACTGCCGACGCCGACGTCGCAACACAGGCGACCCTCGACTTCATCGACCAGTTGCGGGAAGAGCACGGCTCCGTCCGCAAGCCCACCGGCTCCATCGCCTCGCAGATCAACCAAATCGTGCGAGGTAGCGACGACGGTGGACCCGGCGGCCTACAGGGTGCCCTCATCGCTCTGGGCCGCAGAGACCCGGAGAGGGTGGCCGCCAGACGTACGGCTAGAGGGAAGCGCCAGGTCGCAAGGGCGAAGCAAGAGGCAGATGACGCGGCCGTCGATGCCAGAGCTCGCGAGGCCCGGGTGGAGGACAAAGAGTTCCAGGCGGAGGAGCGACGGAAGGAGGATGTGGAAGAGACGGCAGAGAAGGATGAGCGCAGGGTGGAGCGCCGGGAGAACCGGCAGGAGGTCCTGTCTGCTCTCGGCGAAACAGCCCGGGCGATCTTTGGTGTGAACGAGGACAAGAGAGAGGCCAGGAAGGCCGCGAGGAGGGGTGAAGACCAGCTCGAGGAGCCCCCGGCGCTACAACCCCCGCCGCTACCCTCCAAGAACCGCAGTCTCGGGCCAGACCCAGAGGAGGCGGCGGCCAGAGGTGAGGAGCAGAGCACCCTGGGGCCCAGACGGGCTCGCCGTGCACAGCGGCTGGCCGGTGCGCCAGGGTCCCTGCTCCCACAGGAGGGCGAGTCGGCTCGACAGGCAAGGAGGCGGGAAAAGCGGAAGGACAAGCTGACGGAGCTCACTGGGAAAAAGCAAGGTGAGGACGCCCTGCCCGAGAACGTCGAGGCCGGAGAGTCCACACCCCCGGAAGACACCGTCGAGGACCAAGCCAAGAAGAAGACGGGGAGACGGGCAAACCCCAAAGCCCTCCCTAAGCCCGTCCCGCCAGGCGGAAGCGAACCACTCCTAGTCCAGGCACTGATCAAGGCGTCGGCTGGCGACAAGTCGGAGAGGGCCGACCCGAAGAAGGTTTCGGCAGGTGGCGACGTCCCCTCAAACGTGGCGCGTCCTCTCCCCAGGAGGACCGGCAAGCAGGTCGAGGAGCAGCTCGACAGAGACACTGCTACGGTCAACGAAGAGTTGGACCGAGCCAGGCAGGAGTCGAAGATCGCGCTGACCCCACGGGAGCTAGATGAGGCCGATGAGAAGTTCACCAGGGAGAGCGAAGAGCAGTTCGACGCCAGAGACGCAGCCACCGACAGATCGATAGAGTCTCTCCCCGAGAGGAGCGACGAGCAAGTCAATGAGCAGTTCGGCAGAGACACCGATGCGGTCAACAGGGCGGTGCGACGAGCTCGTCAGGAGTCAGACATCGAGTTGACCCCGAGGGAGCTGGACCAGTTCCAGGACAGGTTCGAAAGGGAAGGCCAGGAACTGTCTGACGCGGTAGACCGTGGCGACGAGGCAGAGGACCGCGAGATAGAAGAACTGTCCGCCCTCGCCGAGGCTCTGCAGCAACAGCCCCAACAGGCTGAACAGCCCGAAGAGGTTGCCGAGGAGCCCGAAGAGGCCATCCCCGTTTCCGAATTGGAGGCAGAGCAGCGCGCAAGGGAGGCCCAGCAGGGTCAGACCAAGACGTCAGAGCAAGCCGCCCAGAGAGAGCGTGAGCGCGCCAGGATAGAGCTTGCCAAGCAGGAGGAAGCAGAGCGGCGACGGGCGGCGAGTCTGGCCGATGCCATCCAGGGCGTGCAGTAATGCCCGAAGAGGTCCCAGTCGAAATCCTCAAAATCCTCGAAGAAAAGGGGATGTCGGTCGAGGACTATCTGAAGTTCGGGCCGACTGCCGAGGAGGGGGATCGCCTGACCGAGGCCGCATCTGCGGCGAGGACCAGGAAGAAGCTGGGGAAGCCGGCAGAGCCGGACACAGACCGTCCACCAGACCTATCGCTGGACATAGAGCCCCCACCGGACTTGGGTGGGGCGGAAGAGTCGTTCGTCGCGGCCAAGGCTGCGGCCCTCGACACCCCGGAGACCACCAGGTTTGGTGACCCTATCGACATCGCAGACATAGACAGAGGTGACCGCTTCGTCAGGGCCCGCCAGGACCTGCACCGCCAGTTCGGGCACAGAGACGTCGAGCCCACAGAGATATCCCCCCTCGCCGCCACGCTCCGAGCCCTAGGACCCCGTCGTCTGCAAAGGCCGATGGACGAGATAGAGCGTGCCGTCCTCAAGAAGATGCAGGACGAGCCGCTTCCCCTAGCACAGGCCATCGGGAGTGTGTCTGGCCCGCTGTTCATCCCGTCCCTCGCCCGGGAACATGCCAGGGAGGCACGGCTCGAGAAGGAGAGGGTGACCGAGAGGGAGGAAGGTCCCGCACCCAACGTCATCGAGGGTCCGGGCATCCCGGAGGGTCCAGGGCTTACCGACACGGTCCTCGAGGGACCCACAGAGCAGGGCCTGCGTGTCGTTGCTGGGGCTGTCGGCCAGGCCCCCATGGAGGCGACAGGGCGACTTGCAGAGAGAGGCATAAAGACATCTGACGTGCTGGCCCAAGTGCTGCCTGGTGGATTTTTCGCTTCCGGACTCATTGATGACAAGCTCGCAGAGCAGGGTGCACAGCTCCCCGACCTCTCCACCGGGAGCACGGTCGTGTTTAAGGCGCTCGCTGGGGTCGGTATCGAGGCAATGCGTCCCACCTTGGCCGCTCTCGAGGCAGTAGGCCTTGCTGACCCCAACCTTGCAACCCGAATGCAGCAGGCCGTCCTAGAGGCAGAGGCCCGGGAGGACCCAGAGGGGGCCTTCCTTATTCCCCCATTGACTAGCCGGGAGTACCGCAAGCGCAGCCGGCGGGCCACCTCTGGCGGCGAGGTGGGCCAGTTCGTGGTCGACACCATGACTGGGCTTGAGAGGGGCGAGTCCAACATCCACCTGGGCGAGGCCATTGCCCAGTACCACGGCTTCGACAAGGACCACCCTCTCTTCCGCACTGCCCAGGTCCTAGGGTTCTTGGCCGATGTCATCGTTCCCTGGGAGCGCTTGGCACTGGCCCCCTTCAAGGCCATCAAACAGGCGAGCCGCATGGTCGGCATGATGCGAGCCGCTCCCACCGGGTTCAAGCTCGAGACAGCCGCCGCCTCGCTGGCAGATGCATACATCCCCAAGTGGGCGTCGGACGTGACCCCGTTCCGGGTTGCAGAGAGTGTAGACGCGTGGGTCGGCAGGCACCTGGCCGCTGACGACATGTCCATCATCGACAAGATTACGCCGGCGGTGAAGGAGGAGATGAAACGGCTGGCTCCGTTGGCCCCGGAGAGGAAGGACCAGGCGACCTTGGAGGCCCTGGAGTTTGGGGTCAGGGGTGGCTTTGCATCAGCCAAAGCGAAGTACAAGATGCTAGCTCGCGAGGCGTACCGCTCCGTGATGCGGAGGATGTATGGGTCGGAAGACCTAGCCCAGATAGGGACGAACACTGTCGTGACCAAGGGCGAGGTCGCACGCATCTACGCCAAGACCGCAGACACATTGGAGACCTACGGGTTGGACACGGGCTCCTTCTCGAGAGCCATGCCAAACGGCGCACTCAAGGACACCCCGGTCCCCCTTCCTCTCACCGAGAGGACGGCATGGGACAACGTCAGGGACTACTTGGGACTACCCAAGCAGGAGCCTACTGCGGAGGCATACGCGGAAGTCGTTGGGGCAGTGCGGGACTGGCACGCTGGATACTCTGCCGAGATTACGAGGGGCATCAGGCAGACAGGATTCAGCGCATGGATGACCCGGGCTTTCGGGGAATGGTTTGAGGGTGCCGGCGCACAGAACGCCCTGCGTGAGGGTGCCATCTGGGCGCAGAAGTATAGGGTTGCACACCTCTTCAGCCAGGGTTCGCTCGACCTGCTGAAAGAAAGCTCCATGATGGGCAGGCTCCCCAAGACATCCCAGGACAAGTTGCGGCAGATGCTGCGGGAGCTGGAGAGCACGGGGGAGGAGATACACCAGATGTCTCTACGCCATCTCCGGCAGAACGGGGGGCACTCGCTCGAGGCGTTGACAGAGGCAGTCAAGGGGCTGGGGGTGCGCCTCCCCACACCGGCAGACCTGGCGTATCTCGCGAACAGGGTCCCGAGTACTAACCCTCTGTATACGCAGCGCGGATGGGAGATTCAGTCTGCGATAAACGTGGCAGCTCGGGAGTTAGTCAGAGCTTTCTCTGGCTCTCCGGGCAAGAACATAGACTTCCAGGGGGACACCGCCACCCGCCTGTACGAGGCTGCGATGCAGGCGTGGAAGTCTCCGGATGGTGACTTCACACAGTTCAAGGACATAATGAAGACCCCCGAGCGCCTTGGTGGGTTGGGGATATCGGCTCGCACAGAGTCCGACGCCGAGGCAATGTTCAAGTTTGTCATTGCCCAGGCCATGAGTAAGAAGCGTATCGCCGTGCGGGATGCGCTGATCGACGCAGGCATCGCTGTCAAGGGCGACGACCCTGCGTATAAAGCCCTTATACACATCACGAACGACGCAAGTATCCCGGTGAACGGGCGTCGTTATTGGGATCACTCGGAGATTCAGCACATGAGGGCCCACGCTCTCATGGAATCCATGGGCATGCGATATCCGCACATGGACCTTGACGACTGGGAAGGCGTGGTCATGCCCAAGTTCGTCAAGGATATGATTGAGCGGTCAATCAGCCGCGCAGTACTGGGCCGCTCGGTGATCGTTGGAGACAAGAGCGTCAAGACCGCACGCATTGCTTCAGCCATCTATGGAGCGTGGAAGGCTGGAGTCACAGTCTGGCGCCTGGGGTTCTACGTCGGGAACTTCCTGTCCATCCCCGGACAGATGGCATTGACCTTGTCTGGCCGAGAGACTGTTGCGTCGTTGGCTCGCGCGGGTGGGGAGGTTGCGGGTGAGATTGCCGCCCGCGCGCAGAAGCTCCCGTCACCAGCAGCCGCAGAGCTGACCAAGAGACTCTCGGATATCGGACACCGGTGGACATCGAGGTCCAAGCCACTCGTCACCCCAAGCGGAATCTACACTGACGACATGCTCGAGGAGATGGCGCGGCGATTTGGACTGGACTCCTCGCACCTCCGCACAGAGATAGCGGTCGACATGATAAACGACCTCCGACGCTGGGCTCCAGAGACCGAGGGCACGCTCAAGCGGAACATTCGCAAGATACTCCAGGTAGAGCAAGCACGCCCCGCCCAACTTGTCAGAGACCTGGCCCGAGGCACGGAACTATGGTTCCGGTCGTCTGTGTTTGTCCGAGGGCTCGAGCAGGGGCTAGCCCCAGAGGCAGCGGCGAAGCTCGCAAGAGAGTCGCTCTATGACTACGGGAAGATGAACGACTTCGAGCGGTTCTGGGTGCGGCTGGCCGTGCCGTTCTGGTCTTTCATGCGGGCCAACTTCGAACGAAGCCTCAACGCCATGATGGTAGACCCGACCAGGCTGGGACGCATCGCTCGCTTCTACAGGGGACAACCTCCCCTCTTTGGCGTCACCGAAGCCGAACAAATCACCCAGAAGGATACCCACATCGCCGGGCGACAGATGGTGTACGCCATGGAGGGCATCCCCGACAGCGGCACGACTGCCGCCGATGTCAGGTACACGCGCGTCGTAGGAGTCACGGCGCAGGTACCTATTGCCGACTTCTTAGGGATGGCCCAGGTCGCCCCGATAGCCACAACACTCGCCTGGATGGGCGGCGAAGCGTCTGCCCCTGGTCTCTCATTTAGCAAGCTGTGGCGCCAGTTCCTGGACGCCTCCATCCCAGTGGTCCCCCTAACCATCCAGGCAGGCACGGAGCGAGACCCTGTCACAGGTGTGCCTGTGGATGTCGACTTCGACGGCAGGGTGCAAGAGTGGGAACTTGCGCTGGACCAGGCGACCGGCGGGTTTCTCGGCGACCTCGTCGGCTGGAAGGAGAAACCCGAGCCCGACCCACAGAAGGCATTGAACCCCAACGATCCAGAGAGTATGCGTAAAACGTACTTTGTCCCAGCCATGGAGGGCGGTGAACTTCGTTGGGGCTGGCATGCGTGGGTCGCATGGAAGCGTTTGACCGGTGCCACGTTTGACCAGCTCGGGCCCTTCGGTGAGGCCGTCGGGCTCCTCGAGGCACAACCCGGGACGGGTCGACTGGGCGCCCTGTCGAAGCTCCTAGGTGTTAACCCTCGCCTGATCGAACACCCGCAGCTGGGCGTCAATCGGGCACTGAAAGAAACCAAGCGTAGAATCGACGCACAAACGAGCAGTGTGTCACAAGTGCTGCCTACAGAGTAGGGTAGAACCGGGAGAGCTAATGGGTTTCGCTCAAGTAATGGAAAGAGTCCAAGAGCTGTCAGTCGCCAGGGCTGCAGACTCAGCAGGGTTCTGCACCGCCGTGGCCCTCCCTAAGATGGGAAAGAAGGGCTACATCCTGGCGGTCAAGGTGCGAGAAGAAGCAGCGCCCGCCGACGAGGCACTGACCGCCAAGGTCTGGTTTGCCGACGGCACCTTTGCCGCAGTTCCCGACGACCTCCAGCGGGTCTATGAGAGCGCCGTCTTCGCGACAGCCCCCGCCACACCGGCGACAGACGCCGTGTTTGAGGACTCTCTAGGTCCCGACAAGGCGCCCTACGTTGTCGACAACATCGGCGACCTCTTCCTCAACATCGAGGTTGTGACTGCCGGTGGCGGTGGCGGGACGTCTGGCTTTCTCGTGGATATCACCTACGAGGTGGTGTAATGCGCGTCTACCCGGCTAGGTCTGCTGGTCGCGTATGGCCGAGGCCGTCGCCGTCGCTGATTACCACGCAAGATATCGACCTCTCAACCTTGCCGGCGGAGGACTATGCCGCAGGTGGAGACGGGGCCTATATCCTGGGGGGCCTAGGGATTAACGTCTTAAACGCGGCGAACGCGTCAATCTTGGGGCTGGACGGCGCCACTGGGCTACGCATGCAAGCGTCGTCTGGGGCGTGGGGGGCTGCGCCGTGGACCGCACCTTTAGTGCACCTCCCCATAACAACCCTGGCCCCCGACTATACGTTCGGAGACCTGCTGCGGATATGGCTGCACATGGAGTGGTCGGCCGACACGACCATCAATGGGCAAGGGGCTGGGTTTGGGGTGCAGTTCGACAACACGTTTACCGGAGCTCGGAACGGGTGCGTGGTGCGGCATATCCACAACACCCTCCAGTCCAAGATACAGATTCAACGGCCACCCAACGGCACCACGGTCAGCACTACGGTGAACATGCGGGAAGTCTACATGTTTGAGTTCTCCGGGCTGACTGGTCGCTTTGGCCATTCTGCCTCGTACTCATCAGACTTCCCTCTTGTGTCTGCCTTGTCCACGCTGTTCGACGAGTTCAGTGCGGACACTGTGCTCCCCGCCGTGGCCAATGGATTCTCGAGCTCTGATGACTTCGTCTTCTGGAAGGAAGAGGGTGGCGCGGGGGCGGACATTATCGGGACACTCGCCAGGCTTAAGGTCGAACACCAGCAGAGGGGGTAACAGTGAGGGGAGATGTCGGTGTTGTAGAGCACTTTCAGACGCTGACCGTAGGCCAGCAGAGTTGTCCGACAGCAGACTGCCTGCTGCGGGTAATCGCTAAGGCGACGGGGGCCGGGCACGTGGCCTTCGTCAAGACGCAGGCCGACCCCAATGCACCCGCGTCATACGCTATACGCTTGTGGCGCCCCAGCAAGGACCCCGCCGTCGACGAGCCCGACACCACCTACACTCGCGACAAGGACGGGGTTGAGGGTGGCGACCGCGACCTGGTCATCAAGGCAGTGGCGCCGGTGCGCATCTAGTGCCACCGAGCCCACCACTACCCGGGCCGGAGATAACACAAGAGGTTCCGCGGCCATCACCACTACGAGCACCGCCCGCCTGGATTCTCTGGGTGGCCATGAGCCTAGGCGTCGGCGGGGTAGGGCTGGGGGGCACGAGCCTCTTCAGCAACGGCTCCTCCATAGAGAGGCTCGAGGCAGCGGCGCAGGAGAAGGCGGCCACCGACTACCGACTCCAGCGCCTCGAGGACCAGGCCCGAGACACGACTGAATCCCTCGACGCCATGCGCGAGAACCAGTGGGCCATCTGTCAAAAGCTAGACGTGTCCTGTCGGAGACCGTAAAGCGCGACGGGCCACCCGAGTGAGGGTCACGACACAGCACCCGTCGCACTCGCCCGAGACCACCCCGGGCTACGGCCTAGCCAGCACCTCTCGGCGCTGGGCACACCGACCGATACACACTGCCTCCGCGACGTGATGACTCTTTTCCAGGGGCCCGAGTGCGCCGGGGAAGCGGGTCTTCACATAGTACATCGCCGCTTCTTTCGCCCTCTCCTTGGTGCAGCGACTCCGCAGGTTCAGCGTCTCCCACCGCCAATCGGCGACGGGTATCTCGAGGTAGTAGTGAGCGAGCGCTTCCATTGGAGACACGACCTTGCCGCCGTTCCAGGCGCACTTGATCATGGGGCGCACCCTTTTCGCTGGTATCTTCCGGGTCCACCATTCAGAGGCGACGCCTAACGCGTGACCCTCGCACGATCTGCGCGCTGCCATTGCCTCCCACCTTGCGCGCACCCCTACCAGGGTCCCCACCCTCTGCAGGGTCTGGCAATGCACCTTGCCCCGGTCAGACATGACCATCCACCACCCCCCATCCTTGGTGTTGGGATACCACTTCGCCCCCCAGAGGACGGCGTCTCCCCCCACATCAAAGAAGGCCGCACCACCCGACGTGCCCGGGTCCACCCCCAGCCACATGGTGCTCATTACCACTTCCCCATGGCCGCGATGTGGGCCTGTCGCGCACGGTCAATCTGCACCGCGCGCAGGTCGTATGCCTGCCACGCCCGCTCGATGCCGAGGAGTTCGCGCTGCAGCAGCTGCACCCTGTGCTCCTCACCCCTCTTGCGTAGGAGACGCATGGCGCGTCTCGTCGCATGAGCTTCGCGCTCATGCGCGGCGGCCATTATTGACCGCCACTCGTTAGGCGCCGCCTTCCTTACAAAGTCGATGGCAGCCACAAACTCTGGCCGGACCCTCTCTTTATTCTTCATGACTCTCCTCTCGCGCGTTGGATGCAACACGCTCGTACTCGGTGAAGAGGAGGGCTCTACTCCCCTTGTTACGGAGCTGCGTAACGCAGCCCTCCAAGACCTCGACCGACGCATCACCCACAGACACCCCGTCTGTGATGCACGCCTCGATGACCTGGTACAGCCAGTCGATGTCGATGGCTAGGTGGGCTGCAAACTTGGCCAGCCACTTGATGACCTTCTCCCGGCGGAGGTCGTCAACAGGTCGACCCTGTTGCAGCCAGGCCAGGGCCTGCTGCACGAACTCGGCGCCGGGCTTGGAGCCCGCCCACCCGTCAAGGGCGGCGCACCGTGTCTTGTCGACGTGCGCCCGGTGGTCGACATCGAGCCGGAGCCCGATGTCGAACTCGTATTCGAGGCCCTCTTTCTGGACCACCCCAACGCCTGCCCTGCGCGGGGCCGTCTTGCCCCGCGAGTTCTGTTCCATGACCCACTCCGTCTTGGTCCTGGCCGTCGCCACTAGGTGGCCGGGGAAGGACAGCAACGCCTCAACGAACTCTCGATGCTTGGGCGCGCCTATACGCCACCCGGCGAACCCCTCACCCTTGGCGTCGACGATGGACAAGATGCCACCGTCGCCAAACCACGCATGCGATAGCCCGTCTATGACGAGCACTTTGTAGCCATTCTGTCCGGCGAACCGGACAAGACGCATGTAGTCTTCAGGCGCGAACCGGTCCAGCCTCGCCACATCGAAGTCGAAGGAACCCCCGTCGGGGTTCTCGTCTCCGGCGTACTTGCTGGCGCTTCCACGTTCCGTATCGACGAGCGCGATGCGCCCACCGACCTCCGACGCCAAGGCGTGCGCCATGCGCAGCGCCGTGTACGTTTTCCCCGAACCGGACGGGCCGGCAACGAGGAGTCGAAGGAAGGTCTGTGCCTTTGTCGCTTTGCTAAACATGAGTACCTCCAGGCCCTTTATACTTAGCAGGAACTTGCACGGCGTGCAATAAAAACTTGCACGACATGCAAGAATGAGTCATACTCATGGGCAGGAGGTGTCCATGGTTGGTCCATGGCTACGAGCTTGGAGGTCGCATATGCGACTCCGGCTCCATGAGGTGGCAGGGCTACTAGGTGTAGACCCAGCCACAGTCAGCAGGTGGGAGCGTCGCAAGAAGGGGCCCTCGTTGGGGGTCTCCCTCGGTGAGGTGCTCGACGCATACGGGGTGCCCGAGGGTCCCTTGCGCGACCTAGTCCGCGAGGAGTCGTGTCGACTCCACCTGGGGGTGATGCATGATCCCGAATAAGCTAGGTGGGTTCACCCTCAACCCTAACGAGCGCGCCGCCCTGGACTGGGCGGTATCAGGCGAGGGTGGCCAGCCACTCTGGGTGGCACGGTCGATAGCGAAAGCCCTCTCCCGCCCGAGACTGGGTGCCTCACGTGGTGCCTGGGGAGCCAAGTTCCCAGGCATCAGGGGCAAGCTGCCCCCTGGGGTGGGCGTCTACGAGGTGGACACCGACCGGGCACCCATGGTGCTGGTCAAGGTCGAGCACTTTGGTCGGTGGCTGACCAAGAAGACCAACCTCTACACCAAGCGGCATGCGCCCTCGGTGGGTGACATACACCATGGACGCCGGGTCATCTCGGTGTCTGGAGGCATGGTGAGGTACACCCATTCGTCCGCCCCGACACGCACGGCCGGCCGCACGGTCGCTAGCTGGGTAGTCTGGCTAAGAGAAAGCAACCTGCTGAGCCCACAATGACGTGCGGTATCTACAACCTGACTGGAAGAGGTGGTGCGCCATGCCGTTAGAAATCTGGGACACAATCGTACCGCTCCTGACCCGCCCGTGGCTGCCCGAGTGGGCATGTCATGACCTCAGGTACTGGTCCTGGGCAGTAGACGAGACTCCTTCGCGAGCCATCCTCGCAAAGAGATGGGGTTGGACCGAGAAGCGGGTTAGGTACTTGACAAGTACCCCGAACCTTTGGGTAAAGCCTGAAAGGGGCCAAGTAGGGGCCGAACAGGGGCCGAACAGGGGCCGAACGGAGACGGGTCAACCTGGGGAATCAAGTGGAAAAGGGCCGAACAGGGGCCGAACAGGGGCCGAACAGGGGCCGGAGCCCCTTGATTCAGAGGGGGAATCCCCCCTTTTAAGTGAGCTAAGAATAGAAGAAGAAGTAGAAGAACAAGAGTGTGTTCCCGGCTGGCTGCGAAAGCCAAAGGGAATGACCATCACACGGCGGGAGCTGTACCAGGCCCTGGCCGGGTGCCTCGAGGTGGTGAGGCAGACACTGGTGGTGCCAACGCGCACCTCTGTAGCACCAGTCCTGGCCCTGATGAGGGCAGTAGGGGTGACCGACCGTGACAGTCTGTCTGTGTTCTTGGGTGACTGGATGCTCGTAGCTCGCGCTGCTCGCGAGTGTCCCCACGGTCTCTTCTCACGAGACCTCCGAGCCGAGGACTGGCCCGAGGGGTTCGACCGGTCCCGGAGCGTTGCCACCCTCGCCGTGCAGATGCGGTGGGATGACCGACTCGTCGCCGCCAAGGAGTGGGTGGGGGGACCTGCCAGCAAACCCCGATGGGAGTTCGACCCCGATGGATAAGGTATGGCACGCCATCCCCCGACCAGTCCGCAGCCTGCTGGACCACGCACGCCCACCACCACCTCTTGAGTGTCGGTGTGGGCGTGACCAGCGCTGGGTCTGGTATGCACCTAAGCGCAAGGGCTTCGCGCCTCGCTGGTGCCAGCCGCCTATTCCCTGCAAGGCCTGTGAGGAACAGGCAGAGGCAGACGATAGAGCCCGGCGGACACGCATCTTGCAGAAGAGCTCTGGCCTGGACGCACGACTGGTGCACATGAGCTGGGGGTCCGTGACTGCAGAGCTTGACGGCAGGGTCCCTCGCTACGATGGGCCCCGTCAGTTCGCAGAGCACTGCCACGAACAGCGCCGTCTCGGTGTCAGGATGGGGTGTAGGAGAGCCGCGGAGGCGTTGTATAGGTGGACACCTAGCGTCGGCAGCCTGTGGCTACAGGGCCCTACTGGGAGCGGCAAGAGCTCATACGCCCACGCTACCGCATCCCGTCTCCTCGTCGTTCCCGATTTCCAGCTGACCCAGGCAGCCGGGCGCCGGGTCTACAGTCGTCCTTCCCGAACCTCGGTGCTGTTGTTGACCGAGCCGGAGATGATGCGGCGGGTGAAGCTCCGCTCTAACCTGGACCGTGACCCGCTATCCCGCTTCGCGAAGTGCGGTGTCTTGGTGTGGGATGACTTCGGGTCGGAGATCGAGAACAAGGGCAAGGGCGGCTGGCCCCACGAGAAAGCCGAGGCCCTGCTGGACTACCGCTCGCGCAGTGAGAGACTGCCCGTGCTGTTCACAAGCAACCACCACATCGACGACCTCGGGGACATCGTCTCCCCAAGACTCCTCGCAAGGGTGCACCGCATGTGTGAGGGCCGGTTCTACAGCCTGGTCAACCCGGACGAGCAGACCTGGGACCGCTGGCGCGAGTGGCCCACGAGCTACTGACCGCCCGCCCTAGTCGGTGAGCATCGCGCACTGTAGCGTCCAGAACGCCAGGTACAGCAACACAATCAGCACCAGCCATGGGAGCCTGGGCAACCACTCCCGTGGCTGGTGCGCTGGCATCACGAGGCGAGCCAAAGCACGGCGAGCGCCGCGCCGTATCCCCAGAGGGTAACGAGCGCGCACCCTAGGACTAGTCTGTATGGGGGCATGATAGCTCCGCGTTGGGATCGTCTATGATTCGGACTTGCGACAGTCGTACCCTGTCGCCGACGCTGGCACTGCGCAGCAACAGCCTTACAATCAGTGCCGTGTCGCTATCCCATAGCGGGTTATCTGCCAATAGCCTTAGGTCGAGCGACATCTCCTCGATAGTGGCCCGCGTTGGTCCCACGTCGGTGACTAGTGCATACATCAGTCCCCCCTCAGCGCTAGATGCGCGTTGATTGTGCGCCGCACGTACACGGCAAGAGTTACGCCCTCGCGCTTCGCGGCACGTTGCCATGCGCGCCACTCCCGCAGCGTTAGCCGCGTGTTCACCTGCTTATGGTAGGTCTTAGTCTTGCTCATCGTATTCCTCCACATCCAGGGCGAGTGCCGTACGTAGTGCGTAGTAGATTGTGATCATTGTGTACTCCTTCGGGCGTGTCGCCCGCACAACGCACCGTGTGTGATGCGCTGTGCGCGGGATACTGACCCGCTCGGGGTTAGTATTCCTGGATATCCAGCTCGAATGCCGGGATGTGTGAGAGACTACCGCCACTAGCAGCTATAGCGTCTGCCACGTGGTCGCACGCGGCATACTGTCGGAAGGCAGTCGTAGGATGGGCTAGATGCAGGCCGCCCGTCGCTGCCTGAAAGCCATTGCCTAGCGACGGGGCACTGTGCTCTGCGTGGAGTCCACCGGTCCGACATGCCTTCCAATATCTGATCGCTGCGTTGGCGATCGTTGAGGTGACCATGCCACGACCCAGTAACACCCCTACGAATGCATAGAATAAGTCGTCGCCCATGGGCACACCTGCCCACCGGTCCAAGCGTTCGGCCAGTGCCGTCGCTGTATCCTGGACACGGCTTGCCATCTCACACACCATCTCGGGCAGTCGTTGCCCGACGTTCGTTGTATGTTTTAGCGACAACATCGACTCACCCGTCATCATTCCGTTCGCACACACGAACGTGTTCAGCCCACCTGCCACCTGATTCGCGATTGAGCGGTCGTATGAGGACCGCAAGCACGCCTGGAACCCGCGAGCGGGGTTGTCCCCCCATGGGTAGACGATGCGCCCAAACATCTGTTTTCCGCTACGCGCCAGCGCGTAGGACTCGCTAACCGGCTCGGCGTCCAACTTGTGCGCGAAGACCGTTCGGACCAGGTTGCACAGGTCTTGGTATCGCACGGGCAGGTAGGAGACTCCACCGCTAGGGCGACAGGTTGCTTCGGGCAGGGGTACATCGCAGACGTCTGCGAATGATGCTCGGAATGCATCTTTCGCCCCGATGATACACACCTGCTCGCTGGTCAGCGTTGGGGGTGCGGCCGCCCTGACGAGGGGATAGTTGATGTCCACGTGTGCCCACGTTGGCGTGGCGGGAGGTGTGGCGAAGCCAGTCGACAGACGCGCCAACGTGGGGTTAAGCGCGACGGCTGCTAGTGTGGCGCCGGTCATGGGGATAATGTTGAGTGCGTTGGCGTTCATCGTGTACTCCTGTGATTGGGCGTCATGCCCTCACAGCACACAGGTTAGGGTGTGCAGTGAGCGCCGGACGCTCGGCTAGAGCTAGAGCTCGTGTATCGAGTATCGGTCCGGGTCCCCCGGGTGGAGGTTCCGGAGGGCGTCGATGGACGCCCTCCACATTTTAGCCGTGGAGGGCGAGGCCCTCGCCACGACCTCCCAGACGAATAGGGCTCGCCCCCGCTCGGGGTTGGCGGCGGCGTACGCCGCGGCCGCCGCGTCCGTCGCCGCGGCGTACCAGAGGCGCGCCTGCCAGCGCGCCAAATCGGCGCTGGCGGTGTTGGCGGTGGTGGTGTTGGCGGTGGTGGTGTTGGTCATTGTGTACTCCTTAGGGCATGTCGCCCGCACAGTGCACCGTGTGGGATGCACTGTGCGCGGGACACGAGCGCCCACCGCTTACTAGGCGGTGAGCCACAGCAGGGCGAGCCCTGCGAGGTACCCCCAGAGCACCAGGCCCATCCAGCCGAGCTGGGCCAGGCACTCCTGCGGGGAGTGTTGTGGCGGCATCACAGCACACTGTGTGGGTCGTCGATGATCCTTACCTGATCGAGCCAGATTCTGTTTCCTGCGGTGATGGCGGCATGGCCATGCGTCCTGGCCCTGCATACAAGCGTCTTGTCGCAGTCCCAGAGTGGGTGTTCCGCCAGGGTGTGTGGGTCGCCCGCTATGGCTACGATTGTGGCCCGTGACGGGCCCACGTCGTTGATCAGGATGTACATCAGTCGCTCCGGAGTTCTAGGTTGTTGTTGGGCGTCATGCCCTCACAGCACACAGGTTAGGGTGTGCTGTGAGCGCGGGGCGCTCTCAGTGCTTGGCGAACGCGATACCCGCCCGGGTATCGAACAGCCTGGTGCTATCCATGCATAGGCCGCAGTCGATACACTGCACACCCCAGGTTTGTTCGGGGCACGGTATCCAGCGCACCCCGTTGGCCTTCCATGCCCTCCCATCTGCGGGGTGCGTGTCGACCACGAGGGCACATGCGTACCCGCGACGCCGCGCCTTCCACGCTTGTCGCGCGTCGTGGATGGATGCCAGGACTGACACCTGCCCCCATGCCCGACGCATAACGTCGCGCCATGCGTGGGTGTAGGTCCAAGCGCGCCCACCTCCGCGCCCGGTGTACCGTTCCGCGGCACTCGCTATTGTCCGCGCGCATGCCTCGTTGGGCGCGTCGCCTACAACGTGGAGGCGTAGTGGGCGTCTCCGTGCGGGTAGGCGGTCGATGGCTGACGCCTCATGGTGGGCCACCTCCAAGGGTGGCCCGTCTGCTAGGCGGCGGGTTTGCATCCCGACGAGCCCCCTTTCCGCATAGCAACCCGCACCCCTGAAGGGGCAAGTCGTTGGGCATGACGATTGTGATGCATAGGTCGCCGACACCTTGCCGGTCTTCGAGTTGTCAGATATCGTAACTGCGATCGCTCGCTTTGTCATGGTGTACTCCCCATCGCTGCCATAGCCATAGCTGCATCAAACGCGAGTACAGCGCACTCGGCGCACAACCCGCGGGCCTTGGCATCCTGGGCAGCAGCGGCACGATGCACGCTGCTGTCGGATGCCACGATGGGGTAGCGCGCGGCGGCTCGAGCCCAACAACGAAAGAGGCCAACACCGAGAGCAATGCTCTCCGTGCTGGCTTTTGCATGCTGGCTCGATGCCGTCATTCGCTCCCCTCTCGTGGCTACAGTATAGCCTATACAGCTGGGCGTGCAAGGGGGTGCAATGCAGTTTATTGAGATATGTTTGGCACGATGTTTGACGCGGCTGACACCATTACTGTAAGTTGGTTGCACGTTGCCGAGGGAGTCGCGAGCCTTGCATACCTGCATGCAGTACAGTGCAACCATGCAACACAGTCGCATACTGACCATGTGTTCAGGTATGCAACACAGTACTGCTCATGTGTCCACCCTGGTCAGGTGTTCAGGTAGGCTGTGTAGTTTCTGTGGTTGGGGAGGGCTTCCCAGAAACAGGCCCGCGACTCTTTCCCCACGTAGCCCTGCCCCCAGAAGTTGGCACGAACCTTGCACACCCTGGCAGAAACCGCCCTCCACACACGAGGGCTCGCAAACGAGGGGGGAGGGGGGAAAGAAGCCGGGGGGTGCAAGGTTTGCCTG